>Ga0316207_10001457_pt1 | contig 28948 bp, 27 predicted proteins | sample 6weekpyrite_MG_FD_204943 | JGI IMG/M metagenome (GOLD analysis project Ga0316207, IMG submission 204943) | Microbial mat bacterial communities from mineral coupon in-situ incubated in ocean water Damariscotta River, Maine, United States -... | ecosystem: Environmental > Aquatic > Marine >...
CAGGATCGGGGCATCTTGTTCTTTATGACGATATATCCTGTTCCCCCTGTATCACAGCCGAACAGGGCAAGCAGTTGGCGTGCTGGCACCAGTTGCCGTTTTGCCAATCCAACATCACCGTTGATCTTGCTTACCGGCGTATCGTTAAACGCTTTGGCAAAGATTTGGCTTAATCCGGCATGGTTGTCGGGTCGGTAAAGCCTTGATATTTCCATGATTTAACCAACGTCCAGCCAGACCCGTTCCATTTCAGTAAATGCGACGCATAGGGTTCAAGCTGAATCCCGACTGCCTTGTTGACTTCAGGTGTGGTCTGAAACACCCAGATATGGGTGATTTTTTTATCCACGATGTCTTTTATGACATCTTTGGCCGGGCGTCCCGAGACCCTGAATTTATAAACCGTTGACAGGCCCGGCTTGATGCCCGGAGCATTCATCAATTCATAGAACATGACAACGGACGAATAGCCGTTGCCGCGGGGATCGACAATACCAACCTTTGATCCGGGTGACAACGATTGCCCCAGTTCCTGTCCGACGCTGCGCATATGATCTTTTTGCGCCCTGAAATCAAACCGCAAATGGTTGCGCGTTACAATAGGCATCGCCACAACAAGAGCGATTAAAACCCATGATACGGTTTTGACAGGGAACGTGAAATCCCTGTCATTTTTCCAGTGGCGATAAAGGGTTGCCAATCCAAAAGCCATGGTCACCGCACCCAATAATGCCAGTTGCGTGTTATAACGCCATAGCCCGGCGGCTCTGGGGCCTTCGAATGATCCGAAAGCGGCGATATACATGGCCCACAGAAAGATATTGTAACTGACAAACATCATCCCCGTTAACATGGCCATGCGGCCATAGTGTCCCTTGAAACGCAACAACGCCCACAGGCCGCTTAAGGTAATGGCTGTCATCATGGCGAAATAGGCACCTTTTTTTGTTGCCACCACAAACATTTGTCCAAGAATCTGAAAGGCTTGCGGTAACAACCATTTATCATAGGGTTGCAGGGAAAATTCCCGGCCCTCAAGATTGACCGAGACATGATAACGCCACGCCAGATAGACCACCACCGGAGCCGCCAGCATCAACGGCCAGCGTTTCAGATAATCCGGCAAACGTAATTCCGGATCGCGAATTGCCACCACGATTGAGGCCGCCAACAAAAACACCAGCAACACCACATTGGTTTGTTTCAGGTTGATGAACAGCACGCAAACCATGGAAAATTGCCAGGCAAGGGTATTGGCGGAAATATTGTCATCCGATGCGGCCAGTTTTTCCTGCATTTTCCACACCAGAACACCCAGAACCGCCAATATCACCGCTGTTGGCGCATCGGCATAGGCTGTAAAAATAAGTTTTTGCACAAACGATGTGCTCAGCGCCGTCACGCCCAACACGCCAAACGCCGCCCAGCCCCAACGGGCCACAGGCGTCATGGAACCCGGTTTGATTTTAAGCCCTTCGGCGACCATGCCCAGATACACCGGGGCCAAGGCCAGCAACATCACCAGATTGCTGATGGCGCCTGCGTGTTCGACAAAGCCACGGGCAAGCTTTGATGCCATATAAACCATCAACGGCCCGGCGTGGGGGTAGGCCGGAAAAACCGACGGGCTGGGCGGTAAAGCATTTGCGGGAAAGCCGTCAAAACGCAATAAATAGGCGGCGTTCGGAAGCCACTGGGAAAATTCATCCCATTGCGAGGCTTTCATGGCGCTCACCAGAACCAGTAAAGGGGCGCTTAAAATAAATACCCGCAGCAGCAAAAATCCGGTGTCCGCCGATTGCCGGCGGCGAAATCCGTAAACCGCCGCCGCCACCATCATCAATCCCAGCACGGTAACGCCCCAGACAAAGGGCTGAACGAAAATAACACCGATAAGCGTTAAAAACCCGGTTGCCATGCCCCAGCCGGAAAAAACATCAACGCTGCTTAAGCGGGCATTGCCACCCAGCACCGCTCCGAGCCGGGAAAAGCCGTAAACCCAGAGCAACACAGCCATCAGGCTGGAAAGTTGAAAAACCGTCGGTGAAAAATATGAAAGCAAGTCCATTTATATTTTTTCCAAAATTGGGGTACGGCATCTGATACATGACATCAACCCAAAATGAAAAACAAAAAAAGGCCAGCCCGAAGGCTGGCCTTGAAGTTTGCTCTTGAGGGAAGGGGGGTCTCAATGATGAAACCCGTCCTATGCCCTTAATCTAGCCGATCTGAAGCGAGGACGAAGTGACGGCGCTCACACCTGGACAAAAAAACTATTGAACGTTTTGATTTTGCTCGCCCAATCCTGCGATACCCAGCCGCATTTCATCACCTGATTTTAAAAACCGCGGCGGCTTCATCCCCAATCCCACACCGGGCGGGGTTCCGGTGGCAATCACATCACCCGGCAACAACGTCATGTACTGGCTGATATAGGATACCAGCGTTTTAACGCCATAAACCATGGTTTTGGTCGACCCGTCCTGCATTCGTTCGCCATTCAGTTCCAGCCAGATATCCAGATTTTGCGGATCGGATATTTCATCGGCCGTCACCAGCCACGGTCCCAGCGGGGCAAACCCGTCATAGCTTTTGCCCTTGACCCATTGCCCGGTATTTTCCAGTTGCCACGCCCGTTCGGAAACATCGTTGATAACCGCAAACCCGGCGACATAATCCATCACGTCTCTTTCCTGTATATGTCGGGCGCATTTGCCGATCACAATCGCCAATTCCACTTCCCAATCCATTTTCGAAGAATTTGGTGGTACGGGAATCGCATCATCCGGTCCGGCCAATGCGGTCACGGCTTTGAAAAACAACAACGGTTCTGACGGAATGTCCATGTTGGCTTCGCGGGCATGGTCGGCGTAATTCAGTCCAACACCGATGATTTTACCGACACCGGTCACGGGCGGCCCCAGTCGGGGCTGTCCACCCACAACAGGCAACGTTGCCATGTCGTCCGCCCGCACCATTGCATTCAAGGCATCGGGATGTAAATACGATCCTTCAAGGTCGGGAATGACCCCTGACAGATCACGGATTTGCCCCTGATCATCAATCACTCCCGGTTTTTCCTGACCTTTATCGCCCCATCTGACAAATTTCAAAAGCTGTCTCCCTATTTTGTTGTATGTTGTAGCTGATCGAGAATGGCATCAATATCATCCAGCCCGGTTTTCAGAAAAAAATCCCCGCCCGGAGCCAGCCGCACCGTCGGGCCAAATTCACATTGCCCGAGACAGATGCTTTCTTCAACCTTGATATCAAGGCCGCGTTTGTGGATACCGTCGCGGAAAGCCCGTAATAATTCCCGGCTGCCATTGGCCCGGCACGACGGTTTATCAAGCTGAAAGCGGTAATTCACGCACACCAGCAAGGATTTTTGCACGTTTTTGTCCGAGGGATCATCCATGGCTAAGGCACGATAACTGCAAATGAAGTTACAAAATAAAAATTCAGGACTTTTCCGTTTCGGCAACGGAACGTCCGGCTGCGGTCAATTTGCAAACCACCCAATCGGGTTTCAAAGGATTGCTGTACCACGGCTCCGCCCAGCCATTTTCGATACAACTTCTGACCGTTCTTTCATTGATGCTTTGACCAAATTCATCGAACAGAGGCAATTTCCCGCCCGGTTGCCGCAACCCACGGGCCAGCCAATGACGCTGAATATCGCTGGGCACGGGAGGGCTTGCCTGTTTTTTTGGCGCCTCACTGTCAGGATTGGTTTGCTCGGCCATTCGGGTCCATACCTTATTGGGCAGTTATTGTGATTGCACTTGATGCCTGTTTTCTGCTGCGAAATTTTGGCACGCCTCTGAAACGTTTCGTCAATTCAGAGACAAGTTTTCGTTCCGCTTTATCCAACTGCTGAAAAAGGGCGCTTTTTCTAACGCGCATTTCTTCGTTTACAGGGGCAAAAGACGCGCACCACAAATATCTGATCACCTTATCATCCAGCAATTCAGGTGTTATACATAATTTTCTTGCCGATGGGAAATATCCACGTTCACCGGATTGCAAAAACCACTTTCTGGCCTTAGCCCTGTCAACGGGCAAGCCGTCACCGGTTAGATATTTATCGGCCACTTCATAGCCGGCAATCAGGTTGCCCTGATCTGCGGATTTAATCAACCAGGGTATCTCGTCCCCGGCTTTCAATAAACCGGATTGGCCTTCTTTGCTCATCACCGATAGATTAAAAGAGGCCCTGGAATTTCCCAACTGGCTGGCCCTGATCAGATAATCGACGCCCCGGGGGATATCCACTTCAACACCTTTGCCGGTGATATAAAAAACGCCAAGGTTAAGCAGTGCCACACTATGATTTTGCAAAGCCGCTTTTTCATACCATTTTCTGGCAATGTTCAAATCAGCCGGAACACCCAGACCTTTGGCATACATCCAGCCCAGACTGACTTCAGCGGATGCGTAGCCTTCGTTGGCTGCGCGCCGCATCAAAGGAAGGGATTGTCTGTAATCTTCATCCCGACCCAAAGCCCGCGCCAACTGATAGGTAAAACGGATCACACCGGGATGTTCACGAGCCGCCGCCTGACAGGCATCAAGCGCGTCCAGAACCTGTAGTTCATCCCAGTCAACACCGGACGCCCGGCGTTTCGGATCAGACGGATGGGCGGCCAGATCATCACACACATCGCGGCCCGGATCGGATGTTGCCAAAACAATATCCGGCAATGACACCCACATCAGCAAAAAAACTGCAATCACAATTTTTAAAAAAATATGCCGCATTTTACAAGCTATCCGAAAGCTATTTAACCCGAAACGTCATCACCCGGTAAAACCCATTGAAAATATCTGTTTGGTCAATCATTTCGATTTCTTTGTCATTCTTGCTGGCTGCAGTAGAAAGGTCTTTGGCCACATCTTCATGCCAGAACGATCCCAGAAACGGTTCCAGCTTGGTTAAAATCCAGCGAAAAGGCAAAAACCTGTATAATACATGACGCTTTGGCAAATGCCCGTATTCGGTTATGATGATCTGGCCGCCGCTTTCCAGGGTGCGCAAACTTTCACAGTAAACATTTTTTCTCGCTTCCGGCGGCATTTCATGCAGCAAAAAAAACAAAACGATCAACGAAAAACTGTCATTTCTATAGGCCAGATGTTCCGCATTCATCCGGCACATTTGCAATTTTTTCGGATCCTTAACCTTGGCCGCCGTATGGTCAAGCTGTATCAAAGCCGCATCCATCAAATGAACGGGGTGAGGATCAACCGTTTTCACCAATGTTGGCGTTAACGAACCATAAACGGACGTTAACTGTAACACACGGTTTTTAGGGGCTTGTTTGACCCGGCTCAGCGTTGCATTCATCAAGCGCTTGTATTGGCCGAATAAAATCGCGTTGATAATGGTCTGGTGATCAAAAAATGACACCGACACCGGCCACAGATACGCCCACCAGTAATGACGTGCCAGATACCAAGGAATGCCATCGAGAAAATATTTGTACAACTTCATATGATGACCATTCCTGATAAAACATTAAAAGATTTAAGAATAACTACCCCCTGCCAATCTGTTTAACGATGGCGCTGACCTGGGCCGGGTCGGTAATGGCCCCGCTGAAACACGCCTGAATAGCCTGGGATAAAGGTTTTAACAATTTCACTTGCCTTGGGTCCGGCATACCGCCACGGGTCGCCAAAATCAAACTGGACACATTGCCGACGGCATCACACAATTCAAGAACATGTTCATATTTCCCGCCTTTTAATTGCGCTTCGGCCCCGTCGGTGATTTCAAGCAGTCCCAATAGTTCGTTGCGGATCGCCGGGTCTATTTTTTTCGAGCGTTCCAGCATCGGAACCAGACTGGTTACAAACGCTGCAATATGACCGCCAATGGCGTCTTCACGCAGTCTCTTCATTTCCTGCAACGAAGCATTTATGGAATTTTCCAGGTCGGAAAAACTCAGTTTTTCACCCGTCGCCTTGGCTTTCAGGGTGTTGGGAACGGTAATCCCTTTGGCCGTGTCCTTGCGCCTGACCGGGCCGACGTAGTGATCGGAAACAATGAAATTTTTGCGGCTGGAAATCAAATCGGTAATCCGGTCCAGCAATTGCGCCGTTGATATCGGTTTGGTAATCACGCCATCGGTACCCGATTCGATAATTCTGGCGACCATTTGCGGGGTCGGCAAATCAACCAGAATAATAATCGGGATAAACGGGTTGTTACCAACCTCGCCGCGGCGAATTTTTGTCACGTAATCGATAAAATCTCCATCGGGCAGGTCGCAAGAACAGATCAAAAGATCCGGGATATATTTTTTAAGGACTTCATCAACTTTTTGCAGCGTAGAGCCGACATTCACATCACGAAAGCCATTGTTGTAAAGAATATTACGACAGCTTTGTCTCGTGTTTAAGTCCGGATCAATCAGGTATAAGTTGATCTTGTCATATTCCAAGTGCGCATCCTGCACAACATTCCCCTAGCATATGGCACAACAGCCCCAAAAAAGTTCTATCTTTGAATTCTTCTTAAATATATCACAAATATATACTATCAGCTTGATATCAATATCAATCTTGTTTGTTTAAAAAATCTTGCACAAGAAATAAAATTAAAAATCCCGCCCCTGAAAAGACACGGCAGCCACAGCACTGGCCGCAATACCTTCATTCCGTCCCGTAAACCCCAACCGTTCTGTTGTTGTTGCTTTGATATTGACCCTGTCCACAGTGATTTTCAAGATGTCGGCAACCGATTTAACCATTTCATCCCTGTAAACCGTCATCTTTGGTCGCTCGCAAATCAAAGTCACATCGACATTGATAATTCGGCCACCATTTTTTTCTGCCTTTTCGGCCGCATGGCGTAGAAAAACGCCGGATTCAACATTTTTCCATTTTGCCTCGGTCGGCGGAAAAAACAGCCCGATATCCCCGGCACCAACAGCCCCCAATAAAGCGTCCGTCAGGGCATGCAAGCCTACATCGGCATCGGAATGTCCGTCCAGCCCTTTGTCATGGGGAATTTTGACGCCGCACAACATCACATGATCACCTGGACAAAATCTGTGAACATCATAACCCTGTCCAATACGGGTTTCCACAGGACCCAGCATCCGGTTGGCAACCCGCAAATCGTTTGCCGTCGTTATTTTTGTATTCATTTCATCGCCTTCAACGATTGCCACATCCATTGCGCCGTGTTCGGCCAAGCCGACGTCATCGGTCATTTCTTCATCCCTGAATTTGCGGTGCAATTCAAGGATATCCCGGAAAACAAAACCCTGTGGCGTTTGTGCAGCCCATACCCCTTCGCGGGGCACGGTACCCGTGACATGGCCGTCTTCGGCGGATTTAAGGGTATCGGTCACGGCCAATGCCGGCAGCACGCCTGAATGTTGCCGCAAGCCCTCAAGAACGCGGTCAATCAATGCCCCGGATACAAATGGCCGGGCCGCATCATGGATCAGCACACGCGCCGGGTTCATCGCCATCAGACTTTCAAGCCCCGCCCGGACACTGGCCTGGCGGCTGTTTCCGCCCGCAACCGCAGGCAATGTTTTAATACCTGCGCAGGCATCACTGAATAATCTCTGATCATCAATGTGTATAACCGGGCGAATAAAATCAATTTCAGGATGAGCGGCAAAACAGGCCAGCGTCCGCCGCAACAGGGGAACACCACCCAAATCACAATATTGTTTGGGTAACGGGCCACCAAAGCGGTGACCACGCCCGCCCGCAACAATCAGGGCAATGGTGCATCCACTTTTCAGGTCGGGTTCGGTTGAACGGTTTTTTTGATCAGTCATGTCCGCCAAGTTATGGCAACGGGACAACAATTTAGCAAGCCTTGATCGTCTTGTTCTGTTGCTTAAAGGCGGATGAAGGATTATAGAACAAAGAGTTATCTGTTTTCACGCGATCAGCCAGGGCTTGCATCATCCATGAGCGGAAATTCCCAGACCTTCATGCTTTCTTTGACGGCCATGATATCCATTTTGCCGGCGTTCTTGATTGCCGTCAAACGCCGGGAATTTATCGCCGATCATCTTTACTGGATCACTTTGGTTATCGCCACAACCGGGCCCTTGCTCTGGAGCGTGACAAATGCTTCCGATCAATGGCTGACAGGCCTGCCGACAGCATTATGGCTAAGCATCACAACATCGATGATCGTCTTCATAAGTTTTCACATCTTCAACAAAAATGTCGCCCGTCTGAACAAACTGTTCATACCGTGGATGCTGGTCTTTTCCGCTTTGGCACTGTTCAGCAACAACTACCCCGGGGCTCCGCTTGACCGGGCCAAATATTCCGGCTGGATTGAATTGCACATAACCATGTCGCTTGTGACCTATGCCGCCCTGACAATCGGGGCCATTGCCGCATTCGCCGCCTTGCTCAGGGAAAAATCGCTCAAATCCAAACGACCCAACGCATTTACGGCCTCACTTCCATCCGTTGCCGATTGTCATCAACTGATGACACTGTCACTGAAACTGGGGGGCATTGTCCTGATTGCCGGATTGTTGAGCGGCATGGTACTTGATTTGACATTTTACGGCACCGTTTTTGTGCTTGACCACAAAACCATTTTGACGCTGGCTGCGGTTTTTTGCATTTGCGCTTTGCTTTACGCCCACCACAACAAAGGCGTACGCGGTCATCAGACAACACGCATGGTGTTCATTATCTACCTTCTGGTCACGCTAGGCTATCCCGGCGTCAAATTTGTCGAAACGGTTTTATTGAACTGAACGACCTGACTTTCCTTGCCTTTAATGATAAAATTGCCTAATAAACAGGCAGACTGGATAATTGCTCATCCCGATACCTATTCAACATCACCGCAGGTGCGCCATGTCATTGAAAATTGGAACCGTTAACATTGACAGCCCTGTTGTGCTGGCCCCTATGTCAGGTGTCACGGATCTGCCGTTTCGCCGTCTGGTCAAACGTTTAGGCGTAGGGCTGGTGGTGTCTGAAATGATTGCCAGCAAAGCCATGGTTTACGCCGCCCGCAAAACCATGAAAATGGCAACCCTTGATGACAGCGAACAACCGGTATCGGTACAACTCGCCGGGTGCGAGCCGGATATCATAGCCGATGCGGCACGCATCAATCAGGACCGGGGCGCGGCGATCATTGATATCAATATGGGTTGCCCGGTTAAAAAAGTCACCAAAGGCGACGCCGGATCGGCATTGATGCGCGATTTGAATCTCGCAAAAAACATCCTTGAAGCCGTGGTCAGGGCCGTCAGCATTCCGGTCACCCTGAAAATGCGAACCGGCTGGGACGATAGCAGCCGCAATGCCACCGAATTGGCACGCATTGCTGAAAATTCCGGGATTAAAGCACTGGCCGTCCATGGCCGCACCCGCTGTCAATTCTACAAAGGCCATGCCGACTGGGACTATATTGGCGAAGTCAAACAAAGTGTTTCCATCCCCGTGTTTGGCAATGGTGACGTCAATACGCTTGCCGACTGCAAGGAAATGTTTGCCCGTTCCGGAGCGGATGGGGTTCTAATCGGTCGCGGCACCTATGGCCGGCCATGGTTTCCGTCTCAGGTGGCGGCTTTTCTTGAAAATGGCGAAGTCAGGGCTGATCCGGATATTGAAACACAATTAAACATCGTGCTTGAACATTACACTGCCATTCTTGAACATTACGGCACCCAGCCGGGCGTGCGTATCGCGCGCAAACATCTGGGCTGGTATTCCAAAGGACTGCCCAATTCGGCCGAGTTCAGGGCCATCGTCAACAAAATGTCCGACCCCGAACAGGTTTTGCTAACGGTCCGGCAATTTTATCTGAACTCCATGGAAAAGGCGGCCGCCTGATATGGGAAAAGCCGCCATCAGGCCAGATCCGGACAGACAAGGCAGCACACAAATTATTGATGCAGAAAGCATACTGAATGCGCTGGATATGGCGGTTTTTGTCATCAATGGGGATAATCGTTTTTTAAAGGCCAACATCGCTGCTGAACATTTTTTCAAAAACAGTGCACAGGCTTTGAAAAACCTTGGTCTTGACGACTATTTTTTGCCTGACAATCCTATTTTCCCGGTTATTCACCAGGTTCGCAGTCACGGTCACGCGGTTACCGAATATGATGTAACGTTACAATCGGCCCGCATTGATTTGCGACGCATGAACATACAGGCAAGCCCGATACCGTGGCCGTCTGAACTGATTGTGATCACTTTGCAGGACCGCTCGATCACGGAAAAAATCAACCGTCAGCTCAGCCACAAGGGAGCGGCACGTTCTGTCAGTGCCATGGCGACAATGCTCGCCCATGAAATCAAGAACCCGCTTTCCGGTATCCGCGGTGCGGCGCAATTGCTGGAACAGAATACCTCTGAACAGGATCAGGGATTAACGCAACTGATTTGTGATGAAACCGACCGTATTTGTGCACTGGTTGACCGTTTTGGCGTGTTTTCCGAAGACAGCCCGATGATGCGTGACAGCGTCAATATCCATCAGGTTCTCGACCGCGTCCATAAACTGGCGAAAAACGGTTTCGGCAAGCATCTGAAATACCATCTGATTTTCGATCCGTCTTTACCGCCGGTGCTTGGCAACCGAGATCAATTGGTGCAACTGTTTTTAAATCTGGTCAAAAACGCTGCCGAAGCCGCGCCGTCTGAGGGCGGGGAAATCACGCTGCGTACCTCATTTCAACACGGTGTCCGTTTTACCGTGCCCGGTTGCAAATCACCGGTTCTGTTACCGCTTCGGGTAACGGTCGAGGACAACGGCAAGGGTGTTCCCGATGAACTCAGCGATTGCCTGTTCGATCCATTCGTCACCAGCAAACAACAGGGCAGCGGACTGGGACTGGCTCTGGTGGCAAAAATCGTTGATGACCACGGCGCCATGATCGAACTTGACCGGCGGCAACCGGGCGCCGTCTTCCACATTTCACTACCGGTGACGACGGTCCAAACCGGGGACGGGACGATATGAAAGCACCGCTTATCCTGATCGCCGATGACGATGCGTCAATCCGCACCATTCTGGTGACAGCCCTTGGCCGCGCCGGATATGAAGTCCGCGCCGCCGGCAACGCGGCAACGTTATGGCGCTGGATTTCAGACGGCGAGGGGGATCTGGTGATCACGGACGTTGTCATGCCTGATGAAAACGGTCTGGATCTTGTACCGCGCATTGTCAAAATCCGACCGAATTTAAGAATTATCGTCATGTCGGCCCAGCGCACATTGTTAACGGCCGTCAAAGCCACCGAACGGGGCGCCTTCGAGTACCTGCCAAAACCCTTTGATATCAATGAGTTGCTAAATATTGTTAGGCGCGCACTTGAAGCACCGAAGAAAACACCGGCACTTGATGCGAAGACATTCCCTGAAGACAATCTTCCTTTAATTGGCCGTTCACCGGCGATGCAGGAAATTTACCGCACGCTGGCCCGACTCATGAGCACGGACCTGACCGTCACCATAACGGGACAATCGGGTACCGGCAAAGAACTGGTAGCGCGGGCTTTGCACGATTATGGTCACCGTAAAAACGGACCCTTTGTCGCCATCAATATGGCCGCCATACCGCGCGAACTGATCGAAAGCGAATTGTTCGGCCACGAAAAAGGTGCGTTCACCGGGGCCAAAACCCGCAACGCCGGACGGTTCGAACAAGCCAATGGTGGCACTTTGTTCCTTGATGAAATCGGTGACATGCCCGCCGAAGCCCAGACCCGGCTGTTACGTGTCCTGCAGGAAGGGGAATACACCACCGTTGGCGGACGCGAGCCGATCAAAGCCAATGTACGCATCGTCACCGCCACCCATCAGGATCTGGGACGCCTGATCCGTCAGGGACAATTCAGGGAAGATTTGTATTTCCGCCTGAATGTTGTCCCCATTCGCTTGCCGCCCCTGAACGAACGCACCGAAGATATCCCGGAACTGGTCAATCACTTTCTGACCAAAGCGGCGGAGCAGGGATTGCCATGGAAAATCATTGATATTGAGGCCATGGAACGGCTGAAACGCCATCCATGGCCGGGTAATGTGCGCGAGCTGGAAAATCTGGTGCAACGCCTTGCAGCTTTGTATTCACAGGAGACTATCCGCGTCGAAGACATCGAACGGGAATTATCCGAAGGCGGCCCCGGTGCCGCTGAAAACAAGACATTCCAGCGCACAACAACGGCTGAAAACCAGTCCCGTCTGGCCACCGCAAACGGTGGATTGGCGGCATCTATTGAACCGACGCTGATCGATTACTTCAACGCCCACAGCACATCTTTGCCGTCGCCCGGATTATATGACCGGGTTTTGAAAGAAATCGAACGGCCCTTGATCACACTGACCTTGAACGCGACCCGTGGCAATCAGATCAAGGCGGCACAGGTATTGGGTTTAAACCGCAACACGCTACGCAAAAAAATCAAGGATCTGGGGATACCTGTTGTTCGGGGTATCAAATGAATAAAACTTCTGTCATGAGCCGCATCGCCGGGTTTTTGACGAAAATGGCGTCAAGCCGGAAACTTGCATTTGCCCTGGCCATTGCCGCCGTGGTTTCGGGAATAGCCACCGTCGGCACCATGACCGGGGCATCGTGGGCAAAATACGACATTCAGACCGTCGTCAGCCTGCTTTACGTAGACGGTATTATTCTGTTGATACTGGGCGGAGTTGTTGCCTTTCGTTTGCTTGGCATGCTCAAGGAACGCCGCCGCGGTCAGGCAGGGGCGGGATTGCAGGCCCGGTTTGTCATGCTGTTCAGTATCGTTGCCATAACGCCTGCCATTCTGGTTGCCATTTTTTCCGCACTGTTTCTGAATTACGGCGTTCAGGTGTGGTTTTCCGAACGGGTTGGAACCGCCCTTGAAAGGTCCGCGCAAGTGGCCCGGTCCTATTTGGACGAACACCGTAAAAACATTGAAACCAGCGCTTTTGCCATAGCCAACGAACTGAACGACAGTGCTCCTTATTTAATAAGCAATAAAACAGTCTTTGATCAAACCCTGACCCGGCTCGCCAAACAGCGGGATTTGTATCAGGCACTGGTTCTGGACAGCCGAGGCAATCTGTTATCACGGTCAAAAAAAGATATTTCACTCGGCATTGAAAACATCCCGGCGGTGGCTTTTCAAACGGCCAATTCCGGCAAAATTGCCGTGCTCGGCAACAAAACCGATGACCGGGTCCGCGCCCTGATCAAACTCAACCGGTTTGTTGACGCCTTTTTGCTGATTGAACGCAACATTGATTTCCGGGTTATTGATCACATCAGCAAGGTCAATAAAGCGGTTTCCGAATACAAAGAGCTGGAACAGAAACGTGGCAGTTTTCAAATCAGCTTTGTCATTATTTTTATTATTGTCGCACTGCTGTTGTTGCTGTCGGCGATCTGGATCGGACTGACACTGTCAACCCAGCTTGCGACCCCGATCTCTAATCTGATCAATGCGGCGCAAAAAATCAGTGAAGGTGATTTACAGGCCCGGGTTCCCATCAACAAGGACAAAGACGAAATCTCTTCCCTGAGCGAAGCCTTTAACACCATGACCAGCCAGTTGGAACAGCAACAACAGGGCCTGATCGAAGCCAACCGCAAACTCGATGAAAGGCGGCGCTTTACGGAAACGGTTCTGGCAGGGGTCTCGGCCGGAGTTATCGGGCTTGATGAACAGGGCCGGATAACATTGCCGAACCGCCCGGCCGGGGAGCTTCTGGGAACCCGTCTTGACGAAAAAACCGGGCAAAAACTTGTTGATGTGGTCCCGGAAATGGCTGATTTACTGAACGAAACCCTGTCCCGTCCGGACCGCCCGGCACAGGGCGAAATACGTCTCAGGCGCGGGGATTACATGCGCACTCTTCTGATCCGCATTGCCAGTGAAAAACTGGATAATCAGATCATCGGTTATGTGGTCACCTTTGATGACGTTACCGACTTGCTGTCCGCCCAACGTAAAGCCGCATGGGCCGATGTGGCGAGGCGTATTGCTCACGAAATCAAAAACCCGCTAACTCCGATCCAGTTATCGGCGGAACGTTTGCAAAGAAAGTACCTGGGCGAGATCAGCACCAGTCCGGAAACCTTTAAAACCTGTACCGACACCATTATCCGCCAGGTCGAGGAAATTGGCCGCATGGTCAATGAGTTTTCTTCGTTTGCGCGTATGCCGCAAGCGGTTATTGAACAAATCAATCTTACGGAAATTTGCGGGCAGGCTGTATTTCTCGAACAAAACCGCAATACGGATATTCATTTTACATTTTCTGCCCCCGATGAAACGGTTTATCTTGCCGCCGATGAACGCCAACTTTCCCGGGCCATGGGAAATTTACTTAAAAATGCTGCCGAATCGGTGACATCGGCCCTGCTGAGCGAAACCCCGCCTGACAAGGGGCAAATCACACTGACCATTGAAATCGATGAAGCGTTGCCTGATAACCGGGGTGAAATACGCGTTATCATCGAAGACAACGGCATTGGATTGCCTGTCGAAGACAGAGACCGTCTGACCGAACCTTATATGACGACCCGGACCAAAGGCACCGGACTGGGATTGGCAATTGTGAAAAAGATCATGGAAGATCATAACGGAAAACTGGTTTTGAAAGATGGCAGGGAAAGAGGGGCAATCATTACTCTTGTGTTTCCGGAAATTGAAGCTGATACAATGAACAACACCGCCGCTGTTTCTGAACCGGAACCGGCAACCTCAGGGAAAAGCACACACACCGATGGCCCATGAAATTCTGATCGTTGATGATGAAAGCGATATCCGGGGTCTGGTATCCGGTATCCTTGAAGACGAAGGTTTCGCCACCCGCGAAGCCAAATGTTCCGACACCGCCATCGCCGCCATCGAACAACGCCGTCCCAGTCTGGTGTTGCTGGATATCTGGTTACAGGGCAGCGAATTGGACGGCCTCGGGATATTGAAAAAAATCCGCCATGACCATCCATCAATCCCGGTTCTGATGATGAGCGGACACGGCACCATCGAAACCGCCGTACAGGCCTTGCAGGACGGGGCCTATGATTTTATCGAGAAACCCTTTAAAACCGATCGCTTGCTGTTTCTGGTCAACCGCGCCATCGAAGCGGATCAACTGAAACGGGAAAATCTGGCATTGCGGCAACTGTCAACGCCGAACCTGGAACCAGTCCTGGAAAGCCCGCTGATGCGCGACATGATGGCGTCCATTGACAAGGTCGCACCGACCAACAGCCGGGTTTTTATCCAGGGCCCGTCCGGGTCCGGCAAAGAAACCGTCGCCCGTTTGCTGCATAACCGCTCCCCGCGCAAGGACGGCCCATTTATTACGGTAAACTGTGCCACTTTGACGCCGGAAAATTTCGATGCTGAATTTTTCGGAACCCTTGGCGACAAAGACAACAGCGGCAAGGTCGGCACCTTTGAAGCCGCCCATTCCGGCACGTTATTACTGGACGAAGTCGCCGATCTGGTGCCGGAATGCCAAAATAGAATCGTCCGGATTTTACAGGACGCTACGTTTCAGCGACTGGGCAGTACAACAGAGGTCGAAGTCGATGTCCGCATCATATCGACAACAACGAAAGACCTGGGCACACGAACCGAAACCGGCGCTTTCCGCGAGGACCTGTATTACCGGCTGAACGTTGTCCCGGTAGAGGTTCCGGCGCTTAAAAACCGCCGCGAAGACATTCCGCTTCTGGCCGGGCATTTTTTGAAAACCACGGCAGAGCAAAATTCAAAACCTGAACGCCATATCAGTGACGACGCCATGGCCGTTCTGCAAAGCTACCCATGGCCCGGTAACGTACGGGAATTGAAAAATATCATCGAACGCATTGTCATTATGGCCACGGACGATGAACAGGAACCGGTCTCTGCCGATTGCCTGCCGCCTGAAATCATGAATATTCCCGTCTCCAGTGAATGGGATATGGATGGACGGATTATGGCGATGCCGCTCCGCGAAGCCCGGGAAGCCTTCGAGAAGGTCTATCTCGAAGGTCAGTTGGCCCGTTTCAGCGGCAACATTTCAAAAACGGCTGAATTTGTTGGCATGGAGCGGTCCGCCCTTCACCGTAAACTGAAACAGTTGAACAAAGCCGATGAAAAGTGTACTGACAAAAGGAACGCGGATTAAACAACAGCGTTCAGACAAAATGAGAGCGTATAACCCATGAAAGTAATCGTATGCGGAGCCGGGCAGGTGGGATTTAATATTGCCCGCCATCTGGCTCTGGAAAACAACGATGTGACGGTCGTCGACAATATGCCTGATCTGGTCCGGCAAATCGGCGACACGCTTGACGCCCGGGCTGTTGTCGGCCACGCCTCGTTGCCGGAGGTTCTCGAAGAAGCCGGGGCGGCGGACACCGATATGCTGATCGCGGTGACCCATTCCGATGAAGTCAACATGGTTGCCTGTCAGGTCGCCCATTCGCTGTTTGAAATCCCCAAGAAAATCGCCCGCATTCGTCAGCAAAGCTATCTGGAACCCATGTGGTCGAGCCTGTTTTCGCAAGACCATGTTCCCATTGATGTGATTATTTCCCCGGAAATGGAGGTGGCACGTGCCGTTGGCCGCCGTCTGAAAGTCCCCGGCAGCTTTGAAATGATCCCGCTGGTCGAGGACAAAATCAAGTTGTTGGGGGTGCGTTGCCGGGAAAGCTGTCCGTTGCTGAACACGCCACTGCGCCAATTGACACAGCTTTTTCCCGATCTGAACATCGTTATTGTCGGCATCATGCGCGGCGACAAAGCCATTGTCCCCGGATCGGATGATCAAATGCTGAGCGGTGATGAAGTCTATTTCGTCGTCGACAGTTTGCAAGTCAACCGGGCCATGGCGGCATTTGGCTATGATGAAACCGAAGCCCACCGGTTATTGATTTTCGGCGGTGGCAACATTGGCTTTTTCCTGGCCCGGGAACTGGAAAAACAGGACAGCCGTATCAAGGTCAAAGTCATCGAAAGCAATCCCGACCGTGCCCGCCATATCGCCCAGTTGCTGGATGACACCATCGTCATTCAAGGCGACGTACTGGATCCTGAAATTCTCGAAGAAGTGAATATCCAGTCAACGGAAACCGTGGTCGCCGTCACCAATGATGACGAAACCAATATTCTGGGCTCCTTGCTGGCCAAACGCTATGGATCGAAACGAACCGTTACGCTGGTCAATAAGGGTACCTATGAGCCGTTGATCAATTCATTGGGCATCGATGCTGTTGTCAGCCCCAGAAATATTACTGTTTCGACGATTTTACAGCATGTCCGGCGGGGCCGCATTCATTCGGTTCATGCCCTGCGCGAAGGTTTCGGTGAACTGATCGAAGCCGAAGCGCTGGAAACTTCGGAACTGGTCGGTATTCCCTTGCGTGACATCAAACTTCCGGGCGGCGTTTTGTTGGGCGCGATTGTGCGTGATGACAAAATGATCTGTCCGGGCGGCAGCACCATTATCGAAGCCGGTGACCGGGTGGTGTTGTTTGCCGCCGAAAACGTCATTCGCAAGGTTGAAAAACTTTTCTCCGTACAAATTGAATATTTCTAGATCAATATAAAAGGAATTCCATGTCCCGAATCGCCTACGTCAATGGACAATTTGTCCCCCACAGCATGGCCGCCGTTCATATCGAAGATCGCGGCTATCAATTTGCCGACGGCGTCTATGAAGTGTTTGCCGTCCACCAGGGCAAACCCGTCGGTGAACAGGGCCATCTGGACCGACTCGCACATTCCTTGCGTGAACTGCAAATTAACGCGCCGATGAAACCGGGACCGATGATGATAATTGTCAGGGAAATCATCCGCCGCAATCATGTTGAAAACGGTCTGGTTTATTTACAAATTACCCGTGGCGTGGCAAAGCGCGATCACGCTTTTCCGGAGAACATTTCAAGTTCACTGGTGATAACGGCCAAAAAACTTCCCGCCATTGACAAAGACAAACTGCGGGAAGGCGTGGGCGTCATCACCATAGACGACATCCGCTGGGCCCGCAAAGACATCAAATCCGTATCGTTGTTGCCGAACGTTCTTGGCAAACAGCAGGCGAAAGAAGCCGGTGCCTATGAAGCGTGGCAAGTCGATGACAACGGTATGGTCAGCGAAGGGACATCAAGCAACGCATGGATTGTCACCAGGGACGGCGAACTGGTCACCCGTCCCGTCAGTTATGACATTCTGAACGGCGTCACCCGGCTCGCCATTCTTGAAGCGGCGGAAAAAGCCGGCCTCCGGTACGTTGAACGCGCTTTCAGCCTTGAAGAGGCGGAAACAGCCAAGGAAGCCTTTGTCAGCAGTTCATCGTCCCACGTCAAAGCCGTCACCAGGATTAATGACAAAACCGTCGGCAACGGCCATGTTGGTGAATTAACCCATCAATTGCTTGATCTTTATCTCGAATACATCGAACAACACGGTGGCCCGGTAAAAACTGATGTCTGGAACTGAGCGCCCGGAGGCCATAATTTTTGACTGGGACAATACGCTTGTCGATACGTTCCCGGTCATTCACGAAGCCCTCAACATGACATTCGAGGCCTATGACAAACCGCTTTGGAGTTTTCAGGAAACCAAAGACCGGGTGCGTAAATCCATGCGCGACCGGTTTCCGGCCATTTTCGGTGATGACTGGAAAGATGCGGCAAAGACGTTTTATGACTGTTACAGTGCGGTCCATATTGAAAAACTGACGATCTGTGACGGTGCCGAAGAAATGCTGACAACGCTTCAGAATGCGGGATTGTTCATGGCCGTCGTCAGCAACAAAACCGGTCAATATTTACGCGTTGAAGCCAGCCATCTGGGGTGGGACAAATATTTCACCAACATTATCGGTGCCAACGATGCCAAACGTGACAAACCGGCGATAGACCCGGTGATCATGGCGTTGGATAACTTTCCGGGCGGCACGGAAATAATTCCGGAGAACGGAAAAACCAACACGTCGATCTGGTTTGTCGGCGATGCCGATATCGATCTGGAATGTGCCGGCAATGCGGGTCTGGTTCCCGTATTGTTACGCAATGATCCACCGGGATCACAGGAATTTGACCCAAATCCACCGCATCATTACTTCAAAGACTGTCTTGAGCTTTGCAAGTTTCTCGAAAACCTGTAGAGTGCGATGATACAGTAATGATTTGAAACGCCGTGACCGGCAAAATTTCTGTTGATTTTTCCGGTGTTTTCTGAACTTTTCTGTTGATGGCCTTTGAATATTGTCTCAGTGCCTACGACATACAATTAAACCCGTAAATCAATTTTCAGATTTAATAATAAAAGGGGAGACAACCCATGCCGAATGAAAAACCTCAAGGCGTTCAGGACGTATTTCTTAATCATATCCGCAAACAGAAAAACCCGGTCACCGTGTTTCTTGTCAATGGTGTCAAATTACAGGGCATTGTCACATGGTTTGATAATTTTTCCGTACTGTTACGCCGCGACGGCCATACCCAGCTGGTGTACAAACATGCCATTTCAACGATTATGCCATCGACCCCGATCCAGCTTTTTGATCCGGAAAATACAGAAGAAGCTGAATGATTTCAGCCTCTGGGGCCGGATAAACCGGCCCGGATGATATATGACCACAGATAAAAAATCACAGGCTTCCGGTCATGAACCCCAACATGAAACCCGGGACGGTGCCTGTGTGCTGCATCCTCACATACAGGGCATGCCCTTAACCATTGGCCGCGACCCGGCATCGATGCTGGATGAAATAATCAATTTGACCCGGTCGATCGGGCTTGAAATCATTTATTCCGATATAATCAAGATCCAGAAGCCCCATCCCGGACATTTGTTCGGCAAAGGACAAATCGAGCGCATTGCCCAACATATTCAGGACGTTAACAATATCCCCGGCAATGATCCGGTAAAAGTAGTGATCGTCAATGCCGAATTGACACCGATCCAGCAAAGGAACCTTGAAAAAGGCTGGCACTGCAAAGTCATTGACCGCACCGGGTTGATCCTTGAAATATTCGGCGAACGGGCCAAAACCAAAGAAGGCCGTCTGCAGGTTGAACTGGCGGCCTTGTCCTATCAACGCGGGCGGCTGGTGCGAAGCTGGACCCACCTTGAACGGCAACGGGGCGGGGCCGGGTTCATGGGCGGTCCCGGCGAGCGGCAAATCGAAACCGACCGCCGTCTGATCGCGGAACGTATCACGTCGATAAAATCAAAACTAAAAGACGTCAAACGTACCCGCCAACTGCACCGTAGCGCCCGGCAAAGAGTGCCTTATCCGGTGGTCGCATTGGTTGGCTATACCAATGCCGGAAAATCGACGCTTTTCAATACCTTGACCCAATCCGGGGTGATCGCGCGGGATCAATTATTTGCAACGCTGGATCCGACCATGCGCCGACTTGATCTGCCATCCGGACGAACGGTGATTTTATCAGATACCGTGGGTTTTATTTCCAATTTGCCCCATGAACTGATCAATGCCTTCCACGCCACACTGGAAGAAGTCATCGAAGCCGACCTGATCGTGCATTTACAGGACGCCGCCCATCCCGAACACGCAGCCCAGAAACAGGACGTCGAACAGGTACTATCCGAGCTTGATATTCCCGATCTGAACAGCTCAAAGTTAATCAACGTTTTTAACAAAGTGGATTTACTGGATTGCAATGAAAAGGATTACATTGAAAACGTCGTCGCCCGCAACAGCGACGATACGGCTGTCATCTCGGCCGTATCCGGCCAAGGCTTGCCTGAACTGCTTGAATTGATTGATAAAAAAATCACCGCTTCGTTTGTCACCCAGGACCATACACTGGATTACAGCGACGGTGCCGGGCTGGCATGGTTTTATGAACATGGTGACGTAATTTCCAGAACAGACGAAGATGACGGCATTCATATCCGGGTCCGTCTAAGCCCGACCCATGCACAAAGACAAAATGGATGAATTAAAGCACTTCCGACTCTTGCTAATTCTGTAGTGGATTGAATAAGTTTGGCTTTTTGCTCTAGTGACAGCCCCGTACTGTACGGTCGCGCTTCGTTTGTAACTTTAATATTTGGGCCCAGTATGATTCAATTTATGAAGTCCTGTTTACAAAACATGGGAATTCGTTTGATGTTGATAATCAAAAACTTTGCATATAATTTGCCACCGCTCTTCTGTAAATATAAGGGTCAGGAAATCCGAGTACTCCCTTTTCATCATTAACATTTTAACCCGCGCAAACGCCATATTCGCACCGCCAAACTCGATCGCCAGGATTTCTTCATTACGGATTTCATTTGTGCTGGCTGGCGCCTGACGCTGATCGACCACAGCAAAATATTCACAACGGGAAAAATTAATATACTCTCCCGTAACAGTATTTACATAACGGGCATCAATATGAAAAACTTTTTCCAATTGGTTGCTGTCGGCATGATACAAACCATCAAAATAGGCCTGTAGCACATTGGTAATACTGCTATAATCGTCAGTCCGATCAATCATCTCAGAAGCCCCTCGGCCTTCATAGCCGGTTTCGCAGCGGATCGTTCGAAAACGCTATCAACAATAAGGGATAGCCGAGGCCAAGTTTGCAGATGGATACAGGACAGCAATACACTGTAAAATCGATGCGCCATCGGTAAAATTCCACTCAATATGACATTTGATGCCAAGGAACAGGCAACGGGTATGCAATAAAGTTTCATCTTATAAATTCCTTTTGTTAACTCTCTAAACCAATGAAAATAAACTAAATCAGTACTTGATAATTTAATAATACTGTTTCTTAATTAAATTAATAAATTTTAATTATCGAAATACATGAGTCTGGAAATATGACTTTTGAACAATTACGGGTTTTAAGAGCCATCGTTAGTGAAGGATCCTTCCATGCTGCGGCCAAACAACTTAACAAATCCCAACCATCTATTAGTCATACGATCAAAAAACTGGAACAGGAAATTGGAATTAAATTGCTGTCGCGAGAAGAATACAGGCCAAATCTAACGGCTTCCGGTAGAATATTTTATCGTGAATCTTCCGAAATTCTAGACCGGATGCATCAACTTTCCAGTCTGATTAAAAACCTGTCAACAGATCAGGAAGCCGAAATTCTATTAGCCGTGACGGCAACTTGTGCTCTTGGGCCCTTGCTTAGGATAATCGGCAAAACCGGTTCTGATTTTCCGGCGACACATATCCGTATTTCGACCGAAAGCCTGGGCGGAACAATAGAACGTCTCATGAAAGATGATGCAGATATTATAATTGCAACAATGGATGAAATACCGGCAGAGGAAGTTGTGGCGATTCCTTTTACATCGGTTAATATCATTCCGGTCTCTCATCCTGATTATGGCCCCGCAAAATCTGGCCGGATGAATAGCGAGAATGAAATGCAGGGCTATACCCAGATCGTTGTCGCCGATAGTGGCAGCAGCATGTTTCAACAAAGCCGGGATCTGTTACCAGGCAGTCTTCGCTGGACTGTTTCTGACTTTGCTGCAAAAAAAGAGATCATCCTTGCTAAAATGGGGTGGGGAGGATTACCTGAACATCTCATCAGGGATGAACTGGAAAAAAAACAACTGGTAAAGCTAGAAGTGGAAGGATATCCCGTCCGCAGATCACAACTCTTTCAAATCCGCAAACGTCATCGGACGGTTGGTAAAGTTGCCCAGACTTTGTGGACAGCGCTCATGGGCTGCTACACTTAGACATCTACCAACAACATCCCAACCCAAATCTTTGCCAGGACAAAGGTTGGAAAGGTTACTTCTCTATATTTTCGCGGCGCATTTCCAGCTCCAGCCAGCGTTCTTCTTTATCGCTGAGTTCATTCCCCAAATCCGCCATGGCTTGTGAAATTTGCTGTAATTTCTGACTATCCGTGGATGATTGCGCCATTTTTTCCGACAATTCGGCCAGTTTCTGTTCCAGTTGTTCGATGGTTTTTGGTAAAATTTCCAGATCACGTTTGTCATTGTAGCTTAACCGATCTGTTTTCGCTTTGGATGCAGACTTGGCCGTTTTTTGGTTCGGCGACTTTTTTTGTGATTTTTCAAATGCTTGCTTTTGTTGGCGCTGCTGCCGGTAAACGCTGTAACCGCCGGGGTATTCCTCGACCGAGCCGTCACCTTCGAGAACAAAACTCGCCGTCACCACACGGTCAAGAAAATCGCGGTCATGGCTGACCAATAACAACGTTCCCTGATAATCGCTTAGCATTTCCTGCAACAGATCAAGGGTATCCATATCAAGATCGTTGGTCGGTTCATCAAGTATTAGAAAATTCCCCGGTTTTGCCAACGCCCGTGCCAACAGCAAACGGTTCTTTTCTCCGCCTGAAAGACTGGATACGGGACTTCGGACCTGATTGGGATGAAACAGGAAATCTTTCAAATAGCTGACGATATGACGGGACTGGCCCAACACATCAACATGATCACCACCGCTTTCACACAACGTTTCCTGCAAGGTTTTATTGTCATCCAGAATACTGCGGTTCTGGTCAAGATAGCTGACCGCCAGATTGGTTCCCAAATCAACCTGACCCTGATCGGGCGGGATAGTGCCGGTCAACAGTTTCAGCAACGTGCTTTTCCCGGCCCCGTTGGCACCGATGATACCGATTTTATCGCCGCGCAAAATCCGCGTGCTGAAATCCTTGATAATGGGTTTACCGCCGTATCTTTTGCTGATTTTGGTTGCTTCAACCACCCGTTTGCCGGAGGCGCGGCCCGTATCGGCCTCCATTTTCACAGATCCTGTACGGGCGCGGATATCGGCGCGTTGTTGACGCAGGTCCCGAAGACGGCGCAGGCGGCCCTGATTGCGTTTGCGCCGGGCCGAAATGCCCTGACGGGACCAGCGGGTTTCGTCACGGATTAACTTGTCCAACTTGGCCTGAGATTGTGACTGTTCGGCATGGATTTCATCGACCCAGTCATCAAATCCGCTGAACGGACCTTGCCAGCGCCGTATGCGACCGAGATCAAGCCACAACGTCGCCGTGCTGATATTTTCCAGAAAACGACGATCATGGCTGATCGTTAAAACTGCGCCGGTAAACGTTTTCAGATGATTTTCCAGCCATTCGATGGCGGCAACATCCAGATGATTGGTCGGCTCATCCAATAACAATAAACCGGGTTCTCCAATGAGCGCCCGGGCGATGGCTGCACGCCGCTGTTCACCGCCGGAAAGGCCGTCAACAGAGGTTGCACCGTCCAGCCCCAACACCGACAACAGGCTGTCCGCCAGATAGGTTTTATCACTGTGATCATCATCGGCTTTGGCTATTCCCGCCTGAACATAATCGCCAACACGATCAAAACCGCTCAGGTCCGCTTCCTGATCCAGAACCGCTATACGCAATCCGGGAACCACGGTGCGTTCCCCATGATCGGCTTCAATCTGTCCTGAAATTACTTTCAATAATGTAGATTTGCCGCACCCGTTGCGTCCGACAAGGGCCAGACGGTCACCGGGAAAGATGGATAAATCCAGTTCCTCCAGCAACGCATCGCCGCCAAACCCCAGTTCGATACCGGTCAATGATAAAAGTGGTGGGGCCATTGCCTTAATTCTCAATGCAGTGGAAATTGATGCTGGTTTATGTCATGACAGAGAGGAAGAAAAAACACCCAGAGTCCAAACTTATCCAATTTTTATTGCAAAAGGGAACCCCGTCAACATGTTGCCATCCCCTGAACAGGTCGGCGCGATTATCCGAAAAGCAGCGATGAAAGAAATCATTCCGCGTTTTGGTGCGCTATCAGAATCGGATAAAAGTTACAAAAAAGCCGGCGACATCGTGACCATAGCCGATCAGAAAGCCGAACAATTCCTGATCCGGGAATTACCGAAAATCATCCCCGGCTCAAAGGTCGTCGGCGAAGAAGGGGTCGAAGCCAATCCGGATTTGATCCATACCCTGAAACAACCCGGACCGGCGTGGATCGTTGATCCCGTCGACGGCACAGAAAATTTTGCCGAAAGCAATCCCTGTTTCGCTGTTCTGGTGGCCTATCAAGTATCCGGAGTGACAATGGCCGCATGGATGTATGACCCGGTCCGGGACATCATGCAATGGGCCATCAAGGGCGAGGGCGCTTTTGAACAACAAGGCACGCACCCGTCCAGATCCATTCATGTGGGTAAAATTGCGCCGCTTGAAAACATGACCGCATCCATGAAGCCAAAAATTTCCACGACCTTCAATCGCAACGTTATCAACGCCGGATTAAAAAAGCCAAAAAAAACAGTGCGTTACCGCTGTATCGGACAGGAATACATGGACCTGTCCCGGGGCGACATTCATTTTGGACGTTATGGCGGGCGGCTGAAACCGTGGGATTATGCCGCTGGCGTCCTGATCCATTCCGAAGCCGGAGGATTTACTGCATTACTGGACAGCCAAGCCCCCTATGATCCGACGGAAATCGCTAACCTGACCATGCTCAGCACCCCGGACGGCAAAAGCTGGCAGGATTTATCAAAATATTTTCAAGGTTGAAGCCAATTTTCAAAAGCCATTTCAATGTCCGCCATTTTCAGGCGGTTGACGCATGGATAGCGGCCATTTTCTTCGGGCAGGATACAGTTCCCGAGACAGCCCTGACAATCCGGCATGGGATGATACAAAACTGTTAAATTGTCAGGCGATATTTTTTCACTATAGGGCACAATTTCACCCACATAGGCCGCACTGGCCAGACACAGTGTCGGCGCACCGACACCGGCTGACAAATGCATCACGGCGGTATCCACCGAAACCACCAGATCCGCAGCGCGAAGGTACGCCACCAAATCTTCGAACAGTGCGTCTTCGAAACGGACTCCGGCATGATCGAGCAAGACTTTGAATTCCGGGTTTTTTTCCGGATCATCCGGCGCACCGGTGATTAAAATGTCCGCATCCTCGGGTAACAGATTTAAAAGACGCTGATAAATTTCAACGCCAACCTGTTTGGCTTTAACCGCGGAAAAGGGTTGAAATATATACAAAGGTCCGGTTTTGGAAAGCGCCGGTTTCAGCGCGGATTCGGGCAGTTTCAAAACGGGGAGAGGCTGTTTTTCCCCGGACAGGGCATCTGCAAACCCGGCCAGACGCAGGATTTTATCGCTGTGAACCGGACCGGACAAATAAACCCGGTCAAATGCTTTTTCGTTTTTATCCAGCAGTTTCTGATACTTATCCCACGGCCTTGCTTTCATGGCCCGGGTTTGCTCCGCTTTGGCCGCAAGCATGATGGCTTCGTCAAGCAAGGGATGGCGCAAAAAATCAAGCGAGATCACCTCCCGGAAATGACGCAGGCAGATATCTTTCATCAGCTGATAACGATAACGGGAATTTTTACGGAATTTTTCGAAATCAACGGCCAGAATTTCAACATTGCCCGGCATCAGGAAGGCCATTTTCACAGCCCCCTTGTTGACCAGCAAAACGACATTTTCACCCGGACCGGCCAGTTTCACAAACCGTTCCAGCACGTAGCGGAGCATAATCACATCACCAAGCCCACCGGCTGCGATCAGCAACAATCCAGACGCCTTTCCAGAGCGTTTTGGCGATTTAAAAGCCCGCCACAACCTGTCTTTGATGGATTGCCAAAACCCTTTCATGACGCATCAATAGGCAGCGTATGATTTTTCTTCAACCAGACGGGAGCCCAGTAACATATTGATATCACGTTTGAAAGCGGCACGTTTATCGTTGGTGATATAAACCGAACGGGCCAGTTCAACAAATTTATCGCCGAAATCCTTGTTTCGTTCCAGGTCGCGGATATCGTCTTCGATTTCCCACAACTGTTCATTGACCGACTTCAATTTCGCCGTAATAGCATCAAGTTCCGGCGAGGGGGCAAGGTTTTCATCCCTTGAGGCCGCCAGAACTTTCCATTCCAGACGCACGTTTTCTAGTTTTTCAGGATCGGTCATCCTTTCCATTTTAATTTCAAGAATGGTGATTTTATCAATCAGTTCACCGGGCGCGATTTCAACGCTTACTGTGCTGGTCATGGGGTTCGTCCTTTAAAAAAATTAACGTGCGCGCAAAACATTGATGGCAGTGGCGGCTTCGTCCTGCATCTTGTTCAACATCTGATCGAAAGGATCAAGAAGGATTTTAAACAATTCATCAAACCGGTCCCGTTCGCGCAGGCGCAACAAATAACCCTGAGCCGCGAACAACGCCATTAAAATCGATCCCCGCGCCACCGATGTTGCCAGAATTTGCCGCGGACGTTCATCCCCGCCAATGGGCAACAACAACCAGACCACGCTTTCAATCCATTTTTCCGGGGTTTCGGCGCTTTTGGCCAATGCCATGATTTCCTGCCTCAGGCTGGACATTTCAGCCACAAGTTCTGCCTGTTTGATATGTTCTGCCACGTTATCCGCGCCATAGAGTGGAAGATTATCCAGCAACCCCGCGACGAAGCCTTCGGGCAATTCCGGATTTTCGGACCAGTCATGGTCATTTTCGCTGACATCATCAGCAATCACAGTGACCGTGGCGAAGCCTTGGGATTTTGCAAACGCCGCCGCCGCCAGACGGGGATCGCCACCGGTTCCACGAAGCGTCGCGGCTTCGTCCCCGAACAAGGCACAGGTCGCGAGTGCGCCCAGAAAAAAATAAACATTTGCTGCAAATTTTCCGGCCACATCCGGATCAACCAGAACCGGGGACAACAAAACCGTATCTTTCATTTGCTGCAAAACCTTGCCATCCATTTGCGCATCATCCATCAGGCACACCATATCAGGCGTCAATCCGGCATTCAGCAATGGTGAAACGGCGGACGGGACCGCGATTAAAAACAGTTTATCGCGGTTTTTCTTCAGATCATCCATGGTTGAAGACAAAGCCTGTCCACCGTCAACGACACAGGCTGCCATGGCGTTTGCATATTCAGACGCTGCCGTGACGCGGGCGTTGTCGCGGCTTAAATTCGTTTGCCCGTTGGACAATCGCTGCATTTCCAGATCGAAAAAACTGTATCCGTTGTGCAATTCCTGAATACTGGGCAATAACAGCTGTTCGGTTTCATCGGTTCCGGGCGAACGGTAATGATGATAAATATACGTGCCTTCAAGCCCGGCGACATTGATTTCCCGGATATATTCACGGATCGTCATGGCTTGCATGGCGGCGTCATCGCCAATGACAATGCGGATGATACGGCCTTCGTTGCTGTGGCGTTCGAAAAACGCAGGCCAATCATAAACCCGCAAGGAATGGAACAGGAATTCATGGGAACTGTCGACCAGAATCAATTGCCGACATTGGCTTGTGGCAGCAATGGTATCAAGGTGAAAACCAAAACCGATACCAAAAACAACGGCGTGGGCCGCAGGTGCGCGCGACAACTGATCCGTAAAAAAAGCCAGTCCGGCTTCGTTACTTGCCTGATTTAAAAAATTTCCGACAAATTCCCCGGCGACCCGGTCAAGCGCGTCCGAAGAATAGGGCGGCAACTGAATTCTTGAGTTTTCCCAGTCCGGGTCTTCTATCTGGCGCGTTGTTGCCGTTAACGCACCGCCACCGTAAACCAGATTGCCGGAAACAGATAAATCCGTTTCCCCGTTGGGGCAGGTTACCAATTCGGCTTCCGGCTCGAATGTGGACAGGATTTCACCAAGCTCAGGGGCCAGTTGTTTGAAAAAATCAAGATTATGCTCGTATAGCTCCTGATTGATTGCCATGGAATGCTTCCTTCAATAAAAACAGATTTGGTTTTCAGAGTTAATATCCAAAAAGACTAAGATGTTGTGAACAAAACAGCATATATTTTACCCGGCGACAAAGCTATTGTCAGATAACGACCATTATTTTATGGTTTACGGATCAACCACATACCTGTTTTTATATCATCAAAAGGGCAAAAAAAATGACAACAGTTGCATTTATCGGTCTTGGCGTCATGGGCTATCCCATGGCCGGACATCTGGTCAAAAACGGTCACAGTGTACAGGTTTATAA
>Ga0316207_10001458_pt1 | contig 28938 bp, 25 predicted proteins | sample 6weekpyrite_MG_FD_204943 | JGI IMG/M metagenome (GOLD analysis project Ga0316207, IMG submission 204943) | Microbial mat bacterial communities from mineral coupon in-situ incubated in ocean water Damariscotta River, Maine, United States -... | ecosystem: Environmental > Aquatic > Marine >...
CCATAAGTCTGTAGTTTCTACGGGGCGTATGAAATGGTTTTTTGCATCCATAATAAGATAATAGTCTGAGCGAACATACTGTGTGGCTAAGAGTTTCAGGATTTGTTGCTTTACCCATCCCTTCTCTCGGGAAGCTATGGGGATCATTGTATTGCCATCAATTAATTGGACCATTTTCTGTAAGGGGCCGTAGTCTGGCAGGATATATTTGTTGAACTTTTTCCGAAACTTTCGGAATTGAAGGTCGTTTGCAATTATGATGATTGAGCTTATTAATTGTGCAGGCACATGTAGTGCGATTGACCGAGCTTGCATTTGAAGCATTTTAATTTCTTCATCGTAAGCGATGGTAACGATATCAAGTTGGCGAGATGTTTTTAACAATGAATTCTCTATTGTAATGAATTTTTTCCTACAAATGTAACGTATACAAGAATAAATTGTGCATATACACACCAAATGAGGGTATCGCCTAATATATTTGACAAAAAGGTGGCTCGCGGCCATTTGATGGTGTATGCCCACCCGGCATTTTGTGCTTAGTTAGTATAGATAATAAAAATGACGGCCAGCGAGGAATCTGGATGCGCCTTTTTCGGCATATCAATGAAATTCAAGATAGTGACCGTGGCTCGGTTGTCGCGCTTGGTAATTTTGATGGATTCCATCGAGGGCATCAGGTGGTTATCGGGGAAGCTGGTAGATTAGCTCGTGAGATGGGGCTTAACCTAACTGTTGTTGTTACAGAGCCGCACCCGGTTAGTTATTTTGCACCGCAGGCCCCTTCTTTTCGCTTAACGCCCTTTAGAGAGCGCGCGCAGCTTTTGGAGGACTTTGGGGTAGACCAGCTATTGGTGCTACCTTTTGATAAAGATTTGGCCACTATGTCGGCACAGGACTTTGTGTTGGATGTTTTATGTGCAGGCCTCGATGCAAAGCATGTTTTTGTTGGCTATGATTACCGGTTTGGTAAAAATCGGGGTGGTGGTACCGATGTGCTGGGGTATATGGGCGAGATGGAAGGCTTTGGGCTGTCGGTCATCAAGGCTGTGACTGTTGGATTGGAAGGGTATGCAGGCGAAGTTTATTCTTCAACTGTTGTAAGAAACGCTCTTCAAAATGGTGAAGCCCGCAAAGCTGCGGCGATACTGGGGCACTGGTTCACAATCAATGGCCGGGTAACACAGGGTGATAAGCGTGGCCGGACCATCGGTTTTCCCACAGCAAACATCGAATTGGGCGAAAGCCTTGAGCCTAAGCTTGGCGTTTATGCCGTGCGGGTTCGGATAGAAGATAGTGATGTATTTATTTCGGGTGTTGCCAATATTGGCAAGCGTCCAACTTTTGATAAGCGTGATGTTCTGATGGAGGTTCATCTTTTCGGTTTTGAGCAGGATATTTACGATCGACATTTGCGAATCGAACTTGTTGCCTTCTTAAGGCCAGAAATGAAATTTGATGGCCTTGAGAGCTTAAAGAAGCAGATTGATAAAGATTGCCGAGTTGCAAAAATTGTTCTGGCTGAGCCGGAGAATGCCTCCTGCCGCTTGAATGCCCCGACGCTGGTTAATTATCTGGAATTATTTCCTGAGCCCCACATTCGGGCAAGATGAAGCAACAGTATAGGTAAGGGCGATTTTTACCTGCGCGATTGGGTTTATAAAATGTATAGAATGTGGCTTTTTGTAGCTTTGCTTTTAGCTGCTTTGGCGCGTCCAGTAATGGCTGAAGATACGGTTAACCTTATAAGTTATACCGATTACGCGCCGTATGTTTCTGACAAGGTGCCTGGTGGGGGCATGTTAACTGAGGTTGTGAGTGCAGCCTTTGCTGCAGCAGGGACGGAACTTCAAGTTACTTACATGCCGTGGAAGCGCGGATACCGGATGGTGCTGGAAGGTGAGGCTGTAGGCACATTTTCTTGGCAAAAAACAGAAGAGCGTACTCGCCGGTTTACGATGTCTGATGCTTTGTTTTCAGATTCAAATTTAGTCTATACAACACTGCCAAACTTTAGCGTATTGGCGGATTTGGAAGTTGATAAACAGCACCCAAACCCAATTACTATTTGCATACCCCATGGTTGGACACTGCCCGGTCGGTTTAGGTCTTTTGTGGCTAATGGTACATTAAGGCGGATCACTCCCGAAAAAGTGGGGTCTTGTGTGGATCTGATGTATAATCGCCGGACCCACATTATTAATGTTCCGCCTTTAACGATGTATTATGAACTTAGGGCGCTGGCAGAAAAGGTTGGCGTTAAGACGGTACCAATTCAGGGGCTGCGGGTAATAAACCCGGGAGCATTACCTCCAGCTACAACACATATCCTTTTTGCTAAGACACCTGCGGGAAACCAAGCCGCACAAATATTTAAGAAGGGTTTTGATACTATAAAGTCCAATGGCCTTTACAGGGAAATTATAACTAAGCATCTAAAGCTTTACCCGGGCATTGACCACACGCAGATATTTGCTGATCTAGAGTTCTCAGGGCTGATTCCTGCTACGCCATAAAAGGCTATATGTTTTGAGGTGCCGTGATATAGTCGCGCGCAATTTTACAAATATCTATCTCTAAGGGAGGCTTTCTTGGAGGCGCTTTTTGATTATCACCTTTGGGTGAGCTTTTTAACACTAACGTCACTAGAGATTATTCTCGGTATCGACAATGTAGTTTTTGTAGCGCTTCTTGTGGGCCATTTGCCTGCTCAACAACGTGAGAAAGCCAGAATTTTGGGGTTGTCGCTGGCGTTGCTGATGCGCATTTTACTTCTTATGGGGGTTGCTTGGGTCATTAGCCTCAAGACACCGTTTGTTGAGCTAATGGATCATTCCTTTTCAGGGAAAGATTTGCTGATGCTGTTGGGGGGTGGTTTCCTTTTATATAAGGGAACCAACAGTATTCATGATGAAGTTACTGGCGAGAAAGTTGAAGAATGTAAATCATATTCAGGTGGCATGACAGCTGTGATCACACAAGTGGTTTTGATTGATCTAATCTTCTCGTTCGATTCCGTCATGACAGCAGTAGGGTTAACCGAAAATATTTATATCATCATTGCAGCAATGACTGTTGCTATGGCTGTTATGATTTTCTCTTCTGGATTTATAGCAAGCTTTATTGAGCGTTTCCCAACCCTGAAAATTCTTGCCTTGTCTTTCATTATGTTGATTGGGGTATTTTTGGTCGCTGAAGGTCTCGGTGTCCATGTTCCCAAAGGATACATATATTTTGCTATGGCTTTTTCTCTTGGGGTCGAGGTGCTCAACCTTTTGTCAAGAAAGCGGCGTGAGAAGAAACGTGCTTCCATGAGCAAAGCTCCATAGCAGCAGAATGCTCTAGTTGTAAGTTTAACTAATGTAATCAGAGGCTACCTTCAGGTGGCCTCTTTTTTGAATGGTAGCTATGCGCGAGCTACTATTTTAAGTTTTGTTAATAGCATTTAACTATACTGGCTCGTATGGGGATAAGGGCGAGTAAGGAAGTTTAGTGACAGAAGGAATACTGCGACCGTTTTCTGTTATGTTGGCATTGACCAATGTGCAAACGGCAGAAACACTTAAGGCTGTGTTGATGCAACAAGGGATGCGGCGCGTTGCGAGCGCAGAAAATAATCGGGATGCTGTTAGTCAGATGCAGGAGCAGCATTATAATATGATCGTGATAGAAGAAAATTTTCCTGCCCTAGGGGGGGCAGATTTTTGTCGCTTTCTAAGGTTAACGAATACGCCGATGGCGGTGGCTCCTATAGTTTATGGTATTAGGCACGCTGACAAAGAGAGTGTATTCGCTGCCAGGGATGCTGGGGCTTCAAAGATCGTTTTAATGCCGTTTTCAGCTAAATCATTGGTAGGGACTTTGCAGGCTGCTGTGCGTGAGATACGGCCTTTTGTTCAAACGTCATCGTTTAATGGTCCGGATAGGCGTATTACCAAAAAGAATACATATTCTGGCCCCGAACGGCGTAAAGGACAGCATGGCTGGGTGTCTGTGGATAAACAAAAACGTATCCTGGCAGGATGAAACACTCGACAGATTGTTCAGATTAGGCTTAAAACCAATGATGAATTTATTTAACTCAGTCATGGTGTGTGGCTGTGTAAGCTTTGTCTTGGATTTGGGGGCTAACTTTCAATGGCGCTTGGTAGTAAATCGGACCTCCGTGTTTTGATAGCGATGGCGAACGGGCAGGCAGCTAAAGGTGCACGCGCAGTTTTCAAGGAGCAAGGGGCTGCAATTTTTCAGGTTGCTGATGGAAAGCAAGATGCGCTTGAAAAAATGAAAAACACGCCTTTTAATCTGTTGCTGGTGGAGGATACATTTTCGGACTTAGGCGGTGTAGACTTTGTCCGGTTTGTACGCATGACTAACACGCCGATTTCGGTGGCACCTATTATATTTGCCTTGAAAGAGCCTAACAGACAGTCAGTATTAGAGGCACGTAATGCAGGTGTGAACAAGATGGTGGTGATGCCATTTACAACGGCTAGCCTTCTGAAGAATTTAGCAGATATCATGCTGAATCCACGTCCATTTGTGCGGGTTACAGGCTATGATGGCCCGTGCCGGCGTATGCAAGCTGGTGGTTATAAAGGGCCGGAACGGCGTATTAAGCAGGAGGGCGCATTGTCTGTTGAAAAACAGCAACAGCTTTTCAAAGGGATTTAATCAATTTGGCGCTAGACCTGTTTATGGCTTTCACAGTGCGATTCCATGCTCGACAGACGGCGCAGTCACTGATAAAAAGCGCGCATGACAAAACTATATTTAGCAAAGTGGCAGAATGCTGCCCCGTTCATATGCATAATTGAGCGAATTACTGGCCCGGCGCTTTAGTAGCGACCGGGAGTTTCTAGTTTGTCACTTTTTCCGAGAATATAGTTGCTGATAGAAGGTGCTAAGGGCATCAAGCAGCATAAAAATATGAGACACATGACCATGTCTGCTGATCAAGATAAACGCGATTACCGCGATACAGTTTTTCTTCCTAAAACCGACTTTCCAATGCGTGCCGGATTGCCGAAGCGCGAGCCAGAATTTTTGGCAAAGTGGCAAAAGGAAGATATTTATAAAACACTGCGTAGTGATAGCACTGGCCGTGAAAAATTTGTACTGCACGATGGCCCCCCTTATGCCAATGGCGATATTCACTTTGGCCATGCTATGCAAAAAACGCTGAAGGACATCATTGTTAAGTCTCAGCAAATGCAGGGTAAGGATGCGCCATTCATTCCGGGCTGGGATTGCCACGGCCTTCCAATTGAATGGAAGATTGAAGAAAAATACCGCAAGAAAAAGAAAAACAAAGACGAAGTTGATCCTGTTGAGTTTCGCCGTGAGTGTCGTGAATTTGCTGATCACTGGATAGGTATACAGCGTGAACAGTTCAAGCGCCTTGGTATTTTTGGTGATTGGGATAATCCCTACACCACCATGGCATTTGATGCTGAAGCCACCATCGTTGAAGAGCTTCTGAAATTCTCAACATCGGGAGCTTTATACCGCGGTTCTAAGCCTGTGATGTGGTCACCGGTAGAGAAAACTGCGCTTGCTGAAGCCGAAGTGGAATATCACGATCATAAATCCACACAGATTGACGTGGCTTTTGAGGTTGTTTCAACAACAGCAAAAGAACTGGCCGATGCACGTGTTGTGATTTGGACAACAACGCCTTGGACAATCCCAGCAAACCGGGCGGTGTGTTATGGGCCAGATATTGATTATGTGGTACTGGAAGTAACGGAAACCGTTGACGAAGCACTGGCTGCTGTTGGTGAGCGTTTTATTGTTGCCGAGGCGCTGGCAGTTGCTTTTGTTGAGCGGGCCGGAATTAGCAATTATCTGCAAGTTGCTCATGTGAAAGGCTCAGTCCTTGAAGGTGCTATACTGGCGCACCCATGGCGTGGTCATGCTGACGCTGACGGATTTTACGATTTTGATGTGCCTTTATTGCCGGGCGAGCATGTAACAACAGAGGCAGGTACAGGCTTTGTTCATACGGCACCAGGCCACGGTGATGATGATTATCAAGTTGCACATGTTCAGTTTGGTATTCCTGTCCCTTATACTGTGAACGAAGCAGGGTGTTATTATGATCATGTGGCGCTTGTACCTGGACGCCATGTTTACAAGGTTGCTGATGAGGTCTGTAATCTCTTATCAGACGTGAATGCCCTGAAGGGCAATGGTACTATCTCTCACAGTTATCCGCATAGCTGGCGCTCAAAGGCTCCATTGATCTTTAGAAATACGCCTCAGTGGTTTATTTCCATGGAGGAAACAGGGCTGAGAGAGAAGGCTCTGAAAGCCATTGATGATACGAATTGGTTCCCGGCGATTTCAAAGAACCGGATCACCGCCATGGTGGCAGACCGCCCTGACTGGGTGATCTCGCGTCAGCGCGCATGGGGCGTTCCTATTACGGTGTTTGTTCATAAAGAAACAGGCCTGTTGTTGCAGGATGCTGCTGTAAATAAGCGTATCATTGATGCTGTGAAAGAAGGCGGTGCTGATGCATGGGTGGCTATTCCAGCACAAGACTTCCTCGGCGATGAGTATAAAGCTGAAGACTATGAGCAAGTGCACGACATTTTGGATGTATGGTTCGATAGTGGCTGTACGCACGCTTTTGTTTCTGAAAAACGCCCAGAGCTTCAAAGCCCTGCAGACTTATATATTGAGGGTTCAGATCAGCACCGTGGCTGGTTCCAGTCTAGCCTGCTGGAAAGCTGCGGCACACGAGGCGTAGCACCATATAAAAATGTAATGACCCATGGTTTCGCGCTTGATGGTGATGGGCGTAAAATGTCTAAATCTTTGGGCAATACCGTCTCGCCTTTGAAACTCATCGAAAAATTTGGTGCAGATATCCTGCGGCTTTGGGTTGTTTCTGTTGATTATAAAGAAGATGTACGCATCAGTGACCAGATCATTCAGGGGCAAGTGGATGCTTACCGGAAAATTCGCAATACACTGAGATATATGCTGGGTAATTTAGCCGGCTTTTCCGAAGAAGAGCGTTTGGCCCCTTCCGAAATGCCAGAGCTTGAGCGTTGGGTTCTGCACCGTTTGTCTGAGCTGGATACATTAATTCGCAGCCGGGCATCCGAGTTTGACTTTAATCCGGTGTTCCGTGAGCTCTATCAGTTCTGTATTGTGGATCTGTCAGCCTTCTTTTTTGATATCCGTAAAGATGCGCTTTACTGTGACGGGGCCTCAGATACTCGCCGCCGTGCGGCACGCACGGTTCTGGACGAAGTGTTCAAGCGTCTTGTCGTTTGGTTTGCACCAGTACTCTCGTTCACTTCTGAGGAAGTTTGGCAGAATAGATACGGCGCTGATGCGCCAAGTGTACACCGTGAAATTTGGCCAGAAACACCGGCTGAATGGCTCAATGATGAGTTGGCGGCAAAATGGGCTTTGATCCGTGAAGTACGCAGTACAGTGACTTCAGCAATTGAATTGCTGCGCCGTGATAAAGTGATTGGCTCAAGCTTGCAGGCGAATGCTGTGATTACAGTTGCCAGCCATAACTCACTCAATGCATTTGATGGCCTTGATCCGGCTGAAATATTCATCACATCGGAAGCTACTTTAATTCTCGGTGAGGAAAATAAAGCTGATATTGCTGTGGCTGAAGGTGAGAAGTGTGAGCGTTGCTGGGTTGTTAAACCTGAAGTGTCGCAGCATGGTGAGCTTTGTAACAGATGTGATAGCGCAGTTTCTGCTTTTGATGCGGCAGCCGAGTAATGCGAATCGGTGGTCACTTTAAATTTGGTATTTTGGTTAGCGCGCTTTTGTTCGTCGCTGACCAAATATCAAAATACTGGATTTTAAATGGCCTGAATTTACCTGAGCTTGGAACGGTGGCTTTACTGCCGTTTCTGAATTTTACCATGGTATGGAACGAAGGCATTTCCATGAGCTTGCCTGTCGGTGACTGGCTAGGTCGCTGGGGGCTGGTTGTTCTTACGGTTCTTATCAGTTTGTGGTTGTTAAACTGGCTTCGTACCAGTGAAAAACGGTTTGAAGCTTTTGCTCTCGCGTTAATCCTTGGTGGTGCGATTGGGAATATCATAGACCGTATTATATATGGTGCTGTGGTGGATTTTGTTCATCTGCATGCAGGTGGGTATAATTTCTATGTTTTTAATGTTGCTGACAGTGCAATTACGGTCGGCGCGATTTTATTATTGTTTGATGGCTTGCGGGATAGTCGCAAAGGCCCTAAAAATGCCTCAAAGACGCATGAGGTTGACACTAGGTAGTAGTGCGGCCCTAAAGGAGTAGAGTGAATGACACTCAAGTCTGTATCAGTTTTGTTTCTCGCGAGTGTTTGTCTCGCTGCATGCAGCAGTGGCAGTAAAGGCCCTGACGAATTTAAAGTATTGAACCGTGCTCCTCTGGTTATTCCGCCAGAAGCAGAGCTTTCTCCACCACGCCCGGGGGAACCGCGTGCTCAAGAGATTGATCCAGGCCAACAAGCATATGATGCTTTGTTTCCCGGCAAAAAATTAAAGCGGTCTACGCCAAAAAGCCAAAGTGAATATGGCTTGCTGCGCCGTTTGGCACGGTCTGACGCAGATATTCGTTCGAATGCAGGTGGTAGTGCCACAGCTGACGTTGTGAAAAAGAAGCTGCTTCTTGCTGATCTGTTGGGTGCAGAAGAGCGTATGTACCGCCCCGATAATATCGAAATTTACCGTGTTTCTGACGGCGGATAATTGCCATTTGGCAATGTTTTCAATGATTTTTTGAGGCCGTCCGCATCATTTGGTGGGGGCGGTCTTTCTCTTTCCGCAGAAGATTGTTAGTTTCCACATTATGACAACACAGAATCGACAGGATTTGCCAGTAAAGGCAGGCATTATTCACCTGCTGAGTGAGCGCACCATTAACCGCATCGCAGCGGGCGAAGTGGTTGAGCGACCAGCTAGTGCTGTTAAGGAACTGGTTGAAAACTCAATTGATGCAGGTGCCAGCCATATTGATGTGGTGATGCGAGACGGTGGCCGCACACTTATTCAGGTGAGCGATGATGGTCGTGGGATGGATGCTGCGGAGCTTTCGCTGGCAGTTGAGCGGCACGCCACGTCTAAATTAAGCGATGAAGACTTGGTGAACATCGCCTCTCTTGGTTTTAGGGGAGAGGCGTTGGCCTCCATCGGCGCGGTTGCCCGTTTGTCTGTAGTGTCGCGCGCACGCGGATCTGATGAAGCATGGGCTGTGCGCGTAGAGGGCGGCACCAAGCACGAGGTTGAGCCTACTGCCCATACGGCGGGTACGCGTATTGAAGTGCGGGATTTGTTTTATGCCACACCGGCGCGGCTTAAGTTTATGAAAACAGCACGTACCGAGTACGGCCAAGCGGGTGATGTGATTAAACGGCTAGCTATGGCACACCCAGACATTGCTTTCACCTTGTCAGATGGCGCTCGAACCAGCTTTCGTGCGCCCCCTGTCGGTGATTTGGCAGGCGATGCCCGGCTTGAGCGGCTCGGGGCGATCCTTGGGCGTGAGTTCCGCGAAAATGCGATAGAGATTGACGCCGAGCGGGAAGGCCTGCGCTTAACTGGCTTTGCAGGCTTGCCGACCTACAGCCGGGGCAATGCACAGCAACAATATTTGTTTGTGAATGGCCGGCCAGTAAAAGATCGCTTGCTTGTGGGGGCAGTGCGTGGAGCATACCAGGATTATCTGGCGAGAGACAGGCATCCGGTTTTAGCATTGTTTCTGGATGTACCAGCAGAGTTTGTGGATGTGAATGTACATCCTGCCAAAGCAGAGGTGCGCTTCAAGGATGCAGGTTTGGTGAGAGGCTTGATTGTTTCTGCACTTCGCCATGGGCTTGGTATGGCAGGCCACCGGGCATCGACAACGGTTGCAGGTGCGGCGCTCGGCGCTATGCGCAGTGGAAATATAGCATCTTCTTTACCTTGGCAGCAGGGCAACCACGAACGCCCTACCTTACCTGCAGGCTTCAGGGAGGCAGTGGATCAGATTTATGCACCAGCGCCAGCTGTTGGAGGGGCCTTCGGTGAAGGGGCTCAGCTTGGGCTAGACACATCAGGTGATATAGCTGCACCCAGTGCCCGGCCTTTGGAAGCGCCACAAAGCGGATACCAGCAAGCTCCTGTGGCCCCGGCAGATGAAAACTTCCCGCTTGGTACAGCACGCGGGCAGGTGCATGCCACCTATATCGTAAGCCAAACAGCGGATGGCATTGTTATTGTTGACCAGCACGCTGCGCATGAACGTCTTGTGTATGAGCGCATGAAAAAACAGATCGCAGCAACAGGTGTTGCTAAGCAGTCATTGTTGCTGCCTGAGGTGGTGGAACTGGAGGAATTAGCGGCAACTCGTTTGTTAAAGCGCACTGAGGAGCTTGAGGCGCTAGGTTTGTCAGTTGAATCTTTTGGCGAGGGGGCTGTGGTCGTGCGTGAAGTACCTGCCATGCTTGGAAAGCTGGATGTGAAAGGCCTTATCCGCGACTTGGCGGATGAACTTACTGAGCTGGACGAGGCGCTATCTCTCAAGGAAAAGCTGGAAGAAGTTGCAGGAACGATGGCGTGCCATGGCAGTGTGCGAGCAGGCCGACGTCTAACGGTGGATGAGATGAACGCTTTGCTGCGTGAAATGGAAGCCACACCTCATTCAGGCCAGTGCAACCATGGCCGCCCTACCTATGTGGAATTAAAGCTTAATGACATCGAAAAGCTGTTTGGTCGCCGCTAATAGAACGGTGAAATTAACGATATGTTAGCTGAATTTTTTACGTAGTTTGGCAATGAGGTCATCACTCATTTTCATGTTGCCTTCTTCGCTATCAAGGATTTTTTGAATCAGGCGTTTTTTGAATGTTTCGGAATCGAAATTATTCGGTAAATTACTAGATCCTGCCCCGTCTATCAGAAAGTCTACGAGCCGGTTAGAGGCATGAATACGGCCCCAAAGATAATCATTTTCGCGTGCGCTGCGGCTGAAAAATGCGCCGAAGTTAAATAGATCTGTGCCTTTCAGTGGGTTTTCATCGTCCTGTAAGTGGCCACAGTCAATAGGGCTGATACGGTCAACGCGAATTTCATCAACTTCCAACAGGTCAACACGGGCCGTCAGCGGTTGAGTTAAAATGTCATAGAAAGCATAGCCTATATATGCCCTGAAAAGGGTGTGCTTAAGGTCTGGGTCAAGAACACCAGAGAGAGTTAAGGCCATGAAGTCATCGCTGACAAAGTCTATATCCTCTAGCATCATGAGGGCACCAACCTCTTTCATAACAGCGTCAGCAGTACTTTCGGACAGTGTGCTTTTATCTTTCCATACTTCGGCTAGCCCAGTGCAGAAAGTTTTCGGCTGCCAGCGGGCGCGGTACTCTTCAAGGCTCTTGTAGATTTGTTGTTTGGTCAGTTTGTAAAATGGGGAGGAATCTCCGTTGGCGTGTGTCTGTAAATACTGATTAAGCCGCTTAACAGTGAAACGAAGGCGGCGTACACGGTAATCAACGTCATAAGTACGAAAGAAGTTTACATAGGCTTGAAGCTCTGAATAAGTTTGCTCATTCACTCTTCCTGTAACCCGTTTGCCTTCGGCCCATTTGGTGAGGGTTTGTCGAATGTCATCCAAGTTTAAGTGGTGGCCTTCAAGGCGGGCAACTGACACTAGCAATTCGGCTAGACGCTCGATGATATGCTGCACTTTACTTTGAACATACGTACCATACGCAAAACCAGCTTTTTCCTGTGCCAAACGGTGAGCCCGTTCACGCCAGCTGGCAAGCATGGCAGTTTCTACCCTACGGTCAGAATCCAAGTCGAGCATATTGTCCACTAAACGGCGGACATCCATTTCGATGGTGTCAAAAACACTCTCGAGGCGCCTTGCTTCTTTGTTGTTTTCTTCAATGGCCCGTAGATCGCCATAAATGGGCTCACTTCGGGGAATTTCTGCCAATGAGGATAAAATGGTGCGGAAAAATCCGGGGATTTCCTTAGGGGTGTCTTTCAGTTCTTCTGTTGGGTCATCTGGTGTTGGATCAACATAGATAATGCGGCGATCAACCTCTCTATGGGCAGCTCGTTCATAGGTTGCCTGAATAGCCTCAGCGAAAGGTTTGTTGTTAGTTACGCCGCCATCGATAAAAGACATCGATTCCAGTGTTTCTCTATCCCCTACTTGGCTGGGGAAATTTTTTGCGAAAAATGCCTTGCGTGCAGGCCAGCCGCGCCTGATTTTAGCAAGATATTCGTTTAAATCTTTAAAACGAATTGGGGGGAAAGCACCAGGAAAAGACGAAGTAGCCCGCGCAGCAAACCCAAGGCCGGGGATATTATCATCGGCCAGTTCACTTATCAGGCCTTGTCCTTCAGCATCTTTGTAGGTGAAGTTTAAGGTCACTTTATGTTGTCGCTCTGCAATCTCTTTTGGGTCATGCAGCTTAAGCCTGCGGGACTGGCCAAAAAAGTTCGTAAGGCTTACGAACAGGTCTAGCTTATGGCCGGGTGGCACTAATGTAGATTTACCATCAGCTTGTCCCATAGAGGTGCAAGCATTGATCATCCAACTAAGCATGCGTTCGCCAGAAAACGGGGGCTCAAACCAACGAGACCGTAGAAACCGTGAAAGCTTTCTTTTGCTTTCGGCGTCAGGCTTTTCACCGCCGTATATGCGGTCACCAAATAGCCATATCAGGGGATAAAGATAGAATTTGCTAGTACGCTCTGCGAGCGTGCCTTTTTCCATTAATTCTTCGATGTCACCTAAATCCATCCATAGATCACGCAGTGGATCAAAATCCAGATCATGTGCTAAAGCACGGGCCAGAAAAATGCCGTTAATACCACCTGCCGATGTGCCGGAAACCACATCAACAATAACACGAACATCAATCTTCTTACCGAAAGCTTGCAGTAGTTCAAAATATAAGTCTTCAGTGTCTGTGGCGTAAGGGCGGCGAGGGGCTGCTTGTTCGAAAGAGCCGCGCCCACTTTCTGCGCTCTGATATGCTCGTGATGCACGAACCAGCTTCAATATCTCGTGCGAGATACCGTTCATATAAACCGCGAGTGAGGCTCCGCCATAACAGACAAGCGCCAGTCTAAGTTCTAATTCACGCATACCGCATTCCCCACCGGAGGCCTTGCAGCCAATTAACCACTTATAATTGTTGCAGATTTAGCGCCTGAGCCCAAATGATTTTTGGTGCCAGGGCGGCAAGTAGAGGAGAATTGAGAGTATATAAGTGGTTTTGGTTGGGTTATTTTGTGGCCGAATAACTACGGTAAGATTTAGCTATTGGATATTAAAGATAAAAATACGACCCGTTGGGCCCCTTGTATTCGTTCATCAATAAGTTCAAGCATTGGGGGCAACACCAAATCATCATCGCTTGCCAGTTCGCAAACAATAACGCCGTCTTCAGTTATCCAGCCTGCATCGACCAAGCTTTCAAGTGTAGGGTGCACAAGCCCTTTATGGTAGGGCGGGTCCATAAAGATAAAATCATATGGTGCTTCTACAGCAGGCAAGCTTTGTGCACTAATCTGTAGAATATGGGTTTCATCAGTTGTTTTTAGGGCCTCAATATTTGCTTTAAGGCAGGCTATGGATGTGGGCGACTTTTCAACAAAACTCACATGGTCTGCCCCTCTGGAGAGGGCTTCCAGCCCTAGCGCACCTGTGCCTGCGAATAAGTCAGCCACTCTCGCACCGTGCATATCGGGATAGCGTCCATGGGCAAGCATGGAAAAAACACGCTCGCGCATGCGGTCGGTGGTTGGGCGTACCGATTGACCGGCAGAGGTTTTTAACCGCCGGCCTCTGTAACGGCCTGCAATGATTCGGCTCACTTTTTACCGCCCCGATTGGGTGCACCCTTGCTTGGTGTAACGGCGCGAGCCTGACCTTTTGGAGGGCGTCCTTTTGGGGCCTCGGTTGGGCGTCTGCGTGTGGTGGCAGAACTGTCGGTACTGCGAGCATCTCTAATGCTACCGGGCTTGCCACCGGGTTTTCCGCTGGGTTTCGTACCAGCTTTAACATTCAGGGTTTTGCGGCCAGCTTTGTTGTCACGCTCATCAGATTGGCCACCCTCTTTTTTGCCTCGTGGCTTGCGCATGGTGCCGGGTTTCCCACTATCGCCTTGTGCGAGCTTAAACTGACGGCGGCGCTTTTCACCGGGCTTGTTACCTGTTGGCTTTTTGGCTTTAGCCCATTTGCTAGGGTCACGAGTGATTTTATCCGTGCCCATTGCTTGAGGTGCATCTTTAAAATAATCAGACAACACTTCGTACATTTGTTTTTCGCCGACATGAGCCACTGCAGATAGCTCAAGCGTACCGAGGGAGAAGGGACCATAGTGCGTGCGGATCAACCGGTTCACGTTAAGGCCTAGGTGTTCCATCACGCGGCGTACTTCGCGGTTTTTACCTTCACGGATAGCAATGTGTATCCAGGCGTTAGCGCCTACTTGGCGTTCTAGCTTTGCATCAATTTCGCCGTAATGGATGCCGTCAATCGTTGCGCCGTCTTTCAGTTTTGCCAGTGCTTTTTCATCAACTCGCCCATGCACTCGCACGCGGTATTTACGCACGATAGAGTTTGCAGGCAGTTCAAGCCAACGCGCCAATTCACCGTCATTGGTAAGCAACAACAGGCCTTCGGTGTTCATGTCTAGGCGGCCAACGGAAATCACGCGGCCCATATGGCCAGGCAGATTATCAAACACAGTCGGGCGGCCTTCTGGGTCGCGGTGTGTTGTTAAGGTGCCGCGGCGTTTATGGAAGCGCCAAATTTTTGATTGAGAAACCTCGGTAATAGGCTCGCCGTCTACGGTGATACCTGTTAGCGAAGTAACTAAGGTCGCGGGTGTTTCCAAGCGCTTGCCGTTTATGGCAATTCGGCCATCGTCGATCATGCGCTCTATTTCGCGCCGGGATGCAATGCCTGCGCGCGCCAACACCTTCGCGATGCGCTCGCCTTTGTCTTCAGTTTTTTCTGTGTCTGTCATGCGGCGCACCATAAGGCTAGGGGGTAAAGGGTGCAAGCGCGGCGGCGCAATTGCTTGACCTTTTGTAGCACACTGGTAAATGCTCACACCATGATTGATCATTTTCCACATATGCATACGGCCCTGAAAGCCGCAAGAAAGGCTGCTGAACAGGGAGAAGTGCCTATTGGTGCTGTGGTGGTTGGCCCTGATGGGGCCGTGCTGGCTGTTGCGGGTAATCGTGTCGTTGGCCCCAAAGACCCAACGGGCCACGCTGAATTGATTGCGATTCGGGCCGCCGCAGCCAAATTAGGGTCTGAGCGTTTGGAAGGCTGTAGCCTTTTTGTAACGCTAGAACCTTGCGCAATGTGCGCGCAGGCAATTGCATTCGCACGTATTAGCCGCCTTTATTACGGCGCTGATGACGCAAAAGGTGGTGGCATCACCGTTGGCGCTAGAATTTTCAACCAACCTACAACGCATCACAAGCCAGAGATTTATGGCGGTATTCTTGAAAAAGAGGCCGCGCAATTGCTTAGAGACTTTTTCCGCGAGCGGCGTTAAACTCTCGTTATGGGAGAGGACTTTAGTGCAAAAATAATGGCGTTTTTTAATAACGCCTGGACATGGATTCAGACCAATTTTCTGGAACCTGAGCGGCTGATTGAATTGGCTGTAATATTGGTTGCTGTGTTTATAGCCCGTATCGCCTGTAATTTCATTCATCGTGGTATTATGAGCGCTTTTGGTGAGCATCGCTTGGTGCAAAAAGCCGATCGACGTTTTTTGATGCCGATTTTGGTGGCGGCGGTTTCCGTGATTTTAATGTGGACAGCGATGCTGATTTTGGCACCGTTGATGACCACCTATTTATTGTCGATCGCAACCAGCCTTTATACAGCATGGTTGTTCATACGATTAGCGGTGGGCGTGCTAGCCAACCGGGAACTTGCCAAGCTGATTGCTGGCCTTGCGTGGACAGTTGCTGCCTTAAACATTGTCGGCCTGCTTGATCCTATTCTTATTGTGCTTGATGAGGCCGAACTGCCTCTGGGCGAAATCAAGTTAAGTGTGCTGTCTTTACTAAAGGGCTTATTGACCTTTGGCTTGTTGATATGGGGTGCATTTGCCCTGTCAGCTTTGATTGAGCGCCAGCTGAAATCACTAGAAGGTGTGCCGCCTTCTGCACGTGCTTTGATGACCAAGGTTGGTAAGATTGTTCTTGTCGCGCTTGCTTTCTTGATATCGTTGAACGCTACCGGGATAGATCTTACAGCGCTGGCTGTGTTTGGTGGTGCGCTGGGTGTTGGTATTGGTTTTGGTTTACAGAAGGTGGTCGGGAATTTTATCTCGGGCATTATTCTGTTGGTGGACCGTTCAATCAAACCCGGGGATGTGATTGAAACTGGTGGCACATATGGCACCATAAACCGCCTAGCGGCGCGCTATACCAGCGTTATCACGCGGGATGGCACTGAGTTTTTGATCCCGAACGAAGATATGATCACGCAGCCAGTGGTGAATTGGTCGCACAGTCATCGATTAGTGCGGCGGCGCATCCCTGTGCAAGTAGGATATGAAAGCGATGTGCGCCGGGCAATGGCATTGATGGTGGAGGCCGCGCTGGAAGAAAAGCGTATCCTGAGAAAGCCAGAACCCAAAACGCTGATGCGTGGTTTTGGTGATAATGGCGTTGATTTGGAACTGCGGATGTGGATTGAAGATCCGCAAAATGGTGTTTCCAATATCGCTAGCGATGTGATGCTAAGAATTTGGGACAAGTTTAATGCGGAAGGGGTTGAGTTCCCGTATCCGCAGCGGGTTGTTCATGTGAAGAATGATGCGGCAAATAAGCAGCAGGTGTTGTGAGTGGGGCTAAACGACGGCGACAAACACCTATAAGGGGAGCGACCAATGAATATTGGTAAGTTTATTTTGAATGTGGTTGTAGCGTTTATTGTATTTGGCGTGTTGTATACTGGGGGCATGGCTTTAGTCCCTGATAAATTTGAAGCCGCGAATGCACTAATGCGGCCAGATGAAGAAATCATGATGGCGACAATGGCTTATCATCTGGTTCAAACAATCGTCATTGTTTGGCTATTTGACAAAGCTGTTGGATCAGGTGACCTGAAAGCAGGTGCTATGTTTGGTGCGATGGTAGGCCTTTATTTAATGGCTAGTAACGCAACATGGTTCATTGCATTGAAAGACTTCCCGCAAGACTCGCGGATGGTGCTCAGCGGTATGAATATTGTTTTTGGTGCGATTGTTGGCGTTTTGCTCGCCTTTATGCATGGTAAAGGGTGGGGATCATCAGGTGGTGATGAAGCCTCTGAATAATTGCTGAAATTAAGTGGTTAGTTAAGAACCTGAATACCGAGGCCTTGCAGCAAATCTGTCTGTTGGGCCTCGTTTATTTTCATAAGATGAAAGCTGGATAAGCTTCCCAACAATATTCCTGAAAGGTTTGCGCCGCGTAGGTCTGTGCCTTCGAAGCAGGCGTCATTTGTATCGGCCTCAGTGAGGTCAGCACCTGTCATGTCGGCGTCTTTAAAATCACAGTTGCTTAAGTTGCTTTGGCGAAAGCTTGTGGCAGAAAGGGTGCAGCCCTCTAAGGATGCTCCGCTAAAATTGGCATAGTTACAGTTACAGCCTTGCAAGTTGAAGCTTGTATTGGCGTGATGGGCTAGCCCTCCAACGGTGTGGCTAAAGGAGGCACCTTCAAAGTTGGAGCCTCTAGCCATGCAATCTTCAAAGCTGGCCTCATAAAGATTAGAGGCCCTGAATTTTGACGTAGTTAGGTCACAGTTTTTGAAACTGGCTTCTCGCATTTGTGCGTAGGAAAAATCCCCGCCAACACCGGAATCGGGATCGAAAAAATTACAGTTTTTAAAGTACGTAGACCTTAGGTTAGCACGTGGAAAGCCGCATTCTTTAAATGTGCAGTTCTCAAATACGGCTTCCTCAAACAGTGTTTCAATAAAGCGGGCTTTAACAAATGTGCAATGGCGAAAGCTGGTGCCGGATATGTTTGCAGCCGTCCAGTCTATGTTGGAGAACTCGGCATTATTGAATGCCGTATCGGGCCCAAGCTGCTTTTCGAGAATATCTGAAGCCATAATTCTATTGATCCATATAGGCGCAGTAGCTTTCTAATAGTTTGCTAGCGGCCCTGCCGGGAATTCCATCCCCAATTTTTTGTCCATCAAGGTTAATAATCGGCGTCGCGCAGCTTGTGCTACTTGTAAGGAACATTTCTTTTGCGCTTTTGGCCTCGTCGAGTGTAAAGGCGCGTTCTTCGATTTTTATCTGAAGTTCTTGGGCTAACTTAGTAATGGTTTGGCGCGTGATGCCTGGCAGAATATTGGCGTTTGTAGCACGGGTGACAAGGATGTCGGCCTCGGTCACAATCCATATGTTGGTGCTACTGCCTTCGGTTACATAACCTGCCTTATCAACCAACACAGCTTCAAAGCTGCCTTCTTTCTTTGCAGCCTGTTTGGCTAATACATTTGGCAAAAGCCCAATTGATTTCACATCACACCGCCCCCATCGAATATCAGGTTGACTAACAGCTTTGACGCCTTTTTCTGCGCGCGCGCGAATGGCTTCAAGGTTTAGTCGTCTAACGGTTACAACAAGTGTTGGCGGGCAATTGTGCGGGAAAGCATGATCACGTTTTGCTACGCCGCGTGTAATCTGCACATAAAGAAACGCGTCTGAAAGCTTGTTACGCCTTATGGTTTCAGAAAATACCAACTTAAGTGGGCCTCTTGCCATTGGCATGGCAATTTGCAGTTCGTTAAGGCTACGCTCTAGTCTGTCTAAATGAGGCTCAAGATCAATCATTCTGCCATTTTTAACGACGATGCCTTCATAAACCCCATCAGCAAACTGAAATCCTCGGTCTTCAACATGAACAAAGGCCATGTCCATTGGTACATACGCACCGTTTACATACGCAATGCGAGCCATCTCACTCTCCGGTTGCCTGAGGTGTTTTTTGGGGTGTTTTTTCAAGCGGTTCGATAAAAATCATCAATAGCAGTACAGGTAAGATGATCAAACATGTTGCAATAGTAAGGGCAATAAGACCCAAGCCAATGAAAGGGGCAACAAATGCTGTCATTGCAGCACTAAGCCCTGTGACAGCGACTAACATTAAAGCGGAGGCTCGGTCATCGTCGTCATGTGCGGCTTTCAATGCTTGTACAAACCCCGCACCGCCACGCAAGCCCAACCCTACATTTAGAAGCCAGAATATATATTTTAGGTCAGCTGGGTCATTGCGCCCCCAAATGGCATAGGCAAGCAAGCCCAATGCGCCTATCACGGCAATGATATTTCCAGCATCGATAACTTTCTCTGCGCCCCATCGCTTGACGATATTACCGGCAACATTGGAGGCGACGATAAAGCAACTAACCCCCACCACTTGCATATAAATAAAATCGCTGATGGAACCATTCATCGTTTTCACGATAACAGCGGGTGCAGTGAATACAAAAGTAAGCAAGCCTCCCAAAACCAGCGCATGCCCCATGGCATACCGAAGGTACACAGTATTTTTAATGAGGTTTTTATAGCTGCCCGGCTGCATGTTTGATTTGGTGCCAATGTGGGGCAGAAGGTTGGGGCGCAAGATAACAACCAGGAAAATAGCACCGATTAATAAGCTGGTTAGCAGGAAGGACGCTGTCCAGCCATATTGGCTGTGTAGCCAGGCCCCTGCTATTGGGGCGAGGCCGGGCACCAGAGATTCTATACTCCCCATAGCGCTTAATGCCCTGACTGCGCCGAGTTCAGAGAATAGGTGGCGGATTAACCCTGGGGCTAAAACCGCAGATCCTGAAGCAAAAAGCCCTTGAAGAAAACGCGTGCCAATAAGCGCTTCGATTGAAGGGCTATAGGCTGCACCAAAGGAAACAAGGCCGTATCCAAAAAGAGAGGCAATGAACAACTTACGTCGGCCAAAGTGCGCCGCCAAACTGCCGAAACTGATCAGTCCAATCATGTTACCTGCAACAAATGCCGCTAAAATCATCTGTGATGCCGCTGTGCTGGTATCAAAGATATCGGGGAATTCCGGCACCGATGGTAAGACAAGGTCAATGCCCGCAAGGCCCATCACCGTACCAGCGAAAATGGCTGCGCAGGCAAATATTTTTGCAGCGGCGGAAAGAGAGGCCGGATGTGTCTCGTTATTCATAGATTTTAACTTCGGGCAGTGGCTGCAGTGTGCGTTCTATACTTTATTGAAGGAAAAGTAGAAAGCAAGTCTAGTAAAAACTATACTACCCAAAGATTAGGCGTGTTTGGATTTTGCAGTTTTTTCAACTATACAGTCATGGAATTGGTTGACCAGTTCAACCACAGTGTCGGGGGCTTCTACTTGGGGGTAATGGCCTATGCCGGGCAAGCGCGCAAGCTTGGCCTTGGGAACCAGCTTTGACCAGCCATCTGCCGCATGCGCGCCTGAAACTGGGTCATCAAGTCCGTTAATCATCATCATCGGCATATGGGCATTGCGTATTGCATCTACCCAGCGTGTTGCATTATTTTTTCGCTCATTCATGTAACGAATACGACGGGTGAAAGCGCCGCGCCCGTTAATGCCTTTAATCGCAGGCCAGAACTCATTTAGCTGTTCGCCTTCTGGCGCTGTGTGCTTGCCAAATACCTCGGCAAACCCTTTAAGGAATTTAGTCTTGTTAGCAAAACGAGACAGGAGTGGGCCAAAGGGGCCAGCCAATAGTTTTTGAACGCGCCTTGGGCGGTGCAAATCGGGGATCATGCCGCCATTTAGGAAAATGGATGATAAAATGCGAAAAGAAAGGGAGCTTTCATTGTGACGTGCGATTAGTTCTTGTGCGACAGTATCACCAACATCATGCGCCAATATATGAACCTCTTTGATGCCGCGGTGCTTCATCAGGGCTTCGATCATATCAGCTTGATCATTGATGCTACAGGTGTCGAGCTTTGCATTGAGGGACAAGCCATAATCAAGTAAATCAGGCACAACCATGTGGAAACGGTCCACGAAATGGCGTGAAATCCAGCACCAATCCCAGCCGCAAGTGGGAAAGCCATGTAGCATCAACAGCACTTGGCCTTTACCGCCGCGCTGGAAGAACACATTATGGTCTCGCCATTCAAAATATTTGCCGCATTGCCTCCATTTTTCGAATGAAAGCGGGGCTTTACCAATACTCATATTTGTCCACACATATTATATTGCGCTAATGCGCATTTGGGAGGCGCGCTGTATGTTTGTTGCTGGTGCCAAAGCTTGTTGAGGCTACAGCCACGTGCATTGCTTCTTTTTACCGATAAGAAGCATATCACCTCCTATTGATTAATTAGGGCGTTGACCATAATCAGGCAAATGGTGCCTCAAAGATTTCTCTCTATAATGCCATATAATTTTGTTAGAAAATATGCATTGGGGCTAGTTTTCCTAATGTATCGCCTGAGTAGGGGCAAGTTTCTTTCTTTTTTTATCAAGCTGTTTTAAGCCGAAAGTAGAAGGTTTAGGAACGGAGGCCCTTAATGCATGAATATCCCACATTTGTTAGCCATTTAGAGTGCGGCATATCGGGCGAGACCGATTATAAAGCGGGGGAAATCCATGGGCTTTCTCGCGAAGGGCGGCCACTGCTGGTGCGCTATGATCTGGATGCTGTCAAAAATGCGGTCAGCAAGGAAGATGTTTGGGCGCGGGAAGGCGGCTTTTGGAAATGGCGTGAATTACTGCCGGTGACAAAGTCAGCCAATCTTGTGACACTAGGGGAAGATGATACCCCGTTACTTACCTGCAAAAATTTAGCCGCTGACCACGGAGTTTCCGGTGAAATCATCATTAAAGATGAAGGCCGGTTACCAACAGGTAGCTTTAAGGCGCGTGGTTTGGCACTCGCTGTTGCAATGGCAAAAGAGTTAGGCCTAACCCGTTTGGCAATGCCGACCAACGGCAATGCTGGCGCAGCGATGGCCGCCTACGCCACGCATGCTGGTATGGAAAGCTATATTTTTGCACCAGACGACACACCAGATGCCAATATTAGAGAGATTAGCTTGGTTGGCGGCAAAGTGTGGCGCGTTAATGGGCTGATCAATGATTGCGGTAAAATTGTTGGTGAAGGCAAAGAGGCGGTAGGCTGGTTTGATCTTTCGACTTTAAAAGAGCCTTACCGAATTGAAGGCAAAAAAACCATGGGGTTGGAGCTAGCCGCTCAGATGGGTTGGGATGTGCCAGATGCTATTTTTTACCCTACAGGCGGCGGAACAGGCCTCATCGGCATGTGGAAAGCCTTTGATGAGATGGAAAAGCTTGGTTGGATTGGCTCAAAGCGACCAAAGATGTTTGCCGTGCAGGCCACAGGCTGCGCCCCGATTGTAAAAGCCTTTGATGAAGGCAAGCGCCACGCTGATTTATGGCAAGACGCCCATACTTACGCGGCGGGCATTCGTGTGCCTGTTGCTGTGGGTGATTTTCTAATTCTTGATGCTGTGCGTGAAAGCGGCGGTGCTGGTATCGCGGTAGACGATGAAGCGATTGAGAGTGCGCGGCAAGAGATTGGTGGCCGGGAAGGTGTCCTTGTTTGCCCAGAAGGCGCCGCGACCTACGCGGCTTATCTGCAATCTCTGGAAAATGGCCGTGTCAGCAAAAATGATACCGTTGTGCTGTTTAACTGCGGCAATGGATTAAAATATCCGATGGAAGAGCAAGCGCACTTCTTGGATAGACATCAACCGATTGATTATGACTTAATAAAAAAGGCATGATTGATACGGAATAAAAAGAAAAACTGGAAGGGGAACAGGCTGTGAGACTATTTGCAGGACTTTTAGTGTTATTGAGTATAGCCGGGCAGGGGCTTAGAGCTGAGCCTTTGGATTATTTTTTGGCTGACGGCGTGAGCTATGATCAGACGGTACTGAAACCGGCTGAAATTTTCGGTCATGATATTGGCGATCAACCAGTTCGTCATGATCTGATGGTCGCTTATTTTCGGGAACTTGCGGCAAAAAGCCCGCGTATCTCGGTTGAGACAATCGGCTACAGCCATGAACGGCGTCCGATATTATTCTTCGTTGTTACATCTCCTGAAAACCACGCACGTTTAGATGCTATCCGTGAAAACCATGTGCTGCGCACTGATCCGAAAACGGCAAAACAGGCCAACGACGATATGCCTGTAGTGACGTGGTTGAACTACGGTGTTCACGGTGCTGAGGCTAGTGGCATGGATGCAGCGATTCCAACGCTGTATCATCTGGCCGCCGCTCAGGATGCAAAAACTGCTGAACAGCTTGAAAACAGCGTTGTTTTGATAACTGCTGTGTTTAACCCGGATGGCCATAGCCGTCGTGCCGCTTGGGTAACTCAGTATGGGGGCGATCTGCGTTCTGTTGATCCTGCGCATGATATCCACAGCCAATATTGGCCCGGTGGTCGTACCAATCACTATTGGTTTGACCTTAACCGCCAGTGGTTGTTGCAGACGCAGCCTGAAAGCCAGGCCTGGATGAGAAAATGGCACGAATGGAAGCCTCAGGTTTCCGCTGATTTCCACGAAATGGGCACCAACAGTACCTATTATTTCCATCCCGGTGTGCCAACACGTATGCATCCATTGATCTCTGAAGATGGCCGTAAGTTGGCGTATGATATTGCGGGTTACCATGTGAAATGGTTGGATAAAGAACAGAAGCTTTATTTCTCGGAAGAGGGCTTTGATAATTATTATATTGGTAAAGGCTCTACATACCCGCAAGTGAATGGGTCTATTGGAATTCTTTTTGAAGCTGGTGCTCAAATGGGTATCGCAAAGGAAAGTGACCAAGGCCTGAAAAGCTATGCTGAAAACATCCAAACCCATGTAGGGACGAGCTTTTCTACAATTGAAGGTGCTGCGGCACTTCGTACAAAGTTACATGCGTTTCAGCGTCAGTTCTTTATGGATGCACCAAAGCTAGCTAATGCGGATGATGTTAAAGCCTATGTTTTCAGGGCACCTGAAGATCATACACGCCTTGATATGTTCCTTGAGCTTTTATCGCGCCACCAAGTGAAGGCCTACAAAGTAAAAGGCACTGTTAAGTCTGATGCCGGAACTTTTGGCGCGGATAGCTATATTGTGCCGCTTGATCAAGCACAGTACCGGATGGCGAAAGCGATGTTTAACCGTATCACCGAGTTCCCTGATAAAGTGTTTTATGATGTATCAGGTTGGACTTTGCCACTGGCATACGGTTTGGACTACGGTGCGGTTACCTCGAAGGTTTCTAATAAGCTGGGCGCTTCTGCAACCTCTAGCGGCTTTGTCGCGCAGGAACCAGATATTGCGAGCTATGCTTATGTTTTCCGTTGGTCAGATTATTATGCACCACGGGCATTGAACGCACTTTTGGATGCGGGCATTTTGGCTCGTGTTTCCAAGGAGCCAATTCGTGTAATGACAACACGCGGTGAGGTGAAATTTGATCGCGGCGCGATCATTGTTTCCAAGCATCATCAAACTGTTTCTAATGGCCATATTGATCGCATGATGAAAATGTTAGCAGCAGAAAACCAGCTAACAATTCATGCTGCAACATCAGGTCGTACACTTGATGCCGGCGCTGATTTAGGTGGCCGCAACACTGTATCTGATCTCAGGGCACCAAAGCCACTTTTGGTGACTGGGCCGGGCGTTAGCCCTTATGATGCTGGCGAGGTTTGGCACTTGCTTGATCACCGCATGAAAATGCCTCTGACCTTGGTGCGCCGTGATAGGCTTTCCCGGGTGAAACTTGAGCGCTATACACATATCATTCTTGTTGGTGGTGGCGGCACAATGATCCCGTCCTCGATGCAAGGTAAGGTCAAAGACTGGGTTAAAGCTGGCGGTACGTTGGTTGCACACCGCCACGGTGCTAAATGGGTGAATGAGAAACTCTTTGCGAAAAAGAAGGACAAAAAGAAAGATAAGAAAGACACACCACCTGTTCGCCTAACATACAAGGATAAGGGCCAGCAGGATGCCGAACATGTTATTGGCGGCGCTGTGTTTGAAAGTGATCTGGACATAACGCACCCACTGGCATTTGGTATTGTGCGCAACAAAGTAGCCACGAACCGGAACACTAGCTTTAAGTTGGCCGTTCCAAAAGACCCTTACGGTCAAGTAGCTGTTTATACTGATAAGCCATTATTGTCGGGCTATGCCTCTGATAAACGTCTAGGTGAGCTAAAAGGCACGCCAATGATGACGGCGGAACGTATGGGCCGCGGTTCGGTGATTTTGTTTGCTGATAACCCTAATTTCAGGGCTACTTATGTTGGCGCTGAGAAGCTGTTTTTGAACGCACTGTTTTTCTCACAGGCATTTAACCGTGCGCGCACAGGTGATGAAGCTGACGAACAAGCTGTAGAAGAATAACAGTTTGAAAATAATACTAGGAAAGGCCCGTCAATTTTGGCGGGCCTTTTTATTATCGGGAAGCATAAGTAGCGTGTGTATTTATGCTTTCTTCCAAAATGCCGCGCTCAAATGTCATTGTTGTTTTAAGTGCATAAGGCTGAGCATCAAACATCTCTGCCTGTTGTGCAGACTTAAATTTGAGAGTGAAAAGGCACGTTGTTATACTTTCGCCGGGCGCAAGCCAAAGTTCTGTGGTTAGTCCATACCCGCGTGTGGATACTGGCTTGGTGGGGTATGTGCCATACCAAATTGCCCGGGTCATATAGGTATATGTGCTGGTGTTGGAGATGACACCAGAGACACTTCGCGTGTGATCTGACGGGGGAGACTGACAGTAAGTTCCATCGTCCAGCTTAACTGCATTAATAGCTAAAACGCCATTTGTGGCCACGGCAACTGCATTGCTGCAGGCATCATGTTGGGTTTGGTGTAGACTGTCACCGTGCGTAGGCCAATCTTTGGCCATGCATTTGCTCCAGCCTTGCATGGTGCCTTCATCAGATTTGGAAGTGATGTGAATGGGGTTAGAGATACTTTCGGCCATCCATATAGGTAAGACAGCTTCAACAAAGGCAGTGCCAATGATGGCAGTGCCAATCAGGGCCATTTGTAGTGTGCCTTTATACATACCGAACATCCCCAGACGTGCGCATATATTAGAGCATAACTATGGTTAATAGTTTGTGAATAAGGGCTGGCTTATTCATCATCCAGTTCGATTGGGGTTGGGTCACCGGGCTTTCTGATCCGTCCAGCTTTCCTGAGGGCGTCCCTCAGTAAATATTCAATTTGCGCGTTTGCACTTCGAAGTTCATCATCTGCCCAGCGCTGCACGGCATCTAAGATGTCGCTGTTGATGCGAAGCGGGTAGGCTTTCTTTTTGCCTTTTGTATTGGGCATATTGCTCTCAGGTTTTGGGATGGATGTAGCCCGCCGCAGCGGGCTTTGCCTTTCTTAATAGATGCTGCCTGCATTCACAACGGGCTGGGCGTTTTTATCGCTGCATAGAACCACCAGTAAATTTGAAACCATGGCGGCTTTGCGTTCTTCATCCAGATCAATGATGCCATCGTTTTTTAATTTTCCGAGTGCATCTTCAACCATACCAACAGCACCTTCTACTATGCGTGCTCTAGCTGCAATTATGGCACCTGCTTGTTGTCGTTGTAGCATGGCGCTGGCAATTTCTGGCGCGTACGCCAAGTGGCTTATGCGGGCCTCCAAAACTTCAACGCCTGCGCTTTCCAGGCGTTCTTGAATTTCTTTCATAATATGGGAAGCTATCTCTACCGTGTGAGAGCGAAGTGCGATCTCTTTTTCATTGCCGCTGTCATAGGGGTAGCGTGTTGCCGCTTGCCGAAGTGCTGCTTCAGACTGTGTTCTGACAAAGCTTTCATAATGATCAACGGCGAACAGGGCTTCCGCACTGTCCACAACACGCCACACTACGATAGCGCCAATTTCAATGGGACTACCGCCCAGTTCATTCACTTTCAACTTATCTGATTCAAAGTTACGGACTCTGAGTGAAACTTTATGCTTGCTAAAGAAAGGGTTTGCCCAGCGCAAGCCGGCTGTTTTGCTGGTGCCTTTGTATGCGCCAAACAGGGTAAGGGCAACGGCCTGATTAGGCTGTACGCGGAACAAGCCAAAATAAAAAATAACCAAAAATAGAATGGCAAGGAAGCTGCCAATGGCAAGGGAAGGGGATCGGTGCACTATGCCCCAAAAGAAACTGCTGAGTGCCGTGATGTGGGCGAATATTAACAGCACCAACACGCCAATACCATTCAATGTGCTGATGGGGCGCTCTTGTATCATGCCTATCTCCTCTTGTTGAGTATAATAGATATCATTTTGATATCATATTTCAAGAGGCGTCGTGGCCTTTTCTTGTTACGCTATAATGCAAGTTTGTTTTATATGATTGCGCGTCGTAAAAGAAAATCAGCGAAAACTAGAGTCTGGCATCTTTGTGGGAGTTGGTTGTAGGTGCTTGATATTAATGGTGAATTTCTGGTCTTTCTAAGCCGAGGCGACCATTGAATTTATCTAACTCTCCGCTTCGCAGCATTGTTTTGATGGCGAGAGCAAGTCGTTCGGCTTTGTCGATTTGGCTAACATGCAAAACATGGTAAATATCTACTTGGCGTAATATTTTTACCCGAAGTGGGGAGTTTTGTGCGGGGAATTTGCGCTGTAATTCTACTTGGCTAACGCTATCGCTTGCTAAAACATCAATATGGCCGCGCTCAAGAAGTTCTGCCGCACTTTTTAGGTCATTCAATTCGGTAATTGTGCCCGCAAAGGGTTCAATAAAACGAGATGCCCATATTTGGCCAGCCAACATGCCAACATTTTGCCCTTTCAAGCCAATAAGCGTGCCATCAAAGTTATTATTATCCAACCAGGCAAGTTGAAAGTTAACTCGTAATATAGGCTGGGGCACCAAGATGGCTTTCTGCTTATATTCGGCCTGTATTTCACCAGCCCGAGCCATTTCCCCGTCTAGCTTGCCGGTGATAAGCATTTGAGCAGAGCGTTTGGATGGCATGCGTATAGGGTTCATGCAAAGGCCAGCCACTTTGTACATTCGCTTTAGTAAATGCATCATGATGACAGCTCCTTGCGTGCCGTCTTCTACGAAAAAACCAACCTGTAAGCAGTTTTTTGGTGGTGTGGGCTGGGCATGTAGGGAGGTTGCCATAAGCATGGCACTTAAGAAAAATCCGAGCTTTAATCCCAAACGCCTCATAAGTGCCTCAATGGAAAAGCAAACATGATACAATATTATTCAGCTATCTGCCTGCTATTGTGCTTGTGTTCTCGCTGACGGGTCAAGGTTTTTTAACCAGTTGTTTCAGTGGGGTATTGGGTTGGATATTTTCACTATTGGAATTTGAGTGTGTGGTTCTAGGTGGGATGGACAACAAGCAAGGCTGAAACTAGAGCCTTGCTTGTAGTTCTTTATGATGCGGCGTAAGGCCTATTCAATGCCAAGCTTTACTTTGTCTGGGCTATCAGTGCCGGTTTCAGCCCTCAACCATTCTATAAACTCTTGCACGCGCTCATTTTTAAGCTTTTCTGTCGGGCATACAATATAATGCTTAAAGTCTAGTGGAACGCCTTTTCCAAAAGGACGAACCAGTCGGCCTGCTTTGAGGTCTTCTTCAGCAATCACTGAGCGTGCGAGTGCGATGCCGCGCCCGGCAACGGCGGCTTCAATTGCCAATGCGTTATTGTTAAAATGCAGAGCGGGCATGCCGTCTGGGGCTTCAAGGCCTGCCGCCTTAAGCCACATGGTCCAGTTTGGTGCGCTGTCATCTTCTACAGTGCTATCATCATGGATTAAGGTATGCTTCAAAATTTCAGAAGGACATTCTGCCAAGTTGCTGTTTTCAACAAGATCTGGCGAGCAAACAGGGAAGATCGTTTCGCGTAAAATCTCTTCCACATGCAGGCCAGGGTAATTGCCCAAGCCAT
>Ga0316207_10001459_pt1 | contig 28928 bp, 32 predicted proteins | sample 6weekpyrite_MG_FD_204943 | JGI IMG/M metagenome (GOLD analysis project Ga0316207, IMG submission 204943) | Microbial mat bacterial communities from mineral coupon in-situ incubated in ocean water Damariscotta River, Maine, United States -... | ecosystem: Environmental > Aquatic > Marine >...
TACGCGGGCGTGCAGGAAAGGCTTCTGACGCAGGGGCTCTTGCGCACCGATGGCGGCGGCCCCGATACACCGATTATCGCGCGCAACCTGGTGGCCAATTTCGAACGCATCGCGCTTTATGATGAATACACGCTGTCGGGCGGACGGTTCGTGGCGCAACAGACGCCCGCAGTGCTGCGCCGCTGGGAACGCCCGGTGCGCCTGCAGCCGCATTTCGGGGCCTCGGTTTCCGAAGAAAGGCGCGAGACCGACCGTGCCTTTCTGTCGGATTATGCCGACCGGCTGGCGCGGGTGACGGGCCAAAGCATCCGGACCGTCGGCTCGGGGGGCAATTTCCATGTTCTTTATCTGAACCGCGACGAACAGCTTGCCGCCGGACCGCTCTTGCGCGAAATCATGCCCTCGCTGAGCGACGCCACGATCAATGAAATCACCAGCCTGCCGCGGTTCAATTTCTGCTCGGTCTATGCGGTCTCGGAGGCCAGCAATCCCAGCGTCTATGTCGCGGCCATCGCGATCATCCGCACCGAGCACCCTGATCTCTTGCGGCAATCTTGCGTGCATGAAGAGGTGGCCCAGGGCCTCGGCCTGCCCAATGACAGCCCCACCGCGCGGCCCTCGATCTTTAACGATGACGAAGAATTTGCGCTCCTGACCACCCAGGATGAGATGTTACTGAACATGCTCTATGACCCCCGTCTCAGCCCCGGCATGACGCCTGATGAGGCCCGCCCCATCCTGCGCGAGCTTGCCGATGCGCTGGTGGGGGGGCCGAGCTAGACAAAACGCGCGCGACCGCGCAGGAATGACCAACAGGAGGACCGCCCATGTCCATATTCGATTTTCTCTCCGGCCAGTTCATTGATGTCATTCACTGGACCGACGACACCCGTGACACCATGGTCTACCGCTTTGAACGCGAGGGCCATGAGATCAAATACGGGGCCAAGCTGACGGTGCGCGAGGGCCAGACGGCGGTGTTCATCCATGAGGGCCAGATGGCCGATGTGTTCACCCCCGGCCTTTACATGCTGGAAACCAACAACATGCCCATCATGACCAGCCTGCAAAGCTGGTCGTACGGGTTCAAATCACCGTTCAAATCCGAGATCTATTTCGTCAATACCAACCGTTTCACCGATCTGAAATGGGGCACCAAGAACCCGATCATGCTGCGTGATCCGGAATTTGGCCCGACCCGGATCCGCGCCTATGGCACCTATACGGTCAAGGTCCGGGATGCCGGGCGCTTCATGACAGAGATCGTCGGCACCGATGGCGAGTTCACCACCGATGAGGTGACCTTCCAGATTCGCAACATCATCGTGCAGGAATTTTCCCGCACCATCGGCAGCGCCGGCATCCCGGTGCTGGATATGGCGGGCAATACCGGCGATTTGGGCAAACTGATGGCCGATGCGATTTCGGGCACAATAGAACAATACGGGCTGGAACTGCCCGAGCTTTATATCGAAAACATCAGCCTGCCGCCCGCGGTCGAGGCGGCGATGGACCGGCGCACCTCGATGGGCGTGGTGGGCGATCTGTCCAAATACAGCCAGTTTGCCGCAGCCGAGGCGATGACCGCGGCCGCAAACAACCCCGACGGGGCCGGCGGCGGCATGGGCGCGGGGCTGGGGCTTGGCATGGGCATGGCGATGGCCAACCAGATGGCCGGAACGATGAGCGGCCCCTGGGGCGCTGCGCCGCAGGCCGCGCAGCACCCCGCGGCCGCAGCCCCACCGCCGCCGCCGGTCGAACATGTCTGGCATGTTGCGGAAAATGGTCAGACCAAGGGCCCGTTTTCCAAGGCCACGATGGGCCAGATGGCCACCGCCGGCACATTGACACGCGCCTCCCATGTCTGGACGGCCGGTCAGGATGGCTGGAAAAAGGCCGAGGATGTGGCTGAGCTGGCGCAGCTCTTTACCGTGATGCCGCCGCCACCACCGCCCGGCGTCTGAGACCGGATCGGACCAGGATCTCGGGCCGGGGGATGCCTTCGGCCCGTTGGATACGCCGCGACGCCCCCCCCACCCCGCATGATCGCGCCATGCCCAAAACCAGAGCCACCGTAACCGATATGAGCGATATCCCCCCCCCTCCGCCCGGATCCACACCGCCCCCCGCCCCGTGGGGAACCGCAGCCGCGCCTCAGGAAGCGGAGGCCCCCGCCCCCGAAGGCAATGAAGAACACCGCTTTCCCTGCGAACGATGCGGATCGGACATGCGGTTTGCACCGCAAGAGGGCAAGCTGATCTGCGATTTTTGCGGCCACGAGGAGGCGATCGAGATCGCGGCGGGCGTTCCGGCCATCCGCGAGATGGATTATTATGACGCGCTGAACGCCGCCCTGCCCGAGACCGAGATGGAGGAGATCCGCGTCACCTCCTGCCCCAATTGCGGAGCGCAGGTTGAATTCAGCCCCGATATCCACGCCACTGAATGCCCGTTCTGCGCCACGCCCGTGGTGATCGACACCGGCACGCATCGCTATATCAAGCCCAAGGGCGTGTTGCCGTTTCAGGTCGATGAACCCGCGGCCCATGACGGCATGAACGAGTGGCTGGGAAAGCTCTGGTTCGCGCCCAACGGGTTGCAGGAATACGCCCGCAAGGGCCGCAAGCTGAACGGCATTTACGTGCCCTACTGGACCTATGACGCCGATACCCGCAGCGCCTATACCGGCCAGCGCGGCACCGTCTATTACGTCACCCGCACCGGGGCGGATGGCAAACCAAGGCGCGTGGCCAAGGTGCGCTGGACCAATGTGCGCGGCCGGGTGGCGCGCTGGTTTGACGATGTCCTGGTGCTGGGATCGCGCTCGCTGCCCAAGAAATACACTGATGGGCTCGCCCCCTGGAACCTGACCGCGCTGGAGCCCTACACACCGCATTTCCTGGCCGGGTTCCGGGCCGAGGGCTATACCGTGCAGCTGGAGGAAGGGTTTGACGAGGCCCGCGATATCATCGATGCGCAGATCCGCCGCGACATCAGGTTCGACATCGGCGGCGATCAGCAAAGGATCACGGGCATCGATACCGACATGTCCGATATCACCTTCAAACATGTGCTGCTGCCGGTCTGGATGGCGGCCTATAAATACCGCGACAAGAGCTACCGGTTCGTGGTCAACGGCCAGACGGGCCGCGTGCAGGGCGAACGGCCCTATTCGGCCATCAAGATCGCGCTGGCGGTGATTGCCGGGCTGATCGTGGCCGCCGGTGTCGGCTATGTCATCGCCATGAACCAATGAGCGATGCCGCCGCCCTCGGCCGGATCTTGCAGGCGCGCCAGTCCTGCCGTGCGTTTCGGGGCGATGCCGTGCCCGAGGCGCTGATCGAGGAGATCGTTGCCGAGGCCGGAAAAGTCCCCTCGTGGTGCAATGCACAGCCCTGGCAGGTGGTTGTGACGCGGGCAGGCGAAACCGACCGGCTGCGCGCCGCGCTGGCCGAGGAAGTGGACAGCACCGGCCACATGCCCGACCTGCCCTTTCCCGATCGCTATGAGGGCATCTACAAACAGCGCCGGTCCGATTGTGGCTGGGCGCTTTATGGCGCGGTGGGCGTGGCACGCGGTGACCGCGATGGCGCGCGCGCCCAGATGCAGGAGAACTTCCGCTTTTTCGGCGCGCCGCATGTGGCGATTGTGACCTCCGAGGCCGCTCTTGGCCCCTATGGCGTGCTGGATTGCGGTGCCTTCATTACAGGCGTGACGCTGGCCGCCACGGCGCGCGGCGTGGGCAGCATTCCGCAGGCCGCCATCGCCAGCTACGCGCCCCTGATGCACCGGTTTTTCGACCTGCCCGAGAGCCGCGTCGTGCTCTGCGCCATCGCCCTGGGCTATGCCGATACCGGCCACCCGGCCAACGCCTTTCGCACAACCCGCGCGCCATTGCAGGAGGTTTTGCAGTGGCAAGGGTGACAATCGGATACCATCCAAGCCGCGGAATATGCCAATCCGCACTGGCCATACGCGGCACGGATCGCTATGACCGTTAGCGCAAACATCGACTGAGAACTCTGAGCCATGATCCTGTGCAGCGGCGAAGCCCTGATTGACATGCTGCCCCGGCAATCGGCGGGCGGTGAGGCTGTTTTTGCGCCCTATCCCGGCGGGGCCGTGTTTAATACTGCCATTGCCCTTGGCCGGTTGGGCCAGGATGTCGGGCTTTTGACCGGGCTTTCCACCGATCTCTTTGGTCAGCGGCTGGACCAGGCGCTGAACGCCAGCAGGGTCGATGGCGGGTTGGCGATCCGGTCGGACCGGCCCACCACGCTGGCCTTTGTGACGCTGCACGAGGGTCAGGCGGAATACGCGTTTTATGATGAAAACACCGCCGGGCGGATGATCTCGCCCCCCGACCTGCCCGCCACGCTGCCGGGTGTCGAGGCGCTGTTCTTTGGCGGTATCAGCCTGGCCGTGGAACCCTGCGCCGAGGCCTATGCCGCGCTCTGCCTGCGCGAGGGCGCGCGGCTGCCGGTGATGATCGACCCCAATATCCGCCCCGGTTTCATCCGTGACGAGGCCCGCTATCGCGCCCGCATCGGGCGGATGATGGCGGCGGCCGACATCGTCAAGCTGTCGGATGAAGATCTGCACTGGCTGGAAGGCCCCGGCGATCTGCCCGATCTGGCGGCGCGGGTGCTGTCGCAGGGACCAAAGCTGCTCTGCCTGACCGAAGGGGCCAAGGGCGTGACCGGCTATTCCGCCGCCGGTGCCGTCTTTGTCGGCTCGCAAAGGGTCGAGGTGGTCGATACGGTCGGCGCGGGCGATACATTCAACGCGGGGTTCCTGGCCTCGCTGCAAAGCGCGGGCTGCTTGGGCAAAGCGGCGCTGGCCAATCTGCCTGAGGATGTGCTGCGCGCCGCGCTGGCCTATGGCGGTCGGGCCGCCGCCGTGACCGTTTCGCGCGCCGGGGCCAACCCGCCCTGGGCCTCGGAACTGGCATGAGGGCGCTGGTTCAACGCGTCAGCGAAGCCAGCGTGCGCGTCGACGGCGAAACTGTCGGCGCATGCGGTTCGGGGCTCTTGATCCTGGTCTGCGCCATGCCCGGTGACGATGCCGAAACCGCCCGCGCACTGGCGGCCAAGATCGCCAAGCTGCGGATTTTCACGGATGCGGGCGGCAAGATGAACCAGTCGCTGCTCGATACCGGCGGGCAGGCCCTGGTCGTCAGCCAATTCACGCTGGCCGCCGACACGTCACGCGGCAACCGCCCGGGATATTCGCGCGCCGCCGCGCCCGATCTGGCGCGCGCGCTCTATGAACGCTTTGCCGCCGATCTCACCGCGCTTGGCGTGGCCACAGAAACCGGCGTGTTCGGGGCCGATATGCAGGTCTCGTTGACAAATGACGGGCCGGTCACGATCTGGCTCGATACCGATAGCTAGGCCCGTGCGCGCGGCATGAAAGCGGGCACCAGAAAGGTCAGCAGAACCACGCGAAACGCATGGTGAAAGGCGACAAAGGCGGGGTCGGCCTCCAGCATCACGGAAATCGCGGCCATGGTCTCCAGCCCGCCGGGGGCATAGGCGATCAGAAGCGTGGTGACCGGCAGGCCAAGCGCGAAATGCACCGCCAGCGCCGCCGCCACCGTGGCCGCCAGCGCCAGCCCCGCCAAGAGCGATGCCGCCCCCAACGCGCGCAGGATCTGCGACCATGTGGTGCCGGAAAACCGGGTGCCGATCAGCGTGCCCATGATGGTAAAGGCCGGCAGCGCCAGCCAATTGGGCACCAGCCCCGGCGCAAGATCGGTGGCATGGCCAAACGTGGATATGACAAAGCCGCCCAACAGGTAGGCCGCCGGCACAGCCAGACGTTTCAGCTGCCAGCCAAGTGCTGCGGCAAGCGCGATCAGACCCGCCAGCAGCGGCAGCGCCATGACCGCGCCGGGCCGCGTGCCCATCGACAGATCGGCCCCGCTCATCATCGCCACGGCCAAGGGCACCAGGAGCGTCAGCGCCAGCACCCTCAGAGACTGAACCACCGCAATGACGCTGATATCGGCCTTTGCATCGGCCGAAAGCGACAGCACGAAACTGAGATGCCCGGGCGAGGCGGCCAGCCGTGCGGTCAGCCGGTCAAAAAGGAAAAACCGCTCCAACGCCGCCGCGCCACCCAGAAAGATCACCACCAGCGCGAGGCTGAGCGCCATCATGCTGACCGGCCATGCCATGGCGGCGGCCAGCATGTCGGGATTGAGGCCAGCCCCCAGGCCGATGCCGATGACCAGAAAGCAGAGATCGCGCAAGAGGTTCGGGATATGGGTTTTGAGCCCCATCACGCTGGCCAGCGACACCAGGGCGGCAGGCCCGGTCAGATAGGGTGCCGGCAGCGCCAGGATCACCGCAATCGCGGCCCCGACCGCGCCAAGCGCAAGGGTCAAAAGAAGGGTCAGAATATCGCTGCGCATAATGCCCGTAGGTCTAGGCCGTTTCGCCGCCATCCGAAAGCCCGGGGATAAAAAAGGCCCGGTCCTTCGGAGGGAAGGACCGGGCCGGCACTGAGGTCGAGGGACGGGAACAATCAGTGCCGTATGCGGCCTTGGGGGACAGGGCAAAACCGGCCGCGAATGCTGAAAACTATTTCGTCATTGCCATCGATGATCTGGCCATAACAGGCCATCGACGGTTGCCCGAAATTCAGGGCAAAGGCGGAAGGGGCGGAGCTCAGGCTGACAGTTGCAAAGGTCAGAATGGACCGGATGGTGCGCGACATGTCTTGATCTCCTCTCCCGATGCGCGTGAACAAGCGCGTTACAGGGATAAGTCGTGCGGGCGACCGCAAGGGTTCAAAGATTTCTGCGAAAGTTTTTTATCTATTTTGGAGGGGTGCCCCGGCATCGTCCCGACGCCAGACAACGCGCTACCAATCCGCGGTCAGGACCGGCAGCGACAGGCGCGGGGCGGAAGGAGAGAGCGGCCGCCAGCGCTCAGCGCATAATGGCGGCGCGCAGATTGTCCAGACGCGCGCGGACGTCTGGGCGAATGTCCGCGCCCGGGCGGGGCCCGTGGATGGCGCGGGTGCTGAGATCGGCGAAATCCGATTGCGGCTTGGCACTGGTCAGCAGGGCGGAGAGGGCTGGCAGAAGGCGGGTCATGGCAGGGTCCATCATTGATGCGGGTCTGCCTATGGGTCGGACGCGGCCGTGCCGGGGTTCAAAGATATTTGGCCGCGCGCCTCAGCAACCGCCGCGCACCAGGCCCCAACCAAACTGGGCATCGCGCCCGGCAGGGCCCAGATCGACGGCGGAATTGCGCAGCCGCGCGCGCAGCGCATCGAGGGGCAGCCCGCCGCCTGCGCCAAGCCGGGCGGCCAGCGCCGTCACGATGGGCGCGGCATAGGACGTGCCCGAGGCATAGCCGCCGCCTGCGCCATCGCCCGCGACATAAAGATCGACACCGGGGGCGGCAAATTCGATATGCGGCCCAAAATTGGCGGCGCGGTAGCGGCGAGAGGCAGCATCGACGGCGGTCACCGCGATGACATCGGGATGGGCCGCCGGATAGGCCGCGCGTTCGCGCCCGTCATTGCCCGCCGCCGCGATCATCACCGCACCGCGGGCTGCCGCCAGTTCCAGAACTTCGGCCATGACCGGATTTGCGGGCCCGGCAAAGGACATGTTGATCAACCGGACGTCGCGCGCGAGCAGGCGGTCGATGGCCACCGCGATGCGTTCAACATCGGCATCGGTGTTGTTCCCCGTCCGGACAAAGGCCGATATCGCATAAAGATCGGCACCGCGCGCCAACCCGCCAAGCACGCCAGCGGGATCCTCACCCACCAAGAGCGCCGCCATCGCGGTGCCGTGATCGCCGCCGGGTGCGCGTTCGGACGGCACCAGCACGCTTTCCGAAACCACATTGGCCGCCGCCAGCGCCGGGTGGCCTGCATCGACCGGCCCGTCGATCAGCCCGATGGACAACCGGCGACCAAGCGCGCAGCTGCCGGCATCGCCCAGCCCGACCATCGAGGCGGCATAGACACGCGGGCGCGCTTGCGCCAGAGAATAGAGGTTGTTCAGGCCCACATGGCTGTTGGGCGCGTTCAAATCCAGCAGATCCTGCGCCCTGCCGGTTTGCAGGGTGCCGCCAAAATCATAGATCGCGATGCGCAGGCCAAGTGCCGGCAAATCGCGGTAACGCAACAAGGTGGCCCCGGCTGTGACCAGGGCGGCACGGGCTGCCTCAAATTCGGCGATCGGGCCCGAGACGATATATTCGGGCGTGTTGAACCCGAACCGACGGACCCGGTTGAACCGATCGCCCGCCGCGCCTTCGGCGACCTCTTCGCCATGGCCCGCGCTGGTGTCGCCGTAATCGCGCGAGCCATTGCCATCGTCAGTGGGACCGTTGGGGCCGGGTGGGGTCTGCGCCACCGCCAGAGCAGGGACAGAAAATACCAGAAATATCAGGGTCAGAAAGCGGATCAAATAGGGCATCGGCATGGGCCTCGAACATGACGTCTATTGCAGGTCGTCGATGATCTCCGAGGCGGCCAACACGCTGCGCGCGGCATCATCGCGGCCCGACTCTAGCAGGCCAAGCCCGTAAAGACCAAGCGCCGAGGGGCCACTGGTAATTTCAACACCGGCCTCCAGCAGCAGGGCGCGGATTGCCGCCTCGGTCGCGTCAGGCGCGAAAATCACCGTGAAATCGGCAGCGCCGCCCGAGGCGAGCGCAAAGCCCTGTTCGGCGGCAGCCGGTGCCTCCGACATTTCGGCATCCATATCCGGCGCGCGGCCCGCATCGGGCATCATGTTGAGCCCCAGCCCCACGGCCAGCACCAGCGCGGCGGCCACCTGCCAGATGCGCAGGCGGGCAATCGGCACCACGTTGTCATTGGCGGCTGTTGGGGCCATGTCTGTGCGGCTCTCGGCCTCGACATCGCGCATCAGCCGGGCCAGGCCCAATTCGCCGGGGCTTTGGGTCTCTTCGGCTTGCATCGTGTCGCGGATGGCGCAGAGGGCGGCCAGGTCGGCGCGCAGATCGGCATCGGTTTCGAGGGCGGCATCAAGGGCGGCGCGTTCGGCCCCCGCAAGCGTGCCATTGGCGTGGAACGGCAGCAGGGCGTTCAGATCATCGCGGGTCATCATGCCACCCCCCGCTCGACGCGGCCCGACAGGCAGCGCATCAACAGTTTCTTGGCGTGAAAGATGCGGGTCTTGATGGTGCCCTCGGGCACGCCCGCAACCTCGGCGATCTCGCCATAGGTCATGTCCTGATAGAACGCCAGTGTGATGGCCGATTTATGGTCATCCTTCAGCGTTTCCAGGCAGTGGCGCACATGTTCGGCCTCCTGGCCCGCGGCCAGGCAGGTCGCGGCATCGGGGCTGTCATCGACGATCTCGAAGGTCTCGTCGGTCAGATCCATCCGGCCGCGTTTGCGCATCACGTCGATGCTTTTTCGGTAGGCTATGCCAAAAATCCAGGTCTGCACTTTGGATCTCCCTTCAAAACGGTCGGCGGAACGCCAGACATCCATGAACACTTCATGAAGTATGTCGTTTGCCTCGTGGGGATCGTTCAATCTGGAGGTGATAAACCTGTAGACCGGGCGTTCCAGCGCACGATAGAGCGCGGCAAGCGCTTGGCGGTCGCCCCCCGCAATCCGCGTCATCAGGAACTTGTGGTCATTGTCCATATGTCGAAGGCCCGTCCTGCCTGTAGGCTCAGGTCTATCCGGTTTCGGGCCCCGCGCCAAGTGCGGCGGGGGTCGGGAATTCCCCCCTTGTGCCAAGGGTGTAGGCGATTACCGCCGCCGCGCCGCAAGCCGTGCCCGCATCCGGGTCCGCGCAGCTTCGGTGCCATCATGCCAGGAGCCGAAAAGCTTGTCCCAGGGCACATCGAGATTGCCGTAATTGCATTCGAAATACCGGTGATGGATCTGGTGATGGAAATTGCCCAGATGCAGGCGTTTGCGGTTGCGAAACAGCACGCCCTCGAACCCGGTATGGGTGGTGATCGCCAAAATCCCGTAGAACATCAGGTGAAAGATCACATGCACCGGGCTGCTTGCGATGACGAAATGGATCAGGACCGAACCGAAATAGAACAGATGCTCCACCGGGTGCATGGAGAGACCCGACCATGGCCCGATATCGGTGTTGCGATGGTGCAGCGCGTGGAACCGATACATCGGCCTTGTGTGCAGGAACCGGTGCATCCAGTAGAAATAGAAGCTCTCCCAGACCGGGATCAGGAAGAAGATGGCGACAAACCACACCGGGTTCGACCCCCAGGTGATGGTCGCGGCATAGCCATTTGCCATCGCCCACCACATCAGCGCCTCGAACCCCGACCAGATGGTCACGCCCGAGGCGATGGTCCAGAACATGTTATCCCAGAGCTGGTGGCCCAGGGTAAACACCCGGCCCCGGCGCGGAAACGGGCGCGGGTCGAATTTCAGTTCGGTGCCCTGCAGCGCGTATTTGTGAAACCACAGATGCAAAAGCCCCGCCAGCAGGATGACGATCGCCGCGTTGCGGAGCCAGATCAGCGCCATCCAGCCGAGGGCAAAGCGGGCCGTCTCCTGCAACGATGGGCTGACGACATAGAAGCTGACGAAGGCGATGCCCAGGATCGCCAGATTGAGGGTCAGGAAAAACCAGCTGTCGAAATACCACCGAAACGCCGCATAGGGGCGCGGCGGCCAGGACCAGAGCGGCGAGACCTGAATGGGCACCTCGGGCACATGGTTCCATTCGCGGCGGCCCTGGCTCAACCGCTCATCCTTTTTTTGCGCGCCCGGGTGGCCGCCGTGGCCGCGTCGCTGCCATCGTGAAAGGTGCCGAACCAGCGATCCCAGGGCATCTCCTGATTGCCGTAATTGCATTCGTAATAGCGGTGATGCAGCTGGTGATAAAACGTGCCAAGCGCCAGGCGGCGTTTGTCGCGGATCAGCATGTCCTCGTAGCCCGCATGCGTCATTGCCGCCCCCGGCCCCTGATAGACGACATGGAATATCAGGTGGATGGGATGGCTTGGCACCACAAAATGGATCAGGAGCGTGGTGAAATAAAGCAGATGCTCGACCGGGTGCATCGAAAGCCCCGACCAGGGCCCGATATTGACGTTGCGGTGATGTAGCGAATGGATGTGGCGATAGATCACCGGCACATGCAGCAGGCGATGCGCCCAGTAGAAATGAAAGGCCGACCAGATCGGCAGCAGAATGAGAGCCAGGACAAACCAGACCGGGTTCGCGGCAAAGCTGATCACCGGCGCATAGCCATTGGCCATGCCCCACATCACCACGATCTGAAATAGGCTGAGCTGCGCCACCCCCGACCCGAGCGACCAGAACATGTTATCTCGCACCTGATGGCGGAAATTCCACAGCGCATTGCCGCGCGCCTGGTCGCGGCGGTCAAACTTCAGCGCCCGGCCCTGCGCTTTCAGGATATAGAAGAACCAGTGCAGGCCGCCCGCCACAACGATCATCATCGCCATGTTCACCAGCCAGACCTGCGCCATCCAGCCAAGGCCAAAACGCACTGCGGCCTCCAGCGGCGGATAGGCAAAGGCCCAGAGCGCGACCGCAACCCCCACCATCAAGACCCGCTCCGACAGTGTCAGCCAATTGCGCGCCACCCAGCCGGCCAGGTGGCGTGGATCTGGTGGCCAGCGAAACACCGAGCTGTCGGATAGCGGCAGATCGGGGTGGTAATTCCAGTCTTTGCTACCGGGCATGGTCACAGCCTTTGGGTTCCGCGGATGCCCCAGGCCCGACCGTTGCACGGTGATCGGGCCCGGGGCGATCCCGCGTTTCAGGGCAAGGGCATCATTTTTTCGCGTTTTGGGCGAGGATCAGGATTTCGATCCGCTTCAGCGCGCGCAAGGTTCGTTCGGTGTGCATATGCGGCGCGATGCTCAGCTTGATCTGCACAGCCAGCACGGCGAGCGTGGCGGCGGACAGACCGTATTTCAGGGCAACCAGAACGTCCGAAGCCTGAAAAAACACGACCGCGGCATAGATTGCGCCGACAAACAGCAGCAATTGCGCTGTCCAGATCACCCATATGGTCCAGCCCAGCCGCCCACGGGTCATGCTGCGCACCAGCCCGAGCCACCCGTGCGGTTGCGATGACCGTGTCAGATGCGCGTCAGCGTCGTCCATCAATTCCTTGATGCGGATATCGAGATAGCTCATGTCTTCGTCCTTCCTGGTTACTCTTTGTCTCTGTTGACCTGGGTCATGCGCCCAAGGCGTGCTGTTCAACGTCGCCCCCAGCGGGCCAATTCCGATGTCGCAGCGGTATCACTGTGCAAAATCCGACCCTTCCTCGTTCAGAATAGCCTTGAGCTCACCCAGGTGCCGGACATCCTGTTCGGGATATTCCTCAAGCATCCGGGCGGTTTTTTCGGCGACCTCATCGGAGAGGACGCGCAAGGGCTGACCGGTCTGGAGCGCGCGGATATAGGTCTCGGCGGCGCGTTCGAAGTAATAGAGCCGGTTGAAGGTCTCGGCCACGGTCGCGCCGATCACCATGACCCCGTGATTGCCCATCACCATGACCTTGTGGCGCGGATCAGCAAAGAGCGCGGCACAGCGATTTCCCTCATCCTCCAGTGCCAGCCCGTTGTAATGCTCGTCGATCACCATGCGGTTGAAGAAGGTGGCGCAGTTCTGGTCGATCGGCGGCAAGCGGCTATCGGCAAGACAGGCCAGAACCGTGGCGTGGATGGAATGGACATGCATGGCACAGCGCGCATGCGGGCAATGCCGGTGGATACCGCCATGCAGCCCCCAGGCGGTGATATCGGCATCGACCCCGGTCAGGCTGCCGGGATCATCGGCATCTACCTCGATCAGATCGCTGGCCTTGATGCGCGAAAAATGCATCTGGTTGGGGTTCATCAGAAACCTGGTGCCAGCCTCGTTGATGGCGACCGAGAAATGGTTTGCCACCCCTTCATGCAGGTTCAACCGCGCGGTCCAGCGAAAGGCCGCGGCAAGATCGGCCCGCTCGGCCCAGTGCGACATGTTGGGATGGGCGGTGATATCGGCAACCGTGGACATGAGCATCTCCCCCTCAAATCGGTCTGCCGGGCAATTCTGTGCCAAATCCGCGGCGATTCCCCAAGAAAATTCGGCGCGCCGCGCAAACCCGGCCTAGAGCTCGCCCGCCTCCTGCAAAACCTTGCGCGCCACCCGAAAGCATTCCAGCGCCTGCGGCACGCCGCAATAGATGCCCACGACATGGATCGCGGCCCGGATCTCTTCCTTGCTGGCACCATTGGAAAGCGCGCCCCGGCAATGGGTCTCCCATTCCTGCATTTTGCCCAAGGCACCGATCATGGCGAGGTTCATCAGCGACCGGGTTTTCGGATCAAGCGCCTCATCGCCCCACCCAAACCCCCAGCACCAGGCTGTCATGGCTTCCTGAAACGGCCGGCTGAATTCATCGGCCGCCGCCAGGTTCTTTTCGACATAGTCGGCACCCAATGTGGCCTTGCGCGCCGCCAGCCCCTTTGCAAACAGATCCTCATCCATATCCGGCCTCTCCCTCGAAATCGCCCGCCCCGCTATCGGCGCGCACCAAAATTTTGCCCGAAAACTTGCCCGCAGGAATAATTTTCAGGCAAAATTATTCCGGCCTCACCCGGGCATTACCCTTCCAGGGCCTGCCGCATCCAACGTTGCAGATGCATCACCGAATGTTCGGAATTGACCCCGCAGGCCGGGTCGATCACCAAAGGCCCCGGCACATAGCCGCGCGATCCAAGCCCGCGCTGCACCGATTCCACCAGCGTGATATCCTCGGCCACCGTCGTATCCCGGTCCTGCACCGCCAGCTTGCGCACCACCGGGTTTTCCGTGCCACCCGCGGAATACCAGCCGCGCCAGACCACGACATGCCCGGCATCGACGGGCCGCCAATGATAGGTGTTCAGGATATTCCCGGGATAGACCTGAAACGAGAAAAGCGGCCACAGATACCAGCTTGAATACCGGTCATGATTGGCAAATCCGGAATTGATGTCATAGCGCATCGCGCTCAGGTCGTTGCATTCGGTGGTGTGGCGCAGGCAATGGCCCTGCGGCTGGATGTCATAGGTTTCGGGCCGGATCACACCGGTGGCAAAGGTCGGATGATTCAGGCTGCAATGATAGCATTCGGAATAATTCTCGACCGATACTTTCCAGTTGCAGGCCTCGCGCACCTCGACCCATTCGAGAGGCTTCAGCGCGGCCCAGTTGGGCACGAACCCCTCCAACTCGGCCCGCGCGCCGGGAAACCAGTCCTCCATCGGGGCGGCGTCTGCGTCCAGATTGACAAAGAGAAAACCAAGGAAGAGCTCAGCGCGCACCTCGGTCAGGCAGACCTTGGATTTGTCGAACCCTTCCACCGCGCCCAGATTTGGCCCGCCGCGCAATCCGCCCGTCAATTCATAGCTCCAGGCGTGATAGGGGCAGACCACCACCCGCGTGCGCCCCGCCCCTTCCAGCAACCGGTGGGCGCGGTGCTGGCAGACATTGTAGAACACCCGGATCTCGCCATCGTGGCCCTTGATGGCAAAAAGGCTCTCGCCCGCCAGATCGAAGGCTACGTAATCGCCTGCCTCCTGCATTTCGCTGGTATGGCAGGCAAATTGCCAGCTGCGCGCAAAAAGCCCCGCCTCCTCGGCCGCGAAAACCTCAGCATCGGTATAATACCGCGCCTCCAGCGACCGGGTCACGCTCATTACGCGCCCTCCTCGTAGATGCCCAGCTCGTGCCGCCGGGCATGAAACCGCGCCACCCGTTCGACGATTTCGGGGCTGGCCACGGCAATGACGAAACTCAGCAGCGTTTCCAGAAACGCGATGGTCGAAACCGAGGAGGGAAAAAACTGCGGCGTTTCGGCAGAGAGGGCAAAGCCATGATCCGCCCCGATAATCACCGGGCTGGCGGGACTGTCCGAAATGCCGATAACGCAGAGCCCCTGTTCGCGGGCGATGCGCACCGCCTCGACCACTTCGGACCGGTAAGGCGCGCAGGTAATCGCAATCAGCACATCGCGGCCATCGGCCCAGGCCAGATCATCGACCGGCACCGAACCGGGCCGCGGGATGGCGTGAAAATCGACCATGCCGGTCGAGGCCAGATAGGTGAAATTCCGGGCGTTGGAATTGTTGACCCCGACGCCAAGCGTATAGACATTGCGGCTGGCCCAGATCGCCTTGGCCGCGGCTTGCACCTCATTGGCACCGATGGCGGCGAAACTGTCCTCGATATTGCGGATCGCGGCCCCCACCATATCGGCGTAAAGCGCGCCCAATTCGCCCTGATGCCCGATCTCCTGCAACCACCGGGCGCGATCGGGAAAGCTCAACCCCCCCGCCCGGATCGCCTGGCGAAACGGCTCGCGGAAATCATCATAGCCGTCATAGCCCACCTGCCGGGCCATGCGCACCACCGTGTTGGGCTTGACCCTGGCGGCCCGGGCTATTTCGCGCACCGTGCTGACGCCCACATCGCGCGGGTTTTCCAACACATAGCGCGCCGCCTTCTGCGCCTCGGGCGTCAGTGCCTCCCATTCCTCGGAAAGCCGCTCCAGAACCGTTTGTGATACATATGTGTCATTCATGATTGACGATGGTATGATTGTCCCCTTACCCTGTCCAGCAGAATCTGACGATACCGCAGGACCGCCGCGAAATGACCGAGACCTCCCTTCCCTCCCATGCCCGCGTGGTGATCGTCGGCGGCGGCATCATGGGCTGCGGGCTGGCCTATCACCTGACGCAGCTTGGCTGGTCCGATGTGGTGCTGCTGGAAAAGGCCGAGCTGACCTCGGGCTCGACCTGGCACGCGGCGGGGCAGATCACCCATTCGACCAGCAGTTTCTCGCTTGGAAAATGCGTCGATTACAATATCGGGCTCTACTCAGGCGGGCTTGAGGCCGAAACCGGCCAACCCGTCACCTGGCATGGCTGCGGATCTTTCCGGCTGGCCTATACCCGGGATGAAATGGACTGGCTGGCGCACACGCTTTCTGTCGGGCGGGCGCTTGGCTTCAATATCGAGCTGGTCGACCCCGCCTTCATCGCCCGCATGCACCCGTTCTACAATCTCGACGGCGTCATCGGCGGGCTGCACACACCGGGTGACGGCCATGTCGATCCCTCCAATGTCACCATGGCGCTGGCGGCGGGCGCGCGGGCCAGGGGCGCGCGGATCATCCGCCGCTGCCGCGCCACCGATATCACCCGGGCGGCCACCGGCGAATGGCTGGTCGACACCGAACAAGGGCCCATCACCTGCGAACATGTCGTCAACGCGGGCGGCACCTATGCGCGCCAGATGGGCGAATGGTCGGGCCTGCAACTGCCGATGACCTCGATGACGCACCATTATTTCGTGACCGACCCGGTGCCGGAATTCGCAGGCCTCGACCGCGAATTGCCGGTCATCCGCGACGATAAAAAGGTCTCGGGCTATATCCGGATGGAGCAGACCCGCGGCCTCATCGGCATCTACGAAAAGGAAGATCCCAATTCGGTCTGGCACGATCATTGCCCCTGGGCTGCCGAGAATGAGCTTTTCGCCCCCGATTATGACCGTGTCATGCCGTGGCTCTCCGAAAGCCTGAACCGGATGCCGGTGCTCGCCGATCTCGGCATTTCGCGGGTCGTGCACGGGGCCATCAGCCACCCGCCCGACGGCAATCCGCTAATCGGCCCGGCCCCCGGCGCGCAGAATTACTGGTGCTGTTGCGGCACCCAGATCGGTATCGGGTGGGGGCCGGGGCTGACCCGTGAACTGGCGCGCTGGATGGTGCATGGATCGGCCGATATCTCGATGCGCGATTATGATCCGCGCCGCTTTGGCCCCTATGCGACCAAGGATTGGCAGGTGAAAAAAGCGCATGAGGATTACTGCCTGCGCCACGAGATCCCGTTTCCGCATTACAACCGGCAGGCGGGCCGCCCACTGAAACCCTCGCCGCTTTATGACCGGCTGAAATCGCGGGGGGCGGTGTTCGAGGAGGTCTATGGCTGGGAACGCCCGCGCTGGTTCGCGCGCGGCGATACCCCTCCGCATGACCATTACGGGTTCGGGCGCACGCCAATCCACGATCTTCTGTGCGAGGAGGTCCGCGCCGTGCGCGAGCGGGTCGGCCTCATCGACATCTCGGCCTTCACCAAGGTGGAGGTCGCGGGCCCAAACGCCCGGGCGCTGCTGGAACGGCTCTGCGCCAACCGCCTGCCCGCCAAACCCGGTGGCATCGCGCTCACGCATCTGCTGAACCGCAGGGGCCGGATCGAGCTTGAGGCAACGGTTACCCAGCTGGCCCCCGATCGCTTCTACCTGGTCTGCGCCGCGTTTTTTGAGCAGCGCCTGCTGGATCACCTCACATATGCACAGGATCTGTACGGGTTGTGCACGGATGTCATATTGCGCTCCAACAGCCATGCGGCGCTGGCGCTGAACGGCCCCCTGTCGCGCGACGTGCTGGCCAGATGCACCGATGCCGATCTCTCGAATGCCGGGTTTCGCTGGATGTCGGCGCAGGAGATCTCTGTGGCGGGCCACCCGGTATGGGCTTTCCGCATGTCCTATGCCGGTGAGCTTGGTTGGGAGCTGCACATGGAAAATGCCGCAGCACTTGATGTCTATGATGCTCTCGCAGAGGCCGGGAACCCCTTTGATATCCGCGATTACGGCAGCTTCGCGATGAACGCCTTGAGGATGGAGAAAGCCTTCAAAGGTGCAGGTGAGCTGACCAATGAGGTGACCCTGGCCGAGGCCGACATGCTGCGCTTTGCCCGCTCGCCCCACGCCTATCTCGGCAAGGAACCACCGCCACCCACCCTGCCCTGGATCTGCGCCTATCTCGAAATCACCGCCGACGGGCTCCATGACGGCCATGGCGGCGAAGCCGTTCTTTACAAAGGAAACCGCGTCGGCTCCACCGCCTCGATCACCTACAGCCCAACCTATGAAAAAATCCTCGCCTTCGCCTATATCGAACCGGACGCCGCCACCCCCGGCACCGATCTCAGCGTTCTGATCGCGGGCCAGCCGCGCCCGGCCCGCGTCCTGGCCACCCCCGCCCATGACCCCGACAACACCCGCCCGCGGAGCGATGCACCATGACCCCTCCTCTTTCATCTTGGCAAAAATACCTCGGGGAGCGCGAGGGGCGGCGCCCCTCGCCCGGATCGGATCGCGCCAGCGATCCGACACCCCAAAAACACAAGGACCACAGCCGATGATACCCAAAACGATGCAGGCCATGGTGCTGCACGGCCATGGTGACCTCGACCAATATGGATGGCACGATGACTGGCCCACCCCCACGCCCGGCCCCCATCAGGTGCTGATCAAGGTCGCCGCCTGCGGTCTCAACAACACGGACGTGAACACGCGATCGGGCTGGTATTCCAAAGTCGTGACCGAGGCCACGACCGGCGTGACCAAGGTTGAACCGGGTGCCGAGGATCCCGCCTGGGGCGGTGCCCCCATCACCTTCCCGCGCATTCAGGGGGCCGATGTCTGCGGCCATGTCGTGGCCGTCGGGGCAGAGGCAAATCAGGATCTGATCGGCAAACGCGTCATCACCGATAATTGGCTGCGCGACTGGGATGATCCGCTCGACAAGACCAGGACCGGCTATTACGGCTCCGAGGCCGATGGCGGGTTTGCCGAATATACCGTCACCGATCACCGCAATGTCGCCGCCATCGACAGCCCGCTTTCGGATGCTGAGCTGGCCACTTTTTCCTGCTCCTATTCCACCGCCGAGGGCATGCTGGCGCGCGCCCATGTCGGCCCCGGCGACCGGGTGCTCATCACGGGGGCCTCGGGTGGGGTCGGCTCGGCGCTGGTGCAACTGGCCAAACGGCGTGGGGCCAGTGTCATCGCCATGGCGTCGGAGGCCAAGCACGAGGCCTTGCGCGCGCTTGACCCCGATGCCCTCCTGCCACGCGCGCCGGGGGATCTGCGCGCCGCCCTCAAATCCGCCACCGGCTCCGATCAGGTCGATGTCGTGGCCGATATCGTCGGCGGGCCGGGCTTTGCCGCGATCATCGACGTGCTGGCGCGCGGCGGGCGCTATACCTGTTCGGGGGCCATTGCCGGGCCGATGGTGACGCTCGATCTGCGCACGCTTTACCTGCGCGATCTGACCTTTACCGGCTCGACCGTGATTGATCCGCATGTCTTCACCGATCTGGTCGGCTATATCGAACGCGGCGAGATCCGCCCGATGCTCGCGGCCACCTATCCGCTCAGCGATCTGGCCGCCGCACAGACGGCCTTTATCGACAAGGCCCATACCGGCAATATCGTGGTTGAGCCGTGACCGCGCCCGCCTTCCTCCACCTGCTGGATGCAGCACAAAGGGCGCATGCGAGCCACCCCGGGCTGGCCGCGTTCGTGGGCTTTCCCGATGATCTGAGCGAACAGCCCATGACCCCGCATTCGATCCCCGCCGCCGATCTTCTGGCGCGCGAAACCGGGCTTTTCGGCAACGATCAGGCCGAACTTCGCGATGCCTTCATCGCGGCGGCCCCCGAGGCGCTCTGGCGCGAGACCTACAAGGGCACCGATATCGGTCAGGATTTCATGGACCGGTTCGGCTGTTACTGCCTGATCGGCCCCGGTGCCCCCTGGACCAGCGCCCGCATGGCGGGGTTCGTGGTCTATATGCCCGCCGATCTGCATTATCCCTGGCACCACCATCCGGCCGAGGAGATGTATCTGGTGCTGGCCGGTGAGGCGCGTTTCCTGGCCGAGGGGGCACCGCCCGAGACCCTGCGCGCCGGCGATACCTCGTTTCACGCCTCGAACCAGCCGCACGCGATGGAAACCGGTGCCCATCCGGTGATGGCCTATGTGACCTGGCGCAGCCACCTGCAGACACCCCCCGTCCTGACCGAGCGCCCGGTTGCGGATACCGACAACAGCGAGGGCCCGCGATGAAGATCACCCGCATCACCGTTTTCCAGGTCGATCTGCCGCTGGAGCATCCCTATTGGCTGTCGGGCGGGCGGCTGAAATTCGAGCTTCTCGATGCCACGCTGGTGCGCCTCGATACCGATGCCGGAATCACCGGCTGGGGCGAAGGCACGCCCTGGGGCCATACCTACGTGCCCGCCCACGGCCCCGGCATCCGCGCCGGCATCGAAACCATGGCCCCCTTCATCCTGGGCCTCGATCCGCGCCATGTGCTGGATGTCGAACGCGCGATGGATCTGGCCCTGCCCGGCCATCTTTACGCCAAATCCCCGATCGACATGGCGTGTTGGGACATTGCCGGGCAGGCCGCCGGGCTGCCGATTGCCGATCTGATGGGAGGCGGCAGCCGCAGGCCCGCGCCCATTGCCTCCTCGGTCGGGGCCAAGACGGTGACCGAGACCCGCGAGGTGATGGACCGTTACCGCGCCCGTGGCTACGTGGTCCATTCCGTCAAGATCGGCGGCGATGTGGCCCGCGACATTGCCCGCATCCGCGATGTCGAGGCGACAAAGCCCGAGGGCGAGCGCATCCTTTACGACGTCAATCGCGGCTGGAGCCGGGCGCAGGCGCTTGCCGTGATGAAAGCCACCGAGGATCTGGGCGTGATGTTCGAGCAACCCTGCGAAAGCCTCGATGATATCGCGGCGCTGCGCCCGGCGCATGCCGCCCCCGTCAGCGTCGATGAAAGCCTGGTGACCTTGCAGGATGCCGCGCGCATTGCCCGCGACGGGTTGGCGGAAGTGTTCGGCATCAAGCTCAACCGGGTCGGCGGGCTGACGCGGGCGGCGCGGATGCGCGATATTGCGCTGGCCCATGGCATCGACATGTTTGTGATGGCCACCGGCGGCTCGGTCCTGGCCGATACCGAGGCGCTGCATCTGGCGGCAACCATTCCCGATGCCAATATGCTGGGGGTCTGGGCCTGTCAGGATATGCTGACCACCGATATCGCGCCCGGACGCGGCCCGCGCAATCAATCCGGCCACCTGCATTTGCCCGAGGCCCCCGGCCTTGGCGTGCATCCCGATGAGACGCGCCTGGGTGATCCGGTGGCGGTCTACCGATGAAGATCACGCGCCTTTCGCTCTGGCATCTGCCGCTGACCAGCCATGAACCCTATTACATGGCCGAGGGCAAAACCTGTGACACGGTCGAAACCGTGATCCTGCGCCTCGACACCAATGCCGGGATATCCGGCTGGGGCGAGGTCTGCCCGATCCCGCATTACCTGCCCGCCTATGCCCGTGGCGTGGCCCCGGCATTGCAGGAGGTGGCCCCGGTGGTTCTGGGGGCCGATCCGGTCGGGCCCGAGGCGCTGATGGCACGGGTCGATCACCATTTGCAGGGCCATGTCTATGCCAAATCGGCGCTCGATATCGCAGTTTGGGATCTCACGGGCCGGGCCGCCGGTCTGCCGCTTTGCGCGCTACTGGGCGGGCAGAGACAGGCCGATCTGCCGCTTTATCATTCGATCACCTGCATCGCGCCCGAGGACATGGCGCGCATCGCCCTTGACGCCAAGGCGCAGGGGATCACCCAGTTTCAGGTCAAGCTGGGGGCCGATGCCGACCCAGAGGCCGATATTGCCCGGCTGAGCCTGGTGCGCGAGGCGGTGGGAGCAGGCCCCCTGGTCTATGGCGACTGGAATTGCGGCGCGACGCAGCTCGACGCCACCCGCGTCGGCCGCGCCGTCGCCCATCTCGATATCATGCTGGAACAGCCCTGCCAGACGCTGGCCGAATGCGCGGCGGTGAAATCGGCGACCGGGCTGGCCATGAAACTGGATGAGGGCGCGCATGATACCGCGACCCTGCTGGAAGGGGCGCGGCGCGGGATCATGGATGCCGTGGCGCTGAAACTGTCTAAATTCGGCGGTGTCTCGGCCACCCGCCGGGCCCGCGATCTGTGCCTGCATCTGGGGGCCAGGATGTGTATCGAGGATAGCTGGGGCAGCGACATCACCACGGCGGCGGCTCTGCATCTGGGGGCGGCGACCGATCCGGGCCGGCTTTTGAACGTGTGCGACCTGTCGGGCTATGTGCGCCCCCGGCTGGACCCGGGCGCGCCGACACGCGAACATGGCCGCATCGCGGTGCCACCCGGGCCCGGCCTCGGCGTCGCGCCCGATAGGGACCTTTTGGGCCAACCCGACATGATACTGGACTGACGAGATGAAAAAGCTCAAGACACAAGACGAATGGATCGCCCGCGCCCGCGCCGTGTTGCCCGCAGGCGGGTTCGGCAATTTCGACCCCGGCATCGTGATCCGCGAGGGCAAGGGCGCGCGGGTCTGGGACGAGGATGGCCGCGACTATGTCGATTACCTGATCGGATCGGGCCCGATGATCCTGGGCCATGGCGATCCCGAGGTCGAAGAGGCGGTTTTGCAGCAGATCCCCAAGGGCATGACCTTTTTCGCCAATAACGCCGCCGGGATCGCGCTGGCCGAAGAGATCTGCGATGCTCTGCCCTCTGCCGATCAGCTGCGCTATGTCACCTCGGGCGGTGAGGCCGATATGTATGCCATCCGCGCCGCGCGCGCCTATACCGGGCGCGACAGGATCCTGAAATTCGAGGGCGGCTATCACGGCATGAGCGCCGAGGCACAGATGAGCCTGGCCCCCGAGCGGCTGGTCAATTTCCCGCAAGCCGTGCCCGACAGCGCCGGCATCCCCGAGGCGGTGCGCGCCGATATGCTGATCGCACCGTTCAATGACCCCGATTTCCTGCGCTCGCTATTGGCAGAACATGGGGGCCAAATCGCTGGCGTGATCGTCGAGCCGCTGCAACGCATCATCCCGCCCGCGCCAGGATTTCTGGAGCTTTTGCGCGCCGAATGCGACCGCTATGGCATCGTGCTGATCTTTGATGAGGTGGTGACCGGGTTCCGGCTGTCCTATGGCGGCGCGCAAGAGGCCTATGGCGTCACGCCCGATCTTTGCACGCTTGGCAAGGTGATCGGCGGCGGCTTTCCTCTGGCCGCGATTGCGGGCCGGGCCGGGATCATGGCGCATTTCGACAAGGCCGTGGTGGGTGCCGATCGCTGGCTGATGCAGATGGGCACGCTGTCGGGCAATCCGGTGGCCTGCGTTGCCGGGCTGAAAACACTGGAAATCCTGCGCCGCGAGGGCCAATATGCGCGGCTGGCGGGCTATGGGCGGCGGGTGATGGAAATGATGACGCGCGCCCTGGACAAAGAGGGCGTGGCGCATCGCATCATCGGGCATGAGACGCTGTTTGATGTCGTCTTTACTGACCGCGACATCGCCAACTACCGCGATGTGAAGGCGGGCGATGCGGCCAGCGCGGCCCGATTCAATCAGGCGCTGCGCGATCACGGCATCTTCAAACCGCCGGGCAAGACCTATCCCTGCCTGGCGTTGAACGAGGATGATTTCGCCCGCACAGAGGCGGCGGTGAGCGCGGCAGCGGTGGCGGCGGCGGGGTAGGATCAGGCGTCCCAGACCACGGGCACCGTAAGGGGGCCACGAAACGCCCACCCCCCGAACCGGGCCCCGCCAAAGGGCTCGGCGCGCAGGCCGGGCAGACGCTCAAACAGCATCGGCAGGGCGATCTCGGCAATCAGGCTGCGCGCCGCCCAGGCCCCGGCGCAAAAATGCGGCCCGGCCCCGAAGCTGATCGATGCAGCGCTGCCTTGGGTGATGTCGAAATCATCGGGACGCGCGAAATGGGCGGCATCGCGGTTGCCCGAGCTGAACATCAGAAAAACCCGGTCCTCGGGCTGAAACGTGACGCCGTTCACCGTATCGGCCACCGCCACCCGGCGCGGCGACATGCCGATGGGCGAAATCCAGCGGGCATATTCCTCGAACGCGCGCAGCCAGCTGATGTCGCCATCCTTGACCAGGCGCAGCTGTTCGGGATGCGTCATCAGCGCCCAGGCAGTGCCCGCAATGGCATCGCGCGGCTCGTTCTGGCCGCCCGAGATCACCAGCTTGATATTGGCCCTGATCTGCGCATGGCTGAGCCCGGCCTGCATCATCACCGACAAAAGAGAATGATCGGGGGCCGCGCGCAGAACCGGCATCCGCGCGTCGATATGATTGTCGATCGAGGTGGTGCAATCGCGGCAGTTCATCTCGACCGCGATGTCGCCCGCGTAATTGGCGCAGCCGTCGATCATGCCCTGGCTGACGCGGTCCATCTCGCGGTAGCTCATATTGGTGAGGCCTGTCATCGATTTCAGCGCCTCGGCCGCGACCGGCATCGCGAAATCGGAGACCAGATCGCAGGTGCCGCGCGGGGCCAGCTCATCGAGGATGACCGTGGTCGCGACCTTGAAATAGGCGCGCCAGACATCCTTGACGGTTTTCGGCGACAGCGCCGGAAACGCGGCCCGGCGTTCGGTTAGATGCGCCTCGCCATCCTTGCGCATCATGTTCTGCCCCATCAAAAGCGTCATCAGCCCGTCGGGCTGATCCGAGGAAAACACCTCGACGCGTTTTTCCTGGGTGAAGATATCGTCGCGCAGGGTAAGCAGGGTGGCCCCCAGTTGCGGCACATAGGCGATAGGGGCGAGCGCGCGCATCTGTTTCAGATCGGGATAGGGATCGGCCCAGAAAGCAGCCGGATCGATATCATATTGCGGCGCGTCGGACATGTCTCCTTCCCCCCCCGGTTTTCAGCCTTTTTCCCGCCGGACGCTTGCAGCGGCCGCGTGGCTTTGGCACACCCTAGCCATGGCAAAGCTCTTCTTCAATTACTCGACGATGAATGCAGGCAAATCGACCCTGCTCCTGCAGGCGTCCTACAATTACATCGAACGCGGCATGCAGACCTATCTGTTGACCGCGAATTTCGACGAGCGGGCGGGCAAAGGCCAGATCGGCAGCCGCATCGGTATTGCCGCCGAGGCCGATACCTATTCCACCAGCAGCGATCTTTTTGCGATGATCGCGGCCCGGCTGGATGCGGGCCCCTGCGCTTGCGTGCTGGTCGATGAGGCGCAATGGCTGACCCGCGATCAGGTCTGGCAACTGGCGCGCGCGGTCGATGATCTGGGCGTGCCGGTGATGTGTTACGGGCTGCGCGTCGATTTCCGGGGCGAGCTCTTTCCCGGATCGGCCGCGCTCTTGGCACTGGCCGATGAAATGCGCGAGGTGCGCACGATCTGCCATTGCGGGAAAAAGGCCACGATGGTGATCCGGGTCGATGAGAGCGGCGCGGCGATGCGCGAGGGCGCGCAGGTCGAGGTGGGCGGCAATGACCGTTATGTCTCGCTCTGCCGGGTCCATTTCAGGGAAGCGACCGGGGACCGGGGCCTGGATTGATCTGGTTCGACACGCCTAACGGCGCGCCGACCGGTGCGAGGGGTTTTACCCCTCGCGCTCCCCAGAGTATTTTCACAAAGAAGATGGGGATGCGGAGCGGTGCGTGGCCCCCCCCGGGATCAGACCGGGTTCAGCAGCGGCTGGTTGCCGGCGAAGGCCACCGCGTTGGCCAGCGCCATCTGCCCCATCGCCTCGCGCACCTCCAGCGCGGCGGTGCCCAGATGCGGCAGGAGCGTGACGTTTTCCATCCCGATCAGGGCACCGGGCACATCGGGCTCATGCTCATAGACATCGAGGCCTGCCCCGCCCAACTGGCCTGCCTGCAACGCCGCGATGAGCGCCGTTTCATCGACGATATCGCCCCGGGCGATATTAATCAGGATCGCGTGGGGCTGCATCTGCGCCAGCGCGCGGGCGTCGATCAGGTGATGGGTCTCGGGCGCGCCCGGGACCGCGACCACGACGATATCGCAAGCAGCCATGAGGTCGGGCAGATCGCGCCGGGTGGCAGGGAAACCGAGGGGCTTTTCGCTGCGGCTTGTGTAGGAAATATCCATGCCAAAGCCGAAATGGCCGCGGCGCGCCACTGCCTCTCCGATCCGGCCCATGCCGATGATGCCGAGCCGCTTGCCAGTGACATGCAGCCCCAGCATCTGCACCGGGTGCCAGCCGGACCAGCCGCCCGCGCGCAGCATGCGTTCGCCTTCGCCCGCGCGGCGTGCCGTCATCAGAATGAGAGTCATCGCGATATCGGCGGTGGCATCGGTCACCGCCCCCGGCGTGTTGGTCACGGCTATGCCCCGGGCGTGGGCGGCGGCGACGTCGATATGGTTGTAGCCGACCCCGAAATTGGCGATCAGGCGGCGGCGCGGCACCTGAACCGCATTGAACACCCGCGCCGTCAGCGCATCGCCAAGCGTGACCAGCATGATGTCGTGGCTGGCCAAGGCCTCGATGCATTCGTCCTCGGTCATCGGGCCGGGGCCGTTTCGCGCTGTTACGTCAAAGCGGGCCGAGGCGGCGGCCATCACAGATGGCGGCAGGGCGCGCGAGATCAGCATCCGCATCAATGCATCCGCCCGCCATCGGGCACCGCCTGATCGGGGGCCAGCAACACGATCTCGCCGGTTTCATCGGGCAGGCCGAGCACCAGGATCTCGGAGCGCATCGGCCCGATCTGGCGGGCCGGAAAATTGACCACCGCCATGACCTGACGGCCAATCAGGGCATCGGGCGTGTAATGCGCGGTGATCTGGGCCGAGGATTTGCGGACACCAAGGGTGCCGCCGAAATCGACCCAGAGCTTGATGGCAGGTTTGCGCGCCTCGGGAAAGGGCTCGGCCCGGACCACGGTGCCGACGCGGATATCGACCTTGAGAAAATCGTCAAAGCTGATTTCGTCGCTCATGACCTGAGCTCCCGGCTGCGGCCTGAGGCGGCTGCCACCGTGGCGCGCATCAGCGGGGCCAGGCCCGCGTCGCCATTCATCAAGACCTCGAGCCCGGCCTGCGTGGTGCCGTTGGGCGAGGTCACGTTGATGCGCAACTCTTCGGGGCTTTCATCGGCGGCTTCGGCCAGCGCACCGGCCCCGGCAACCGTGGCCTTGGCCAGGTGCATCGCCATGTCATCCGGCAGCCCCTCCGCGCGGGCCGCCGCGGCCAGCGCGTCGATCATGTAGAACACATAAGCCGGGCCTGAGCCGGAGACACCGGTGACCGCGTCGATCTGATCCTCGGTTTCAAGGCGCACCACCTGCCCGACGGCGGACAAGAGCGCCTCGGCCAGATCGGCATCGCCCGGCCCCGCGGCGTCATTGCCGATGATCGCGGTGATCCCCTTGCCGATGGCGGCGGGCGTGTTGGGCATGGCGCGGATCACGCGCGTCTCTGCCCCAAGCACCGCCTCGAACGTCGCAATCGGCGTGCCCGCCGCGACCGAGACGATCAGAGAGCCGCCGCCGAGCGGTTTCAGCTGCGGCAGGGCCTGATCCATGAATTGCGGTTTGACGGCGACGATGGCAACGGCGGGATCAGCGGGAAGCGCCTGATTGACCGCCAAGCCTTGCGCGTTGACCCAGGGCGAAGGGTGCGGATCGATCACGGTGACACTTTCGGGCGGGATGCCACGGGCGAGCCACCCCTCAAGCATCGCCTGCCCCATCTTGCCGCATCCCAGCATCACCAGGCCGCGCGCCTTGATATCTTCGAAACTCATCCCGTCCCCCGGCGTTTTTTCGCCGGCAGAGGTTAGGCGCGCCCGTAGGTCTCTGCAATGGCAACCTGCATCGCCTGTTCGGGGGTCTTGTTGCCCCAGCAGGCCAGCTGGAAGGCCGGATAGTAGCGCTCGGCCGCCAGAACAGCCGTCTCGACCATGCAGGCGATCTGTTCGGGGCTGGCCATCTGGTCACCGGCCAGCACCAGACCATAGCGATACACCATCAGGCGCTGCGCATGCCAGAAGCTGAAGGCACCGGCCCAACATTTGTCATTGGTCAGGTTCAGCACCTCGTAAAGTGCCGGCAGCGCGCCCTCGGGTGGTTCCATGTCGAAGGTGCAGATCATCCGCAGCGTTTCGTCATACGAAGACCAAGCCAGCGTCACCGAATAGGTGCGCCATTGTCCTTCGATTGCCATTGCGATCTGATCATCGGCAACCCTGTCGAAATCCCACTCGTGATGGGTCGCCAGTGTTTCCACGATATCGATGGGATGGAGGTCATCGACCTCCAGATATTGCTCGGATAGTGACATTGCCCAGGCCTCGTTTTTTTCGTTGGCAGCCCCGGTAAAGCGGCAGATCCGAGGATCCGCGCACCCTACTAGAAGCTGGGTGCCTCTACTACGGGTCGCCGGGGTTAACCCGACCCCATACCAGATATGGTGGCGGCTACTGGGCATTCTGTAAAGCAGTAATTTCGGATTATCACGGCCAATCGGGCCGCGGGCGGCACCTATCCACAGATAATTTACGGCATGTGGATGGGCGCGGCGCTACGGGCGCGGGTCCCGCTCAGCGCTCGCATCCGGGGCCGCGTCTGGCGCGGAACCCCGAGCTTGGTGAAGCGCGCTCAAGGGCGGCACGGTTGCCTCAGTCGGGCCCTGGCGGTTGCGCATCCAGGCCCAGGCGCGGGGCAACGCGACGACAACGGCCAGCAACAGCGCGACCGTGAAAAACAGATTAACTGGGGCACTCAAACCAAACATTTTTTCCTCTGAGAGTCGGGAATGACAGGGCGTTCTCGCGCCCGGGGCCATCATCCAACACCAACCGCGCCATCAGCGGGCCGAAATCGGACGATTCAGAGGCATTTTGCGTTGAGAAGGAAACAAAGGGTTTCCGGCGGCACCCGGCGCGATCAGTCCTGGCCAGCCTCAAGCGCGTCGATCCGCGCCTTGAGCACCTCGTTTTCCTCGCGCGCTTTCTGGGCCATGGCGCGCACGGCGTCAAATTCGTCACGGGTCACGAAATCGCGATCGGCCAACCAGCGATCCATCACCGATTTCACAGCTGTTTCAGCCTCATCCTTTGCGCCCTGGGCCACGCCCATTGCGTTGGTCATGAGCTGACTTATATCTTCCATAATCTTGTTGCGGGTCTGCATTGGTCCGGCTCCTGTCGCTTGGCCTTTCATATGGCCCTTTGTCCGCCCGGCATCAAGGTTGACATCGCCGCACCGCGCGGCCATCC
>Ga0316207_10001460_pt1 | contig 28922 bp, 27 predicted proteins | sample 6weekpyrite_MG_FD_204943 | JGI IMG/M metagenome (GOLD analysis project Ga0316207, IMG submission 204943) | Microbial mat bacterial communities from mineral coupon in-situ incubated in ocean water Damariscotta River, Maine, United States -... | ecosystem: Environmental > Aquatic > Marine >...
TAAGTAAATATGGTGTAAAGGATTATGCCGAGAAAACCCAGGTTCTTATTGCCGGATGTTCCGGTGCATATCGTTCAGCGTGGCCATAGTCGTGATCCGTCGTTTTTTGATACTAGCGATTACCAGGCCTACCTTTACTGGCTGAGGGAGGCTTCGGAGCGTTATGGCTGTGCTTATTAAAGGGCTCTGACCCCTTTAAATAACTAGGTCCTGGTAAAACCAGTAGGATTTACTATATTTAAAGTAAGGAGGTGTGTTATGAAAACAGCAGATTCACTTGAGAATGTACCCCTCTACGCACCTTGCCGCAAGCTTACTTTTGGTGCGCCTTTTAGGTGGCTAAATAAAGGCTGGCAAGACTTCCGGCGTACGCCTTTACATAGTTTGATCTATGGCTTTATATTCGCTTGTTACGGGTGGTTGCTGGTCTATTTGTCGTGGTCATTTGGTACTGATTCACTCGTCCTGGGTCTCCTCGTCGGAGTCCTGTTGGTAGGGCCTGCGCTTGCTTTCGGCCTTTACGATATAAGTCAACAACTCGAACTGAAGCATAAACCGACCTTTCGTCATGAGCGGCGAAAGGCTTTGCATGAGATGGGACACGAGCTAATGTTTGCATTTTTGATTGGCTCGGTGATACTGGTTCTGGCCATGGTGATGTCAATGGTGGTGCAAATGGGTGCGGGCGTTAATCAATCGTCTGTTTCTGCAGTGGTTCCTATTTCTACATCGGTTACCTTGTTGATAGTCGTAATTTTTACTGGTCTGACCTTCTGTGCCAGCACATTCGCGCTACCGTTAATCCTGGATCGTGATGTCAATGCATCGATGGCGATAATAACCAGCCTCAATGCTGTGTGGCGAAACAAGTCGGTTATAGTGCTCTGGGCCTTTCTGATCCTGATGTTGACAGCTATAGGGATCGCGACTGCATTACTGGGCTTCATGTTCATCGTTCCATTACTCGGTTACGCTACGTGGCATGCGTACCGTGAAACGATCATGGAGGAAAGTAGCGTGATGCATGCCAACTAGGGTAAAGTAGGGTTAAATAAAGAGGCTGTAACAAATCTAAAATCGTTTAAAAAAATAATCTGATTGTAGTTGGCTGGTATATCGGCACTGTAGTTATTAAACTACGCTTGGTCAGTATGAAAAAAACCGACGAGGGTAAATGTAATGGTTTTCGTCAAAGGCATCGTCCTCGATGTGCTTAAACCACATCAACCGAATGCGCTTGAATTTTCCAAGGCTATTGCCAAAGTAGGCGTCGATTATTATGTGCGTTTGACCGTTCTTGAAGTGGATGAGAATACTGAGACTCTGCAAATAAAGATAGAAGGAAGTGCTATTGATTTTGAAGCAGTTCAATCTACTATCAGCGATTTGGGAGGTTCGCTTCACAGTATTGATGAAGTAGAAGTGCAAAGTGAAGTTGATGTTGGTTAACGTTTCGTGAGCCTGTTGAGCCAGTCAAGATTTCTGCTGCACATCAGCAGCAGTCACGATATTGTGCGTCGTTATTTTGTGGTCAACGGGTTTGATGGCGCACTTACCATGCTGGGGCTCATTATAGGGTTTCTAATCAGTGTGCCTGCCGATTTATCTGTAATTATTAACGTCTGTATGGGGGCTGCGATTGCTCTGGGTATGAGTGGAGTGAGTAGCGCCTTCGTCAGTGAAACGGCAGAACGGCGTCGCGCCCTGGGAGAACTGGAAGAGGCGATGATTAGCGATCTTCAGGAAAGTGCACATGGTGCGGCAGCGCGCTGGGTACCGCTGTTGATTGCACTGGTCAATGGCTCAGCGCCCCTTGTTATTTCACTTTTGATCCTGTTGCCATTATGGCTATCCATCGCCGGCATTGCCCTGCCTGTGCCACCTCTTTATGCCGCTATCATTGTCGCATTGCTACTAATCTTTTTACTGGGTGTTTTCCTTGGCCGCATCGCGGGTATCTCATTGTTGCGTAGCGGAATTCAAACATTGTTGGTTGCAGTGGTGACAGCTGCACTTATTTATCTGTTTGCAGGGTTTTAATTTAGTTAACCGAAGCGTGGTTGAAAATGTATTAATGTAAAACGGCGAGGCTAGCCAATGAGTATTGGCCCCTTAAACCGAATATTTAGTATATTAGAGACGGACTGTTATCTGACATGGTTTTCCAACTTCTCATCTGAACTCTAATAGCCAGTAGCCATTATACGATTCTGAAACCACAAGATTGAAGGATACGCTGCGACCCATACCCAGAAAAAACGATTCAAGCCAAACAGGCAGGCGTTGGAAAAGTGAAAGATTGCCGCGATGACAAGGGCAATAGCCAGGCTGATGTTCGACAATAGGGAAACCGGAAAGAGTAATTCGAACAGAATAACGCCCCATGACAGAATAAAAAGTGCGCGTGGTGATTCTGACCATGCTCTCAATGATCCACTGACGGGATAGGCGGAAAATATAAAGACGTCACGCAATGCGGTGCCGTTACGCCAATCACTGTTCACTATCTTCACCCAGCCCGAAATAAAATACGACAATACCAATTGCAATGCCAGGTATCCGAAAGCGATTTCTTTCCAGCGCTGAGTGGGTAAAAAATAGACCAGGCACAGGCAACACAGGATCAGCAAGCCCATGCGGTCTGCGCCGCCGTTATAGGGCCCCTGGAAACGATGCAGCATGACCAACGCCAGCAGTAACAGCAAATAGGCAGCCCAGGCTGTTTGTATGCCAACGATGAGCAATATTGCCAATAGTAGCCTGGCGAAAAACAAGGCGCGTGCGCCTGCTTTTGCATAGAGGTGCTCGAGACTTTGCTGGGCAAACGCAAAACCCAGTAATATTTCAGTCCATCGTATCGCGACTTCGAAGCTCACACGGCATCCTGCCTGGGTATGGGCTCGACGTGCGAATAGTAGACTGGATCTTCTTGTAGTCTGTCGCCATGTCGCTCGACGACAAGTAATCGGAACTGCAGGTGTGAAACTTCAGGGGAGTCATTGCTTATAACGCCACTGGCAAGATCACATAGTATGCGCTGCATGATTTCGTTTTCACTGTGCTCGGTTGGGGTTTCCATCAGGCGCTCAGCGCAACTGGCGATAAACAGCGATTCGTTCCAGTGTGGATTCCACAGCATGCGCCCCAGCATTTGTATAAAAGATAAGTTGGCAGGACGCGGCCGAAATGTATGCCATGACTGCGGCTCTTCATCTTCGGCGCTCAATAGTGTGAATTGGACTCGGGGTGACGGCGCAATAATGTCGAAGAAGCGCCATGAGGGCACTAAAGCGGGTATCAATAATTTCAGTGTATGCAGCATATCAAGCTTTTAGATTAATATATGGTTGCTAAGGTAGCAAGCATCGTGAGGTCAGGTTCGATCCCTGGCTGGATGCTAATCCACGATTTACCAGCTAGAGGCATATCAATCGGTGGTTTATTAGCATGGCGTATGTGTTACATTGTTTGTCAATGTGTATGGGTGATGGCTCAAACTAGCGTGCTATTACCTGACCTCTTTTTATTGAGTACCGGGATTTTTTCAGGATTGTATTTATGCCTGCAAGTCAGAAAACAGCCTTGTTTAACCTTGGCTTTAGGCCATTTTTTCTATCAGCCGCATTATTTTCAGTGGCATCCATTGTACTCTGGACGCTTTATTACTCCTATAGCTGGTCAGCCCAGCCTGCATACATGACGACCATGCAGTGGCATGCTCACGAGATGATATTTGGTTATGCCATGGCAGTCGTGGCCGGGTTTTTGCTGACGGCAGTCAGAAACTGGACGGGAGTGGCGACAATTAGTGGCCTGCCGCTGATGTTGCTATTGCTGGGTTGGGCTGTTGCCAGAGCCCTTCCTTTTGCAGGTCTTGATGTGCCATTGATCGTTATGGCAGTGCTGGATTGTTTGTTTCTTGGCGGGTTGTTGGTTGCGATCACGATACCGGTTGCTAAGTCAAAACAATGGAAGCAAATCGGTATTTTGTCAAAAATCCTGTTGATCCTCGTGGCGAATATCCTGTTTTATGCTGGTTTAGGAGGCTATGTAGAGGGTGGTATTCGTTGGGGACTGTATGGCGGGTTTTACTTGATTCTTGCATTGGTGTTTATGATGGCGCGCAGGGTTATTCCATTTTTTATCGAAAAGGGTCTGGGAGGCTCAGTCCGTGTTCAGAATTCCCGCTTGCTTGATATCAGTAGTCTGGTGATATTTCTAGTCTTCATGATAGCCGATATTGTCCAGCCGGATGGTGTGTTAACAATGATATTGGCATCTATGCTACTGCTTCTGCACAGCCTAAGGCTGTACGGTTGGTATTGTCATGCAATCTGGCGTGTGCCGATGTTATGGGTACTCTATGTCGCGTATATTTTTCTGGTGTTGGGGTTTGCACTAAAGGCGGCTGGTTGGTGGTTGGGAGTTTCGCCATTTTTATCCTTGCATGCATTTGCCTATGGCGGGGTAGGTTTGATGACTCTGGGTATGATGGCACGCGTGTCGCTAGGTCATACTGGCAGGGACATAAGTCAACCGCCTGCAGTGATGCCATGGGCATTTGCTATATTAGCAGCGGGAGCATTATGCAGAGTGATGATGCCTTTGTTAATGGAGTCGGAGTACCTCTTATGGGTGAAGGTTTCGCAGTTTTGCTGGCTACTGGCATTCGGGTTATTTATTTTGTCTTTTACGACAATATTATTGCGGCCCAGAGTCGATGGGCAGTCAGGGTAGCGTGAACACGAAAGAGGGCAGGGCATTTTTCCTGGCCTGCCCTCTTTAAAAGTAGTTTTTATCCTTGTAAGTATTCCTCCAGGCATTCCATGCTGCCTTGCCAGCCACTGGCATGGGCATTGCGTAGTGCCTCATCCGGCAGGCGTTCATGTGTCATAACCAGGTCGGTGCCTCCATTGTTTTCAATGAATTCGACGGTCAATAAAGTTTCGCCAATATCAGGTGCGTTTTCTATCCAGCCAAATGTCATTACAATCTTTTCGTTCGGGGCTATTTGCACAAATTGCCCTGCGCAGACGGAGTCGGCTGTGGGGTCGCCACCGCAGTCTGTGTCTTCACTGATGGGTATCATTCGTATTTTATAGTCGCCTCCTTCACTCAGGTTGAACTGTTCCACTTTACATTGATGTGAATGAGGCCCGAACCACTGCCCTAGTGCTTGCGGATCACTCCAGGCAGCGTAGACCTGTTCACATGAATAAGGGTAATGGTGTTTGAGTACCAGGGTCTCCGTTGCTGTTGTTGCGGCTAGTGTCATTTATTTTTCTCCTTTGCTGTGGTTTTTTCCAGGTAGTTCCCAAGTGACTGCAATTGCTCTCCCCAGAAGCGCTGATAGTGCTCAATCCAGTCCTGAGCTGAACGTAATGGTTCAGGGTTTACGGTAAACAGGTGTATGCGCCCGTCAACTCGCCTGGTGATTAACTCGGCATTTTCCAATACACGAAGGTGTTTGGAGACGGCGGGCAGAGACATACCAAAGGGTTTGGCGAGTTCGGTTACCCGAGCCTCGCCTTCGGCCAGTTTTGCGAGGATGTCACGACGGGTCGGGTCGGACAGTGCGCCAAAGGTGGCATCAAGTCTTTCCGTATTATATTTAACCATATGGTTAAATATAATACGCATTCGCAGAAATGCAAGATTATTTTTAAATTTATTTTTCACGGGTATCAGGTGAGTTGATTATGTCGGCATAAAAATCACTGTGTATTTATATAACCTCATGATAAGGGAATATTTTTTGCTCTATACCCGGCATTATAAATTTTCATTATTTCATACGATCTAAATTATCACTTTTTTATAACATTTCTAAATTGATGGAATAATCCGCCTTCCGCCGTGTTAGCAGGTCTGATGAAAAACTAAAAAGGCGTTTATGTAAACGTTACCTTGAAAATACGTAGCCCTGGTAAACCGGGGAGGAGGAAGTTATGTCTGTCGGAAAATGTTGTGAGCATGGACGTTGGTCTTCAGGTTTGCGCAACCTGATGTTAGGTCTGGTGTCTTTGGTAATGGCTGCCTGTGGTGGCGGTAGCGGTGGTGGAGGGGGTACGGGTACGAATATTTCAATCGATATACCGTTATCCGGTTATGAGGTCAGCCCGGCTGTTAATACGGCAGGGGTTGGGCAGGCAGACATTACAGTAAATGATCAGACGGGCGTGTTGTCAGGTACGCTGACTGTAATGGGTTTGCAGGGGGCACCGACGGTGGCGCATATCCATGATGGTGCTGCCGGTACGAATGGTGGCGTGATACTGGCGCTGGATTCCGATATTAACAGACCGTTTGTGTTTACGGTGCCTGCCAATACAACCCTGTCTGCTGGTGATCTGGCAAAATTGCTGGGCGGTCAAACCTATTTACAGGTACATTCTGCAGCACATACGGCAGGTGAGGTGCGAGGTCAGATCTTGCCGACGACCAGTAATATCAGTCGCGTGGCTGTGCCTTTAAGTGGTCAGGAAGTGAGCACGGCCGTGAATACTGCGGGTACGGGTAAAGGTGTATTGCTGATAGATAGTTCTACCGGTGATGTTTTCGGCGCGGTGAGTACACGTAATCTACAAGGTGCTGCAACAGCCGGTCATTTGCATAGTGGCGCCCCGGGTACCAATGGTGCCGTGATGGTCATACTCTCTCAGGATGGTAATGATAGCAATCTGTTTACCGTGCCTGCGTCTACTACGCTTAATGCTACTGATCTGGCCAGTTTGTTGGCGGGTAACACCTATTTGCAAATTCACAGTGCTGCGCATGCTACAGGTGAGGTGCGTGGACAGGCATTACTGGAAGGTGGGGCGATCAACCGTATCGAAGTGCCATTGAGTGGCGAAGAAGTGAGTACTGCAGTGAACACTACGGGTGCAGGAAAAGGTGTTTTACTGGTGAATAATACAACAGGTGATGTATTTGGTGCGCTAAGTACAAATAACCTGCAGGGTACTGCGACTGCTGCTCATATTCATGACGGTGCACCGGGCATCAATGGTGCCGTTATGGTCATACTCTCTCAGGATAGTAGTGACACTAACCTGTATAACGTACCAGCAAGTACTACCTTGTCATCCTCTGATCTTGCGACGCTGATGGCAGGCAACAGTTACCTTCAGGTGCACAGCACGCAACACACTACTGGTGAGGTTCGTGGCCAGGTACTGCCCGAAGGCAGCGCTGTCAGTCGTATTACGGTGCCATTAAGTGGTGAAGAAGTTAGTCCTGCAGTTAATACTACCGGAGCCGGACAAGGTGTTTTGCTGGTTAATAACGCGAGTGGCGCCCTGTTTGGTGCTGTGACAACACGTAATTTACAGGGTAGTGCGACAGCAGGCCATATCCATAATGGTGCTATGGGTACCAATGGTGGCGTCATGGTGGTGCTGACGCAGGATGGTAGTGATACCGATCTGTTTACCGTGCCGGCCAATACCATTCTGAACACAACTGACCTGACAGTCATGCAATCAGACAGTAGTTACTTGCAGATTCACAGCACGACTAACACTGCGGGTGAAGTGCGCGGACAGGTTCTTGCAGAAGATTCCAGTGTGATACGTGTCAATGTTGCACTCAATGGCAGCGAGATAGTCCCCCCGGTGACCACGCCGGCTAGTGGTAAAGCTGTCATGCTGGTTGATGTTACAACCGGGGAAGTCAATGGAGGTCTTACCGTGCAAAGCCTGCAGGGTGCGGGTTCAGCGGGTCATATCCATCTCGGAGCCACAGGTATCGCGGGTAGCATTGCGCTGATATTGAGTAATGATGGAATTGATACCAATCTCTATCAGATCCCAGTAGCCAGTATTCTGAGTGGCACTAACATCAGCTCACTGTTAAATAGTGAGGCTTACTTCCAGGTACATAGTCTGGCAAACGCCGGTGGTGAAGTACGCGGTCAGATTATCCTGCCGTTACTTGATTAGGCTGGTGCAAAACATGAATAGACGGTTAGTACAATTATTGCCGGTAGTGTTGCTAATAGCGCTGGCGGGTTGTGGTGGTGGCAGTGGTGTCGGGCTGGATGAAAATGGCAACCCCGTGGGGGGTGGCCCGCCCGCTCAATTGACACCGACGTTGGCATCCATTCAGCAGAATATTTTTACACCGAGTTGTGGATTTTCCGGTTGTCATGCACCGGGAACGGCTCCTTTTGGTTTGCGGCTGGATACGGCGGCAATGAGTGGACAATTGCTCGTGAATGTGGCGAGTTTTGAATTGCCATCATTGATGCGAGTGAGTCCGAATGACCCTGATAACAGTTTCCTGGTGCAGAAAATTGAAGGCACGGCCACAGCGGGTGGGCGTATGCCACTTAACAGAACACCATTAACTGCCCAGCAAATACAGGTGATCCGTGACTGGATCAGCAATGGTGCAAGCATCAGCAGTCAGACTGATGAAACACAAAGTGTGCAGAAGCAGGTTGAGATAGTTGATCTGGCAACACTTCAGCGTACGGTTTTTACACCGCATTGTATTAGCTGTCATTCGGGTGATGCACCTGCAGCCGAGCTTGATCTCGAGGCAGGAGAAAGTTATCGCAATCTGGTTAACGTATCACGGTTTCCGGATGACTACCGTTACCCGGTTCGAATTGTGCCCGGCGATGCTGATAACAGTTTCCTGGTAAGGAAACTGGAAGGAAAATTAACTCCCGAAGAAGGAGTGCAAATGCCACTAAGCCAGCCAGCACTTGATAGCACTTTGATCGACAAGGTACGTGAATGGATAACTAACGGGGCTAAGCCCTAGAGACAGAATAGAGCAGACAATAAGTCGGAGAATGGTATGTTGTTTAGAATAAATAATAGTTGGCCGCGTTTGGCGGGAGTGATGTTATGGTCGGTTGCCGTTGTGGTTATGATGTTGCCTGCCATAGTAAAGGCCGAACCCTACCTGGCCGTTCGTACCGGCCAGAAATGCATGGCCTGTCATGTTAACCCGACCGGAGGAGGCAAGCGAAACGAGTTTGGTAATATTTATGCGCGCAATACACTTGCAGCGAGAAAATTACTCAAGGACGAAGAAGCCTGGTATGGCCGCCTGAATAACTATCTGTCGTTTGGTGGCGATTTACGAACAAATCTTGACTCGGAGCGTGTACCAAACCAGCAAAACAGAACTGAGTTCAATCTGGATGAAACCCTGCTGTACATGGAAGCCAATATTATTCCGGGCAGGGCAACGTTTTATTTTGATCAGCGCATTGCACCGGGCAGTGCATTGAATCGTGAAGCCTATGCCTTGTTGTGGACCAAAGAACAACAGGCCTATCTCAAGGCCGGGCGGTTTTTTCTGGCATCGGGTACGCGTCTGGAAGATGACGGCGCGTTGATACGTGAAATCAGCGGGTTTAATTTCAATAACTCGGATACGGGTGTCGAGGCCGGTCTGGAATTGCCCAATTGGTCTACCTCGTTGTCAATATCCAATGGCACCAATGGTGGCAGTGAAACCAATAATGGGAAACAGATTGGTGTTCGTGCCGAATACATACAGCCGAATTGGCGACTGGGTGTCAGTGGTAACCATAATGATGGAGACAATAACGCCGACCGAACGGTTGCCAGTCTGTTTACCGGTTTTCGCCTGTGGGGGTTGGACTGGTTGGGTGAGCTGGATACCATTGAGGACAAAAGCACATCAACTACAATACACCGCGAGGTCTATTATCTGGAAGCCAACCTGGAATACCTCAAAGGTCATAATCTCAAGTTGAGTTTTGAGCAATTGGACCCTGATACCGATGTAGATGAAGACGAACAGACCCGCACCAGTCTGGTATGGGAGTACGTGCCTTTTGAATATACACAAGTACGCGCCGGCGTGCGTTTATACGATGGGATCCCGCAAAATGACCAACAAAACAGGGATGAGTATTTTTTACAGTTGCATAATTTTTTCTAGGGGGAGTGAAAATTAAAGGGGTCAGCGCCCTTTATATGCACTTTATACGTACAATCAATAGCCCGACACGCAGAAACGTGTTGATCCGTGATAATCGTTTTTTTATAATACCGTATCAAAATAATAATAATAACAAAGGGATTTAATATGAAATCGTCATTTTCACTTTTTATGTCTGTACTGGCCTTATTCCTGATGACCGCTTGCGGTGGCGGGGGTGGAGGAGCGCCAGCCGCGGGTGATATCTCGGTATCATCTTCTTCTGTCACCTTTCTGGCGAATAGAAATGGTCAGTTACCGCAGAGCCAGAATGTCTCTATCTCGTACAGCAATTCGAATACGGCAGCTGTTCTTGTCGGCTGGCCGAATGAGCAAAATTTTGTTCAACCCAGCTGGATGTCGATATCACCTTCCGATCTTACCGGCAGCAGTAGCCCGCTTTCGTTGCGCCTTAGTGTGAGTACAACGAATATGTCGGCCGGCACATACACAACGCGTGTCAGAATTGTCACTGCTGATGCCAATGGCGGCTTGCTTGATTTGAAAGATATTAATGTGACCTATATTGTCAGCGATCTTGTTCCATCGCCTACCTCGCTGTCGTTCACTCATGTGCAAGGCGCCTCATTACCGGCAGCGCAGAACCTGCAAATCAATGTGGGCGCGACTTCGGGTTTGAACTGGAATGCCTCGGTAAGCTATGGCAGCAGCCAGGTTAGCGGATGGCTGAGCCTTGATAAATCGACAGGTGTTACTCCTGACACGATAGTGGTTACGCCTGCCATGGTGAATACCCCGGGTACGCACCAGGCTACCATAACCCTGACTTCCGGGTCGAGTAGTGTAGCCGTACCCGTCAGTTACCAGGTCAGGCCGCCGATGATTAGTGTCGCCACAGCCGGGCCAATAACATTCAGTGCTGTCGCCGGCCAGGCGCAATTGCCGACCGCGCAGTCGATCAGTCTGACCACTGAAGGCAGTCTGCCCGTTGGCTATACGGCCTCGATCAATTACCTGACGACCGAAACGAACTGGTTGCAGCTTGGCTCGACTGCCGGCACAGCGCCCGCCAATATCAGTGCGTCGATCAGTCGCACCAACCTGGCAACCGGGTTACATAGTGCCGATATTGTCATTCAGCCAACCAACGGATCATCGGCACCTTCAGCCGTTCGTGTTACCTTTACCATTACCTCGGCGATCATGTCTATCGACGCAAATAACATATCACTCAGTATCGACAGCTCTACAAGCGGCCAGAGTGCGTTATCACAAACCATCACCGCCTCGGATAATGGGGTGCAGTTAAACTGGACAGCCACTCCGGATAGCTCCTGGATACAACTCAGCAATGCCTCGGGAGATACCAGAACAAGTAACCAGACTGTATTGAGTATTGATGCCTCGGCGCTGGTTGCCCAGAATGGCAGTGTATTTAACGGAAACGTGCAGTTTACCTATACCGATGTCGTATCCGGTAACCCGGTGAATATTAATCTCCCCGTTACCGTGACTGTCAGCCTGCCGCAGATGCAGCACATCGCACCGTATGTCGGTTTTACAGGCAGGCAATCCATGGCCGTTGTGCGCGGATCCGGCTTTAATAATGTCAGTACTGCGGATGTGAAAGTAGGTGGGCTGTCACCTGCGTCGGTCAGTATTGTTAACGATACCGAAATGCGAATCATGCCGCCGGTATTTAATACAGCGGGACGTTACGAGGTCAGCATTGATAATGCGCTCAATCTCGATGTGAGTATGGCCGAGCTGGTTGTCGTAGACGTGCCGGCCTATAGTGCGCAATCATTTACATTGGCCGAGCTGCCTCGCCATCTGATCCATGATCCTGAGCGAAATGCAGTATTCTTCACATCCTGGTCTACCGGTACCTTGACGAGGGTTCAGTACAGTACTGGCAGCGGGTGGACGTCAACGTCCATCAGTATACCTATGGCGCTGGATCTGGCGTTGTCCAATGACGGCAGTGAATTACTCGTGACAGCGGGTGGGGTCGGTGCGAGCCAGCAGGATATGCTGCATCATATCGATCCATCCACGTTGGCAATTAATAGTACAGTACAGGCTGAAACGTCTTCACCCTACTATGATCTTCTAGGCTTTATAGGTACCTTCAACGATGGTGATATCCTGTTGTTCGATACCAACCAGTGGACAAGCGCACGTTCCTATCCAGCGTTGCAAACCCGCTCCAGCCCGAGCATCCATAGCCCACAGGCGACCGTGAGCCTGGATCGCAGTCGAATGCTCATAGGCGGAACAAACAGTTCAACATCGACCTATGGGTACGATGCAAATACTCGTAATTTTACGGGCCTGACACTTAATTCATCGTTCTTCCGTACCCAGTATATCGGTATGAGCAGTGATGCTTCCCGTATCATGGACAAGAACCAGGTATACGACTCAACGTATACCAGTCTCGGAGCGCTGAATAATGGCGGCGCAGACGTATGGAGCCTGGCCGTATCACCCGATGGTACACGTGCCTACACCATGCCACTGTTGTCGACTTCCGTATCCGTGTGGGATATAAGCGGCACCAGTGGGCCATTCCCGCAGGTGGGTAGCCCGATCGATATCTCCATTAGCGGCGTATCAGACTTCACTCCCTACAAGACCTTTATAAGTCAGGATGGCGGTACGTTATTTGTACTCAGCAATACGGGTTTGTATTTACAGATTGTTCCTATACCGTAGCAACTAAAGGAGCCTGTAAATAAAGGGGTCAGAGACCTTTATGCCTTTTGTCCGTTTTTTAACTAAAAGAGGAAAGTGGTTACGATGTGCTCAGCTGTAATGGGATCAACAAGACCAAATCGCTGAAACCTTACCTGTATAATCTGCTCACGTTTGGCGGTTATGGGCCTGATAGCCTGTATTTGCAATTTGTGATTGTTGCCAGGAAAAAGCCCTGAAGCAGTAAATATTTAAACTGCTACGGAATTCCATTTAACTTATTGTTTTTAATATATGTATATGTATTATTTGTAACAGGTTATTGCTGCCCCTACCTCTTTTTTTCAAATGGGTCTCTGCGTTCATTGTTAGGCCGACTTTCGCAAAATTCAACGGTGAAGACTACAATACAGAGTGCCTGAATGTTATCTATCGCTTGTTAATTGCGAGGATTGTTATGCCAACCGGTGTCTTGATCGATATTAGCGGAGTACTCTACGTGGGAGATGAAATCATCGATGGCACCCTTGATGCCATGCGCATTTTGAAACGATCGAACCTGCCGACCCGCTTTGTTACCAACACCACGCGCTCACCGGCACGCGAGATTCTATCGAAACTCCTGGGCATGGGTTTCGATATTGAGGTGCGTGATCTGTATACCGCTCCGATGGCGGCCCGGGACTATGTTGATCAACACGGACTATCGCCCTACTTGCTGATTCACCCGGCATTACGAGAGGAACTGGACTACCCTGATGTCGAACAACCCGACGCAGTGTTGGTCGGTGATGCCGGAGAAGATTTCAGTTATGTGCACATGAACGAGGCGTTCCGCGTATTGCTATCGGGCGCTCCGCTGATTGCCATGGGCAAGAACCGTTATTTCCAGGAGGCCGATGGCTTGAGCATTGATGCTGGCGCGTTTTTGACTGCGCTGGAATATGCGGCCGATACCGAGGCGATTATCCTGGGTAAGCCTTCCCCGGATTTTTTTCTGGCAGCGGTGAAGGATATGGGCTGTGGTCCCGCAGATGTGGTAATGATAGGTGATGATGTCGAGTCGGATGTGAATGGTGCAGTGCGTGCTGGGCTATCGGGTATCCTCGTACAGACGGGTAAATACCGCCCGGGTGATGAGCAGCAGTTATTGCCCGACAGAACTGTATGTGTCGCCGATTTTTCTGAAGCGGTAAAGAGAATCGTGTAAGAAGTAAATGCCTGATACAGCATAAAAAAGGCCGGTATACCGGCCTTTTTTGTTTACTGGTGGTCGCTGGTTATCGTTCCAGCTTTCTCACGCCTTCCTGTGTGCCCAGTAGCAGTACGTCAGCTGGCTTCAGCGCAAACAGACCGTTGGTGACCACGCCCGTGATGTTGTTTAACTGTGTCTCCAGCTTTCGCGGGTCAACGATAGACAGGTCATGCACATCGAGGATAACGTTGCCGTTATCGGTCACAAAACCCTCGCGGTAAACAGGTCGGCCGCCGAGTTTAACGAGTTCCCGTCCGACAAAGCTGCGCGCCATGGGGATGACTTCGACAGGGAGTGGAAATTCACCCAGTACATCGACGAGTTTCGATTCATCAGCGATACAGACGAATTTTTTACTGCAGGCAGCAACGATTTTTTCACGCGTGAGTGCGCCACCGCCACCCTTGGTCAGGTGCAGGTGGTTGTCGCTTTCGTCTGCACCATCGATATAGACGGATATCTCATCGACAGAATTCAGGTCAAAAACCTGGATACCATGGCTCTTCAGGCGGTCGGCACTGGCTTCGGAGCTGGCCACGGTACCATTAATTTTGTGTTTGATACCGGCCAGGGCATCAATAAAGCAATTGGCGGTTGATCCTGTACCCACGCCGATAATGGTATCGGGTACGACGTATTCGATAGCCGCTTCTGCGACCATTTTTTTCAATTCATCCTGTGTCATGTCAGGCTCCAAAACATTAAAATCTGGCAAAATGATACGCCTGAGAGGGGAATTTGTCATGTTTTTTGATGTGGCTAGGCAATGTATCGAGAAACTGTTACTTTTAGCCCATGACTGATAAATATATCGATAAAATTTTAAAGGCCCGTGTGTATGATGTTGCCCAGGAAACTGCGCTGGAGCTCGCACCCCTGCTCAGCAAACGTACCGGCTGCAAGGTATACCTGAAACGCGAAGACCAGCAACCGGTTTTCTCGTTCAAATTACGTGGTGCCTACAATAAAATTGCCCAATTATCCGATGAAGAACTGAAAAAAGGGGTCATCGCCGCTTCGGCAGGCAATCATGCCCAGGGTGTGGCGCTGGCTGCCAGTAAACTGGGTATCGATGCCACGATAGTGATGCCGCGTACCACACCCGGCATAAAGGTCGAATCGGTACGAAATTATGGTGCCTCCATCATCCTGCATGGTGATGCCTACGATGAGGCCTATACGCATGCCCTGGAACTGGTTGAACAGAAAGGCATGACGTTTATTCATCCGTTTGATGATGAGGACGTGATTGCCGGGCAGGGTACCGTTGCCATGGAGATATTGCATCAATGCAGTGATGAGATAGAGGCGATATTTATCCCGGTAGGCGGTGGTGGTCTGATTGCAGGTATGGCTGCTTACATAAAGCATCTTAAACCGGCCATCAAGGTGATCGGGGTAGAACCGGATGATGCACCGTGCATGCAACAGGCCTTGCAACATGGCGAGCGTGTTGTTCTGGACCAGGTCGGCATTTTTGCCGATGGTGTGGCTGTCCGGCAAGTTGGCGAGGAAACCTTTCGTATAGCCCAACAGTGTGTCGATGAAGTGTTGCTTGTGAGTACCGATGAAATCTGTGCCGCGATCAAGGATATTTTTGATGATACGCGTTCCATCATGGAGCCTGCCGGCGCATTGGGTGTGGCCGGGCTGAAAAAATACCAGGACAAACATGCCTTGCAAGATAAGGTTCTGGTCGCGATCAACAGTGGCGCTAACCTGAATTTCGACCGGCTTCGTCATGTAGCCGAGCGTGCAGAGCTAGGTGAGCAGCGTGAGGCATTACTGGCTGTGACTATCCCTGAAGAAGCAGGAAGTTTCCGGAAATTCTGTCAGACGATTGGGCACCGGGGGATCACAGAGTTTAATTACCGCTATGCTGATGACCAGCAGGCCCACATTTTTGCAGGCATACAGCTACAGGGTGGCGAGGAAGAGAAAAAGGAGCTGTTAAGCCGATTGTATGAAGCAGGGTACCCGGTACTGGACATGACGGATAATGAAATGGCCAAGATCCATATTCGCTACATGGTGGGAGGGCACGCCTCATCTGCCACCGATGAGTTAGTCTACCGGTTTCAGTTTCCTGAACGCCCGGGTGCATTGCTTAAATTCCTGACCCATATGGGGCAGGACTGGAATATCAGTATGTTTCATTATCGTAATCACGGTGCGGATTATGGTCGCGTGTTGGTTGGTATCCAGGTGCCGGCAGTTGATCATGGTAAATTCAACCAGTTTCTCGAGGAATTGGGGTATGAATACTGGATAGAGCAGGATAATGAGGCGTATCGGTTGTTTTTAGGCAAATAACGCTAAAAAAATTAAATATGGCAGCCATTTAGGACTTTAAATGGCAACAATAGAAAAGGCCCGCATGAAGCGGGCCTTTAATTTGCAGAAGAGAAAAAAGTTTAACGTCTTTTCTTCTTCTTGGCAGCAGCTTTCTTCTTCTTAGCTGGAGCCTTTTTCTTCTTCTTGGCAGCAGCTTTCTTCTTCTTAGCTGGAGCCTTTTTCTTCTTCTTGGCAGCAGCCTTCTTCTTCTTAGCTGGTGCCTTTTTCTTCTTCTTGGCAGCAGCCTTCTTCTTCTTAGCTGGTGCCTTTTTCTTCTTAGCAGCTGCCTTCTTCTTCTTGGCTACTGCCTTCTTCTTCTTAGCTACAGCCTTTTTCTTCTTGGCTGGAGCCTTCTTCTTTTTTACCGCTTTCTTTTTAGTTGCCATGTTAATGACCTCCAATGATATAAAGATAAGTATCGTTTGCTCGCGTTTGAGTATATACCAGTAATTAGAAAATTCCAGTAAATTCAAAAATTAAATTGACATTTTTAAATTTTTTAAAAAATGAAAGATTTATTTTAAAAATTTATTTTAAAAATGTAATTTTGCTTTTCGATTTCGTTATTAACGGCATTTTTTTTAAAAATTTAACAAAAAAACGAATTTAAAAATAAAAATACGCAAAAAAACTAAAATTTATTGAGATTTTTGTTTTTTAGATAATTTTTTAGTGATTTTTTTATGTGAAGAAAGAAAAAATTTCAATTTTTATGAAAAAAATTTATGCGATGAGGTAATTTAAACAAAAAAAATAGTTGTGAGGTGATTTTTAAGACTGAAATTTGGTTAAAGATGATTTTTTTTATTTTTATCGTGATTTTTTTAAAAGAATTTATTCATTGTATGATTATTTTTAAAATTAAATGGTTTTTTCTATAAAAATTTATGTGTTTGCACTTAAATTGGTTATTTTTTTATAAAATAAATGCATTAAAGAGTAAAAAAAGGCAAGGGAATATCTTTTTTAGGATGATTTTTTTAGATTAGGGCGTTTTATCAGAAAGTGTAAGCACTGTTATAGCTAAAAAATGAATCTTTAAAGTAGAACAGTGTTGTTTTATTACAGTGCAACCTGATTTTTTAGCAAACGAAAATATTATTCTTCAGTTTTTTGTTAAATAAAGTTCTATTTTTAACTAAAAAGATAAATATGTTGCAACTTGCAATATTTAAAAGCAGTTTTTTTATTATTTTTCGTTATTCATGCGTTCCACATTGGCAAAACCCCTATGTGTATTTTAAAAAATGTGAAATTTACGAATAATTATATTGTCGCAGGCATGTTTTATTTTTTACGTGGCACAATAATGGATGTTTGAATGTTTTACTTATTAGTCGTCGTTGACTGCTCTGTGATGACCATTTGTAATGGTACATCCCATTTTTGTGAGCGGATTTGGTTTATTTTCTGAAATTCATATGCCACACCAACCAGTTTAGGTGATATCCAGTGGTTGCGGTGACGTAAAAAGCCGAATGTTCTGTCGTAGTATCCGCCACCCATACCAATGCGGTTGCACTGACTATCAAATGCGACGAGTGGTGTGAGTACAAGGTCCAGGTGCGTTGCCGGTATCAATTGTTTGCCATTAAAGACCGGTTCCGGAATACCAAACCGATTATTTCTCATGATGCTGTCTTTGTTATAGGGGGCAAACCATAATCGATTGGATAAAAATGGCATGAGCACGGGCAGATAAACTGTTTTACCCATCTCTTCGGCCAGTTGCATGAGTGGTTCAGGGCTGATTTCACCCTCTGAGGGGATGTATCCGGCAATATGCCTGCTTTTGATAAAACAGTTTTCATTTTTCAGGCGTTGATAGAGTTCATAGGCGCATTCCTGTTGCATGGGGATGGGCAAAGCGCGACGTTTTTTTCTTATTTGTTTTCTGATATCGATCGGTTTTTGGTTCAAGATGTTGTCCTGCTTTATAACGTCAGCTTGATAATATCAGTTATGTTGTGTTTTGTGATGGATTGAATACCTGTGGGTCGCCGGGCAGGCATTCTCGTTCTATGTCTTAATTTATAGATCAGGAAGGCCCCCGCAAGTGCCGTCGTAGCTTTCGCCCTTGAACCTGAGGTTCAGGTGGGAATAATGTTGAGTCATCAGGCTTTCCGCTTCAAGGCGGACTTGCACAACAGACTCAGAACACCAGACCCGGGGTTGTCAATATGGCTCAAGATTTTACCCGGCTACTAACAAGCACCGCAGGGAGTACTAATTATAATTCCATTTGCTTGCCTTTGTGTAAGGCAAATTCGACTTTTTCCTGAATATTTTTCACTCGGTTGCTGACTGTTTGATTTATATCAGCATTCAGGTCTTTATTGGTGAGTAAATCGTGGGTGATATTAAGCGCAACCATGACTGCTATTCTGTCCAGGCCAACAACCTTACCGCTATCGCGGATTTCACGCATTTGCTTGTCCAGATACTGTGCGCTGGACCTGAGACTGACCTCTTCTTCTTCAGGACAGGATACGAGAAACTCTTTATCCATGATCTTTACGCTAATCGGCACGCTTTCCTTGCTCAATTGCTTTTCTCCATGGCGCGGAGTCGAGTGATCATTGCCTCAACGCGAGTTTTAACCTGTTCATTTTTTTGCAATAGCTGGTTGCGATCCAGGTGCAGGCTGTCTTTTTGCGTCCTGAGATCACGATTTTCATCAGTCAGCTTTTCACAAACATGAATAAGTTCATCTACGCGGTTTTCAAGCTTTTTTAGCTCAATATCGACTGTTTGTGTGGTTTTTTCGTTGCTCATGCCATCAATATAGAGCGGCTCTTCTTCGGGGTCAATGCCTTAAAGACGCAAATTAGGCTCTTTTGTCGGTCAAACGGGACGTTGTTCGGCTATTTTGTTCATTAGCGACCCGTTTAAATAGTCTGCCTGCACAATTTTGGTCTATTCGAAACCGTGATAGCATACCGTTCATACTTATTATATATGTGAGGAAGCCGGCTAAATGGCCTATTCGACCGATTTTGATGATCTTTCCCATTCGCTGATCAAACTGGATGCAGCAAGCGAGGCTGCCGAGGCGCAGGGTTTGTTATGTGGTATTTTGTGTGCGCAAGGTCGCGTAGAGAAGGTGTCGTGGATACAACAGGTGTTGGGGGAAGCCATACCGCAGGGCGATTTGCTGATACAGGAGGTGCGTGAGCAACTGGAAAGCATTTTTTCTGAAACCCTGGAGACCTTGTATGACGAAGAATACGGTTTCCAGATGTTTCTGCCTGACGATGATGTATCAATTAATGAGCGTTTGCATACTTTAAGTGAATGGTGTCAGGGTTTTCTGTTGGGTTTCAGTATGCGGCCGCAAGACAGTATTGAAGGCGAGTTACGGGAAGAAATAGACAGCTTGCTGGAAGATTTTGTAGAAATTACACGTATCGACCTGGATACAGATGAAGAAACAGAGGAAGAAGAATCATCCTATTTCGAGATCACAGAATACATTCGCATGGGCGTTATCTTTATTTTTACCAGCTTGCACCCGATAGCCACAAGCAACCGTTTACAATAATGACTAAAAGACAAAATTAATGAGCATGAAGGAATTTTCCAGAAGACGAAAACAGCTTATGCGCATGATGGGTGATGGCTCGGTGGCCATTTTACCTGCAGCGCCGGTGGCCATACGTAACCGGGACGTGGAATACCCGTATCGGCAGGACAGTGATTTCCAGTATCTGAGTGGTTTCCCTGAGCCCGAGGCCGTGATCGTGCTGATTCCCGGCCGCAAGCACGGTGAATTTATCCTGTTTTGCCGGGAGCGTGACCTGGAGATGGAAACCTGGAACGGTAAACGCGCAGGCCAGGTGGGTGCGTGTGAAACCTATGGTGCCGATGATTCGTTTCCGATCAACGATATCGATGATATTTTGCCGGGTTTGATGGAGGGTAGTGAAAGGGTATTTTATACCATGGGTGCACAGCCTGATTTCGACCAGCATATGATGCAGTGGGTGAAAAAAATCCGCTCCATGAATCGCAGTGGTTCTCGTACTCCGGATGAGTTTGTATCGCTGGAGCATTTATTACACGATATGCGTTTGTACAAAAGCCGTGCCGAAATAGCCCTGCATCGCAAGGCCATGAATGTCTCGGTGGAGGCACACAAAAGGGCCATGCAGTTTGCGCGCCCCGGTGTTTATGAATATGAAGTGGAATCCGAGATCCTGCATCATTTTCAGCGCAATGGCATGCAGACTGCGTACTCTTCTATTGTTGGTTCCGGTGAGAATGCCTGTATCCTGCACTACACTGAAAATGCATCACAGATGAGTGACGGTGATTTGCTGTTGATAGATGCAGGAGCCGAGATGCAGTGTTACGCAGCCGATATCACCCGTACCTTTCCTGTAAACGGTGTCTTTAGCAAGGCACAACAAGCTGTGTATGAAGTCGTGTTGCAATCACAACTGGCCGCAATCGATAAGGTCAGGCCGGGCCATCACTGGAACGATGCCCATACTGCTGCGGTTGAAGTGCTAACCGAAGGCATGGTTGAAATAGGCTTATTAAAAGGCAAGGTGCCTAAACTGATCAAGGATGAGGCCTATCGCCGTTTTTACATGCACCGAACCGGACACTGGTTAGGGATGGATGTACATGATGTGGGTGATTACAAGATTGATCATGAATGGCGTGAGCTTGAGCCGGGTATGATGCTGACGGTCGAGCCGGGTATCTATATACCTGCGGGCAGTAAAGGGGTTGCCAAAAAATGGTGGAATATCGGCGTGCGTATCGAAGATGACGTGTTGGTGACCAAGGATGGCCCCAAGGTCATGACCGAGGCGGCCCCCAAACAGGTTGATGATATTCATAACTGGATGGCAAAGTGAAGACCGATTACGATGTGTTGATAATAGGTGGTGGTATGGTGGGCATGAGCCTCGCCTGTGCCCTGTCTCCACTGTCGTTGCGGGTTGGTATCATCGAGCGCTATCCACTCAGGTCACAACAGCAACCCAGTTTCGATGATCGCAGCATTGCACTGGCATACGGTACACGCAAGATTTTTCAGACGATGGGATTGTGGCAGGCATTAAACCCGGTGGTTATGCCGATCAACAAGATTCATATATCCGAGCGTGGGCGTTTTGGTGCAACGCGGTTGGACCGTCATGAGCAGGGTGTCGAGGCCCTGGGTTACGTGGTCGAAAGCCGTGAGCTTGGCCAGGTGTTAAAAAACCGGCTTGAAACTGAAACAGATGTCAGTCTTGTTTGTCCTGCTGAAGTTTTACAGGTCGATGTCGACCAGGATATCGCCAGCGTTACTATTCATCAGCAAGGGGAATCCCGTACACTAACCACCGCACTAGTCGTTGCCGCGGATGGCAGCCAGTCTGCGATACGCCATCAACTGGCCATCCCCGCCCACACCTGGGAATACGGCCAAACCGCGTTGATCAGTAACGTAGGTATCCGCAGTGATCACGACAATATTGCCTACGAGCGTTTTACTGACACCGGTCCGTTAGCGCTATTGCCCATGCGAGGCATTCAGGAGCAGGGGGAATGGCGCCATCGCTGTTCGCTGGTCTGGACATTACGTCATGACCAGGTTGAAGAGTATATGCAAATGGCTGATGAAGAATTTCTTGCCTGTTTGCAGCAGCGATTTGGTCGCAGGTTGGGTGAATTTACACAGGTCGGCAAGCGTAGCAGTTACCCGCTAAGCCTGGTCAGGGTCCCGGAAAATGTTCAGTCACGGATTGCATTAATCGGTAATGCTGCCCATACCCTGCATCCTGTTGCCGGGCAGGGGTATAACCTGGGAATTCGGGACGTGGCCGTACTGGCCGAGGTACTGGCCGCAGCAGTAAAAGCCGGGTCAGATATCGGCGATATGAATGTGCTGCAGCGCTATGTTGACTGGCGGCAACGTGACCATCAGAGTGTCATTGCCTTTACCGACGGCCTGGTACGTGTTTTTTCCAACCCGCTATTCCCGGTGCGGATGTTGAGGAATGTTGCGCTGACCTTGCTGGACCTCGCACCCGGGTTGAAGAAGAACCTCGCAAAGAGAACCATGGGGCTGGCCGGGCGAGTGCCGGGTATGGCCCGAGGTATCCCTATCAAGTAAGCGGCAAATCACCCATTTATATCTATACTACTTACTGTTAATAAGTCATCAAAGATCAATGAATTGTCATCGCAATCAGGGTGCTATCGCTCTTCTTTGCGGTCTTTTGGGGTATTGTGGCTGTTTTTTCACTGATTTTTTGTCCTGATAGGCTAAATTTACTGCAAATCAGGCCGATGCTTTAGATTGTCATCCCGAATAAAGTGTTAAATGTGTCCTCAAACTCACTGAGTGGTCGCCATGATGACAAACAAGACTCAATAAATTGAAAAGGAAAATTTCATGCCCATGCGTCATAACAAAATGATTTTAAAAGGCTTTGAACAACATTTTATCCTGTTGTCATTTTTAACCGTGGTAACAGCTCTGGTTCTGATCATCTTCCTCGTCATTGGAGCGATGTGGCTGATCGATCCGCTCTTGTTGGGTGATGCGAGCCTGGAAGACACTTTGTATGTCGGTGCAGTTGGTTTTGGTTTGCTGGCCGCGACCTACTATTACACCCTGAAAGTTGACCATCGTGTTTCCGGGCCGGTGTTTGTACTCATGCGCAATCTTGACCGTGTGGGTGAAGGTGACCTTACAGCAGAAATGCGATTACGACAGCAGGACCATTTGCAGGAAATTTCTGAATCATTTAACCGTAACCTGGGTCTGGTCCGTGAACGGGTGAATACGGTAAAAAACCTTGTTGCGGCGATGGAAGCAGCGCAGCTTGATGAGCAAGGCAAATCATTGCTCGAACAATTAAATACCGAGCTGGACAACCTGAAGACACAGATGTAACTTTTTTACAGCTGATAAATTAAATCATTTTTTCATTGCTATCTGAACCACACTGGTGCAGACTTTTTGAATGCGTGAAACATATGATATAGCAATAGCAGGTGGCGGCATGGTCGGTGCCTCCATGGCCCTGGCATTAGCCGATGCTCCCCTGAACATCCTGTTGATAGATGCGCAGAGTAGTCAACAGGCACTTCCTTCAGATGAACATGATATCCGGGTGTCGGCCATTACCCAGGCATCAAAGCGTTTGTTTCAATCCCTCGGAGTCTGGTCAGCCATAGAAGATTTTCGTGCCACGGCCTTCAGGGAAATGCATGTGTGGGAAAGCAGGCAGGCGTCGGCGATACATTTTGATGGTGCCCAGATTGGCGAGGAAGAGCTGGGTTATATTATCGAGAACCGGGTTATCCAGTATTTCCTGCATGAGCGTATACGCGAGACCGACAATATCGATTTCATTGATGCCGACAGCGTCGCTTCCTTTCAATCAACAGGTGATGAACGTCTGACGGTTGGACTTGCTTCTGGTGAACAGGTGGTCTGTGCTCTGCTGATAGGTGCGGATGGCAATCGTTCCAAAGTTCGCGAACTGGCGGGAATAGAAACGCAAGGCTGGTTATATGATCAGTCTGCGGTGGTCGCCACTGTAGAAACCGAACTGACGCACGCCAACACTGCCTGGCAATGCTTCCTCAAGGAAGGGCCGTTGGCATTTTTGCCGCTGGATAACCATTACAGTTCTATCGTCTGGTCAACAACACCCGAGCTTGCCGATGAGCTTAGATCAGTGCCTGTGGACGAATTCGAAACACGCCTGGAGCAGGCATTTGAAAGCCGTTTGGGTAAAGTAAAGTTGCATGGCGATCGCGGTGTGTTCCCCTTGCAGCTTAAATATGCCAGGCAATATGTGACCAGTAATGTGGTGCTGATTGGTGATGCCGCGCATAGTATTCATCCCTTGGCGGGCCAGGGGGTGAACCTGGGTTTTCTTGATGCAGCCTGTCTTGCTGATGTTATCCTGGAAGGTATCAAGGAAGGCAAGGCTCTGGGGTCATATTCCATGCTCAGGCGATATGAACGATGGCGAAAGGGTGACAACCTTGGCATGATGTTTATGATGGATGCGTTTAAACGGGTTTTTGCCGTCGATTCCGGGCCGGTAAAACTGTTACGCCAGTCCGGCATGCAATTGACCAATGCCGTTGATCCATTGAAGAAACTGATTATGGAGGGGGCCGCAGGAATGCGTGGCGAGTTACCGTCGATGATCAGGGAGCCCAGGTTGTAATACAGTCAGGAGAATATCACGTCATGAGTCTGAGCCAGGTCCTTGCCGTTCTTATCTCGATTTCAGCACTATTCAGTTACCTTAATCATCGGTTCATTCGTTTGCCGAGCACCATCGGTTTGATGATGATGGCGCTATGCCTGTCGTTTATTATTATACTGTTCGATCAGTTCGGTTTTGATCTGGCCAGGCATGCAGAACCACTGGTACAGGGGTTCGCATTTGATCAGGCATTATTGCATGGTATGTTGGGTTTTCTGCTTTTTGCTGGTGCCTTGCATGTCAACCTGAGCGATCTGGCGCAGCAGAAATGGATAATTCTCCTGCTGGCCACATTGGGTGTGGTGTTATCGACATTCATTATTGGCCTGGTGACATGGTGGTTGTTCGCGGCCCTTGGATTTGAGATTTCGTTTTTATATTGCCTGTTATTCGGCTCACTCATATCACCAACGGATCCGATTGCAGTGCTGGGCATACTCAAAAAAATTGGTGTATCTAAAACACTTGAAACCAAGATTACCGGAGAATCGCTTTTCAATGATGGTGTGGGTGTCGTTATTTTTCTGGTGATACTGGGGCTCATCACTGGCGGTGGAGAGCTGCAGGTTTCAGAGGTCATCATGCTGTTTGTCGTTGAGGCAGCAGGCGGCCTGGTTTTCGGTTTGTTGATTGGTGCAACCGCTTTTTATATGTTGCGCTCGGTGAACCAATATCAGGTGGAGATCCTGACAACACTGGCACTGGTGATGGGAGGCTATGCACTGGCAGAACTTATTCATGTCTCGGCGCCGATTGCGGTCGTGGTCGCAGGCCTGATGATCGGTAACCACGGTCGTTTACTGGCCATGTCAGACGAGACACGTGAGCATGTTGATACCTTTTGGGAATTGATTGATGAAATACTCAATGCCGTGTTGTTTGTCATGATAGGGCTTGAGATTCTCGTGGTCAGCCTGCGTTCAGATTACCTGCTGGCAGGTTTGATACTGATTCCGATTGTCCTGTTAACGCGCTTTGTGTCGGTAGGTCTGCCTGTTTCGGTGATGCGTTTTTTCAGGGAATTCAGCCCGCGTGTCGTCAGTATCCTGACCTGGGGTGGGTTGCGCGGCGGTATTTCTGTAGCGCTGGCCCTGTCATTGCCTGCAGGCGCAGAGCGCGATCTTATCCTCACGGTGACCTACTGCATTGTCATATTTTCCATTTTGGTACAAGGTCTTACTGTAGGAAGGCTGGTAAATAAAACATAAAAGGGAAATCCGGCTTGCAATTATAAATGAGAATCATTATCATTAGCGCTATGGTTAAGCAGGGTGTTTCCTGCATTTATATAAGTTTCATAGAGGAAAGATAATGAAAGTCAGGCATGTTTTAGTACTCATATTGTCCCTGCTGCTACAGCCCTTAGTTGTCTTTGCAGCTGACGAACTTGTGGTCTATTCCGGTCGCAGCGACAAGTTTGTTCGCCCTGTACTCAAGGAGTTTGAGAAAAAGACGGGCATCAAGGTTGTTGTGCATAATGCCAAATCGGCCTTGCTTGTAAACAAGCTCAAGATTGAACAGGACAAAACCCGTGCAGACCTGTTTTTGAGTAACGATGCTGGCAGTCTGCAAGTAGCCTCCAGTCTGAATCTGCTACAACCCATACCGGGGTCAAATATCAATATGATACCTGAAAATTACCGTGCAAAGGATAATAGCTGGGTTGGTCTTTCAGCGCGTGCACGTGTGCTGGTAATAAACAAGGATAAGGCAGCGAAGCTGGGTTTTGTTAAGTCGGTCATGGATCTGGCCGACCCGCGTTTAAAAGGCAGGCTTGCCATTACTCACAGTGCCAATGGCAGTTTTATCGCAGGTGTAACGGTTTACCAAAAGATCCTGGGGGATGAAAAAACACTGGCATGGTTAAGTGGTCTTGCCGCTAACTCGGAAGGTAAGGTCTATAACAAGCACAGCAAGGTAGTACGCGATGTAGCGCTGGGTAAAAAAGATATCGGTCTGGTCAATCACTATTATATATATCGCCACCTCGACAAGAAACCCGATGCACCCATCAGTATCCTGATCCCGGACCAGGGTGAGAAAGGCATGGGTGTGGCATGGAATGTCGCAGGAATAGGTATTACCCGACATACGGACAAGAAGGCCCTGGCTATGAAGCTGGTTGATTTTCTGGTTTCGAAGGAAGGCCAGAAGGTCTTTGCCGAAGTTAACCGCGAGTACCCGACGCGTAAGGGTGTACCTGCTGCAAAGCAAGTGCCGGCCAGCGGCAGTTATAAAGTTGCCAATGTTGAAATGGAGGCATTGGGTAAAGACAGGGTTTCAACGATCGGCCTGATTGACAAGGCAGGGTTGCCATAGCATACAGTTTTACTAAGGATGACAGACAGGTGAGTTGCAGCAATGCAGCTCACCTTTTTGTGTACAGTGCACTGATTAAAAAACTATTTAGTAAATGGCGTTTACCTTGTGGTGCAAGACAATGCGCCTGAGCAACACGTTACTGTTTCAAGGTATTTCATGCAATTGATAAAGGCGTTAGGTGTTAAAACGTTGAGCTTGCCAGGCCTGGCAACGTTTATCGTCCTTATTGCAGCCGTACCGTTGCTGTTTGTGTTGTATAGCAGTTTCAGTCTGGGTACTTCACGCTGGATGGGCCTGTGGAGCCATCAGCTGCCCTCCCTGTTGTGGAATACGATGTCACTGGCTGTACTGGTCGCCATTGGCTGTTTTGTTCTGGGGGTCAGCTCGGCCTGGTTGATCGCACGTCGATCGTTCAGGGGGCGCAAACTGGCGGTATGGCTTATGGTATTACCATTGACCATACCTACCTATGTGTTTGCACACATCTATACAACCATGCTCGAGCCACAAGGCTGGCTGGGTATGGCCTGGCAAACCCTGTTTGCAGACACGATTCCGATACCGGATATCTATAACATCCATGGTGTCGCAATCATATTATCACTTGCCGGGTTTTCCTATGTGTTTCTGCTGGTGCGTATGGCCCTGCAAAGTTCGAATAGATCGCTGGAAGAGGCCGCGAGGATGCAAGGCGCCAGTCCGTTGGAAGTGTTCTGGCGAGTTAACTTACCCCTGTTGAGGCCTGCCATCGCAGCCGGTCTTGCTGTTGTTGTCCTGCATGTCCTGTCTGATTTCGGCGCTGTCAGTATGTTGCAGTACCAGACCTTTACCCTGAGTATCTATATGCAGATGACGGGTCGTTTTGATTATCAGTCTGCTGCGGGTTTGAGCCTGATACTGGTGTTGCTGAGCCTGACATTCCTGATGGTGGAGCGTGTTTTCAGAAGTCGGCAACGTTACTATTCCAATGTCGGGCAACGACGACGATCTAATTTAAAACAGGCCTCTGCGGCGCAACAGGTGTTGATCTGGTGTTGGCTTGGCCTGATTGCATGTTTTTCATTTGCCTTGCCGCTTGCATGGATGCTGGTATGGACATGGCAGGCGTTTTCTGCCGATTTGATCGACTCACGATTCTGGGAATACGCTGGTAATTCACTGCTTGTATCTGCCATTGTCGCTACACTGGCATTATTTGCCGCATTACCTGTTGCCCTGTTTCATGCGCGAAAGCATTCCCGTTACAGCATGGCCTGCGTGCATCTGTCGAGTGTCGGTTTCGTACTGCCAGGGCCTGTCATTGCATTGGGCATACTGAGTTTTATTCTGGCCTGGCTGGCGCCGCTGTATGGCACACTGGCCGCATTATTACTTGCCCTGGTGATACGTTTTCTGCCATTGGCTGTGCAGTCGCAGGAGGCGGCCCTGCAACAGCTGACACCGAGTATTGAGCAGGCAGGTCGTGTATTAGGGGCCACACCATTGCAGAATCTGTTTCGGGTTGTCTTGCCTGTCATTAAGGGGGGCATGGTAAGCGCCTGGGTGCTGGTGTTTATTGATGCCTTGAAGGAGTTGCCGGCAACATTGCTATTGCGGCCTGTTGGTTTTGATACCTTGCCGGTTCGTATCTGGATTGAGGCGAGCGAGGAGATGCTGGAGTTGGCAGCACCGGCGGGGTTGATGATTGTGGTTGGGACATTACCTGTTATCTGGTTTTTGATGCGGGGAGAGAAGGGGAGTTAGTGGTTATGTAGGAGCGGTCCCATGGCCGCGATTGGGTTTTTTGTGGTGTTTGGTTATGTTCAGTCGCTATCCATATGTATTCATAGTGTAAAGGGCCGGGGCTCGTCCCGGCAGCCGTGGTACTTTTCTTTGCTTGCCCAAAGAAAAGTACCCAAAAGAAAAGGCCCCCGATGACTTGCCCGGCATTACATGCCGGGTTCCCTGCGCTTCTCACAAAAAACGGCGTTCGCCAGACTCGCAGCATAATCTCATAGCGTTGCTATGAGCCTACGCAGCTCAAACACGATGGCTCTCTTGATCCGTTTTTTCCTGCGATGCTCGGCTGCGCCAACGGGACGGGTCACTTCGAATAGGTTTTATTGAAATAATTGGGTTTTATTCCTTTCGCCAAGCATTTCTACAATCTAAATCCTGTATTC
>Ga0316207_10001462_pt1 | contig 28896 bp, 30 predicted proteins | sample 6weekpyrite_MG_FD_204943 | JGI IMG/M metagenome (GOLD analysis project Ga0316207, IMG submission 204943) | Microbial mat bacterial communities from mineral coupon in-situ incubated in ocean water Damariscotta River, Maine, United States -... | ecosystem: Environmental > Aquatic > Marine >...
ATGCCGGGACGTCAATCGCTGGATAGTGCCCGCGCTGTGCCAGATCGCGCGAAAGGACAAGGTGCCCGTCCAGAATTGCCCGCGCCGTATCGACAACCGGATCATTGGTGTCATCTCCATCAGCCAGCACGGTATAAAGCCCGGTAATCGCGCCGCCCGACTGAGCAGAATTGCCGCTGCGTTCAACAAGGCGCGTTACGGCAGCAAGCGCGGAAGGAGGATAACCGCGCGCTGCCCCCGGCTCACCCAGAACCAGCGCGAGTTCACGGGCTGCATGTGCAACGCGCGTCAGGCTGTCCAACACCAACAAGACTTTCTTGCCTTGCGCACGGAAATGCTCAGCGATTGCGGTGGCATATTGCGCCGCTCTTAACCGCAGGTTGGGCGCATGATCGGCCGGCACAGCGACAACGACCATGCGCCCCCGCCGCACTCCGACCATATGCCGCGCAACAAAATCCGAAACTTCCCGCGCACGCTCACCGATTAGCGCGACAACGGTGATGTCAGCCACGGCATGGCCTGCAATCGTGTCGAGCAGCACCGACTTGCCCACGCCAGAGCCAGCAATAATGCCCATTCTTTGACCGACACCAATGGTAGCCAGCGCGTTTATCGCACGCACGCCGCAATCAAACGGCTCGCGCACAGGCGCACGTTCAAGAGCGCCTTCGCGCGTGCCGGAAAGCGGCCATTTCGCATTGGTATCAAGCGGGGGTCCACCATCAATCGGATTGCCCAAGCCGTCGACCGCGCGGCCCAGCAAGGCCTCACCGACACCGACCGTTCCGGGTGAACCTACCGCCCTGACCCGCGCGCTTGGTTGAAGCAATTGCGTGTCGCCAAGCAGCATCATCAAGGAATGACCTCCGCGAAAACCGATAACTTCGGCAAGCGCTTCGCTGCCATTGTCGTTCTCGATTGCGCCCAAGGATCCTATCGGCAGAGCAAGCCCTGCAACTTCGATCAGCCCGCCATCGCAAGCAACAACGCGGCCCGATAAAACCGGACCAGAGCCAACCCGAACGCTGCGGAACCGAGCAAGTTCGATCTGCAATTCGGCCAGCACCGCGTCTATCCCCGGATCGCCGCTGCAATCGCGCGGCGCCAGTCAGAGGGACCATCGCTGATCGCGCCGTCCGGCCCTTCAAAATGAAGTCCGCCACGTTCGACCTGCGCATCTTCGACAATTTGCCAATGTTTTTTGGTCTCGGCGTCGAGCATATCAATATCTGCAGGATTAAGGTGCAGCACATGTTCGCGTGCTGCTTTACCCAGCCGCTTGGCCGCCTGCTTGCAGCGCGTGGTCAGAGCCTCAGCGTCGGGTTCGTAATCGGCCACAGTTTGCGCACAAAGGGCAATGACGGTTTCGGCAAGCTCGCTCGCCAATGTGTCGATAGCCGCACTGTCAAACTCGCGGAATGAAAGCCGAAGAGCCTTTCGATGCTGCATTTCGGCATCGCGCTCGGCATTAGCGGCAGCTCGGCCGATTGCTTCGCCTCGGGCGAGTGCTTCGGCAACAGGATCCGTCGGCGGAGCGGGCTGATCGGCAAGCTCGGCAAGATCAAGAGCGGTGTTTGGAACACTGGCGTCAGTGGTTTCGGCAGTGTTGCTTGCGACGCCCCCTGGGACGCGGGCATGCGGAAGCCCCTCGACAAACCCCTCGGGCATCGAAGATACCGACATCCAGGCCGGTTTCTGGTCTGCACTGTCCTGATCAACGCTGGATAGAAGGGCCGCGATCCAATCAGACGAATTCGGCATCGTCGGCCCCTATTGCGATTTCGCCTTGATCGGCGAGCGAGCGCGCAACCTCGACAATCTTGCGTTTGGCGGCATCGACTTCGCTGCGTGCCAAGCGGCCACGCAGTTCGATCTCATCGCGAATGCCATCGGCAGCGCGGCTCGACATTGAGGCGAAGAAGGGTTCACGGCTCGCTTCGCTGACACCTTTAAGCGCATCGACGAGCGCTTCGTTGTCAACATCGCGCAGCAGCCTACCCATCGCCTGCGGATCGAGCTCAAGCAGCATTTCGAAGGTGAACAATTCTTCTTCGATTTTCTCGGCCAGCGGTCCATCGCGCTGAGCGATTGCGGGCAGCACGGTGTTGCGCAAATCGCCCGCGCCCAGATTGATAAGGTTTGCCGCCTCGCGCGGGCCACCCAGTTTCAAAGCTCCCGGGCCAAAGCGTGCACCGATCCGCTGCGACAACAGCTTGTCGATCATGTCCACCGCCTGTTGTGAAATCGGGCCGATCCGGGCCACGCGTTCAATCACTGCGGGTTGCACCTGTTCGGGCAGCGCAGAAAGCACCTCGGCAGCAGGTTCGGGGTCAAGCATCAAAAGCAGGGCCGCAATCATCTGCGGATGCTCGTCTTCGACCAGTTTGAGCAACATTTTGGGAGCCAGCCACCGGGCCATTTCGATGCTGCGCGGGCGCGCATCGGGATCGATGCGCATCATCATGCTTTCGGTTTTCGTTGGACCAATCGAACGGTTCAACAATTCTCGCACTTGAACAGCGCGGTCGGTTTTGGCGAGCACTTCGCGCGTGCTTTCAGTGACGAAATCCTCAAGCGCTTCGGCCATCGAAGGCGCATCAATTTCGCCAAGCTGACACATCGCAGCGCCGATCTGCTCCAATTCGTCAGGGCCGAGCCTCGATAGCAGTCCTGCTGCCTCTTCATCGCTTAGCAACATGAGAAAGACCGCAACACGATCCACCCTCGTAAGGAGCGGCTCAGGCGCCGACGGGGCGGTGTCTTGGTGCTCTTCGATTTCGGTTTCGGCTAGATCGCTCATCCAGCAGCGGCCTCTTGTTCTTGTTCGTTGGAATGTTCCAGCATGCGCTGAAGCGCTTCGACCGCGCGATCGGGTTGGGCAGCGGCTAATTGCCGGGCAAGATCAACCTTTTGCGGAAAGCCAGCATCGATTGCAGGAGGTTCACCTGTCGCCGCGGCCTGATGCGTTTCGCTATCCAAGCCATCGCCTTCTTCAAGCAAGGTGGTGTCGTCTTCGGAGGTGATCGCAGCGACGTCAGAATCGGCATCCTCTGTGACTTTCTCAGACGCCTCGGGCTTGTTCACTTCACGAATGCGGGCGATCAAAGGACGCACCGCCAAAAGCAATACAAGCAGCACCGCGATCAACGCGGTTGCGTAGCGCAGGACATCAGAAAACCACTTCGTCTCGTAAAAGGCGAGCGGCGGCATTTCGGTGGCCTCGAACGCGCTCACCACGACCTGAACCTGATCTCCGCGCTCTTCGTCGGCGCCCACTGCTGCGCTGACCAGTGACTGGAGTTGTTCAGCGGTCATAGGGGCGGCAGCTTCAAGCGCGGCATCGCTCACCGCAATCGCGACCGACAATCTGACCAATCCGCCGGGACGAGTGCTGGAAACTGCGACTTCGCGGCCCAATTCGTAATTGCGCTGCACCGCGCTTTCGCTGTCGGTTGGTTGCGGCGGGCCTTGCGCGATTTGTTCATCTTGCGGATTTGGCGGGCCATCGACCAGTTCGGCATCAGGTGGAGGCGTGTTGGCCGGTACTCCGGGAACACCGCCGACCCCTGCACCTGCACCCGCCATGCGTGTCGATGTCCGCTCGCTTTCGCTGCGAATGACACCTTCGTTATCGTAACTTTCACGCGCAGAAGTCATTTCAGCCAGATCAAGCTCGACCTGCACCTGGCTTGAAAAATTGCCCTCGCCCATCAGCGGCAGTAGCAGGCTTGTAACCTGCTCGCGCAGCTTGGCTTCGAATTCGCGCTGGAGGATCAAGCTATCAAGCGTGCCTTCGCGTTCAGAAGATAACAGGCGGCCATTCTGATCGACCACCCGCACTGCATCGCTGTTCATTCCGGGAACAGAGCCCGAGACAAGATTGACGATCGCATTGACCTGCGCCTCGCTCAGGCTGCGGCCTGAAACCAGTCTCACCATCACGCTTGCGCTCGGCGGATTGTTGGCGCGCACAAAGACCGAGCGTTCGGGCGTTGCAAGATGAACGCGCACGCTTTCAATTCCGTCGATCTCGCGGATGGTGAGCATCAATTCGCGTTCGCGCGCCAGCCGTAAACGCTCCCCTTCCAATGTCCGGCTTGATCCGATTGGAATGGCATCGAGCATCTCGCTCGCACCCTGCGGGGCTGCCAGACCAGCATCGCTCGCCACGAGCATTCGCGCGCGATAGACATCGTTTTCAGACACGCTGAGCGCACCTGTTGCATTGTCGATGGAATAGGAAATCCCTGATCGATCAAGCGTTTCGACGACCTTGGCACGCTCGCCATCGCTCAACCCGGCGTAAAGCGTGCGCTGAGGCCCATCAGCAATCATCAGATAGAGCGCAGCGATAGCAGACACGACTGCGACACCAATCAGGGCAGGCAGCGCGCGGCGAAATGCGGGCTGAGCGGTAAACTCGCTCAACTTTGTCTGCCAATAGCCTGACGCGGTATCGCCAACCTCGATCACACCTTGTGCGGGCACCGGAACGCTTGTGTCAGCCACCTATCAGCTCCCCATCCGCATGATGTCTTGATAGGCGGACAGCAGCTTGTTTCTAACCTGCAACGTTGCCTCGAACGCGACGCCTGCTTCTTGCCGGGCCAGCATCACCTTGGCGATATCGGTGACCTCGCCGCGCTCATAAGCGGCTTGCATGTCGCCGGAACGCTGCTGGACCGCGCTGACATTTTGCAATGCATCGGTAAGCAAGTCGCCAAATCCCCCTGCCTGAGGCGGGTTTTGATTGTCGATTTGCGTCGGTGAATTTCCGGTCGCAGCGTGAACATCTTGAAGCGCACGGTTGCGCGACAGGACTTCGCTCCTTAGCGCCATGACCTGCTGGAGGCTGCTTGTTGACCCGACGCCGCTCATGCCTTGGCGTCTTTCGCGATCAGGCCCGATGCGCGCATTGACGCAAGCCGATAACGCAAAGTGCGTTCAGAAATCCCGAGGCTTTGTGCAGTGCGCGCACGGTGGCCATTGTGGCTATCCAACGCGGTCAGGATTGCCTGCGCTTCGGATTGAAACGCGACATCGGACAAAGACTGCGCGGCCATCTCGGATGACGAGGAAGGCAGCTTCATTGCCGGGCGGGCCATTGGCGCTGCTGCATCAACACAGCGGGCTTTTTGATCAAAGACGATGTGTTCAGAGCCAATGCATGGTTCTTTGCCAGCCAGCACAATCGCGCGGCGAATGACATTTTCCAATTCGCGCACATTACCCGGCCAGACATGCGATTGGAGCAGGTCGAGCGCGGTTTGCGATATCCAGCATGGCATGCCCGGCTGGCATCCGTGGCGCAGCAACATAGCAAAAGCGAGCGGAGCAATGTCCCCCGGGCGTGCCCGCAGCGCAGGCAGCGCAAGGGGAAAAACATTGAGACGATAGAGCAGATCTTCACGGAAACGCCCCGCATCGACTTCGGTGGCAAGCGTTCTGTTGGTGGCCGCAACAATGCGGACATTGACGCTAACAGGCTTGGTCGCGCCAAGCGGCAGCACTTCGCCTTCCTGCAAGACCCGCAACAGTTTGGATTGAAGCGCAAGCGGAAGCTCGCCAATCTCATCGAGCAACAAAGTCCCGCCATCAGCAGCGCGGAACAGCCCTTCGCGCGCCTCGCCAGCCCCTGTGAAGGCGCCTTTGCGGTGGCCGAACAGCAAGCCTTCGAGCATCGCTTCGGGCATGGCGGCACAATTGACCGCAAGAAACGCTGCATCCTTGCGCGCGCTCATACGGTGAATGAAACGCGCCATGACTTCCTTGCCGGTGCCGGTTGGCCCTTCGAGCAGGACAGGTATTTCTGCCGCTGCAAGCCGTTCTGCCAAAGTCAGCAAAGCAAGGCTTTCATTGTCGCCTGCGACCGGCCAGCCTTTGGCGGCAGCGCTCGCGATCAAGGCCGATTGCGCTGCGCCCAAGGTTTGCGGCGAATAAGCAAGTGTGATGCGCGCAGCCCCTGTGCAGGTGAGCGCGGGTTGATCACAGTGGACCAGATCGATTGCCATCAAATCGGCAGGGCGGATGCTGCGCGGGTTAAATTGGCCATGGTCGCCCAGAACGATCCTGTCGCGCTGCCAACTTTGCGCAAGCAGAGGCAATGTCGGATCGATCAATGCGCTGTGCGGACCGCCAACCATGGCTGGTGAGATCAATGCATCGCCGCGTTTATCCGACCCCTCAATTTCTGGAATTTCGCCTTGAAGCACTCGCCTGAATCCACGCTTTTGTTTCTGGTGGAAAGGATTTGCCCCCAAGGCGTCCAAAATAGGACGAATTTAAGCACCCGTATGATCCCTAAGGGATTGTCCGGGTCCGCTCTGATCGCGCCGATCGGGGAATCCAGCCTTGTGAAAAAAGCTATTTGGTCAAAGCCCTTAAACATTTTCACCGGTGGTCGCTCTTAGCTCCAGCAGGTGCACTTTTCTCGCCCTGTCCTGACCACTCGATGACCACAATGGGAGTTTGATCAATGTCTGTAATCAACACCAATATCTCTGCCCTTCGCGCTCAAAATGCGAGCATGAAAGCCAATGACATGCTCGGTACGGCGATGGAGCGTCTTTCGACCGGCCAGCGCATCAACGGCGCGGCTGACGATGCCGCCGGCCTGTCGATCGCGACCGGCTTTACCTCTGACATTCGCGGCCTCAACCAAGGTATCCGCAATGCCAGCGACGGTATTGCGCTCGCCCAGACCGCTGAAGGCGCGCTGGATGAAGTGACCAACATGCTTCAGCGTGTGCGTGAACTGGCTGTCCAGTCGAGCACTGGCACCTATGACACCGAAGATCGCAGCTTCATGGATCAGGAAGTCGACGAACTGCGTGCGCAGATCACCGACATTCTGTCGAACACCAGCTTTAACGGTGTCACCTTGTTCAGCACGACAAGCGGTTCCGATGTCTCTGTCTCGATCGCAATCGATGCTGGCCGCACAGTATCGCTTACCAGCAACGCGATTGATGGCACCAACATCTCGGCCACTGGTCTGGATGTGACTTCGGCATCTGCTGCTGGAACGACCATCACCAATGTCGACAGCCTGTTGTCGGCGGTGAACACCACGCGATCTTCGCTGGGTGCAGGCCAGAACCGGCTCGAAGCGGCGATCGGCAACCTGACGACGACCGCAACCAACCTTGCCGATGCAAGGTCGCGGATCCAGGACGCTGATTATTCGTCCGAAACCACTGCATTGGCCAAGGCGCAGATCCTTGGACAGGCATCCACCGCGATGCTTTCACAAGCCAACCAGTCGCAACAAAGTGTTCTGTCACTGCTTCGTTAAGCACAAGCAGAACAAGCTCCCCGCAGGGGTGGCAGGGAAGCCCGGGGCATCACGCTCCGGGCTTCTTGTTGTTTGAGGAGCCGCGCAAAGAGAAAGGCCCGCCGCAGAATCTCTGCGCGCGGGCCGCGGTGTTCTTCGCCGGTCAAAACCAAGCGTCTGGAAAAGAGATGGAACCTCTATGAGGCGGCAGCGTTGCGATCCTGCAAATCGACAACTTCGAGGTAATTACGAAGCCGGTTCTCTTCCAATCGCGCGATCAGCTGGTTGGCATGATAGGGCAACAGAAATTCGGCCAATGATGACGACCAATCCGCGCTGGCATCAAAGATAACACCAAGTCCAAATACAGCCGGAACATGGACATAAAACAGCGGCCGTTCTTCTGTGTCGGCTTCGCGCAGGAAATCCTCAACCGCGGTCAAAACGCCGTTGCGATCACCGCCTGCCTCTAGTGCAACCGCGAACTGTCCTAGCCCGCGAAAACCGCGGCCCGGAAGAACGCCGTCCACGCCAAGCATGACGCCATCGTCAAAGCTGTGCGGATGGCGCCAACCGGGCGGCACCCGATCCGGCGCATAGTAAAAATCACGCCGCGCGCATGGCCATGAAACATCATGCATAAAAGCGAGCAATGGCCGATCCGCCTTGCGCTGGATCGCATCAATTGCGCACAGTTCGTGATAGACTGTGTAGTAATTGTGATCGCCATCCACGAACCATGCATCGGTCGCCTCGCAATCCTGCAAAGCTTCGAGGCTGGGGCGGGTGACATGGGTCACAACGCTTTGTTCGGCCTGCCAATCATAGAACCCTTCAGCAGGCTCAGGATCGATGCAGGTTAGCGCGCCGCCAATTTTCTGCGCGCGTTCGGCGAGCACTTTGGACATGCCGCCAAATTCGCTGCCAATCTCTGTGATGTCGCTCACTTTGGCTTCGTCAAGGCAGGGGAGGATGATGCTCGAAAATTCGGACATGGAATGAATGAGAAGTTCGCTCATGCGGCGGCATCCTTGATGAGGGGTTGAAGGGGCGCAGGCTGGCTGGATCGGTCGGAGCGCTGCGCGCGCGAACGCAGAGGGCGAAGAGTGATTTCAATCATTTGAGGCTCGTCGCCATCGCGTTGGAGGGGTGGATTGACCAGCATAAATGCCGCCGGATCGGTGCATTCAAAGATGCCCGCAGCGTGCTCGGTCATGGCATCAAATTGTGCCCCGATCGAAGTTGGCACGGCATCACTGCTTGCATCACCCTTGAGCCCTGCCACATCTGATGCAGTGACCGAGGAGAGCTCGAACCACTCGAAAATCGAGCCGACTTGAAGCGCGATTGCCTCTGCCCCCGGTGCAACCGGAAGCCGCACTGTGTAGAAACCCTGATGCGTTGCCTCGGCGCTGGCCTCCAAACGTGCGTTGTCTTTCTTGCCAAGGTAGAACGCAGGAATTGCGATCGGCGCCGCGCTCGCATCGGAATAGGATAGGCTCAAGCCAAACCGTTTCTGCGCCAGAAGCGATAGCCTTGTGTTGATATCCTCCAGCGCAAGTTCAGCTGGCAGGAACATGCGAGCCGACCCTTTCATGTAGAACAACCCGCGCCGCCGCATGCCTTGTGCAGAATGGGCAGGATCGAACAGTGCCACCATCCGTTCACTGCCCAGATTGACATCGTGTTCAAAGCTTTTGAGCACGTCGAGTTCTTGCGGCAGCGGCAGGAACATGAAACGGCTGAGCGCGCTTATCGCCGCCTCGCGCCATCCGCGTTCGGCATGGGCATCAACCGTGCGGGCAACAGGCGGATCCTGCGCCGCGCGGGCAAAACGGACTGCGCCTGCCTGAACCCTGTCACGCACAGCGCTTTGCGCGCCTTTGACCGAACTTTGCTTGCGAACGGGTTCGCCGGCCTCGGTAAAATCAACCACCGAGCCCAGCTCGCAGGTCGCAAGTTGTTCAATCACCGCAACATTGCCGCACAGCGCTTCAAGCATCTCTGCATCGTAGTGGCGCGCATCGATCAGGCCCTTCTTGTCGAGCCCGCTCGCGCTCATTTCGCGCAGTAGGAGATAGCGGCCTGCAACATGGCAATCGAACGCATCAGCCAGCAATCCATCCACGCGGTCTTGGGCTGAGCCATTATAGCCCAGATCAACCAGCATGAGCGTGTCACCGGGCTGCGGATCGACGGCAGAGCGCACATGTTCAACCAGCCGCTCTGCCCGCGCCCGGGCCCGCCTACGGGTTAGCTTTTCGCGCTGGCCTTTTTTCAACTCGCATTTCAGTTGCTCACTTGCCGCAACCTTGGCCTTGTCGCTTTTGGGATCACCGACGATCTTGGCAATCTCGGCCTCTTCGAACAGCATTTGCCGGGCGAGTGTTGCCGGATTGAGGCCCAATTCCAGCGCCCATTGCTTACGATAAGCCTCACGCGAGGTGAGCGATGCACCGATTGCGACGAAACGGCTGATCTCGACGCGAGCGGTGCTGGGGGCTTCTTCGCCGGTTTGATGGACGAGATGGGGCAGATGCCCATCGCGCAGCATGAACAGCCAATGGACCTGCCCACCACGCGCGGTTTCAATCGCCTTGGCCTCATCGCGAAGCCATCGGTCAAACCCGTGAAACACAGGGCCAAGTACGCTTGCCCCCAGCGCCTCGGCTCGGTCGCTCAATTGCGGCTCTTGATCGGCCAGAATAGCCCGGTGCGGCATCAGGCCGCGCACGCCAATTTGCGTGTCGCCTGCAAGCTGCTGGCAAGCGCGTTCAAACCTCATGCGTTGACGCGCGTGCTCTGAAAACTGGACAAGATGCAGCGCCGGAATGCCCAGCGCACGAGCGGCTTCAAAGTCAGCAGCCTTGTTATCGCCAATGTGCAGCACGCTGTCCGCGCGGCATTTCATCGCCTTTATCGCACTGGCCAGGAGGCCCTGCGATTTCGATAGTCCCGCATCACTCGATGCAAAAACGCGGTCGATCAGGCTCGCCGCCTCAGGTCCGGCAGCATTCTCGATCAACTGAAGCAATTGACCTGCGTTAAGGTAGGTGTCGGAGACGATTATGACGCTGTGCCCTGCGGCCTTTGCCGCGCGCATCAACGCGATGGTCCGTTCAAAACCAAAGCAGGCGCGCGCTTCGGCGGCGAGTTCAGCGCCAATCGCAGCCTCGTGATCTTTGGCCGATCCATTGGGCAATGCATGGGCATAAATGTCAGCAAGCGTGACTTCGCTGCGCTGTTGGAGGCTGGCGGTTTGCTTGCGAGCATTGGTTTCGCCCACAATCCGCTGGGCAATTGAGAGATCGGGCAGATCGGCAAAAACATCGGTGGGCGCATGGCAATCGCGCCACAACAATGTGTCGAAGCAGTCGAGCGACAGCACCTTCATATTTGCCGGTGCGCGCTCTAGTGCCTCGGGCAATTCATGCGGCAGGATTGTGTCGGTCATCGCGTCTTTCCCCTTTTGGACAGGCGCGACACAGCTAAGCCACTATGGTTTACGGGGTTGGAGCAGGGTCCTGCGCGCTATCCCTTAAGGCTGTTTGCTGAGGCCGCTCTGTTTCGGGAGCATCTTCGGCAGTCGACCCTGCAGTTTGCGGGCGCGGCCGCCGGCGGGTTTCGCCGCCGCCGCCGTCCTGATTGAGCAAAAGCAGCGAAATGCGCCGATTGCGCGGATCAGCGGGGTTATCAGCCACTAAGGGTTCTGTGTCCGCCACGCCTTCGATGCGTGCAAAGCGGGATTGGGGAATGCCGCCAAGGATCAATTGCTGGCGCGTTGCCTCTGCCCGGCCTGCCGAAAGCGACCAATTGTTGGCGGCGACGCCCGAACGCCACGGAAGCGAATCGGTGTGTCCGCGCAGGATCAAGGGACTTGTTTCCTCGTCCAAAGCTTCACCAATGATCTGAAGGAGACTTCGCGCATCTTCGGTAAGGATCGTTGTTCCCAACGAGAACATCGAAAAGTCAGCATCATCGACCAGATCTATCCTGATCCCATCGGGTGCACGCATAACGCGAACCTGATTGGCAAGGTGCGACAACTGGCGTTGTTCGGCGAGCTTTTCATCAATCGCTTCGCGTATTTCGCGGATCCGTTCAGCATCAGCCTCGCCGCGACCGCCGCCTTCGACGGGGCCGCCTTGAGCGCCGCGCGGCACGGTAATCGCCTGATTACCAGTCTGGCCCTGACGATTGGGGTAATTGTCGACATCAGTGATCGAACTGCCGCCCAGCATTCCATCAGCACCTGCGCTTTGCTGGCGCGTTTTGACCAGAGTTGGCGCAAAGTAATCGGCGATCCCCTTGCGCTGGTCTTCCTCAGTTGCGCCAAGCAGCCACAGCAGAAGGAAGAACGCCATCATTGCCGTCACAAAGTCGGCATAGGCCACCTTCCAGGCGCCGCCATGATGGCCATCGCCTGCGATGGTGATCTTCTTGACAATGATCGGTGCTGGCGGTTCAGCAACTGCCTCTTCCGACATCCTATTTGCCCCGCATCTGATCGAGCAGATCGGTCAGCTTGGGACGGTGCGCGGGCGGCAAGCCGGAACGCGCAGCTTCGAGAACCATTGGCTGCGGATAGCCGTGGAGGCTGGCGATGATCACTTGCTTGATCGAATAGAAAATCTGCTGATCATGCGCGTTGACCTGTTTCAGCCGGCCCGCCATCGGCCCGGCAAATCCATAGGCCAAAAGCACGCCCAAAAACGTGCCGACAAGCGCACCGCCGATCATCTTGCCCAGAATTTCAGGCGGCTCGTTGATCGAACCCATCGTCTTGATCACGCCCAAAACCGCCGCAACAATGCCAAGCGCGGGAAACGCATCAGCAAGTGACTGAATGGCGTGAGCTGGTTCATCCATTTCGTGCAGCTGGGTCTTGATCGAATTGTCGATCACATCCTCCACCGCATGGGTATCGAGCGTGCCCGATGAAACCACCATCAATGTCAGCGGGTCGCAAATCATATCGACCACGACGCTGTCTTTTTGAAGGCGTGGATACTCGCTGAATATGGTCGAGCTTTCAGGCTCGGTGACATGGCTTTCGAGCGCGACGGGCCCTTCGGACCGCATCAGTTTCATCAGCTTGCTGGTCAACGCGATCGCATCGATGTGATCTTCATCGGTGTATTTGGGACCTTTGAAGACCTTACCCGCACCGCCGCCAAGCAGTTTAATCTCGTGCATCGAATTGCCGATGAAAACAGCGCCAATCGCAGCGCCGCCGATCATCATCATTTCAAGCGGCAGCGCTTTGAGGATCGGCCCCATTGCGCCGCCTGCCAGCGTGTAGCCGCCAAAAACCATGACGATCAGAATGACAATTCCTATTCCGGCATACATATCTGTGGTCCTTGCCTAAAGCGCGTTGAACAATGTCAACGAACTGACGCGGGTGAAGCTTGCTTGGCTCGCTTCGAGCGCGGTGAGAGTTTGTTGGAGGCGCACAATCGTATCGGCGATGTCGGTATCGCCAATGTCAGAGCGCTTTTCTGCCACGTTGATGGCGCGGCTTTGCTGATCCTGCTGGATCGCCTCGACCCATGCGAGGCGCGTGCCGATCACGGTTTGGCTGCGGCTGGCATTATCAAGTGCCGCATCAATACCCGCAATCGCATCCTGCGCAGCGACGGCCGGATCACCCGTGCCCGAGCGCATGGCGGCGGCAAGGTCGCTTATGACTGCAAACGTGCTGGTGGGTGTGCCGGCCACATCAAATTCGAACAATTGTTCGCCGGTAACGCCGCGTTCAATCTCGGTCCCCGGCACAACGGGAACCGATCCGTTCTGGCCATTGCCATTATAGCTGACATTGCCGCCTGCATCGCGAATGAAAGCGGGGCTGCCAGCGGTTCCGGCAAAGAGCGGCGCGCCGGTGATTGAGCGTGAATTGCTGCGCGCAAACAGTTCATCGCTCATCTGTTCAAGTTCATCGGCGATCGCAGCGCGGCCATTTTCGCCGGTCGGATCATTGGCCGCCGCAACGGCCAATTCACGCGCCCGCTGAAGCAATTCGACAACGCCGCCGATCTGTTCGGCCCCTTCGGTAAGGTCTTGTGCCAGCCGCGCCGCGTTCTCTTCCTCGGTCGCGCCACGCACTTCTAACCGTGTAAGCGCGCGAAGCCGCGAAGCTCCCACCGGATCATCCGACCCACGCATAATGCGTTCGCCGGTTGCGATCTGGGTTTGATAGGTTTCAAGCGCTACGCGAAGCGCACCCATCTGGCTGAGCGAGCGCTCATAAAACGCTCCGGTGGAATTGCCGACACTGGTCATCAGCGCAGCCCTAGAATGGTGTCGAACAGCCCGGTCGCGACCTGCATAACGCGGGAGTTCGATTCAAACGCCTGCTGGAGACGGATAAGTTCGGTCGCTTCGGCGTCGAGATCGACCCCTGTTTCAGCAAGGAGATTGGCCTCGGCGCTTTGCTTGATGATCTCTAATCCATCGCGCGTGGTGCCAAGGCCCGATATCCGGCTTGAAAGCGACAAGAGCAGCCGGTCTTTGGCTGCGATCGGTCCATCATCGGCGCCAAACGCGGCGATCAGATTCCCCAGATTGGACGTATCGCGGCTGCCCGCAGGCGCGCCTGCCGGGGCAAGTGCGAGGCCAGCTCCATCGCCAAGGACCAAGGCGATGTCGCTGGCCCCGGTGCCGGAGAACAGGGGCTGTCCCGGCGAACCGTCCAGCGCGCTGCCGGCTGCCTGTGCAGCATTGGCGCGCGAAATGGTTGAATTGGCAATTGCATCAAGTTCGGTTTGCCGTCCGGCAATGTCGGCCAATGCAGCAGAACGTCCCGCCATCGCTCCGCTCACTGCGGTAAAGTTGGTTCCGGCGACATTGAGCGTTACGAGCCCGCTGTTTTGCGATGCGGTCAGCTGGCTGACATTCGAACCAGAGACGAGCAAGACGCCGTTTTCGCCCGGTGGAGGCGGATTGGACAGGATGCGCACCTCGACCCCGCCAAACTGATCAAATTCCACATCAATGCCGACCTCACCTGAAAGGTCACGCAAAGCTGCATCGCGCGCATCAAGCAACGCAGCCCGCCCCGATGATCCTTCGCGGGCGGTGACCAATTCAACGTTGAGCCGCGATAGCTCGCTTACCGTTGCATTGATCTCGCTCACGCCCAGCGTCAGTTCGTCTTCGACCAGCGCGCGCGTATTGCCCAAGGCAAATTCAGCTGATTGGAAAACCTGCGAAAGCTGGCGCGCAGTTTCGAGCGCGCCGGTGCGCAAGGCCGGATCGGTGGGGTCGCTTTCAAGCAGGGTTAGCGATGCTTCGAAATCGACGAGCTTTTCATAAAGCCGGGTTTCTTCGAGCGCCAATTCGGCATCGCCCAGCGCCCTCATTTCGGTTTCTGTGCGAGCCAGATCCGATGTGCTGGAGCGCACCTGACGCTGGCCAAACTCGCTATCAAATCGTTGCACATCACCGATCCGCACGCCGTTTAGCGTGCTGCGGTGTTGCGCCTCAATCCGGCCTGTGCCGACCAGTTCGGTCTGCTCCATCCGGCGGCGCGTGTAATCGGGGTTGGTCGCATTGGCGATGTTCTGCGCAGTCAGCTCGATGCTGGCGCGCGCCGCTGCTGCCCCTGTCCGGCCAATATTGAGGATGCTCGTCGACATTATTCCTCTCCATTGCCATCAACGAATTGAGCAAGCTGATCCTCGATACTCCGTGCAAACCCGAAGGTGCCGCTTTGCGAAGCGATTTCAGCAAAGTGTTCGTCGCGCATTTTTTCAAACTGTTTGAGCCCGCCTCCGGTCAGCGGAGTATCCTCGGCGAAACTGGCTGCGCGTGCGGCCTCCAGCATCCGGCGGATCATGATCGCCTCAAACCCTTGCGCGGCCTCGCGCAGCTCGCGCCGTTCAGGGCTGAGCGTGGCAGAGGTTGCACCAAGGGTTTGGCTGGTGGACGTAATCACAGCACCACCATTTCGGCCTGCAACGCGCCGGCCTGCTTTAGGCTTTCAAGGATCACAACCAGATCAGACGCACCCACACCCAGCAGGTTGAGAGCATCGACTATTTCAGAAAGATTGGCCGCGCCCGGCATCAACGCGACCCGGTCATCGCTTTCGACGATGGAAATTTCGGACGCCTCTTCGATCGCGGTTTCGCCATTGCCAAACGGGGCTGGCTGCACAACGCGCGGTGCCTCTTCGATGCGGATGACTAACTTGCCGTGGCTTATCGCAGCAGGCGCGAGCCGCACCGCTTGATTGATTACAACTGTGCCGGTGCGGCTGTTGACGATCACGCGCGCTGCAACGGGCGCGGGGGTAACAGGCAACATCTCGATCTGCGCCAAGGCGGCCGCTCGCGCATCGTTTCCAAACGGCAAAGTCAGCTCGATGCTTACTCCGTCAGCGACCTTCGCCATGCCCGGATAACGACCATTGATCGCATCGCGCACGCGCGCAGCGGTGAGGAAGTCAGCCTGATGCAGATTGAAACGCAGGGTCGCTTCGCGGTCGAAGCCGGTGGCAACCGCGCGTTCAACCGAAGCGCCTTCCGCGATCCGGCCAACGGTGGTGACATTTACAGTCAGCTGCGAACCATCGCGTCCCGATACTCCCAGCCCGCCGACCGCCACATTGCCTTGCGCCATCGCATAGATTTGCCCATCCGCTCCATAAAGCGGGGCAAGTACCAATGCGCCGCCACGAAGGCTGCGCGCTTGGCCAAGGGTCGACACGGTTATATCGATGCGTTGGCCGGGCTTGGCAAAAGCGGGCAGTTCAGCGGTGATGATAACCGCCGCCGCATTGCGAAGATTCGGACTGACACCGGGCGGCAATTGCAGGCCCAGCCTGCCAGAAACACCGCGCATCGCCTCGGTCACATATTCAAGGTTGTCATCGCCTGTCCCTTGCAGGCCCACAACAACTCCATAGCCGGTAAGCTGGTTGGCACGCAGCCCTTCGAACTGGCCAAGGTCGCGGATGCGCTCTGCCGCAGCAGGGGCGGCAACCAACGCAGCGAACAGCGCAATCAGCGCAGCGAGGATCCTGAACCGGCGCATCAGAACGGCGAGACCGCATTAAAGAAACGCGACAGCCAGCCGGGACGGCTCGCCTGCTGGACGGCACCCTGCCCGGCATAGATGATCCGCGCATTGGCAACGCGCGAGCTGGGAAGGGTGTTGTCAGCATCAATATCCACCAGCCTGATACGGCCAGCAAACTGCACCCACTCGTCCCCCTGACTTAGCGACATCTGCTTTTCTCCGACAACTTCGGCAGTGCCGTTGGGATAGATCGCGGCAATCGTCACCGCGACAACGCCTGTCATCTGGCTTTGCTGGGCTGCATTGCCGCCGCCGGAAAACGAGCCCTGCCCGCTAGCGTTAAGAGCGTTGGGATTGAGAAAATCGAGCGGTCCGGCGGTCGGCGGGATCAGCGCAAAACTGCCATCACGCTGGGTTGATCCGGTGGTGCTTTTCGAAGTGTTGGTGCTTTCGACCAGCATGATCGTGACCATATCGCCAAGCTGGCGCGCGCGGGTGCCGACAATCAGCGGAGAATAGCCTTGGGAGGCCTGAAAGATCGCCCCCTGGCTGCCGCTTTGTGCGCCGGTGATGGCAGCAGGCATCGGAGGAGGCGGCGGTGCGGTAAAGCCCAGTTCTCGATTGGGTCCACCGCCCAGACAAGCGGAAAGCGATATCGCTGCGCAGCTTAGAGCAGCAAGGCGTAGAGCGTGTTTCATCAAGTATCTCACAGGGTCTGGTTGGCGTTGCGCAGCATCTCGTCGACCGCGCTCACCATCTTGGAATTGATTTCATAGGCACGCTGGGCTTCGATCATCTCGACCAGCTCTTCGACGACATTGACGTTCGATCCTTCGAGCATGCCTTGGCGGATGTTGCCGCGCCCGAACTGTCCGGCGAGGCCCGCATCGGCAGGGCCGCTTGCGGCTGTTTCGACAAGGAAGTTGTCGCCTATCGCCTGGAGGCCCGCTGGATTGACGAAGCTTGCGACTTGCAATTGCCCAACCTGAATGGGCGCAGCTTGCCCCGGTTGCACCGCGCTAACAGTGCCATCAGGGGCAATCGAGACGCTGCGCGCGCCAGCTGGAATCTGGATCGGCGGGGTGACCGAATAGCCTTGCGAGGTCACCAATTGACCTTCGGGTGACAGGGTGAAATTGCCAGCCCGTGTATAGGCTGTTTGCCCGCCACCGGGCAGTTCGACCTGAAAGAAGCCAGACCCGTCCAGCGCAATATCAAGCGTGTTACCGGTCTGGTTGAGCGTGCCTTGCGAATTGATCCGCGTGGTGCCCTGGACCTGCACACCGGTACCCAGATTAAGCCCCACCGCATAGGCGGTCTGGCCGGTTGATTGCTGGCCTGCAACGCGCTGTTCCTGATAGGCCAGGGTCGCAAAGTCGGCCCGGTCACGCTTAAAGCCAGAGGTGCCGATATTGGCGAGGTTGTTGGCGATAACACGCATCCGCGCATCCTGCGCCTCAAGCCCGGTTCGGGCGACGTGAAGGGCACTTGTGGGCATTTCAATGTTCCTTTCTGTGACGCTGTGTCACGGGCAATCGCGCCTGCGCGTCAGCCCATCGAGAGCAAGCGGCTGCTCGCCTCGTCGAGTTCGCCAGCGGTCTGGATAATCTTGGCCCGCTGTTCGAATGCGCGCTGGGCGTCGATCATCTGAACAAGGGTTTCAGCGGTCTGGACATTCGATTGTTCCAGCGCGCCGGGCGTTACCTGCGCAGTCGGGTCGATCGGCAAGGTGCCTCCGCCGGGAACTTCTAGGAAGCTATCAATCCCTTTGAGCAACTGGCTGCCTTCGAGCGAGACGAGTTTGATCCGGTCAATCGCTTGGGCTTCGGCATTAGGGATCGCTGGATCGCTTGCTAGCACATTGCCATCGCTGGCGATGGTGATGCGAAAACCCGCAGGCACCGTTATCGGTGCGCCGCTTTCGCCAAGCACGGGCAAGCCTTCGCCATTCTCGAGCAGTCCGGTTTGCGCCACGCGAAGATCGCCGCGCCGCGAGTAGATCTCGCCGCCAGCAGGTGCCTGATAGGCAATCAGAGCCCGCCCCTGCACCGCCACATCGAGCGGTTGGCCTGTTGGGTTGACCCGCGCCTGCGCCATGTCGGCTCCGCGAACCTGACCGCGCGCCATCGCCCGTGCCTCGAGAGAACCGTCGCGCAAAGTGGCTGGTTTGACCGCGAAGACTTCCTGCCGAAATCCAGGCGTGGACGCATTGGCAAGATTGTTGGCAATCATGCGCTGACGATCCATCGCCGAGTTCATTCCGGTAAGCGCGGTATAGATCATACGATCCATGACGAATTCCCTCTCCTAGAGATTACCGTTGGAGGTTGAGAACGGTCTGGGAGAGCGCAGTCGCGGTATCGATTGCACGGGCATTGGCCTGAAAATTGCGCTGCGCGGTCAGCAGTGAGACCATTTCTTCAGCCAGATCGACATTGGAACGCTCAAGCGCGCCGCCGAATATCTGGCCCAGATTGCCAAGACCGGGCTGGCCGTAAACCGGATTGCCGGAATCAGCGGTTACTTCCCATTTCGTCTGGCCAATCGGTCGCAAGCCTCCGTTAGAGGCAAACGAGGCGAGCGAGATCAGCGCAACAGGTTCATTGCTGCCGTCGGCGTAGGTCGCACTGACCAGTCCTTGTGCATCAATCGAAACGCTCGTGATACTTGCACCGCCGCCATTGACGGTCGGCACCACAACGTTGGCTGGCGTCGTCGAAGTTGGAGCGCCAGTTGCATCAACCGGAAATGCCTGAACCAGATCGCCAAACGCGGTTTGCAGCTCGCCACTTGCGACAAGCTGGAGATTGCCATTGCGGGTAAACGTAATGTCGCCCGAAATGGGGTTTGCGGTTGCCAAAAATCCGTCGCCATTGATCGCGATGTCCAGCACGCGGCCGGTCTGCTCCAATTGGCCAAGGCCAAAATCCTGAGAGATCGACGAAACTGCCGCACCGATACCGGGCGTCACGCGCGGATCATTGCTGCCGCCGGTTGCGATCAGGTCGGCAAACTGCGCGTTCGATTTCTTGAAGCCTGCCGTTTCGGCATTGGCGATGTTGTTCGAGATAACGCGCAGATCGGTTTCGGCGTTGCGCATGCCGCTAAGCGAAGTGAAGAAGGACATATGAGTTTTCCTTGCGGTTGAGTGGGGGTCAGCTGATTTCTGCGATGGGGGTTGAGCCTGAGCCGGACGCAGCAGCGGCGGCCTGGGCAGCGGCGGCAGCCGCCTGCGCTGCAAGCTCTTGCGCTTCGATCAGCGCGTCGAGTTTGGCCGAGATTTCAGCCAACGAGGCGCGCGAGGCAGTGTTGTTTTCCAACGAAGAAAACTGCGCGAGCTGGGCAAGCATCTGTTCGTTTGACTGCGGTTCAAGCGGGTCTTGATTGGCCAGTTGCGCGGTCATCAGCCGAAGAAAATCGGCAGAACCAAGCGAGGCAGCCGCGCTCTCACGGCGGATCGTTCCGGGCGCGTTGATATCGCCCAGAACAGTGTTGGAAATCTCGGTCATGAATTGCTCCTCAGCGTTTCGAGCATCAATTGTTTGGCGGTTTGGAGGGCCTGCACCATGTTCTGGTACTGTCGCGCGCTCTCCATGATCTCGACCATCTCGGCGCTCTCATCGACAGCCGCTTCCCAGATGTGGCCCGTTTCATCGGCGAGCGGATGGTCGGGATCGTATCGTTTGGTCGGCGCGGATTGCGACTGAACAAGCCCATCGCTGCGCACGCCTGAAAGGCCGCTTGCCCGGTCAAGTTCGGTAGCAAAAACTGCGCGGATCGGGCGGTAGGCATCAGCCTCGCTCGAAGAAACCGAACCGGCATTGGCAAGGTTCGAGGTCGCTGCATTCATGCGCACCATCTGGGCCGACATCGCGCGTTGCGTCATCGAAAACAGGGTCATGGGGGAGCGGTCAGACATGCATCACTCTCCCTTCAACGCGCGAGTGATGGTGTTAACCTTGCCCTGCACAAAACTGAGCGTTGCCGAATAGGCTAGAGCGTTTTCAGCAAAGGCAACCTGTTCGCGGCCCAGTTCGACCGTGTTGCCGTCAAGGCTGGGCATGGTGGGGCGACGAAACAGCATTTCAGGCTCAGCCGGGTGCGGCCCACCGCCCATGTTTGAGGAAAGACGGGCATCGAGTGCTGCGTTGAAATCAATGTCGCGCGCCTTGAAACCAGGCGTTGCAGCGTTGGCGATGTTCGAAGCAAGCACGCCCATGCGTTTTGAACGCAGTTCAAGCGCGGCGCCGTGAATGCCAAAAATCTGCTCGTTCATGGTTCACTTCCTGCAAGCTCGCCCGGCGAATCCGGTGCGCTCAGATAGAATGCAGCAAGCGTGCCAAACGGCTTTCAACCCGAGTGAACAGGAGCAATTTGCGCAGATCGCACCCGCTTGGCGGCAATCGGTTGCAGCCCCCCTGCAAGGCTCTGCCTAACTGTCTCATCACGCCTTAATTTTGGCCGGCCCCGACCGTTCTAACCCTTGCCGCCATAACCCCAGCCAAGGAGCAGCAACCTATGTTGAGCGAGACTCAAGCGAGCGCGGGTGGATTCCTGTCCAGCTTTCTCGATCCTTCAGCCTTGGTGGTGGTGTTGGCCGGAACAATGCTTGCAACCATTGCGCGATGCGGTGGGACCGAAATTCGATACGCGGCGTTAGGGTTGATCAAACTTGGCAAACGCGGGTTTGACGAAGACGCCAATCGCGCAGCGCTTGCACGAAGCGTGAGCCAGATCGCCAAGCGCGGCCATTTGTGCGCCGAAACCTCCACGCCCCCTGATCCTGCGACCGCGCGGCTGGTGGATGCCTATGTTGTTTCGGGCTCGCTTGACTTGCTCCACTCCACCGCGCGCGCCGAACGGGCACAACGCGAAATCGCGCGAGCACAGGCGGTCAGGGTGTTTGAGTTCGCCGGTGAATTGGCTCCGGTATTTGGCCTGGTGGGCACGCTGTTCTCGATTACCCAGCTCACGCCTGCAGGAGCCGGTAGCGCAGCCGAAATGACAATGGCGGCGGTGGGAACGGCAGTTCTATCGTCGCTCTACGGCGTCCTGACCGCCAATCTGGTCTGCATCCCCCTCGCCCGCGTGATCGAACGTCGCAGCGAGCGTGAAGAAGAAGTGCGGGCGAAACTGTTCGAATGGTTCGATCGGGAACTAACCGGCGGCAGCACGCGCGCGATCACTGCGGTCAAGGATGCAGCATGATCGTTCGTCATGCTCAAAGCTGGCAGCTTATTCTGGCCGATTTGGCGTTGATCCTGTTCCTTGTGACCTTGTCCGCTCTTGCCGTCGAGGAAGGTAATGATCTTGCAGAATCAGATGCCGAAAAACCGCAGATTGCTCCGGCACAGGCGCTTTTCCGGCCGATCCGGCGCGGCCCGACTTTATCCCAATGGCTCGCAGAACGACCCGCAGATGGCAGAGCAACCCTGACCGTCTTTGCCCGCTTTGCTGAAAGTGAACGCGCGGACATCTGGAGTCAGGCCAGCGCGCTGGCACAAGAGGCGAGCGAAAGTGGTTTTTCGGTAAGGGTGGTGATCAGCCGGGCTGATAGCAGCGATATCTATGCCAGCCTTGCCTATGACACGATAACAGCCTCGCTGAACGAAGCCGCAAGCCCCGCACCAATCGAGTGATCGTCAGATTTTTGCGATCTGGTTTCGGCCATTTTGCTTGGCCTGATAGAGCGCCTGATCGGCCCGGGCCAACGCCTCTCTTGCGTCCTCGACCGATTCAACCGTCGCGATACCGCCCGAAAATGTGACCCTGCCAAATGGCTTGCCATTTTCCCGGTTGAGCATCTGCTTCATCGCTTGCGCGCTGCGGATGCCGTCAAGCTTGTCCCAGGCTGCATCTGCATCAAGCCCATAGAACAGGATGACAAATTCCTCGCCTCCATGGCGCGCGACAAAACACTGGTCACTGGCATTGCTTGCGAGCAAATTCGCAATCGCAACAAGCACGCGATCACCGGCATCATGTCCGTGCGTATCATTGATCGTCTTGAAGTGATCGACATCGCAAAAGGCCACGCAAAGCGGCTCGCCCGACAATTGCGCCTCTTTGGCTACGGAAGCCAGCCGGCGCTCGAAGGAACGGCGATTGGGAAGGCGCGTCAGATGGTCAACATCGGCCTCGATCCGGGCCTTGGCGAGGTTAGCGCGCAACTGGTCGGATTCAGCCTGGCTGCGTTCCATCGCGATCTCGACCTGCCCCATACGGTCAAGCATGGCCTTGGAGAGGCTTATCACCCTGTCGACTTCTGCTTCGGGGGTAAGATTGGAATCGGAACGCTCCATTTCCTGAAGCTGCGCATCCATTGCTCCGCGCTGTTCGGTTGTTTCGTTCGCTGCGTTTTTGGCCGTTTGGGCAAACCGCACGAGCGAATATTCCATCTTGTCGAGGAGTGCTTCGAGCTCGGACATGCGTTGGCCCGCTTCGGGGTCCAGCCGCACCAGCGAATCGAGCCAGCGTTGATCGACAGGTTCGCCCGAAATCTCCCTTGCGGTAAAAGCCTTGGCGAGGGCCGCGTTTGAACCCGAAAGCGCGGTTGCGATGGCCGCAAGGTTCGATCCGGTTACATTGAGATCGTGCCTTTTGACGAATTCCGAAATGTTCTCGAGCAATTCCTGACGGGCCGCGCGTGCACGGCCTGAAGAATTGCCATCAGGTGGATTTTCGCTTGGCAGCTGTGGGGGTGCTGTCATTTCCATGGCTGAAAGTCGTGCGCCTCGTTTTGTGTGTCTGGGCACGTCATAGGGTGCGAGACTTAATGCTCGGCTCGCTTGCCACCGGGGGAACCCCTTAGCCCGGATGTATCCCGCGCCCTGACCTCATTTTGGCACGCGGTTTGCACACTGTTTTGCGACGATCAGGATTGAGAACCGCCGAACGGAGGCTGACATGAACCGACTTGAAACCACGACCCGCAATTCCACTCGCAAGGAAATTCAATTGCTTGCATTGGCCGCCCTGCTGGCATGCTTGCCCATTTTTGCCGCAGCCGCCGAAGCGCAAAACAGCGCACCTCCCGGAATTACGGATCCGGCCGAAATCGACCGCGCTGTGGCAGAGTTTACAGGCGTACAAACTGGCCAGGTGGGCGGCGCCCGAGTGCCCGCAGATCGGCGCTTGCGGCTCGCAGAATGTGGCGGCCCGCTTGACCTTGCCTGGCACAACCGTGACCGTTCAACTGTCCGCGTCGCGTGTCCGGGGCCGCAAAGCTGGCGCATCTTTATCGCCACTCGCCCCCAAGCCCGCGCCGCGCAGGCCGCACCCAGCGTCTCTCGCGGAGATCCAATCGCTGTGCAGGTTAGCGGGCGAGGCTTTAGCGTCCAGCAAGGCGGCGAAGCGATGGAGGGCGGCTCAATTGGCGACTGGATTGCGATCCGCACATCGCGCGATGCCGCTCCGGTGCGAGCCCGTATCTCCCGCCCTGGCCTTGCGATCATTCCGGCCAACTGAGGTTTTTTTGCCCGATTGCCTTAAACCGTACGGCTTCGCGCCGTTCATTGCATTACAAATCCACGCAGGAGACGCATCATGCCCTCTTTCGAATTGAGCAAATTGCAGGCGGTTACAGGCGTACGAGCCTTGTCCGGAACCGACCGTGCAGCCATCGAAGCGCGCAGCTCCCGCTCAAGCGGAAGCGCAGCACCCAATACGCCGACAAGCGGCGTTTCGATCGAGGTAGGCACCTCGGTCAAAGCATCAAATCCGCCCGTAAACAGCGAACGGGTGCAGGAAGTGCGCAAAGCCTTGAAAGAAGGCAGTTACCCGCTCGTCCCGGCCGAGATTGCCGATGCAATGATCGCTGCCCGGCTTAGCTTTGGGATCGAAAAATGACGATTTCAGCCATGACAGACAATGACGCAGCCAATGCCGGCATAGGCGACAGCGGCAATGCGGCAGAGGCCGGCATGAGCCTGACCGGCAATTTGCGGCAAATGATTGCCGTTCTTGAACGCGAGCGGCAAGCGCTTGCCACTTTGGATGCAAATGAGCTGGCTGAAGCATCGCAGGCAAAAATGGCGCTGTGCGATGCGCTTGCGCCGCTTGGCCCTGACGCGCTCGATCCGCAGACCCGTGATCTGGCCCGAACCGCACAGCAATTGAACGACGTAAATCGCCGTGTCCGCAACCTGCTTGCCGCCAATGTCTCCTCGCGGCTCGAAGCGCTGGGCGCCTCTCAACACACCTATCTGCCGGTTAACACAGCCCGCGCCTGAGCCTGCGTATTTTCACGCAGAGCGCGCGTTCTGGCACACTGCTTGCTCTTCTCTTTGTCTGCACAGCCGCCTCTCACTCGAGAGACCGGCAATGCTCCTAAGGCCAAGAGAGGCAAGCAAGCGCCGTGACCAATTCACTGATCCCTCCTGCAGGAGCACAGGCCGCATTCGAGCAGGCCGCCCGCACGCATGGAGAGGCGGTGGCGAGGCAAACGAGCCGGCAGGGCGCCAGTCGGCAGATCGCGGCTTCGCAATCATCTGCACAGGTCGAGCGCGCAATTGCCAGTGCCGCAGAACAAACATCGGTTGATTTCGATTTTCTGATTGCTCAGGCACAAGTTGAAAGCGCGATGAACCCCAATGCGCGCGCGCGCAGCTCATCTGCAACCGGCCTGTATCAGTTCATTGAAAGCACATGGCTTGGCACGATGGAGCGCCATGGCGAACGCTTTGGCCTTGGCAATATTGCCGCCCAGATTGAACGAACAAGCGGCGGACGCGCCTTTGTAGCCGATCCGCAGGCACGCCAGAACATTCTGGCGCTGCGCCGTGATCCGCAAATCGCCTCGTTGATGGCAGCCGGCCTTGCCGAGGATAACCGCGCTCACCTTGCGCCGATCCTTGGACGCCAGCCCGATCACAGCGAGCTTTACCTTGCTCATTTCCTTGGCGCTGGTGGTGCGGGACGGTTTCTTTCAGCAATGGAACAGGACCCGGGACAATCAGCCGCAGCGTTGTTCCGCAGGCCTGCCGCTGCCAATCGCGCGATTTTTTATGAAGCAAATGGCCAACCGCGCAGCCTTGCTTCGGTTATGGACCATCTCTCGTCAAAACTTGAACGTGCCCGCGCCAACGCGCCTACATCGACAATCCCTGCCTATTCACCGTCATCCTTGATGCCGCCGGGAACCCGTGCGAGCGGGGTTTTTAGCCAGCCGCCTGAAATTGGCGCGCCTTATATCGTGGCAGACGAAGCTGTTTTCGGTCCGCGCAATCCGCCGCAAGTTACCCCCGCTGCCACCCGAACATTGCGCACAGGCAATGCCACAGGCACCGCGATGGCGCTCACCAGCACCCGGTCAAGCAGATCGATGTCGGGCGTGCTGCGCGACACATTTGGCGCGGCCACAGGGGCAACACCGCAACAGGTCGAGCGCGCTTATGAGCGGCTGAAAGCGCTTGGCCTGTGAACGCCTCGGTAAAACAAAGCCCAACTTGGGCTGATCGGCTGCGATCAGCGCCAGCCGCAATTGCGCTACCTGTCAGCATCTTTGCGCTGTTTGTGCTGATGGTCTTGCCGATACCGCCATTGCTGCTCGACATGTTTTTTGTCCTCAATATCGCAGTTGCGGTTGCGGTTCTGATGGTGGCGCTCAACGCACGTGCGCCGCTCGATTTTTCATCTTTCCCAAGCGTTCTGCTGTTCGCCACGCTGCTCAGGCTGGCATTGAACGTTGCATCGACACGGATTGTGCTCGTCAACGGGCATGAAGGCGGCGAAGCGGCGGGCGATATCATTGCAAGCTTTGGCCAGTTTCTGGTTGGCGGCAATTTCGCGGTCGGCCTGTTCGTTTTTTGCATCCTCTTGATCATCAACATGATCGTCATCACCAAAGGTGCTGGCCGCGTTTCGGAAGTTTCTGCAAGGTTCGTGCTCGACGCTCTACCGGGCAAACAGATGGCAATCGATGCGGATATCGCCGCTGGCCTGATCAGCGCCGATGAAGCACGCGACCGCCGCCGCGAGGTTACTGTTGAGGCCGATTTCTACGGCTCGATGGATGGCGCGTCCAAATTTGTGAAAGGCGATGCGATCGCAGCCCTGCTGATCCTGGGCGTGAACATTATCGCAGGTTTCGCACTTGGAATGATCAGCCACGGCCTATCGGCGAGCGAGGCAGGAGAGCTGTATATAACGCTCGCTGTGGGCGATGCTTTGGTGGCTCAGGTCCCTGCCTTGCTGCTTTCGATTGCCGCTGCTGCGATTGTTACGCGAGTTTCCGATACGCGCGATTTGGCCGGGCAAATCGGAGGTCAATTTGCCGACCCGCGCGGTTGGTTACCGGTTGCTGCAATTCTGGCCGCTATCGGCACGGTGCCTGCAATGCCGCAGATGATCTTTCTGCCAGCAGCAGGAATTGCAGGCGCTATCTGGTGGGCGATGCGAGCGCGCGCCGCGCAGCCAGATATTGTCGAAGAGCCCGTCGAGGAAACCCCGCCTGACCGGATCGACATCACCGAAGTGTCCGACCAAACGCTGGTTACGATCGAATTGGGATATGGCCTTGTCCATCTGGTTGACGAGGCAAAAGGATCCCCGCTCCTCACGCGGATTACCGGCATCCGCAAACAGCTTTCGCGTGACCTCGGCTTTGTCCTGCCGCAATTTCGCATACGCGACTCTCTCGAAGCTGGCGCCAATCAGTACAAGGTGCTTCTGGGCGGCCTGACGATTGCACAAGGCGATGTGAAGCCCGCCAAACTGCTTGCAATCGATACCGGCGAGGTGCGCGAAGGCCATGGCGTGCTTGGCGAAGCAACGCTCGACCCCAGTTTCCAATGTCCTGCGCTTTGGATTGATCCTGCGGTTCGCGATCACGCGGTCTCCGAAGGGTTCATGACGGTCGACGCCAGCACAGTTATCGCCACGCATGCCAATCAGGAATTGCTGGGTGCGAGCAATCAATTGCTGGGGCCAGAAGAGGTTCGTGCGCTGATCGACGATCTGAAAGAGCGCGCGCCTGCCTTGATCGAAGCGATCCACCCCGACCCACTCTCGCTCGCCGCACTGACCCGCATATTGCGCGCGCTGATCGCTGACGGGATCAGTCTTGCCCATCCCCAACCATTGCTCACCAGCCTCGCGCTGGCGCTGCAAACCACGCAGGAATTTGACGCGGTGATCGATGCAGTGCGCGGGGACCTTGGTGCCCGGCTGATTGCACCGATTTGCGAACCTGGCGAACGGCTCAAAGTGATTACACTTGATGCTGGGCTCGAAAGCGCGATCCTTGGCGGAATGATCGATCCGGCGAGCGGTCAGCCTCTGATCGAGCCTGATTGCGGTGCGATGATCGCAGGCCGCGTCGGCGAACTGATCGAAGAGGTGCAAAGCCCGCTCGCGCTGATTGTGCAACCTCCTGCCCGCCGCGCGCTTGCCGGACTTTTGCGCCAGCGCGCGAGCCGTTGCCAGGTGCTCTCTATCAACGAACTGCCGGCCAACCAACCTGTCGAAGTTATCGCGGTCATTGGTGCTGAGGAAGCTGCACAGCCAGAGGCGCGGCAGCTCGAGCAATCGTCACCAGATCAGGCGCAGGCCGCATGAAGCACGATCCCGCCAGTTTCGCAGGAGCTCAGGCCTATTGCGCCGCGTCGCGCGAAGAGGTCGAAGACCGGGTGAGGCGTTTCCTCCCCATGGTTCGCCGCGCCGCGTGGCATATCTATGGCATGGGGCGCGAAGGGCTCGAGGTTGAAGACCTGATTCAAACCGGCATCATGGCGCTGACAGAATGCGCGCAGCGTCACAATGGTCCGACCGAAGACGGTTTTGCCGCTTATGCTAAAATCCGTGTTCGCGGCGCAATGCTCGATCAAATCCGCAAGCTTATGAACGACACGCGCACGGCGCGCAAAAAACGCGCCCGCTACATCGACGTGGTCGAAAGCTTCAAAGCCGAAAAGGGCATTGAACCCTCTCGCATTGAAATCGCCCGGGCATTGGGGGTGAGCGATGCCGAATTGGTTGAAATCGAGGCATCGGCGATCCGTGTCACTTCGATCAGCGAAGAATATGATGACAGCAACACCGCATTTGCCAGCGATGATCCCGATCCCTTCGAGGTCTTGTGCGGACAAGAGGATCGCGACCGACTTGTGGTTGCCATGACTGGCTTACCCGATCGGTTGAAACTGGTGCTGCAATTGTTCTTTGTCGAAGAGATGAACCTGACCGAGATTGCACAAGTCCTCGAGGTCAGCGTGCCTCGCGTCCATCAACTGCGCGCCAAGGCCTTGAAGGACCTGCGCGCAGCGATGGAAAGCGATGCCGACTAGGCTCTGGTCTTGGGGGCTTAGTTTGAATCCCCGTCTGCATGGACGCCGGCAGCATGGGCGGCAGCCTCGGAGCCGCCTGCGCCAGTGCCATCCCACCAATAGGTGCGGCGCTGGCTGGTGCCGGTGGCGACCTCGTTCATAGTCACAGCATCATAGAGCCGTCCGCCAAGCATGACCTGCACGATGTCGTCGGAATTGGCGATGTCCTCGCTCGGATCGGCTGACAGGATCACAAGGTCTGCCAGTTTGCCAACTTCGAGCGAGCCGATGTCATCGGCCATACCCAAAGACTGAGCCGGTGCGATTGTCCCA
>Ga0316207_10001463_pt1 | contig 28892 bp, 25 predicted proteins | sample 6weekpyrite_MG_FD_204943 | JGI IMG/M metagenome (GOLD analysis project Ga0316207, IMG submission 204943) | Microbial mat bacterial communities from mineral coupon in-situ incubated in ocean water Damariscotta River, Maine, United States -... | ecosystem: Environmental > Aquatic > Marine >...
GCGGTAGTTCAGCTGGTTAGAATACCGGCCTGTCACGCCGGGGGTCGCGGGTTCGAATCCCGTCCGCTCCGCCATTACGGCAATGAAGGGTGTACCTTAACGGGTACGCCCTTTGTTTTTTCTGCCCCCAGACCGCATAATACGTCCATTAAATAATAACTAGAGTACAGTTTCATGATGCAGGCTATTCGTGACCGCGCCCAGAGTTGGATTGCGTGGGTTATCGTTATTTTTCTTATTATCGTGTTTGCCTTGTGGGGCGTTCAGGGTTATGTAGGCGGTACTAATAATACAGATGTTGCCGAGGTGAACGGTGTCAGTATTTCTGAGCGTGAGTTTGAAAATCAATATCGTTCGTATCGTGACCAGCAACGCCAGCAGTTGTTGCAGGCACTGGGCAATGATGTAAACCATCCTCTTTTTAAACAATTGTTCAATGAAGAAATTATGCGTCAGCGTGTCCTTGAAGGCATGGTGCAATCGCGTTTGTTGACCTTCGCAGCGGTTAAGGCTGGCTTTAACGTCGGTGATGAACAAATTAATAAAATCATTGTTCAGGTTCCGGTTTTCCAAAAAGATGGTCAGTTTGATAAGGAAACTTATAAGCAGAGACTACGACTTCAGGGAATGAATAACAGTGGTTTCAAAAGTCGTCTTAAGCAAGATGAAATGACGGCACAGTTTACCACCGGCCTGACTAATAGCACGTTCGTGACGGATGCCCAGGTGAACAGTTGGTTAGCATTACAAAACCAGCAGCGCAGCTTTAGCATGATGACCTTGAAGGCTAAGGATTATCAACACGAAGCTAATATTAACGATGACATGATTAAGTCATATTATGATCAGAATCTTGCTCGTTTTATGACAGAGGAACAAGTCTCTGTTGATTACGTTGTTCTATCAGCCAAGAATTTATCGGCACAGGCGGTAGCTGATGAGCAGGCTTTGCGTGAGTTTTACGAAGATCGTAAAGCGGACTATGCGGTGATTAATACCTCAGAACAAACCGCAACATTAAATAAATTGCGTGAACGCATTGCTGCGGGGGAAAATTTTTCAGCTCTGGCAAAAGAATTTTCGCAAGACATCGGTTCGGCGAATAATGGCGGTAAGGTTGGATTAATTAGCCGTATTGATATGGAGCAGGCATTTACTGACGTGGCCTTTGCCTTGAAACAAGGTGAAGTGAGCGAGCCGGTACAAACTTCATTTGGAATGCACATTATAAAATTGGATCGCATACAAGGTGAACAACGTGATGTCAGCCATATTTTGCTGAATGTTGATAGCAAGAAGTTGCGTACACGCAGTTTTGATGAAGTGCGTAATGAGATAGAACAAGAATTTATTACCAATGCGAGTGAGCGACGTTTTGGCGAACAGTTTCAGCTATTAAGTAACATTAGTTATGAACAACCAGATACCTTAGAGCCGGTTACCACTGAATTAGGGTTACCGATTAAAAGCAGTGAAAGTTTTACTCGCCGAGGTGGAACAGGCATTTTTGCTAACCCGGCGATTGTCTCGGCAGCGTTTAGCACTGATGTGCTTGCGGGTAATAATAGTGAACCAATTGAATTAGCTGATGAGCAAGTGATTGTGCTTCGGGTTAAGAAATACCAGGCAGCAGAAGCAAAACCACTGCCAGATGTGAATGATGCAATTATTAAAAGCTTGTTGAGTGACAGTGGTCGAGACAAAGTTAAAGAAAAAGCAGCAGAATTATTACAAAAAGCATCGGAGTATAGTTCATTAAATGATCTGGCTGTTTTAGAAAATGCGCAATTAGACAAAACTCGTGCGATTACCCGTGGTGATAAAGAAGTGCCTCGTGAAATTGTTGAAGCATTATTTAAAGTACAACGTCCTACAGCAGATAAGCCAGTTTATCAGAGTGTTGAACGCATCAATGGCGATGTAAGTATTATTGCTTTGGAAAGTGTTAAGGGCGCTGAGACAACGCAATTTACTGAAGAAGAACAGCAAGCGGCGAGAAACAAGTTATCTGAGTTATTTGCTAGTCGTGATGCTACTGCACTGCGTGCAGATCTGCGCCAAAGTGGCGATGTTGTACTAACGATGAATAAAAATACGGATGCAGCACAACAGTAGTCTTTAATTGCTGGTGTTGTAGTACGAAGGAAATTCGTTTATGAAGCTACATTGGCAGATTGCTATTGCGTTGGGTTTGGCGGTTGTATTCGGGCTAGCGACGTCACTCGAATATGATAGTGCTTTATTAAGCTTCGGGCTTTATCCTGTCTATAAATTTATCGGCACATTATTTTTAAATGCGCTGAAAATGATCATCGTGCCTCTGGTCGTTTCATCCATTATCGTCGGTGTGGCCGGTATCGGTTCATCCGGTGGCTTTGCACGACTTGGTAGCAAAACACTTCTCTATTATCTGGCGACAACGTTTATTTCTGTCACTATTGGCTTAACAGTAGTGAATGCGATCGAACCTGGCATTGTCGGTGGTGTGGCGGTTAAGGAACAAATTAACCTAACAGCGGATGTTTCCGCGATCACTGCCAAGGTAGAGGGGCGTGGTGCCAGTGACGTCATCGAAGTTTTTATTCGTATGATTCCACCTAATGTAATTGCTGCAGCTGCTAACGGGCAAATGCTGGGACTTATCTTCTTCAGCTTGTTGTTCGGTTATTTTATGGTGCGCATTGGCGAACCTTATGCTGAAAGCCAATACAATTTCTGGCAGGGGCTTTATGAGGTGATGTTAAGTATCACCTTACTGGTGATGAAATTTGCACCCATTGGTGTGTTTGGTCTGGTAGCAGCGGTGGTCGCCGACACCGGGGCAGGGCAGTTCATGACCTTGATGGAAACTCTTGGCTGGTTCTTCCTTAGTGTTGTTTTTGCCTTAGCTATTCATATGTTTGTGGCGATGCCATTAATTTTGCGTTTTGTCGCTGGTGTTAATCCACTGCGTCATTATCGTGCGATGTCGCCAGCATTGTTAACCGCATTTTCAACGGCGTCTTCATCAGCGACTTTACCATTAACGATTGAGTGTGTGGAAAAAAATGCTGGCGTATCTAATCGAACCAGTAGTTTTGTTTTGCCTTTAGGTTCGACGGTTAACATGGATGGCACAGCTTTATATGAGTGTGTTGCAGCAATGTTTATTGCGCAGGCCTATGGATTGGATCTCACTTTTACACAACAGTTTGTGATTGTATTATTGGCACTACTAACATCAATTGGTGTGGCCGGCATTCCATCGGCTAGTCTGGTGGCGATTACCATCATCCTTGGTTATATCGGTTTACCAGCTGAGGGAATTGCATTGATCTTTGTGGTCGATCGACTTCTCGATATGTGTCGTACGGCAGTGAATATATTCAGTGATTCCTGTGGCGCGGTAACAATAGGTAAGCTGGAAGGTGAAGAAGGGATACTGAAGGACTAAGAATATTAAACAAAATTAACATGATGTATAAAGACACTAGTTAAATTTTTTATATCTTAATCTTCATCCGCAATGACATAAGGCAGATCAAACCAGAAACGACTGCCTTTACCATCGCTGGACTCCATATCGATATTTCCTGACATGGCACTAACCAAGTGGCTACAGATTGTTAGGCCTAGCCCAGCACCACCAAACTCTCGAGTTGAACTGGCATCCACCTGATAAAATTTCTCAAATATTTTTTCATGATTATCTTTAGGAATGCCGATTCCCGTATCGATGACTTCAAAGCGGATTAATGCTTGGTTATCATTATCAATAAGGCTAACCTTTATAGTTACACTCCCCTTAGGTGTGTATTTAATAGCATTGTTAACCAGATTAGCTAATATCTGATATAGGCGCGCCGGATCGAGCATGATGTGTGTGTCAATCTTTGGATCAACATATGCATTAAGTTCCAGTCCTTTTTCTTTCGCTGCATGATCTAAAGATTCAGTGACATTACTAATTTCATCTCTGATATTAATGCTCTTAGGTTTGATTTTTATATTACCTGCATCAATTTCCGAGAAATCCAATAGATCGTTTATTAAGGTAAGTAGGTGTGTCGAGTTACGGTGGGCCATGTTAACCATGTACTTACCCCGTTTCATTCAGTTCACCAACTTTGCCGCTACGTAGAATACCGATGACACTTAATATTGCATTCATAGGCGTTCTGATTTCATGACTCATATTGGCGAGGAAATCAGACTTTGCAATATTGGCAACTTCAGATTCTTTTTTGGCTTCTTCAAGGTCATAGTTGGATGTTTGCAGTTCGCGGTTAATAAACAACATAGATCGTGCGGAGTGGCTGACCCTGTTAAAAATATAGAAGGTAAGAACGCTGCCAAATAAAAACATTGAAATAGTAATCAGCACAAGATAATTGACGGTATTTTGATAGGCATCATGAGCGCGATTCAGATTTACTATATTACGTTCTTTTTGTGTATTGGCGAGTATGTCTAGATATGAGAGTGATTGTTCCTGCGCCTCACTGACTGCTTCAATCATTGCAATTGCCTTGCTGTCATTACCTGTTATTGCATTTTGCGCTAATGTTGATTGCAATGGTTGGCTTGTATTTAGTGTGATGGTGAATTTTGCCATGATCTGGTTTTCTTCGTCGGAGAGAGGAAGTGACAATAGTTTTTCTCTAGTTGCAATAAATTCACCTGCCAGATTAGAGTGTCTAATCCAGTACTTATCGCGTTGAAAAGAGTCTTTTGTTGAGAGCATTCGATGTAGGCTGAAAATACGTTCACGGGCGATATGCCGCATATTGTAGTAGAGTGCAGTTTTTTATTGTTAAGCTGGATAACCTCGGCAATATTGTTATTGGCATTATTTATTTGTAGGTAGGCAAGAATGCTGAGGCCAGACATTAAGATGCCCATGAAAAGAAAGCCAAATAGCACCATACGGCGCATGGCATGCACATATTTCAAAGAGATTTCTACGTAATTGGGACGGCTCACTGCTTCACCGAAACTTACTTGGTTTCATGAGCCAATTTTAGCAGATAGACATACTTTTTTTAGGTAATAATTAAAAAGAATTGTAATAATTGTTGGGCATCAATACGGGCTTATAGCCCGTATTGGCACATGATTTGTGTGGGCGCTTAGTCAGTTTCTTTGGCTTCGGCAAAATCCATCCCTACGGTGTTGTAGCCGGCGTCAACGTAGGTAATCTCACCCGTCACACCTGACGCTAGATCAGAACAGAGGAAAGCACCGACATTACCGACTTCATCAATAGTGACATTACGACGCATGGGGGCGGTGGCCGCAAAGCGATCCAACATACTGCGGAATCCACTAATACCTGATGCAGCAAGCGTCCGAATTGGGCCTGCAGAGATACAATTGACCCGAATCCCGTCTGGGCCAAGATCGCGCGCCATGTAACGCACATTGGCTTCAAGGCTGGCTTTAGCAAGCCCCATCACATTGTAATTAGGGATAGCTCGTTCAGCACCAAGGTAGCTGAGAGTCAGCAGGGCGCCATCACGTCCTTCCATCATGTTACGACCGGCTTTGGCTAGTGCAGCAAAGCTATAGGAGCTGATTTCATGGGCAGTATTAAAACCGTCGCGGGTGACCGCATCCAAATAGCTTCCATCCAACTCATTTTTTGGCGCAAACGCAACAGAATGTACGATGATATCGAGGTGATCCCAAAAATTATCCAGATCTTCGAAGACTTTCTCAATTTGTTCGTCACTGGACACATCACAGGGCAGGCAAATATCTGAGTCTAGTTCGGTAGCCATTTTCTCGACCCGTCCCTGTAGTTTCTCGGTTTGGTAGGTAAATGCCAGTTCAGCCCCCTGGCTACGCATGGCTTTGGCGATCCCCCATGCAATTGAACGATTGCTGGCACAGCCAACGATAAGTGCGCGTTTACCTTCTAAAAATCCCATATCATTACCTTTCTTCAGTCTTTGTGAGCGTGTAGCATAAGGAACGCTACAGTAGCCAAAATTGTTTATAAGGTGAAGCCTAACATGCTTGGATAATGGGGTCTAAAACGGCATGCTGTCGCTAATAATTATAATGATGGAATAATAATACAAATGGTCCGGCGAATAGTTTTTTTTATAAGTGTTTTGTTACTTGCGTCCTGTGGCGACGGTAACTGGAACAACCCCTACCCAAAAGCTGATCAGCTGGCGAACAGTTTTTATACATCTTTTAATGAACGTCCAAAGCACCTGGATCCAGCGCGTTCTTATAGTTCGACTGAATATCAGTTTATTGCCAATATCTACATGCCACCGTTGCAGTACCATTATTTGAAACGGCCTTATACCTTAATTCCTTTTGCTGCATCTGAAATGCCAATGGTACGTTATCTTGATGAAAAGGGAAAAGAGCTGGCAAGTGATATCGAGGTTAGCAAGATTGTTTTTAGTGAATACACGATTAAGATTCGCCCGGATATTTTATACCAACCACATCCCGCCTTTGCTAAAAATAATGCGGGTAAATATTTGTATCACAAGCTATCGGCAGAGCAATTAGACGATGTTTATACTCTGGCAGATTTACCCGAAACCGCTAGCCGGGAATTAACCGCAGCAGATTATGTGTATCAAATTAAACGCCTTGCACATCCTAAATTACAATCGCCTATCTTGGGTATCATGTCTGACTATATAGTTGGGCTGCCTGAGTTGGCAAAAGAGCTAGATGTCGCGCTGACAAAAGCGAAGCAAGAGACGGAATCAGGCAGTAGTCAATATTTAGATTTGCGAAAATACGAGTTAGCGGGTGTTAAAGCGATTAATCGTTATACCTATACAATAAAAATAAAAGGTAAGTACCCGCAACTTATATATTGGTTAAGTTTGCCATTTTTCTCGCCGATGCCTTTTGAGGCGGAACAATTTTATGTTCAACAAGGCTTAGTAGATAAAAATATAAATTTGAATTGGTACCCGATTGGTTCGGGGCCTTATATGTTGACAGTGAATAATCCTAATCTGCAAATGGTGATGACGCGTAATCCAAATTATAAAGGCGAATATTATCCTGATGAAGGTGAGGTTGGTGATGCAGAAAAAGGATTGTTGGTTGATGCAGGTAAAGCCTTGCCATTTATTGATAAAGTGATTTTCAGCCTAGAACGTGAAGGCATTCCTGTATGGAACAAATTTTTGCAAGGTTATTACGATAGTTCAGGGATTAGCTCGGATAGTTTTGATCAAGCGGTGAGCATGACAACACAAGGTGATGCAACGCTAACAAGCTCAATGGAAGAAAAAGAGATTAGTTTGTTAACGGCGGTGCAAACATCGAGTTATTACACGGGTTTTAATATGAAAGATCCGGTGATTGGTGGCACCTCAGAACGAGCAAGAAAATTACGTCGTGCCATTGCTATAGCGGTTGATTACGAAGAATATATTTCGATTTTTCTAAATGGGCGAGGTATTGCTGCTCAAGGACCATTACCGCCGGGGCTTTATGGTTACAAGGAAGGTGAGCAAGGCATCAACCCCTTTGTTTATGAGTGGAAAAATGATCGTCCACAACGTAAAAGTCTCGATGAAGCCAAGCAGTTATTAATTGAGGCAGGTTACCCGAATGGGCTAGATCCGGAAACTGGCGATAAATTAATTTTAAATCTTGATACCGCCTCAACAGGTCCCGATGCAAAGTCTCGGTTAGACTGGTGGCGTAAACAATTTAAAAAACTGAATATTGAGTTAAATATACGTAGCACCGACTACAATCGTTTTCAGGATAAAATGTCGAATGGCTCGGCCCAAATCTTTCAATGGGGCTGGAATGCGGATTACCCGGATCCTGAAAATTTTATGTTCCTGCTCTATGGGCCAAATGCCAAGGTTGGCAAGAATGGTGAAAACGCGGCAAATTATAATAATCCGGAGTTTGATAAGCTGTTCGATATAATGAAAAACATGGATAACGGTTCTCAACGTTTAGACATAATTAATCAAATGGTCAGCATTGCACGTAAAGACAGCCCCTGGTTATGGGGTTTTCATCCCAAATCATTTAGTTTGCAACATGGCTGGTATAAAAACACCAAACTTAATTTAATGGCAAATAATACGCTTAAATACAAACGGATTGACTCTGCGCAACGAGCCGATAAACGTGATGCCTGGAATAAGCCGGTGACATGGCCACTTTATACCGCATTGTTCCTGTTTATTGTGGTGGTTCTGCCAGGCGTGATTAGTTATCGACGTAAAGAGCATGGCAAGGGCAGAAAATACTGATGTTAGCTTATATCCTGCGACGCTTACTGTATTCAATACCGATATTAATCGGTGTTAACCTGATTACATTCTCATTATTTTTTATTGTGAATACACCAGACAATATTGCCAGAATGCAATTGGGTGTTAAAAATGTCACACCTGCCGCGATTGAAAAATGGAAATCCAACCACGGTTATGACAAACCGCTTTTATATAATAAAAATAATCAAGGAATGTCGGCATTTACCAACACTATTTTTTACGATAAATCGGTCAGACTTTTTGTGTTTGATTTTGGTGCCTCCGATGAAGGTCGTGACATTAGTCATGATATTCAACAACGAATGTGGCCAAGTTTAGCAATAGCCATTCCCAGTTTACTTGTTGGTTTATTGGTTAACATTACACTGGCGATGCTGTTGGCATTTTTTAGGGGTACTTATATTGATATAAGCGGTGTGATCGCGGGTATTCTACTTATTTCGATATCGGCACTGTTTTATATAATTGGTGGTCAGTACATCATGAGCAAACTTTGGCATTTGGTGCCTATTTCTGGTTATAGCGAAGGGGTGTCCGGGTTTAAATTTTTGATCTTACCGGTAATCATTGCAGTGGTTGCAGGCATAGGTTCTGGAACACGATGGTATCGAACCATTTTTCTTGAAGAAATTAATAAGGATTATGTTAGGACGGCACGTGCCAAAGGTTTATCAGAGGTCAGTGTTTTATTCAGGCATATATTACAAAATGCCATGATACCTATCTTGACCGGCGTGGTGGTTATTATTCCACTACTGTTTATGGGTAGCTTATTAACCGAATCCTTCTTTGGTATTCCTGGTTTAGGAAGTTACACGATTGATGCCATTCACGCACAGGACTTTGCGATTGTTCGTGCTATGGTATTTTTGGGCTCAGTGCTTTATATCATTGGTCTTATCCTGACGGATATTTCTTACACCCTTGTTGATCCACGGATAAGGTTGTCTTGATATGAACGTAATAGAAACCGGCATTTCGTGGTGGCAAGTCAAACCGGATGTTCTTTGGACTGATTGGCTTATCTATGCCTTATTAGTGGTTATTGCCATATTTGTTAATCACGCCCGTCAACATGAACACCTACGAGCGCCATGGCGTTTAATTCTACGCCGTCGATTGGCAATGGCTTCATGCATCATATTGTTAGCTTTTGCGACCATTGGTTTGCTCGACTCAATACATTTTCGACAAGCAGTTGAACAACGAAGCGATGGAACGTTCCGTTACGACAATGAGTCGGTGAGTTTGTTTGACCAGATAGTGCTGCCACTGAAAAATAATACAGAAAAAACCTATTCAGCGCCGTTCGCAGTACGGCTTTACGCAAAAGAAAATATTGAAACTGCTGACGGCTCGATGTATCGAGACTATCCGAGACTTAAATACGCAGGTGCGCATTTAGGTGAAGACATTAATCGTCAAGGCGAAGATATTAAGGTACGAGTAATAACCGCACTTTGGCAGGCAGCGCTAGTGATCGTTGCAATAATTATTTTACTAGCAGCCTGGCGTGGTATTAAGCGGTCACAAGGTTTCAGTCAATCATTGACTAGCATGATCTTTGGGCATGGAACCATCCCGTGGAAAACAGTCATTGCTACCTTGGCATTTATCGTCCTTATCATTAGTTTGTCATTACAGTTAGCAACGGTATATCACGTTTTTGGAACAGATAAAGTAGGCCAGGATGTTTTTTATTTAACGCTTAAGAGTATTCGTACCGGTCTGGTTATTGGAACACTCACTACATTGGTCATGCTGCCATTTGCCATTATGTTAGGCATTATGGCAGGTTACTTCAGAGGTTGGGTGGATGATGTGATTCAATACATTTACACAACCCTAAGTTCAATTCCCAGTGTATTACTGATTGTCGCCGCCGTGTTAATGATTCAGGTAGTCATTGACAATAATCCGGATGCTTTTTCGACCTTGCAGCAACGTGCAGATGTGAAGCTACTCGCCTTGTGTTTCATTCTGGGGATCACCAGTTGGACTGGACTATGCCGTTTATTGCGTGGTGAATCTCTAAAATTGCGAGAGTCTGATTATATTCAAGCAGCACAAGCATTTGGTGTTAGCAATCTTAAAATAATTACACGCCATATTTTGCCAAATGTCATGCATATTGTGTTGATTTTAGTGGTACTGGATTTCAGTGGCCTGGTGCTGGCTGAAGCAGTGCTCTCTTATGTGGGTGTCGGTGTTGACCCTTCAATGATCAGTTGGGGAAACATGATTAATGGTGCAAGGCTGGAAATGGCTCGCGAACCTATTGTCTGGTGGTCATTGATGGCAGCATTTATTTTTATGTTGTTGTTAGTACTGACGGCGAATTTGTTTGCCGATGCAGTGCGCGATGCGTTTGATCCGCGACTGCGAAATAGTTAAACAGGATATTGTTCATGACGAACATTTTGCTACAAATAAAGAATTTACAAACGCAGTTTGATACACCGCGAGGTATTCTGCGAGCGGTTGATGGTGTTAGCTTTGATATTCGCAAAGGTGAAACGTTTGCGTTATTAGGCGAATCAGGCTGTGGCAAATCAATGACGGCATTATCGATGATGCAACTTGTGCCAGAGCCTGCAGGACGGATAGCAGCGGGTAGTATTCTTCTTGATGGAGATGACATTCTGCAATACTCAGAATCGCAGATGAGACCGGTACGTGGTAGTCGTATCGCAATGATTTTTCAGGAACCACAAACATCACTAAACCCGGTTCTGACGATTGGTGATCAAATACGCGAAACAGTTTATCAGCATACACAGTTGAGAAATGATGCCGCTAAACAACGCGTTGTTGAATTATTAGACTCGGTAGGCATTCCAGATCCGATACGTCGTTATGATGAATATCCGCATCAATTATCCGGTGGCATGAAACAACGTATCATGATTGCGATTGCGTTGGCTGGGGAGCCGGATCTTTTAATTGCCGATGAACCGACAACCGCACTGGATGTAACGATTCAGGCACAAGTACTGGATCTGTTGAAAAAGATCCAAAAAGAAACGGGCATGGCAATTTTATTAATAACGCATGATTTAGGTGTGGTCGCCGGTATGGCTGATCGTGTTGGTGTCATGTATGCAGGACAAATTGTTGAACGGGCGGACAGCGAACATTTTTTCAAAACACCACGCCACCCCTATGCTGAAAAACTATTTGCCTCTTTACCGGGGGATATGAAACGGGGTAAAACACTGGCCGTCATTAAGGGTAGTGTCCCTGCGCTAACACAGACATTTACTGGCTGTCGTTTTGTTGAACGATGCGATTATGCGCTAGCCGTCTGCCAAGACACAGTACCAGACTGGCTGGATAGTCAGGTTCGTTGTCATCGTTATGATAAACAATGGCAGCAGTTATTTAATTCACAAACGTTGAATAAAGTAGCTAGTGAGCAACTAAATCGAACAGATCCTGCTGAGGATTTATTACTACAAGTTGACGAATTGAAAGTTCATTTTCCCGTTCATAAGGGGTTATTTAGACGTTTGACAGGGCATGTTAAAGCGGTAGACGGGGTTTCTTTATTAATTCGCAAAGGACATACCTTGGCATTGGTGGGCGAATCGGGTTGTGGCAAGACCACTGCGGGTAAGGGGTTGTTACAACTATTGCCTGTCACTTCAGGTGAAGTTGTATATAACGGTGTGGATTTGTGTGCCCAGAGTTCGTCGAGTATGCGTAGCCTGCGCTCTGATCTGCAGATTATATTTCAAGACCCGTATGCTTCGATGAACCCGCGCATGCTGGTGGGCGATATTATTGCAGAGGGAATGATTGCACAAAATATCTGTAAGACACGGCAACAACGTAACGACATCACTAAACAGTTACTTAAGCAGGTGGGGTTACCAGAGGATAGTGTGAACCGCTACCCACATGAATTTTCCGGTGGTCAACGGCAGCGTATTTGTATCGCGCGTGCGTTAGCGGTAAATCCAAAATTAATAGTTTGTGATGAACCAACCAGTGCTCTGGATGTGTCTGTACAGGCGCAAATATTGAACTTATTACAAAAACTTCAGTCTGAATTGCAGTTATCTTTTTTATTTATTACTCATAATATTTCGGTTGTCGAATATTTGGCTCATGAAGTGGCGGTTATGTATTTAGGAAGAATTGTAGAGCAGGGCAGTGTTGATGAAGTGTTGCATAGCCCGAAACATCCCTACACACAGGCACTGTTATCAGCCGTACCAGTGATCGATGCGAAAACTCAAAAGGAGGTTATTCAGTTGGAAGGAGATTTACCATCACCGCTGAACCCGCCCTTAGGTTGTCACTTTCATCCTCGCTGCATACATGCCGTTCAGGCATGTCATGATCACTACCCGCAAACAGTGAGTTTTTCTGCATCACATACCGTTAATTGCCATCTCTATGCCACTTCGTAAAACTGATACTATTATTTTTGTTTACAACGCAGATAGTGGTTTATTCAATCTGGTGAGTGATATGGCGCATAAGTTTCTATCACCAGAAACGTACGATTGTCAGTTGTGTATGCTGACTCATGGTCATTTCGGTATGCGTGACCAATGGCATGATTATTTAGAAACACTAGATGCTGAAATGGAATTTTTGCATCGTGATGAATTTGTAAAAAAATACCCTGAACATAAAGCTGAACTGCCTGCATTGTTTTTACAACGTGATGCTGCGGTGGAGTTGCTAGTATCAGCAAGCACAATAATGAGTTGTTCAACGATGGATATGTTGATACATCAGGTCAATGACCGAATAACCACTGTACCTGCCTAGTTGGGTTTAACTGCTTTGGCTTGTTACATCAACGAATAATTTTATACGTTGCCCCGGCTGTAAATACTTGTTTTTCTTAATTGTGTTCCAACGCAGTAAATCAGCAACTCTTACCCGGAAACGCGTCGCAATTCTGGCCAAAGAGTCACCGCGGCGAACAATATAGTTAATTCGTTGCATAATCGATTTGCTACGTGGGACAGCTGCATGGCTTACCTGAGTTCTCGTTGATGCCTGAGCCGTCTTTGTCCAAATAACGAGTTTCTGACCACGTTGTAGTACGTCACGGGGTGCCATGGCATTCCATTTAGCTAAAGCTCTAACGCTGACTTTGTACTTGCGAGACAGATCCCAAAAGTTATCACCCGATTTGACGACATGAGTGACTTTGTGACGACCCGATTTTGGTGAATTTAAAATCTTTTGTTTACGTTGCGTTTCACTTAAGCGATATGTTCGAGCGCTCTTGGCGGCAACGGGAATGACCAGATTTTGCCCAATACGAATGATATTACGACGGAGCTTATTGCTGTCTTTTAATAGCGATAAACTAATGCGGTATTTGTCTGCAATATGGCTAAGTGTTTCACCCGATTTTACTTTATGGTGTTTCCAGCGCATGCGTTGTGAGCTAGGTAAATCAGCGAGTTTAGCCTCGAACGCTGGCGCTTTATCAACAGGGATAAGTAAATAATGAGGACCTTTGGGAGCGGTAGCCCAACGATTAAAACCTGGGTTTAATTTATACAGTTCATCAAGGCTGATATCGGCCATTTCAGCGGCCAGCGCCAGATCTATTTGGCTTTTTGTATCGACCTTGCTGAAGTAAGGCTTATTTTCAAGTGATGCAACATTCATATTGTATTGTGTTGGATTTGCAACGACTTTGGCGATAGCGAGTAATTTGGGAACATAGCTGCGAGTTTCTTTAGGTAGACTTAATGCCCAGAAATGCGTCGGCTTGCCACGTTTTTTATTGCGTCGCACGGCTTTTAACACGGTTCCTTCACCAGAATTGTATGCCGCGAGGGCTAACATCCAGTCACCGTCGAAAATTTTATTGAGTCGTTGTAAATAATTGAGCGCAGCCTGCGTTGACGCGTATACATCACGGCGGCCGTCATACCACCAGTTTTGTTTCAAGCCGAAACGACGTCCTGTCCCGGGAATAAATTGCCATATACCTGCGGCACGGCCATGTGAATAAGCAAAAGGTTGAAAGGCGCTTTCAACAATGGGCAGGAGTGCAATTTCACCGGGCATGCCGCGTTTTTCAATCTCACTAACGATGTAGTGCATGTAGGGAGCAGCACGCTCGTTAACGCGATCCATGTACTTAGGGTGTCGCGCATACCAGTCGATTTCACGCTGAATGCGTGAATTTTCTAATGGTGGTAAAGAGTAATTGTTACGTAAGCGTGCCCAGACATCGGTGGATTCTTTGGGCAGGTTGGGAAACGCGGCTTGTTGGGATGTTTCAATAGCAAGCACGACCTTTTCTATTTCAGGGCTAGTTGCCTCATTATTGCTAACAGCATTAACAGGAGCTTCAATCTCTACAACTTGATGTGGAGATGTTGTAGCAGCAGGAATCGAGGGACTTGTTGTACAAGCAGATAACATCAGGGTTGCCGTAGCAACGCCGACTATGCGCGTTATGGCTGCGCGCATTCGAATTTGGGATGACATAGAACAATTTTTCCTTACATACAGCATTATTTTTTTATGTCGCACATGGTAGGTTTCTCCGCGTCAGGAATCAACTCTCATTTATAGGGTATTTAGTAGACCACGTTGGCTTGCGCAGAACTGAGTGATTTGTCACATTAAGACGCATTGACACAAACTTATGTGTAATACTTGATAAATAAAGACTTTTATATTGAGCAAGCATGTATAAACACTCTCATAAGGCATTTAATGACTGGTATCGAACAGGACTAGGGCAATTATTGGCCGAGGCTGAGTCGAACCAGATGAATGAGTTATTGCCGGATTTATTTGGCTATCATTTACTTCAGATTGGCGTGCATGGATCCAAGGCACTTTGTCAGGCGAGTCGTGTTTCCCATCAGATGCATTTAGAAACCGCTCCCGAGTTGAAAGCAGGCGTGTATGCGCATACTTCGCGCCTGCCTTTTGCCAGTGAAAGTATTGATGTGTGTGTGGTCAGCCATAGTTTGGAATTTGATGAGGATCCACATGCTATATTGCGTGAGATAGATCGCGTGTTAATTCCGGAAGGACACGTTGTTCTGTTAGGCTTTAACTCAAGAAGTTGTTGGGGAGTGAATCGTTTTTTTCGAGGCTGGCGTAAACAGCTACCCTGGTCAGGCAAATTTTACAGTCGTGCACGGGTTAAAGATTGGCTAAGTGTATTGGGTTACGATTGTGTTCATACGGATGGCGTCTTTTTTCGTCCACCTATCCAGCATGAAAAATTGATGAAGAAGCTGGAATTTATGGAGAAATATACGCCTGCATGGTTAAGTATTTTTGCCGGGGTCTATATTATTACGGCACGTAAGCGAACTAGCACATTGACACCTATAGGTCCGCGTTGGCGAACTACAGGTAAAAAAATAATTAATGGTGGGTTGGTTGAACCCAGCACGCGAGGAATTCATAGTGACTGAACAGGTTGAAATATTTACGGACGGTGCCTGTCGCGGCAATCCCGGCCCGGGAGGGTGGGGGGTGTTACTACGTTTTAATGGCACTGAAAAAGAACTTAAAGGCAGCGAGACAGAAACAACTAATAATCGTATGGAGTTGATGGCTGCTATCAGTGCTCTGGAAGCCTTAACCCAACCTTGTAAGGTTAAACTAACCACGGATTCAAAATATGTTTTACAAGGTTTAACTGAATGGATGCCAAACTGGAAGAAACGCAATTGGCAAACGGCAGCGAAAAAGCCGGTTAAGAATGTTGACCTGTGGCAGCGCCTTGATGCGGCAGCACAAGCTCACGACATTGATTGGCACTGGGTTAAAGGGCATAGCGGACATGCCGAAAACGAACTGGTCGATCAGCTTGCTAATGATGCTGTTGATGAAATGTTAGGCGGTTAAAGAGTATTGATTGCTAAATAGTACATGATGTTTTATTTTACTACTCATTAATCGCTACACCTATCAAATAGAAAATCCATGAGACAAATAGTCCTCGATACAGAAACAACCGGTCTTGATCACAGCGATGGTCATCGCATTATTGAAATTGGTTGTGTTGAAATGGTTAACCGCCGCCTCACTGGCAATGATTTTCATCAATACCTACAACCGGATCGTGAAATTGATGCAGGTGCGATGGAAGTGCATGGCATCAGTAATGAAAGCCTACTGGATAAACCACGTTTTGAAGAAGTGGTTGTGGATTTGGTTGATTACCTGAAAGATGCTGAACTCATTATTCATAATGCTCCGTTTGATGTGGGATTTTTGAATATGGAGCTCAAACGTTGCGGCAACAAACAAATGATTGCTGATTTTTCTACCGTCATCGACAGTTTGGTGATGGCGCGGCAAAAACATCCGGGGCAGAAGAACACACTTGATGCCTTATGTAAGCGTTATGACGTAGATAACTCACAACGTGATTTGCATGGCGCCTTACTTGATGCGCAAATTCTAGCCGATGTTTATTTAGCCATGACCGGTGGTCAGGGCGCATTGATGCTGGATAGCTCGGTGGATGCCAGCGGTATGCCAGCAGAAGAAAAGATTCGTCGCATTGATAGCGACCGACCTGCCTTAAAGCTTATTCAGCCAACCGATGAAGAGTTGAGCCTGCACGAAGCACGCCTCGATGCTGTGGATAAAGGCTGTGATGATGGTGCGGTTTGGCGTAGAAGTTAAACAAAACAATAAAAAAGCCCGTCATTGACGGGCTTTTTTATTTATAACACGATATAAATATTAGCCGTTAGCTTTTTCCTGCTCAGCAACTTGCTTACGAACGTCATCCATATCAAGTGCTTTCACTTTGCCGATAATTTCAGTCAAGGCAGCTTCTGGCAGGGCACCTGGTTGTGAGAACACAATAATGTTGTCACGGAAAATCATCAGGGTTGGGATAGAACGAATTTGGAACATTTGTCCCAGTTCCTGTTCTTCCTCGGTATTAATCTTGGCAAAGGTTATATCGGTATTTTCACCGGCCACTTTCTCAAATACGGGCGCAAAACCTTTACAAGGACCACACCACGGGGCCCAAAAATCCAAAACAACAATATCGTTGCTATCTAGCGTGGACTGTAAAGTGTCCTTGGTTACATCAACTGGCATGGTCAAATCCTCGTTAAAATATCAGTATTCACTAATATAGGGATAATATCTGAGAATACAAGAGGGATATTGCATAGATTCGTGTACAGTAGGGTAAAACATGAATAGAAGAAGGGAAATGTCTGCTGTCGACCCGAAGCGGACATTCAAGAAGGCTATCCTTCCTTATAATTTGGCCGCGTGAAAAACGTTTATTTCTATGTAATTTGGATGCAAAATAAAAATGTTAAAGAATCTACTGTTACCTAAAAATGTCATTACATACTCATTGTCACTGTTTGTTTTTTTATCTTCCCTCAGTGGATGCCAGACATCGGTAAATCGTCAACTAAGTGATGACAGTAAGAATGAATCATCAAATAACACGAATAAATTGACCGATTATAACGACACGCCTTCCTATAATCACCGGGTTATTTGTAACAATTTGGTAAAGATAAGAAAGTTTCGTCAGTTTGATAATTGTATAACTCAGTTTCAACGACATATAAAAAATGGTGAGATGACAATTGGAAGTGTAGTTTCTTTTCTGGGAGATGACACCTTTAATAAAGATTATACAAAGGCAGATATATATGGGATGAGGGCCGAGGCGGCGCTAGCAAGGTCAGACCTGGACAAGGCGCATGAATATGGCCTTATCGCACTTAAGGGTATTGAAGGTTTCCCCGCCCGCATAAAAAATTTATCCGAACGAGGAGTGGCGGAATTTAACAGAATTTACTTAGGCCGGCGTGTTTATGGAGTTCTAGCTGTGATTGAAGGGGGAAGGGGGAATGTTGATCAAGCCAAGTCTTATATGAACTCTCTTAAGCAGATGGGGCTTAGTTGTGCAGGTTGCTATCAGTTTAGACCGGAACTCAAATATTGGCTTGCCAGAGGATATTTTTCTATTGGCGATTACCCTGCTGCATATCAGGTGCTAGCAAATAAGGAGTTGAATAGTGATGACACTATGCATGATATAGCGACTGCTATTAATTACATAAACCCAGCTTACTACCTTCTGAAAGGAGCAACTGGCTTTGATATGGGTGATGTTCAAAATTTCAAGACGTTTGAACACGAAGCGATGATTTGCAGAGCGTTGTATATGGTAAACAATACAAAATCATACTCTTGTTATCAGAATATTTTAAAGAATGAAATCGCTCCATTTTTTGGTGCGATAGAATTTATGGCCTTGCAGGATAGCGGCAATATTGAATTGCGTGGCAAGCAGTATGACAAAGCAGAAGCTACAGTATCTAGAGCAATCGAATTACTAGAGTCTCAGCGTTCAAGTTTATCTACAGACACACATCGAATGGGTTTTGTTGGCGATAAATTGAATGTTTATCTTGATATGGTCAATATTAAATTAGCCCTGGGTAAGAATGCGGAAGCCTTTGAGTATGCTGAACGCGCCAAGTCACGCGCCCTGGTGGATTTGTTGGCCTCCAAGCAAGATTTTTCTTCCTCAAATAATAAATTGAAGATAGAAAAGCTGTTATCTGATCTGGAAAGTGCGGAACAAGAATCATTGATTCTGCAACCTGAGGCTGCAAAGGGCGGTACGACTCGTAGCATCGTTAAAAAGAAGAAGGCCGCAATCAAAACAGCCGATGCACAACTTGCTTCGTTGGTTACGGTCTCAAAGCCATCTCTCTCTGATATTCAGAAACAACTGGGTAAACATGAAACGGTTTTAGAATACTATGGCAAGGGCGAAGCAGGCTTGTTTGCCTTTGTCGTGACGCGCAGCAAGATTAAGGCCGTTGTGCTGGAAGCGAGTAATATTAAGAAGCTTGTTAGGGCTTACCGCGGTAGCTTGTCAGACCCACAGAGTAGAAATTATAAACAGACTGCGAAGGCACTCTATAACGCGGTTATAAAACCCGTAAAGCCTTATATTAAAACCAAACAGTTGACGGTTGTGCCGCACGGTGTATTGCATTACGCCCCGTTTTCTGCACTTTATGATGGCAAGCGCTACCTAGTAGATAGTTACCAGATCCGGATATTACCGAGTACTTCAGTGTTGGGTTTTCTTAATAAGGCGAGCTCTAAGAACCAAGGTAGCATGTTGACATTGGGTAATCCAGATCTTGGCGATCCAAGCATGAGACTGCCAGGTGCAGAACAGGAAGTACTCCGTGTGGCCAAATTAGTACCTAAGACAAAAGTCCTGTTGAGGAAGAAGGCGACCGAGACGGCATTGAAGAAGTATGGTTCTGAGTTTAAACAGATACATTTTGCGATGCATGGGCAGTTTAATAACGCTGAACCCTTAGCTTCACGTTTATTGTTAGCGCCAGATCCAAAAAATGATGGCAGCCTGACGGTGAGTGAATTGTATGGTCTTCAATTTGATACTGATCTGGTTACCTTGTCTGCCTGTGAAACTGCATTGGGTGAAACAGCTAGTGGTGATGATGTGGTTGGGTTCACCCGTGGTTTTTTATATGCCGGTGCTCGGTCTATTGTCTCCAGTCTGTGGTCGGTTGAAGATAATGCTACCCGCGACTTAATGGTGAGCTTTTACAAAAACCTTAGAACTAAAAGTAAGAGTGAGGCGCTACAAAGCGCACAACAAAAGGTTAGGAAGAAATATAAACACCCATTCTTTTGGGCGGCATTTCAGTTAACAGGTAGAATTTAGATTTTTGATGAAAGTATTGTTAATACTGACATATAAAAACTGTTTCTTAATAAATCGATTGACGTCCGCTTTTGGCCGGTTGCGGACATATGTTTCATATAATGTGTTTTATGGTGACTGACTCACTTGTCCAGAAAACATAGAGGTACCAATGAGAAGTATAAAAGCGATTATTGCTGGTAGTGTCTTTATTCTTGTTGTTATGTCGTTATCAGGTTTGATCTATATATTCCTCGCTGTTGGTTACAACGCACTGGCAAGTGATTTTCCTTTTTTAAATGATATTACTGACTTATTTAGATACTTGGTTGGTATACCTGTTTTTGTACTTACCATGTTCGCTGGTGGTTACATTACGGCAAGTATTGCTAATATGCATTCTAGTATAAAAGTGTGGTTTCATTGTCTTGTTGTAGGATTAATTGCTATTAGTAGCATGATGTGTTCTGTGTTGGAATATTCAAGCTTAACTTTAACCGGTATCATTGTAATAATACTTGCATTAAGTGCGTCGTCTGCCGGTGGTTTATATTGGTTAAAAGAAAATAAATAACACGAAAATCGGTCTGGCTAATGCATACATTGAATGACCAACTTTGGGCTGAAAAAATATTACCAAGGAGTAAACCGTTATGAATGATCATGTATATAAAAAAATAGAAGTTGTTGGTTCCTCCAGCAAAGGTACAGATGATGCCATCGAACAAGCTATTGCGAAGGCGAGTGAAAGTCTACATAACATGGATTGGTTTGAAGTTGTCGACACTCGCGGTCATATTGTTGATGGTAAGGTCGCTCACTATCAGGTGACGGTGAAGATCGGTTTCCGTCTGGAGTAAGACTCCCAGTTTAAAAAGGGTTTTAAGCCTGCGAGTGTTGTTGGAGCGCCCATGCAACGTGCTCACGAACTAATTTGGATTCGTGACTGCGGTGTCTTTTTAAGGCATTAATAATGTCGTCAGATGTTTTAGCATTCCCCAGGGCGACAGCAATGTTTCGCAACCAGCACTCATAACCAATTCTACGTATTGCACTACCCGACATGCGTTCCAGAAAAGTGTCTTCGTCCCAGTTAAATAATTCAACAAGACTTACATCATCAAGTGAATGGCGTGGCATAAAATCAATTTCATGAGAAAGTTGTGCAAAACGATTCCATGGACAAACGAGTTGGCAATCATCACAACCATAAATACGGTTGCCAATTTGTTTTCTTAATTCAACTGGAATGCTGTCACGCATTTCAATAGTTAAGTAACTAATACAGCGTCTTGCATCGAGCCGGTTCGGTGCGATGATTGCTTGTGTCGGGCAAATGTCGATACAGGCTTCGCATGTACCACAGTGATCGGTGGCGGCATCATCAATCGGTAACGGTAAGTCGATAAATAACTCACCAAGAAAAAACCATGAGCCGGCATCGCTGTTAATTAAGTTGGTGTGCTTTCCTAGCCAGCCAAGTCCCCCTTTGTTGGCAAGTGCTTTTTCTAAAATGGGTGCGCTATCGGTAAAAGCACGATAACCAAAGTCGCCAATGCTTTGGGTTATTTTGTCAGCTAGCTTCTGTAAACGATTGCGTATCAACTTATGATAATCACGACCTAGTGCATAGCGTGATATGTAAGCTTTTTCAGAGTCGGCGAGTACGCTGTCCATATCGTGCGCATTGGGTAGATAATCCATGCGTGCCGAGATGACGCGTAAGGTGCCGGGCTCTAATTCATCGGGACGGCTGCGTTTGGTGCCATGTTTTTCCATGTAGTGCATGTCGCCATGCAGACCTTCGTTGAGCCAGTTATTCAGAAAATGTTCTTCGCTAGATAAATCAACATCGGCGATACCAATTTGTTGGAAACCAAGTTCCTTGCCCCATGTTTTTATGTCACAGGCGAGCGATGCCATCTGATTTTCATCAGTAGGATCAATCTGAGAAGGTGAGGCTTTTTCATTCATAGTGCTATGATACCGGTTATGCGTCGTTTACCTAATGCCTTATACACTGCTGAAGAAGTTCGCGAACTGGATCGTCTGGCGATCGAGGAATTTGCGATCCCCGGCGCAACGCTCATGGAGCAGGCTGGCAAGGCTGCCTTTAATGCCATGCGTGAGAAATGGCCCAAGGCACGACGCATGGTTGTGTTGGTGGGGACGGGCAATAATGGTGGTGATGGTTTTGTGGTGGCAACCTTGGCGAAGGCGGCAAACTGTGAGGTTCGTGTTTTTCAGGTGGGTGATGCAACGCGTTTAAAGGGCGATGCACTGACGATGGCTCAACGTTGGCAACAGGCTGGCGGTGAGATTGAACCTTTTGAAGAAGGGCTCGATTTAGGCGGAAGCGAAGTTGTTGTGGATGGTTTGCTCGGTACAGGTTTGAACGCTGAGGTCACTGGCGATTGGGCGGATGCAATTCGTGCGATTAATTATAGTCACGCAGCTGTTATGGCGTTGGATATTCCCTCAGGTTTGGATGCTAATACAGGTTCGGTACTCGGTGTTGCCGTGAATGCGCATTTAACCGTGACCTTCATTGGCTTAAAGCGTGGGTTGATGACAGGTGCCGGACCGCGCCACGTTGGGCAGTTGGTTTATGACGATTGCCGAGTGCCACCAGAGGTATTAATGAAAATTCAGCCATCTTGCTCACGACTGGGGTTTGATGGTTTGGGACATCTGCTGGGTCCGCGACCTCGTGATGCACACAAAGGTCAATGTGGGCATGTGCTCGTTATCGGCGGTGAGTCTGGAATGAGCGGTGCAGTGCGTTTGGCTGCTGAAGCGGCAGCACGCGTTGGCGCGGGTTTGGTGAGTGTGGCAACACGACCTGTTCATGCTGGAAGTATTAGCGCAGCTTGTCCTGAATTAATGTGTCATCCGGTTGATAGTGTGGCGGCATTAAAGCCGTTACTTGCTAAGGCATCGGTGATTGCAATTGGGCCGGGACTTGGTCAATCAGAGTGGTCGAGGCAAATGTTATCCGCCGTGCTAGAGCAAGATCGCCCAATGGTTATAGATGCTGATGCGCTTAATTTACTTGCAATGGAACCGGTGTCACGCGCGCAGTGGATTTTAACGCCACACCCGGGAGAAGCCGCACGCTTACTGGATACAGATACGGCGACGATACAACACGATCGTTTTGCCGCCGTTACTGAGTTACAACAACGTTATGGCGGTAGTGTGGTGTTAAAAGGGCCAGGAACGTTGGTTGCTTCCGCAGAGATGCCTGTCGGCCTTTGCAGCGAAGGCAATCCGGGGATGGCCAGTGGCGGCATGGGCGATGTGTTAACCGGTGTGATTGCCGGAATTCTTGCACAACGCACTCAGGCTGAAACGATGCAGGCGTTGGCTGCACGCTTGGGTGTCTGTGTGCATGGTCGAGCCGCTGATATTGCCGCTCATCAAGATGGTGAACGTGGCTTGCTCGCCAGCGATGTCATCGCCATGCTCAGAGAAACCGTTAATCCGGCCCAATTTGGTTAATTTAATGCAATATCGTATTGATTCTGATCAGGAGATGCAGGCATTGGGCGCAAAGCTGGCAGGTGCTTGCGATGGTAGGGGGCGAATCTATCTGGATGGCGACCTCGGCACAGGTAAAACGACGCTGGTGCGGGGGTTAATTCATGCATTAGGCCATGATGGTGCAGTAAAAAGCCCGACTTTTACCTTGGTAGAACCTTACCAAATTGGTTCTATTGATGTATACCACTTTGATTTATATAGACTTTCAGACCCTGAAGAGCTTGAATATATGGGGCTTCGTGACTATTTTTCATCAAATAGCTTGTGTTTGGTGGAGTGGCCTGACAAAGGGGGGCAGATGTTGCCAGCCCCTGATTTAATGCTCAAGTTGAGCCATGATGGCCGCTCACGTGATGTGACCATTTCAGCTCAGAGCGAACAGGGACAATCAATGCTAAAAGTACTGGAAAACAGTTAGTTATAAACCTTACTTCCACGATCTATCTAATGTTGTTTTTTAAGATCACCGTGTATATACTTAATATCAATAAGTATTTATTGTAATAAGTAATAAGAAAGGTGCATGGCATGAGAAACCTCTGGATTGCCATTTTGTTGTTCACAAGCTTGCCGGTTTTCGCTGGGCAGGCTGAAGTCGTCGGCGTCCGCCTATGGCCTGCACCCGATCATACCCGTCTTGTTTTCGACCTAAGTGGCCCGGTTGAACATAGCCTATTTACTCTTCCTGACCCTGATCGAATTGTTATCGATTTAAAAAATACTGGTCTGGATAAAGAATTAACGCCGGATCTAAGCAAAGGGCCGGTGAAGAGTATTCGCAGCGGCGGACGTAATGGCACTGATTTACGTATTGTGCTCGATACCAAAGCCACGATGCGTCCAAAGAGTTTTGTGCTTAAACCTTATGGTGAGTATGGCAACCGTCTGGTTTTGGATCTTTACAACGTAAAAGATAAAAAGCGTAAAGTTGCTAAAACAGCTCGTTTGACTGCCAAGAAACAGTCCAGCGCAAAGTTACGTGATGTAGTGATTGCGATTGATGCAGGGCATGGTGGTGAAGATCCCGGTGCGCGTGGCCACCGTGGTACTCGTGAGAAACATGTGGTGCTAGCGATTGCGCGTCGATTAGAAGCACTGGTTAAAAAAGAGCCGGGCATGCGTCCTGTGATGATTCGTGATGGTGACTATTACATAAGTCTGCGTGGTCGGGTTAAAAAAGCGCGTCAAAAGCGCGCGGATATTTTTATTTCGATTCACGCTGATGCCTTCCATAACAAAAAAGCCAAAGGGTCTTCTGTGTACACGTTGTCGCCACGTGGTGCGACCAGTGAAGCAGCGCGTTGGTTAGCTGAAAGTGAAAACAAGGCCGATTTAATTGGTGGTGTTAGCCTTGATGATAAGGATGACCTGCTTGCATCCGTATTACTCGATTTGTCACAAACAGCGAGTCTTGAAGCCAGTTTGGATGTGGCTGATCATATCTTGGGTGGTTTGAAACGCGTCGGTAAGGTACACAAACGCCGCGTACAGTCAGCCAGTTTTATGGTCTTGAAGTCCCCGGACATTCCATCGGTATTGGTTGAAACGGCGTTTATTTCTAATCCTGAAGAAGAACGCAAGCTGTTAACAAAATCTTACCAGCAAAAATTAGCGAAAGCCTTGATGACGGGTGTGCGTAAGTATTTTCATCGCTTCCCACCACCGGGTACTCATTTGGCACGTCGTCACGTGATTCAGTCGGGTGAAACGCTTTCTGCGATTGCACAACAGTACCAAGTACCAGTGACAAGTTTGCGCAGTGTTAACCAACTTAAAGGTGATCGCGTTAAAGTGGGTCAGACTTTACAAATCCCGGTACAAACTAGCGATAGTTAATCTTAAGCTATTTTAGTTTTTGCAAGCGACTGCGCCTTCTGGTTATTTCCCTTCCTCCTCAATTTTTTCTATCGAAAAAACCACATGTCGTCAGGGAAACAACCAGAAGGCTTGTTTGTATAACCTTTGGATTAGTTACAAGTGACTGCGCCTTCTAGTTATTTCCCTTCCTCCTCAATTTTTTCTGCGAAAAAACCACATGTCGTCAGGGAAACAACTAGAAGGCTTGTTTAGTCTCTTAGGTGATTTCAGTTTACCATTTTACCTTGCTTTGATTTAAGCTAGCACCATGAGTTTCACTGTAGACCAGCATATTCAACAATTACCGATCCAGCTTGCCAATCAGATTGCGGCAGGTGAAGTCGTCGAGCGTCCTGCTTCCGTGGTGAAGGAATTGCTTGAAAACAGTTTGGATGCCGGCGCTAAACAAGTAGATATTGATATTGAACAGGGGGGCTTGCTTAGTATTCGGGTTCAGGATGATGGGGCAGGGATGTTCGAGCAAGATCTGCCGCTGGCTTTATCGCGACACGCGACCAGTAAGGTAAGCAGCCTGTTTGATTTAGAACATTTGGTTAGTTTGGGTTTTCGTGGCGAGGCGTTACCGAGTATCGCTTCTGTATCACGTTTGCAAATTATTACCCGTAGGCATGATGCGTCACAGGCAAGCCGTATTGAAGTCAGTGAGCAGGGTGAGATCAGTGATGTGCATCCCGCTGCACACCCTTACGGGACGACGGTGGTGGTCGATGATTTATTTTGTAATGCCCCAGCGCGGCGACGTTTTTTACGTGCAGCCAAAACAGAGTTTGCACATATTCAGGATGTGGTGCAGCGAATTGCGTTGGCACGCTCGGATGTGACGATTCAACTGCGCCATAATAATCGGCAGGTTGTAAAAGTGTCGGCGGCAACTGATGAGCTGACGAATCAAAAACGTCTGTCACGAATATTTGGACAGGAGTTTGTAGAAACGGCTTACGCTGTAGCAGATGAAGCGGATGGTTTACGTTTAACCGGGTTTGTCGCGCCAGCGAGTTTACACCGCGCTCAAACAGATCGTCAGTATGTTTATATAAATGGTCGTGTGATTAAAGATCGTGTTTTATCTCATGCAATAAGACAAGCCTATGCTGAACAATTACCGGAAGGTCGTTTTGCCAGTTATTGTTTGCACCTTGAAATTGATCCGGTATTGGTTGATGTCAATGTTCACCCAACCAAACACGAAGTGCGTTTTCGTGATGGCCGCAATGTCCATGACTTTTTATTTTCTGCAGTACAACGTGCCTTACAAGGTCAAGCTGCGCCGGTATTCGAAACGACTGCGCTACTGAGTACCTCTGCACCCGTTACCAGTGAAGTAAGAGAACGTGCGACTGTCTACAATATGCCATTACGAACAGTGGTGTCGAATGATATTGAACACCATTATGGTGATGTGTTGAGTGTATTGGCGGAACGTTTTTTATTCTGCAAGAAATCAAAACAACACTGGCTAATTGATACGCATGGTTTATTAACACAGGTTTACTTACAACGCTTACAGGATGAATCAGGGAAACAAGGGATTGTCTCTCGTCCACTACTATTACCAGAACGTTTAAAGCTGCAACAAGAGCAGGCTAGGTTAATTGAACAACAGACTGAGCAGATTGAAAAACTCGGTTTTGAAATAACGGTGATGGGTGATAGCTCAGCTTTATTGCGTCGTGCGCCGGTTGTTCTACAGCATGCAGAGCAGTCATCATTGGCTGATGTTTTATTAACGTTTCTTGCGAACAAAACAGATCAGCCAATGTCGTTGCTTGCCAGCACGGCCGCACGAACAACACCGTTGCCGGAAGGTATGCCTGCATTACAAACGTGGTTGGCAAAGCTAATGGATTCCGTTGCACTGGATAACACTGAGAATTGGTTGCTTGAGTTAGATGGCTCTCGACTAGAACAATTGTTTTCTGAGTGATGACCATCTAATGGCAGCCGCTAATCATTTTCCACCCGCACTATTTATTATGGGGCCGACGGCATCTGGTAAAACTGATTTGGCTATGTCGCTGATGGCACATTTACCCGTTGAACTGATTAGTGTTGATTCGGGGCAAATCTATCGCGATATGAACATCGGTACGGCGAAACCGGATGCGGAGACCTTGCTTAAAGCACCCCACCGGTTGATTGATATTCGTGATCCAGCTGAACGTTATTCAGCAGCAGAATTTCGTGATGATGCCTTAAGAGAAATGCAGCAGATCACCGAGGCCGGCAGGCTACCGGTGTTAGTGGGTGGAACAATGTTGTATTACCGTGCTTTGGAGTATGGTCTATCGCCATTGCCGGCAGCCGATGAAGCCGTGCGTGAGCAATTAGAGGCTGAGGCTAGCAAGGTTGGCTGGGCTGGCATGCACCAAAAACTGGCAGATATTGATCCGGTGGCTGCCGAGCGTATTCACCAGAATGACCCGCAACGTATTCAACGTGCTTTGGAGGTTCATGTCATAACAGGCTCGACCATGACTGAGTTATATGAGACTGAAACAAAGCATGTATTTCCCTATCAGGCTATCAAGTTCTCGATTAGCCCGGACGATCGCTCTGTTTTGCATGAAAGAATTGAGCGTCGTTTTCACCTGATGTTGGAACAAGGTTTTGTCAAAGAGGTCGAATCCTTGTATCAACGCGGGGATTTGAATCTGGACATGCCGTCAGTAAGAACGGTCGGTTATCGGCAGTTTTGGCCTTATGTGAGTGGTGAATGTTCGCTTGAAGAAGCGACAGAAAAGGCGATTATAGCGACTCGGCAGCTGGCCAAACGACAGTTAACCTGGTTGCGGGGTGATGATTCAATCAGGCGATTTGATAGTTTAGCGGATGATTTGTTAGACCAGGTCTTGAAAAGGCTGGCAAATAGCCCAATATCCTTCAACATAGCGGGTTAATAGTGACATATTTTTTGTTATAGTAGGCGCTCGGCACGAAGGATTTACCGAGTTTTTGTAGTGTTTTGAATGATTTTTTTTGCAGGCAGTAGCTAATGAGGTCAGGATGTTGACTCCATTATGAAGGCCCAATAAAAACTATAATAAAGGAGTACGAAATGAATAAAGGGCAAATGTTACAGGATCCATTTCTTAATGCACTGCGCAAAGAGCGGATCCCCGTTTCTATCTTTTTGGTAAATGGCATTAAACTGCAAGGCCAGATCGATTCGTTTGATCAATTTGTGGTGCTGTTAAAGAACAGTGTCAACCAAATGGTGTACAAACATGCAATTTCTACTGTTGTACCATCACGTAACGTCAAGATCCCAGGGTCTGAAGACGCTGGCAATAAATAACTCATTGTTCACCGCTGGGGATACCATTGTTTGATCGACCCCGTAGCGGTGAACGTGCAATTCTGGTTCATCTTAAATTTCCACAGGAAGATAGTCGTGAGGAACTTGATGAGTTCCGTGAGCTAGTGACCTCTGCCGGTGCGAGTCCGGTTGCGGTTGTGAAAGGTAGCCGGAGTAGTCCACACCCGCGCTATTTTGTCGGTAGTGGTAAAGCAGAAGAAATACG
>Ga0316207_10001464_pt1 | contig 28863 bp, 25 predicted proteins | sample 6weekpyrite_MG_FD_204943 | JGI IMG/M metagenome (GOLD analysis project Ga0316207, IMG submission 204943) | Microbial mat bacterial communities from mineral coupon in-situ incubated in ocean water Damariscotta River, Maine, United States -... | ecosystem: Environmental > Aquatic > Marine >...
GCTGGCGCTGGCAGCACGCGGGGCTAAGGTTGTCGTGAATGATCTGGGCGGCGATGTAACAGGGCGAGGCGGTTCATCTGAGGCGGCGGAAGCTGTTGTTAAGGAAATTACTGATGCTGGTGGTGAAGCTATCGCGCACGGAGCAAACGTGTGTGATGCTGCTCAAGTGGCAGATATGGTTCAGCAAACCATGGATAAATGGGGTCGTATTGATGTTTTGATCAATAATGCAGGTGTGCTCCGTGACAAAACCTTTGTGAAGATGGACGTTTCTGATTTCGATTTTGTTGTTCAGGTTCATCTAACCGGTGCGGTTACTTGCACAAAGGCAGTGTGGGAAATTATGCGCGAACAGGCTTATGGCCGTATCATTATGACAACCTCTTCCTCTGGCTTGTACGGTAATTTCGGACAATCAAATTATGGTGCCGCAAAAATGGGGCTGGTTGGTTTCATGAACACACTGTGCTTGGAAGGCGCGAAATACGGTATCAATGTTAATTGCCTTGCACCAATGGCTGCAACACGTATGACAGAGGGATTATTACCTGAAGAGGCGCTTAAGCTTTCGACGCCTGAATCTGTAACAGCTGGATTGCTAACATTATGCGATATGGAAGCACCAAACCGCACGATACTGTGCGCTGGGTCTGGTGGCTTTGCTAAGGCTGTAATTTACGAAACTGACGGTATTTACCTGAAGCCAGAAGAACAAACGCCTGAGAATGTGCGGGCAGGTATGGATGTGATTAACGATCCTGCCGGCCAGCAAGAGTATGTTCAAGGTGGTCAACAATCCATGAAGTTTATCGGCAAGGCAGCGGCTGCCTTGGGCGTAAAGATGTAAGAAAAGGAAAATCCTATGCGTGAAGCAGTAATCGTTTCCACGGCCCGGACGCCAATTGGCCGTGCGTACCGTGGCTCATTCAATGCAACTTTGGCTCCGACACTTGGTGGCCATGCGATCGAGCACGCTGTGAAGCGGGCTGGTATTGAGGGAGCCGAGGTTGAAGACGTGATTATGGGCTGTGCCCTAACACAGGGCTCATCAGGCTCTAATATCGGCCGTTTAACAGCGCTTAGGGGCGGTTTGCCCTCCAGTGTTTCTGGTATGACATTAGATCGTCAGTGTTCGTCAGGCATGATGGCAATAGCAACGGCGGCCAAGCAAATCATATGTGATGGTATGGATATCGCTATTGGCGGCGGCCTTGATAGCATCTCTATTGTTCAAAATGAGCATATGAACCGCCACCATGCTGTTGATCCGAGCTTAACCGCTATGCACCCACATATTCATATGCCGATGCTACAAACGGCAGAAGTTGTTGCGGAGCGCTATGGTATCAGCCGTGAGGCGATGGATGAATATGGGTTGCAGTCGCAGCAACGTACACACGCTGCGCAGCAAGCTGGTAAGTTTGATGATGAAATCGTTCCGTTGGCGACTAAAATGGGCGTTATGAACAAGGAAACTAAGGAAGTTTCTTTCCATGATGTTACCTTGGAAAAAGATGAAGGCAATCGCCCAGAGACCACAATTGAGGGACTGAGTGGCCTGAAAACTGTGATCGACGGCGGTACAATTACAGCAGGCAATGCAAGCCAGTTATCTGACGGCGCATCTGCGGCGGTTCTGATGGATAGTAAAACGGCAGAAAAGCGCGGTCTTAGCCCACTAGGTATTTACCGAGGGATGGCTGTCGCAGGCCTCGAGCCAGACGAAATGGGCATCGGCCCAGTTTATGCCATTCCAAAACTGTTGGAGAAGAATGGCCTCACAATGGATGATATCGGCCTTTGGGAACTGAATGAGGCCTTTGCTGTTCAGGTTTTATATTGCCGCGATAAGCTGGGTATCCCTGATGAGTTATTGAATGTGAATGGTGGTGCCATTTCTATTGGTCACCCATATGGCATGTCGGGTGCCCGCATGGTTGGCCATGCACTCATCGAAGGTAAACGCCGCGGCGCAAAGTATGTTGTTTCTACCATGTGTATTGGCGGCGGCATGGGCGCTGCTGGATTATTTGAAGTAGCATAAGCATTGAGTGGTGAGTGAGCGCAGGCTTTAGGGTTTGCGCTCACACTATTTGTAGGAGATACGCCATGAAGGCGGTTTTATGTAAAGAATTGGGCCTTGCTGATAAATTGGTTGTTGGTGAAATTGATGCGCCGAACCTTGGTAAGGGGCAGGTTCTTATTGATGTGAAGGCTGCCGGGCTTAATTTTCCAGATACCTTGATTATTCAAGGGAAATATCAGTTCCAGCCTGATTTACCTTTTACGCCGGGCGGTGAAGGTGCTGGTGTGGTTTCTGCTGTAGGTGAAGGCGTAAAGCATCTAAAACCCGGCGATAATGTTATTTTTATGTGCCAGACAGGGGCTTTTGCCGAGCAAGTTGTTGTTCCTGCGGTGACGGCTGTGCCAATGCCTGATGGCCTTTCTTATGAAATGGCTGCAGGCATTACGCTTACTTACGGTACAAGTTACCATGCCTTGAAACAACGTGCTGAGCTTAAAGCTGGTGAGACTGTGCTGGTGTTGGGGGCCGCAGGCGGTGTTGGCATTGCCACGGTTGAACTTGCAAAAGCGATGGGTGCCAAAGTTATTGCGGCGGCCAGTACCGATGAAAAGCTGGCTTTCTGTAAGGAATCTGGCGCGGATGAATTAATCAATTATTCCACAGAAGACCTGCGGGGCCGCATAAAAGAAATTACCGGCGGAAAAGGTGTGGATGTTATCTATGACCCGGTGGGTGGTGATTATACTGAAACAGCCTTCCGTACCATGGCTCCGGGTGGGCGGTTATTGGTTGTTGGTTTTGCGGCAGGCGATATTCCGAAAATCCCAATCAACCTTTGCCTGTTAAAGCAGGCTTCGCTTGTAGGCGTTTTTTGGGGTGCGTGGGCTGCGTCGAATCCTCCTGCGCAAATCCAGAATATGAAAGATATTCTAGGCATGGTAGCCAGCGGCGAGGTGCGGGCGAGTGTGAATGATGTCTTTGATCTGAAAGATGTTGAGGCGGCTTATGCTTGCCTAACAGAGCGTCGTGCCAAGGGTAAAGTGATTTTGAAGACTTAAGTGCTTGAATACTATTACAGGAAAAGGCTCACTAAAATTGGTGGGCCTTTTTCGTTCATGAGATATTGCAGTGGTTTTGTGAAAAAGTCATAAGCATATGTTTTTAGAAAATAGCAAATAATAGAGCATTTTTCTAATTTCTGGACTTGTTGGTCTTGAAAATGCGTGGAGGCTGATTTACTTCTCTTTTATGGTTTGGAAAGATATCAATGAACGCCCTTAAAGTTATTGCTGGTAAAACGGCTAAACATCGTATCATGGAACAAGGATTGACCCCTGAACTCGTGCGTATGGTGCTTGGGGCGTCGGGCGGGCCAAAATGGTTGGTTTTGTTTGGGCTTGATAAATTTATTTTTGGTGAGTGGCTCGACAAAGCACCTCAGAAAATAGATTTAGTTGGGTCTTCTATTGGCGCATGGCGCATGGCAAATGCTGCGCACCCTGAAACAGGCAAAATGATAGATCGCTTTATTGATCTCTATTTCCAGTTTAAAAAAGTTGATGCTTCTAGCCCTGAAATATTAACCAAAGCATCCTATCGTTTTTTGAATGATTTGTATGGTGACAATGAAGCATCGAGAATTGTTGGCAATAAAAACCGTAACCTTAATATTGTAACGGTACGGTCTAAGGGGCTTCATGCAGGCTCGTCCAAGTGGAAAGAGGGGGCAGGTATACTTGCCTCTGCCGGTGCGAATGCAATTGATCGCGCCCATTTAGCCAAGTTTTTTGATCGTGTGGTTTTTTATTCTGGTGACGGTGTTGCCTGCCCATCGGCATGGCCAGATTTTGAGCGCACAGATATTAAGCTTCAAAGCAACGCCCTTGCGGATGTTTTGATGGCAACAGGGTCAATTCCGTTTGTTGCTGCACCAATTACAGACATCGCCGGAGCACCTGCGGGTGTTTATAGGGACGGTGGTGTGATAGATTATCATTTTGATGTGCCGTGGAATTTGGATGAGGGGATTGTTCTATACCCGCACTTTTATAATCATATCATTCCAGGCTGGTTCGATAAGCGTCGGACCGCGCGGCGAGCAAGAGGCGCAACCTGGGATCAGACTTTAATGTTGGCACCAAGCGAAGAGTTTGTCGCGAGGTTGCCTGGCGGAAAAATTCCTGAAAGGAAGAATTTCGTTGAAATGACCGATAAAGATCGCCTGGCCTACTGGACGATTGTTATTAACGAAAGCGAGAGACTAGCGGATGAGTTTTCTGAGTGCCTCGAACATCCCGCCAGATTGGTGGAAAGGATAGAGACAGCACCAGAATAACATACCGTGCGCTTTTCAAAGGGAAGTTAGGGAGATTTATGGGCGTGCCTTTTACGAATGACGTAGGCTTTGACAGTGAGGATATGCTGGCTGAGCATATGGCTGATATGGTGAATCGCTGTGTAGCAGAGCACGGCGATATTCCGTCGTTTAGCTGTGTGTTGCCTACTGGGCATTCGCAGACATTAAACTTTAATGATGTTGGGCGGTATTCGGATGCCGTTGCTGCGTATCTACGCGAAGAACTAGGGTTGATGCCCGGAGATGTGGTTGCTGTGCAGTCACCAAATGCTTTGGCGTACCCTGTATTGGCCTTTGGTGTTTTTAAAGCTGGATTAACTATTACGAATGTAAATCCGCTTTATACCCCGGAGGAAACCAATCATCAGTTAAAAGACAGCGGTGCCAAGGTTTGGTTTGTGATTGATGTTTTCGGGGATCGGATAGCTGAATCAACCGTGGGAACTGGCGTGGAGCGCATTTATAAATTATCGCTTTTGGATTTTTTCTCGCCTCTCCAGCGCCGAGTGCTTGGCTTTGCGATGAAATACGTCAAAAAGATTGTGCCGCCGTTTCAGGGCGAATGCGCAGGCACAATGCAAACTGTTATTAAGACTGGCGAAAAGCATTTAGCGCAAGGTCTTGATGTGAAACATTATACTGAGCAGCTTCACCTGGATGACGTTGCGATCTACCAATATACAGGGGGAACCACTGGGCGTAGTAAGGGGGCAGAGCTTACTCACCGCAATGTTGTTGGCAACATCTCTCAGGCAAACAAAAGAGATGATACACCGCAACATGAAGATGATGACGCGATGATGTTGATATTGCCTCTGTATCATGTTTATGCGCTTGCCGTTGGTGCGCTGAATAGCATGTATAAGGGGCTGCATGTTGTGTTGGTTCCTGTGCCGCGTCCATTAGTAAATCTGCGACCTGTTTTTGAAAACTTTAATATTACTGTGATGCCCGGCGTGAATACCCTTTATCTGGGTTTGATGCAGGAGGATTGGTTCACTAATAACCCTCCAAAGAATTTGAGATTGTGCTTTAGTGGTGCAGCGCCTTTGCAGCCTGCTACAGCCGATGCATGGGAAGAGTTAACTGGTGCTGAAATTTACGAGGGTTATGGCCTGACAGAGGGCACATGTGTAATATCTACAATGCCATTTGATCGCCCGCCAAAACGTGGCACTTGTGGTATCCCAATCCCAGGTACAGAAGTGCGTATTGTCGGTGATAACGGTAAAGATATGCCGCGAGGCGAGGCTGGTGAGCTATGGTTGAAGGGCCCCCAAATAATGAAAGGGTACCTTAATAATCCTGAGGCTACAGATAGTTCGTTTAAGGATGGCTGGCTTAAAACTGGTGACGTAGCTGTTATTGATGATGAAGGTTATTTGTCGATCGTTGATCGTATCAAGGATATGGTGATTGTTTCTGGCTTTAACGTGTATCCAGCAGATATTGAGGATGTTTTAACGCGGTCAGATGATATTGCAGATGCGGCTGTTGTTGGGGTGCCTGATAGTGAAACCGGAGAGCGCGTTGTAGCTTTTGTTGTTGCAGCAAAAAAAGCACTTACCGAAGAGGGTGTGATAGAGCACTGCAAAGAACACTTGACCAATTATAAAGTTCCGAAGACGGTATGTTTTGTAGATGAGTTGCCAAAATCACCTGTTGGTAAAATTCTACGCCGTGAGCTCCGCGACCGTGCGAATGAGCTTGTGATCACATAGTAGGAGTAAATATGGAACTTGGGCTGAAGGGTAAACGTGTATTGGTAACTGGCGGTACGCGGGGTATTGGGGCGGCTATTGTTAGAGGTTTTTTAGCAGAGGGGGCTTCTGTTGCCTTTTGCGCTAGGAAAGAAGCGGAAGTGCTGGCTCAGGTGGATGCTTGGCGCAGTGAAGGTCATTCAGTGATCGGTAGTGTTTGTGATGTTGCTGATGCCGAGGCTTATAAAGCTTGGATTGAAAGTTCTGTGCAGTCTCTGGGGGGGCTAGATGTTTTTGTGCCAAATGTTAGTGGCGGAGCTAGCCAAGGTGAGGAAGGTTGGAAGCGGGCGTTTGATGTTGATCTAATGGCCACTGTGCGTGGGTGCGAGGCAGTGTTACCGCATTTGGCAGCCACAAACGGCAATATAGTGGTGATAGCAAGCATTGCTGCCCTTGAAGGAACTGGTGGGCCTGCACCCTATAATACAGCAAAGGCTGCTTTGATTGCCTATTCAAGCCAGCTAGGAGAGGTTGCTGGGCAGCACAACATTCGTGTGAATACGGTTTCACCTGGGCCAATACATGTGGAAGGTGGCTTCTGGGGAGACATACAAAGAAATCAACCGGAAATGTATCAGGCTGTTTGTGCTAGGCACGGCGAAATGCGTTTGGGAACAACTGATGAAGTTGCGAATTGCGTTGTGTTTTTAGCGAGTAGTGCTGCCTCATGGGTCACACGCAGTAACATGATTGTAGATGGCGGCTTTTGTCAACGCGTACAATATTAGAACAGTTTTCATAACGGAAATATAACATCCTGTGATACATCGCTTTCTTTGAAGGTGATGTATTGATTTTATTGCATTATTAACGAATTACAGTTAACTTTTTTGATCAGTTGGCACAGACTATTAGGCCGTGATGAAACTAGCATTAAAATCAATTCCTTGGGTGATTTCAGTTACCACCATTCTTGGTGCAATGCTGGCTGTTTATCTTGTCAATGGTCAGGTCATTGGCTATTTGCCTGCACTTGCATCAGGTTTAGTCGGTGGCTTGATTGGTATTATGTTGCAGATGGTTGTTGAGCGCCAGACACTGCATCCAGAGCGTGCATTTCTTAATGCGTTAGATCAATATCTGGATGGAGACTTCTCTCATACAGCAAGTGACGATGAATATTTGATGGACCGACCTGAGCTTCAATCTGCGCTTGAGGCTGTCAAGGCGTCCTCCGTCCGGGCTAAGGAACGGCTTATTGAATTTGCTGAAATTGAGCAAAATTTGCAGCAAGTTGTGCAAGATAAACGGCGAAATGAGGCCGTCCTTAAAGAGCAGCGAGAGGCCTTCGCAAAGCTGGCTAATGAATTATCAAAAGCACGTGATGCTGCTGAAACGGCTAATGTCGCCAAATCTGAGTTTTTGGCGACCATGAGCCACGAAATCCGAACCCCGTTAAATGGCATTATTGGCATGATTGATTTGCTGATGGATACGGGGCTTAGTGAAGATCAGCGCTATTTTGCTGAAACACTTCAACAATCGGGTCAAAGCTTGCTTGCTGTGATCAATGACATCTTAGATATTTCCAAGCTTGAAGCAGGCAAAGTGGAGCTGGAAAATCAGGCAGCCCGCCTTGATTGGATCATGGCTGACGCTGTTCAATTTTTGGGCTCAAAGGCAAATGAAAAAAGTTTGGATGTTAGGTGGCAATCAGAGGATAAAATTCCTGAAGTAATCGTTACAGATGCCACACGCTTACGGCAGGTTTTGTTTAATTTGGTTGGGAATGCGATTAAATTTACTGAAACAGGGACTGTTGTTATTCGTGCTGAACATGTGCTGGCAACACGCGATGATCATGTCATAAAAATTTCAGTGATTGATACCGGGATTGGAATCTCTAAAGAGGCTCAGCGGCGTTTATTCCAAAAATTTACTCAGGCAGATGCCTCTACCACACGCAGGTTTGGCGGCACAGGGTTAGGGCTGGCTATATGTAAGCAGTTAAGTACCTTATTGGGCGGTGAAATCGGAGTGAAGAGCGAAGAAGGGCAAGGCTCGACTTTCTGGTTTACTTTCCGTTGCAGGGAGGGGATGGCGGAAGATTTACCTGAAGATACCGCCTTTGGTGATAAAGAAGCGCCAGTAGATGCAGATGCGCAGCGTTCGCTCGATATCCTTGTTGCTGATGATAATGTTATTAACCAGCGTATTCTCTCAAATATGCTTGGCAAACTGGGTCATAAAGTGACAACGGTTGGCAATGGTGCAGAAGCCTGCGCTAAGGCTGAACAAAAGTTATACGATGTGGTCTTGATGGATGTGCACATGCCTGTTCTGGGCGGTATTGATGCTACAAAATGGATCCGCGCCATGGATGGTGATTTTGCAAAAGTACCAATTGTTGGCTGTACAGCAGATGCCTTTCCTGAGCAATTGGAGCGTTTCAAGCAGTCAGGCATGGAAGATGTGGTTACTAAGCCTATTAACAAGCGCCGCCTACTCTCGGTGATAAATCAGGTGGTTGGAGATGAGGTTCATTCATTCTCAGTGGTGGAGAGTAGAGCAGAAAGTCTTGGCTCGGCTAGCAATGGGAAGGCCCAACATGAGAAATCCGCAATGGATAGGCCTGATGGCAGTGCTGCTCATGATGATCCTTTGGCGTCTCTTCTTGAAGAACTTGGGTAACGTTTGTAAGCTTTTGCTTGCAAAAATCAGAGGGAGCCTCGCTTTTCTTTAGGCGAGGTACTTTTATAGTCTGGGGGACTACATGCGTAGCTTATTTATATTGGTGGCTTTTGCTGCTGTTTTATTTCCTGAAAGTGCTGTGGAGGCTATACAGCAGGGTGATGCAGACGAAAGCCTTGCTGTTTTGATCGCAGATGAGCGAGCATTTTATTATCAAGAAAACCCAGGAACTGGACCGCGCGACAAGCCGCGCCCTATTGCTAAATCCATGCGCCGGGTTTCTCCTGACGATCAGCAGAGACGAACTGAAGTATTTCAAGGGTTTTTAAATCGGCTTCAACAAATCGACCCAAATCACCTTGATGATGTAGGGCGTCTCAATCATCAGATGCTGGGCTATAAGCTAAATAGTAACTTGCTGTTTTTGCAGCATCGAACTTGGAGGGTACCTTTCTTTAGTGATAGCGGCTTTCACACATCGCCTGCACGGATGTGGCGTGGCATTACTTTTCGTAAGGCCGAAGATTACAGGGCGTATATTGAGCGTCTCAAAGATTTGCCGCGGTATTTAGCTGAGCATGAAGCAAATTTGCGCCTCGGTATGGCTGAAGGATTCACCATGCCAAAGGTGGTGTTAGATGGCCTTTTGCCCACATTCCAGGCTCAGATATCTGAGACGGCGGAAACTAGTTCTTTGTATGTTCCATTCCTTGAATTGGCTACAGGTGTTTCTGAGATAGATGCTGCACAATTGCGAGGGCAGGCTCAGCTAGTGATTACAGCACAAGTAATGCCTGCATATGAACGTGTCGCAGCATTTATGGAGCAGGAATATTATCCTGCTGCCCGTGAAGCTATAGGAGCCTCAAGCCTTCCGATGGGGGCTGACTATTACGGCGCAATGGTGCGTTATTATACAACACTTGATGTTACGCCTGATGAGGTTCACCAACTAGGATTGAGTGAAGTAGCGCGAATCCGGGCAGAAATGGAGACTGTGATTCAGCAGAGCGGTTTTGAGGGCAGCTTTGCTGAGTTTTTGGCCTTCTTACGCAGCGATCCGCAGTTTTATGCCAAAAGTGAAAAAGAGCTTTTGATGTTCGCGAGCTACATTGCCAAAAAAATTGACGGCGGAGTTCCTAAATTATTCGGCAAGCTTTCACGCCAGCCATACGGTGTTGAGGCTGTTCCTGCCTCTATTGCGCCCAATTATACGACGGGACGTTATCTATCTGCGCCTTTGGATGCGCCGAGGGGCGGGGCTTACTGGGTGAACACTTATGCATTGGATAAAAGACCACTTTATACAATCCCTGCATTGACACTGCATGAGGCTGTGCCCGGGCATCATCTGCAAATAGCTTTGGCAGCCGAGCTGGAGGACGTTCCTGAATTCAGGCTAGACACCTATCCGCATGCCTTTGGTGAGGGCTGGGGCCTATATGCTGAGAAATTAGGTTTGGAGCTTGATATTTACGAAACACCCTATGATCACTTTGGTCGGTTATCATACGAAATGTGGCGTGCTTGTCGTTTAGTGATTGATACAGGCATTCATGCCAAAGGCTGGACTCGTGATCAGGCGATTAGGTTGTTGGAGGAAAACTCGGCACTTTCCACGCATAATATCCGTACCGAGGTGGATCGGTATATTTCATGGCCGGGGCAGGCACTGGCCTACAAGATGGGCGAGCTTAAAATACTTGAACTGCGTAAGCGCGCGACGGAGGCACTCGGCGACAAGTTTGATGTTCGAGATTTTCATGACCGTGTTCTTTCGGCAGGCGGTATACCGCTCTATTTGCTGGAGGAAAGGATTAATTCCTGGATTTCTGAGCAGAAACAAAAATAAATATTGGAAATATTTTCTTAAATAACAAAAAATTTAGTTGTAATGTTTCTTGAATTATAGAAAAGCCATTCCATGTAAGAACCAGTTTCTTTTTTGGAGGATAATATGGCTGACTATACAGGGGCTTTGGCTGGTATTGGCAATACACCGCTGATTAAGCTCAAATATGCATCCGAACTTACAGGGTGTACTATTTTGGGGAAGGCTGAGTATGCCAATCCAGGAGGGTCCCTGAAGGATAGGCCTGCTTTAAATATTGTTGAGGAAGCTGAAAGGCGAGGAGAGCTAGAATCGGGAGGCCTGATTGTTGAGGGCACCGCCGGGAATACAGGTATCGGCTTGTCTGTTGTGGCTAATGCCAAGGGCTATCGCACCTTAATAGTGATGCCGGAAACACAGTCCCAAGAGAAGATTGATACGCTTAGGATTTTAGGGGCAGGGCTGAAGCTGGTACCTGCAGCACCATACTCAAGTCCGGATAATTTTCAAAAAGTGGCTAAACGCCTCGCTGAAGAGCTATCAGCTTCGGAGCAGCACGGTGTTATATGGGCAAACCAGTTTGATAATGTGGCAAACCGGGAAGCCCATATTAAAACCACAGCCCGTGAAATATGGCAGCAGACAGATGGCAAGGTTGATGGCTTTGTAACGGCGATTGGCTCAGGTGGTTCGCTTGTTGGAACAGGCATGGGCTTAAAAGAGTTTAATAAAGATATACAGATAGCTCTGGCTGACCCAATGGGTGCGGCCATGTATAGCTATTTTAAGACCGGAGAACTCAAGTCTGAAGGTTCTTCAATAACAGAGGGTATTGGGCAAGGACGGGTCACGGCTAATATTGAAGGGGCACCTATTGATGAGGCCTTTCAGATTACTGACAACGAAGCTTTGCCGGTTGCGTTTGATCTTTTGCAAAAAGAGGGCTTGTGTGTTGGTTCATCCACAGGGATCAATGTTGCGGGCGCTATTCGTTTAGCAAAGCAAATGGGGCCGGGCCATACAATTGTAACGCTACTGTGCGATAGCGGTCTTAGGTATCAGTCGAAGATGTTTAATCCTGAGTTTCTACGTGGCAAAGGGCTACCTGTCCCTGAATGGCTTTAAGCCCTATATCGGCTGGTAATGGTTTCTTGGAACTGCGTCCTGCCGCAGTTTGGGTATCGTGTCATCGCAATTGGCTTTAAATTAGAATAGTGTTACACCTTTCTTGGGGATACAAGAAAGGGAGAGACTAGTGAAGCAATTGTTTGAGTTAAATACTTATGTTGACCGGGTTCGGCTGATTGGGTTCATTGCAATAATTATCAGTATTGTCGCGTGGGCTTCAGACTTGACCGGCCTTGTTTATGAGTGCCCTTATTGCCGTACCCAGAGAACAGTGATTGGTATATTGGGTATCTTCTTGATGTTACCAAATCCAGGGCACTGGATTGTCCGGTATTTTGCCACTGTGATTGGCTTTTTAGGTGCCCATGTGGCGGCAGAGCAGAATTTCCGTGGGTGGAAGAAAATTTCGGCAGGCACGTTCACCTTCAATGAGCGTATTTATATAGATTCGTTTATATTGTCGGGATGCGCTTTGTTTATCATTGTAGCGCTCGTTTGGCTGCACTATCTCGTGAAGCCGACCTCCTCTGAGGCTTAAACAGGTTTTGTCATCGGTAGCCGTGTGCGTTTGAGGACGGTTCTAAGAGCAAAGCTGGAGTGGACTCTGTCTACGCCAGGAAGCCGGGTAAGAATATTGTGGACGCGCTCATAATCGGGCGCGTCTTTTACGACAACCCTGATCATATAATCCACGTCACCACCCATTAGGTAACATTCCATTACTTCGGGTACTTCCATGACAGCCCTTTCAAAAGTTCCCAGTTTTTCTTCTTGCTGCTTTTCAAGAGAAACGCGCACAAAGACGGTGCCGGGTAGGCCAATAGCCGCAGCATCAAGGTGTGCAGCATAGTGGGTGATCGCCCCTTTTTCATGAAGGTTTTTAACCCGTCTCAAGCAAGCTGATTCTGACAATCCTACTTTGTTGGCAAGCTCCACATTCGACAATTTTCCATCTTTTTGGAGTTCTGAAAGAATAGCATGATCAATCTTATCTAGTTTTATCATTCGAATTATCTTGTGAAAATATTTATAAAATAGGTGATAACTTGCAAATATAATACTTTATGTGCATGCCTTTGCAAGGACATTCGAACCTGTTTTCTGTAGATTCCGAACAACGCTAAGCCGCGTGAAAAACACAGAGCAAAGTCGCTATTTATAGCAAAGCGCAAGTAATGAAGTTTTTAGGAGGGTAGGATGCTTGTAGGTGTACCTAAGGAAATTAAGAACCGCGAATACCGTGTTGGATTGACGCCTGCATCAGTACGTGAACTGATTGCAAATGGTCATGATGTGATTATTCAGAATAATGCCGGTTATGAAATTGGCTTTACAAACGACATGTATGAAACGGTCGGCGCGACTATCATTGAAACTGCGGCAGAGATTTTTGCCAAAGCTGATATGATTGTAAAAGTAAAAGAACCGCAGGCTGTTGAATGTGAAATGTTGCGCGAAGGGCAGATTCTTTATACATATTTGCATCTGGCTCCAGACCCCGCACAAACACAGGGCCTCATTAAATCAGGCTCTATCGCAATTGCTTATGAAACAGTAACCGATGATTTTGGCGGCCTGCCTTTGTTGGCACCAATGTCAGAAGTTGCTGGCCGCATGTCAATTCAAGCTGGGGCACATGCCCTTGAAATGAGTCAAGGTGGCCGTGGCATGCTTTTAGGCGGTGTGCCAGGGGTTGAGCCTGCCAAGGTTGCTATTATTGGTGGCGGTGTTGTTGGTACAAATGCAGCACGTATGGCTGTGGGAATGGGTGCAGATGTTGTCATCCTTGATCGTTCTATTCGCCGGATGCAGCAACTCGACGATATTTTCCAAGGCCGAGTGAAAACTGTTTTCTCAACTCAAGATGCCGTTGAAGAGCATGTGTTGGCCTCTGACCTTACAGTTGGTGCAGTGCTTATTCCGGGTGCAGCAGCACCAAAATTGGTAAGCCGCGACATGATTTCTCGGATGAAGCGGGGCAGTGTTTTGGTTGATGTTGCTATTGATCAGGGCGGTTGCTTTGAAACATCAAAAGCGACTACGCACGAAGATCCAACTTATATCATTGACGATGTAGTGCATTACTGTGTTGCAAACATGCCGGGCGGTGTTGCGCGTACCTCAACGCTTGCGCTCAATAATGCTACACTGCGCCACGCAGTTGCGATTGCTAACAAAGGCTGGAAACAAGCATTGTTGGATGACAAGCATCTGCAAGCTGGTTTGAATGTGTGCGAAGGCAAGATCACTTATGAAGCTGTCGCTCGCGATCAGAAACTCGATTATGTTTCTGCTATTGAAGCTATTGGCGCATAAAAATAATTGATGTAAAAGGTGCGGCATGAATCACTTGCCGCACATACAGGTTTTCGCGTTAGGCGGAACCATAGCAATGACCCCTGGTTCGATTGAAGCAAATGCAGGGCCGGGGGTTGTTCCATCTTTGGATGCTGCTTCTTTGGTATCCGCTGTTCCTGAATTGTCAGAAATCGCTGAAATTAGTGCAGAGACTTTTGCCAAGGTCGGTAGCTCAAACTTGACGTTTGAACAAATTGATAGCCTATGCAAGCGTGCTGAAGCCGATGAGGCTGATGGTTTTGTGGTTACTCAAGGCACTGATTCAATGGAAGAAACTGCCTTCTTGGCTAGCATGCTGTATCAAGGTGATAAGCCGCTTATTTTCACCGGTGCAATGCGAACGCCAAGCCAGTTAAGCCCTGACGGCCCTTTGAATCTTTATAATGCTGTATTGACAGCTTCTGCTCTTGAGGGTGGTGTTTATGTTGTGATGAACGGCGATATTCACGATCCATGGCATGTAACTAAATCCCATACAAGTGATGTGTCTTCCTTTGTCTCAGGTGAGGTTGGGGCGGTTGGATATGTAGTGGAAGGGGCAGTGCATTTGCATGCCCATGAACAGCAAGCTCCTTTGGAGCCACTTAGTGGCCAGTCGCCTAAGCCAGTGGCTTTGCTGCAAGCCAACCTTGAAGATGATGCGGGTTTGCTTGGGCATGTTGTTGCTGCCGGGTATAAGGGACTCGTAATTGAGGCGTTCGGTGCGGGCCACCTTTCCGAAGTGTGGGCTGATGCCGCTGAAAAAGTTGCGCGGGAAATCCCTGTGATATTGTGTAGCCGGTGCCCAAATGGAACCGTTTTTGAGGGCACATATGGTTATAAGGGTGCTGAGATAGATTTGATTGAGCGAGGGCTAATTCCTGCTGGGCAAATAAGAAGCCGCAAGGCACGGCTTCTTCTTTCTGTTTTACTGGCAGATGAAACTCAGGATTGGCAAGCTCGCTTTTTAGCGATTAAAGCGTCATTTTGACGGCTCGATCAGGCCCGAAGCTGAATGTTGTCTAACTTGTCTAGAAGCTGGTTCAGTTGTGTTTGTTCTTCTGTGGACAGCATTTCGTAGATTTTTTCTTCAAAGCCTAATGCAATCGGTACGATCTGCTCGTAAATCTCTGCACCCGATTCTGATAATATGAGAACTGAACGACGCTTGTCTTGGGGTGAAAAACTGCGTGTGATGCGCCCTGTGTCTAAGAGTTTTTTTACAGCTCGCGAAACGGCAACTTTGTCCATGGCTGTCCGGTCAGCTACTTCTCCAGCAGAAAGTTCTGGCTCCCCCCCGAGAACCGCCATAACGCGCCATTCTGCAAGGCTTAATTGGAAGCGTTCTTCGTATCCATCGGCAATAGCACGGCTGACTTTGTTTGATAACACAGACAGTCTGTATGGCAGGAAATCCCCCAGATAAAGCTCGCTTCTAGACTCTTTTTTCATATTTCCCTCATGCTAGGCTTGCAACTAGTTTCGTTTGAAACTATTATCTGCGCAAGCAAAAATTACAGGGCACCCTCCCTCGGTGCTTTGTTCTTTCATACATATGACTGAAGGAGTTGTGGAGTCATGTCGGATCTTTTTGAAAATCCAATGGGTCTTTGTGGGTTTGAGTTCGTTGAATTCACCGCACCTGAAAAAGGAATTATCGAGCCACTTTTTGAAAGCATGGGTTTTTCCGCTGTAGCGAAACACCGTTCAAAAGATGCAACATTGTGGCGTCAGGGTGGAATTAACTTTATCGTTAATTACGAGCCGAAAAGCCCTGCGGCTTATTACGCTGAAGAGCACGGCCCGTCAGCATGTGGAATGGCTTTCCGCGTTAAGGATGCGCAGTTTGCCTATAACCGTGCCATTGAACTTGGTGCACAGCCTTATGAAGTTGAAACTGGCCCTATGGAACTTCGTTTGCCTGCTATTAAAGGCATTGGCGGTGCGGCGCTTTATCTTATCGACCGCTTCGAAGAAGGCAGCAGCATTTACGATATTGACTTTGAGTGGTTTGAAGGCGTTGACCGTAACCCTGTAGGCTGTGGCTTCAATGTAATCGACCACCTCACGCACAATGTGTACCGTGGCCGCATGGATTATTGGGCAACCTTCTACGAGAAATTCTTTAATTTCCGTGAAATTCGCTATTTTGATATTAAGGGCGAATATACAGGACTGCTGTCAAAAGCGATGACAGCACCTGACGGCCTTATTCGGATCCCACTGAATGAAGAAGCGGGTAGCGGTAGTGGCCAGATTGAAGAATTCCTGATGGCCTATAACGGCGAAGGCATTCAGCATATTGCATTCTCTTGTGATAATCTCATCGAATGCTGGGACAGGTTGAAGGCGCAGGGCGTGAAGTTTATGACAGCTCCACCTGACACATATTATGAAATGCTTGAAGAACGTCTGCCTGAGCACGGCGAACCAACTGGTGAGCTAAAAGCACGAGGCATTTTGCTTGATGGCACGACAGAAGGTGGCCAGCCACGTTTATTGCTGCAGATTTTCTCTGAAACAGTTCTGGGACCAGTATTCTTTGAATTTATTCAGCGCAAAGAAGACGATGGTTTCGGTGAAGGAAATTTCAAGGCGCTCTTTGAAAGCATTGAGCGCGATCAGATTGCTCGCGGCGTTTTGAATACCGACGAAGACGCAGCCTAATACTGTGTAGGCCCCGGCCAAGTTTGGTTGGGGCTTTCCCGCTTTTTGAAGGGATAAGAAATGAAACTACAACGTATTCATCATGTGGCGTATCGCTGCAAAGATGCCAAAGAAACTGTAGAGTTTTACCAAAAGCATCTGAATATGGATTTCCAGCTTGCGATTGCAGAAGACCATGTACCCTCTACAGGTGCTTACGATCCTTATATGCATTTGTTTTTAGATGCTGGAAACGGCAACGTGCTTGCTTTCTTTGAATTGCCAGAGCAACCTGAGATGGGCCGTGATGAAAAAACACCAGAGTGGGTGCAGCATATAGCGTTTGAACTGGAAAGCATGGATGCCTTGATGGAAGCTAAGGCAAGCCTTGAAGCAGCAGGCATTGAAGTTCTAGGTCCAACTGACCACACTATTTTCAAGTCGATTTATTTCTTTGACCCTAATGGCCACAGGCTAGAGTTGGCAGCTAATACGGCTAAGCCGGGGATGCTAAAAGAATTGAAGCGCGTTGCGCCAGAAATGCTTGAAGAATGGTCACGCACTAAAAAAGCACCCGATCATGCAGATTGGGTTCATGGGCGTGGTGAATTTAAAGGCTATGGTGGAGCCTAAATATAATTTGGCTGCTTTCACGGGGTGAACTCCATGAGCTAGCCGTGTTTTTGTGAGGAAGACACTTATGAAACTTGCATCTTTGAAAGATGGCCGTGACGGCAAATTAGTAGTTGTATCGCGTGATTTAAAGCGCATGACGCCTGCATCTGAAATTGCGCCTACTATGCAGGCAGCAATTGATGATTGGGATGCGCTGCTGCCCAAATTGCGCGGATTATACGAATCCCTTAATTCTGGTGCTGTTGCTGGTGAGGCCTTTAACGAAGCTGACTGTGCTTCGCCGCTACCGCGTGCTTATCAGTGGGCGGATGGTTCAGCTTATGTGAACCACGTGGAATTGGTGCGTAAAGCACGCGGAGCAGAAATGCCTGCAACTTTCTGGACTGATCCCCTGATGTATCAAGGTGGCTCTGATAAATTTATCGGCCCACGCGAGGATATTGTTTTCCCAACTACAGAAGGCTGGGGCGTTGATTTTGAAGCTGAGATTGCCGTAATTACTGATGATGTGCCGCTGGGTGTTAGCACTGAAGATGCTGCATCGCATATTAAACTGTTGATGTTGGTTAATGACGTGTCGCTGCGTGGCCTTATCCCGCCTGAGCTGGCTAAAGGTTTTGGTTTCTTCCAATCTAAGCCATCCAGTGCCTTTAGTCCTGTTTGCGTAACGCCTGACGAGTTAGGCGATGCTTGGGATGATACGGTGCTTAGCTTACCGCTTGTTTCGCATTTGAACGGCGACATGTTTGGTAAGCCTGATGCAGGCACAGACATGACCTTCAATTTTGCTACTTTGGTGGCGCATGCTGCCAAAACACGCCCGCTTGGCGCTGGAGCTATTATTGGTTCAGGCACAGTTTCAAATAAGCTTGATGGCGGTGCTGGTAAGCCTGTTGCCGAAGGCGGTGTTGGCTATAGTTGTATTGCAGAAATCCGCATGATTGAAACCATTGATAGTGGTGCACCAAAAACAAACTTCATGACATTCGGTGATAATATCAGCATCGAGATGTTTGATGGTGATGGAGCCTCCATCTTTGGCCGCATTGAGCAAACCGTAGTGAAAGGGTAAGCCTCCATGCGTAAGCTTTATGGATATTTCCGTTCATCGGCTGCATACCGGGTTCGTATTGCGCTGGGCCTTAAGGGCCTGGCGTATGAACAGGTGAGCATTAATTTAATGCCCTCGGTGTTGGAGCAAAAGTCAGATGACTATAAGGCTCTTAACCCGCAAGGTAGGGTGCCGTTTTTGATAGATGGTGACATCTCATTGTCGCAGTCGCCGGCTATTCTGGAATATCTGGACGAAGCTTATAATGATATGCTGCTTTTGCCTGCGGATATGGATGAGCGAGCGCGTGTGCGTCAGCTATCAAGTATAGTGGGCTGCGATATTCACCCATTAAACAACTCTTCTGTTTTGGGGTATTTGAAGCAAAATCTTTCAGCAGATGAAGAAGCAGTGAATTCATGGTATCATCACTGGATACTTGAAGGTTTCACGGCTTTGGAAGCATTGCTTGCTTCCAGCAAAGATACAGGCCGTTTCTGCCACGGTGATACACCTACGATGGCAGATGTTTATCTAATTCCTCAAGTTTGGAATGCCCGACGTTTTAAAACACCCTTAGAGGCGTTCCCAACAATTCTGCGCATCGAAGCTGCTTGCAATGAGATTGAAGCATTTAAAGTGGCAGCGCCAGAAAACCAACCCGACGCACCAAAGCCTTAAAGAAACGGGAGACGACAATGCTCATTACTACACGGTTAGGACGCACTGTAGAAGTGAATGCTGATTATACAATTGACCAAAATTGGGGGCAATTTACAGCAGAAGAGCATGATCGTTGGGATCGCCTTTATGCGCGTCAGAACAAGCTTCTTGAAGGACGTGCATGCGATGAATTTATGGAAGGCATTGACAAACTAGAGCTTTCCAAAAGTGGTATCCCCAATTTTGAGGAATTGTCTGACCGCCTGGAAAAGCTGACGGGGTGGCGTGTGGTTGCTGTGCCTGATTTGGTGCCTGATGATGTTTTCTTTGATCATCTTGCGAACAGGCGTTTCCCTGCGGGTAGTTTTATCCGTAGTGAAGCACAGCTTGACTATTTGCAGGAACCAGATGTTTTCCATGATGTGTATGGGCATGTGCCACTGCTCGCAAACCCTGTGTTTGCAGATTATATGGAGGCTTACGGAAAGGGTGGTCAGCGTGCCATGGGGCGTGGTGTGTTGAAAAACCTAGCTCGGCTATATTGGTATACGGTTGAATTTGGTTTGATAAAAACCGACAAGGGCATGCGTATATATGGGGCGGGTATACTTAGTTCTAAATCTGAAAGTATTTATTGCCTTGAAGACACAAGCCCACACCGTATTCATTTTGATCTAAAGCGATTAATGCAAACTGATTATCGTATTGATGATTTCCAGCAAACATATTGGGTGGTGGATAGTTTTGATGAGCTTTTAAAGGCTACGTATCAAGACTTTGGGCCATTGTATGATGCCCTCGAAGCCGATGATACAGCTTTCGCACCAGATACAATTTTAGACCAAGACACAGTTCACAGTGAAGGCACGCAAGATTATGCGCGTGCCGGTGGGCGGCTTGCAAAAGCTGCCTCTTAAATAACAATAAAAAAATGGGCTGGACTTAAGGCTGCCATTTAGTGGCAGCCTTATTTTTATGTTTTTAAGCCGTTGTTCTTACCCGACGATCAGGCATTCCTGTATGTTCTGCACACTCTTCTCAACGGGAGGCATTGCGTTGAGCTGGTTAATCGTGTGAGCGAGTTTGCGGATTGAAGCAGCAAGTGAATTTGCTATTGCCTCTTTCTGCATTGCTGACAGTTTAGGTGGTGTTGCCTTGGCTTTTTTCTCAGTATCTTCTTCTCTCAATGATTTGAGGGATAAGGCTTCTTCTGGGAAAATTGTCACTTTTAGATCACGGCCAATGAAGTAAGCGTCAAACTGATCGAGATAACTCTCTAGTTTGTTTTCTTTCTTTTTATCCTGTTGTACGTCTTTGCTTTTGAGGCCCTCAAGTGCTGGTGTGGCTGGTTGTTCGTTGTCGCTCAGCACTGTTGGATCAGCCATAATTTCACTCTGTGCATCTTGAATTTTCGCTGCCTCCTCTGATGTATCCACTGATTGTTCTATTTTTGCGTTGGCTTTCACAATATCCACCAGTTTTTGCGTGGAATCCGTGTAATCCACTTTTTCAGAACGCATTTTTTTAAATAGCTGTGTGGAATATCGTATCAGGCTTTTGTGTAAGCTTGGGCCAATGGTTTCCATACTTCTATATCGCTGGTCTGAAAGGCTTTTTGCCTTTTTTGTATTTTCCAATGTTTTGTTCAGCAATTCAGACAGCTTTTTAATAGTCTTGTCTTGTTCAAGGAAAGGCGCAGCATTTATCAAGGCGAGCTGAGCCAACAGTATATTGTCTGTGTATTCTGAGCCTTTAATGGTTTTTTCAGGGTGACTAGTCTGTTTTAAGCCACCAATTTCCACACTAAGGCCCATCAGGTTTCTTTTCATTTTTATCTGGTCATCATATTTTTTGATATTGGTTGCCTCGCCGATAAAGCAGGTGAGGGCATTAATGGAATCAACCGCCACTCCTTGCCTTTCAAAGGGCTTTAAATATGTGCGGTAGGCTGTTACGCCGCCGGCAGCCAAGGCAAATGATTTCTTCAGGTCAGCGCTGCCAGAGCCATCAAAAATAAACAAGCCAGCGGTAGCCATTGATAACAAAATGATGGCGTCGTCATACACGGCAGGGTCGTTCAGGCAGCGGTATGTCTTATTTAAGAAATCACCATTTTGGGTCTTCTCCCCTGTTGCAGAGGCTTTTCTGCTGTCATGCACGGTACGGCTGCTGCAGCCGTAATAAAGCTGGGTCATGCTATCCATGATAGTTTTGGCACCACCTATCACCTCATCTACAGACATGTTTTCGCTGTAATGTTTAGAGCCATTATTCCCATATTCCGGAAATACTGGCGGTGGGTTTCCTATGGTTCCACAGGCGGTTAAAAACGATGTTGTTGCTAAAACAGAAACCAGTTTCTTGTTCATAATAACCTCCAGGCCCTCAACTATTTAGGTTTAAGTTCCTGTGGTTTACCTGCTCCTGTGCTTTAGCGATGTGACGAATGTCACGCCTTTATGCGCCGCCTGTTTGTTAGGTGAGGCAGGTGACAGGCAAGACATGTCAGTATTGAATCTTAGTCTTACTTATAAATTCGGCTTTGGTTTGTGGGGGTTGCAGCTTTGGCCGTGGCAGCGCTTATCAGTGTTTTTTAATTTCGCCGAGTGCAATCGAGGGTGGTCGTAAAATGGATAGTGATTCTATGGTGCAAAGTGGTGGTTATGAAGGTGATCTTGTCGCGTCTGGTCAGGATGTTCTTATGATTTTGTTTGCATAACTAGAGCGAGTTAGTCGTTCTTAGGTATAAAAATGCCCTGCGGATTTATTTTCGCGGGGCTTTTTACTGTAAATGCTGAACTATCGTAACTTCATGTAATAATTGTATATAATGCAAAAATAATATTTAAAATTGTATATATAAATACTATTTATTCGATTTTATATACAATTATGAATGGACTTTTGGCTTTTGAGACTTAAGTTTATTCCGCAGTGACTTAGCCGGGTTTTGAGAGGCTTGTCATGTGAACCTAGTTTTATCAATTATTTGAAGAGGACTTTGTTATGAAACAGACTATGAAAGCGACGACTTTGGCAGCCGCAGCGCTTATCTGCTTTTCTTCATTCGCGCCGAGTGCGATAGCGCACCCTATTAAGGGGGATGACCCATCAGTTCAGGGTGGCAAAAACCCTAGCGGCCCTGACCCATCAGTTCAAGGAGGAAAAAACCCTAGCGGCCCAGATCCTGAAGCGTCAAACCTTGAGGGGCTTGCAAAATATCTCTGGAACTTATTTGCATAAATAGCCCACAAGTTGCTGGATTTTATGCAGGTTCAGCGGTTTGGAAGCCCTGCAGATTGCTGTCTGCAGGGCTTTTTGTTCTGGTGTTTAGCCTTTATTCGGCAGCAGTTGCCAGCTTGGCTTCGTTGGCAGCGCGAATGATATCTTCTGCCATTTCATTGGCAATAATGCCTGTTGGTCGGCCTTCTTTATCACTAGCTGTGAAGATTTTACTAAGCGTTTCGCCGATGCGGAGCACCTTAGCATGACGTGCGTCTTCGTCTAGCTGTTCGCGGTATACTTCTGATTCAACAGAAATAATGCCACCTGCGTTGATGACGTAATCTGGTGCATACAGAATGCCGCGTTTACGCAGGGCTTCATCGTCAACACCTTCTGTTTCAAGAAGGTTATTAGCAGCACCAGCAATAATAGATGCTTTAATTTCAGGAATTGTATTTGGGTTCAGCCCGCCGCCAAGGGCACAGGGCGCAAACACATCAACATCTTCTGCGTGGATGCCATCAAGTGAAACAACCTCAACATCACCGAGCGCTTTTGTCGCTTCTATGTTAGCGTCAACAATGTCAGTGATAGAAACAACAGCACCTGCATCAAGAAGGTGTTTCACAAGAGTGCGCCCCACGTTCCCAACGCCTTGAACGGCTACTTTTACACCGGTGAGTGTGTCTTTGCCCAAACGGTGCTTAACAGAGGCCTGAACACCGGTAAATACGCCTAAGGCAGTGTGCGGTGAAGGATCACCTGTTCCAAAGTCTACGCCCTCAAGGCCACAAACGAAATCAGTGGCCTCTGCCGCTGAGGCCAGCATAGCAGGGCTAGTGCCAACATCTTCTGCTGCATAATAGGTTCCGCTTAAGCGGTTCACCTGCCGGCCAAAGGCACGCATCAGCTCTGTTGAGCCAAGTTCTCTAGGGTTGCCAATGATAACTGATTTACCACCACCAAGACGAAGGCCAGCCATTGCATTTTTGTATGACATGCCGCGTGAAAGCCTAAGTACATCATAAACGGCATCTTGTTCGCCGCGTTGCTCTGCAATGTCGATCGGGGCGACTTTACGGTGTGCAGCAGCGTAATCCCAAAAGCGTGTACCGCCAGTTGCCGGGCCGAGCGCTGTTGAATGAACAGCAATAATCGCTTTGAGGCCAGTGGCTTCATCTGCGCAGAACACCACTTGTTCGTGGTTTTTGAAACTGCGTGAATCAAATACGGGCATAGGTTTGTCCTTCCAATTTTTGTCCCGTTAGAACTCGTTACTATTCAGCGGCCTTTAACGCGCTATTGGCATCATTCCACTGTGCCATTAGCGTGGCTTCTGCCCGTTTGGCGGCCGCTATTGTCCCTTCCTTAACCGGGCCGAAGCCGCGGATACTATCCGGTAGGTTTGCGATCTGAACCGCAAGCGCGAGTTTATCGTGCTCAAGGTTTTCGATCAGCGAGGCTACCGTATCCTCATAATCTTTAATCAATTGGCGCTCTGTTTTGCGCTCTGTCGTATAGCCAAAAATATCAAACATTGTGCCCCTGATGCCTTTAAACGCGCTCAGAAGTTTTAGGGCAGAGAAAACCCACGCACCAAACTCACGTTTTTGTGGGCGGCCTGTATAGATATCTTTGCCGGGGAAAAGAGGCGGAGCCAAATGCAGGCTAAGCTTCATTTTGCCCTCAAACTGGGCTTTTAGTTTTTCAGTAAATTCAGGGGCGCTATATAGGCGCGCCACTTCATATTCATCTTTATAAGCGAGTAGCTTGGCGTAATTTTGGGCAATGGTAGTGGCCAATGTACCGTCGCCGCCTGCTGCTTTTTCAGTGGCTTCCACATGTGCAACCAGCGCTGTGTATTTTTTGGCTAAGGCTTCATTTTGATAGGCAGTTAGATGCGCCGACTGGTGGGCAACAATTTCATTAAGTGTTTCTGGTTGTTTAGATTTTTTATCAAAACCTTCACATAGAACGTTCAAGACAGCATCAATATCATGCGCGGCCATACGGCCCCAGAAGAAGCTGCGCAAATTAGCGCTAACGGCCACACCGTTTAGTTCAATGGCTTCAGTGATCGCGGCCAGTGATAAGGGAACCAAACCAGCTTGCACAGCATACCCCAGCATGAAGATGTTTGCAGCAATTGCATCGCCCATAAGGGCCGCAGCAATCTTTTGTGCAGGTAATTTATGGCGTGCGGAATCTCTGGTAACAGCGTCGAGTTGTGTTTCGGTGGCAAGGGATTGAAAATCAATATCCTTATCTCGCACAAAATCGGAGATAGGCGATTGATCAGAGTTGATCACGGCGGCTGTACGGTCAGCGCGCAGCAGGTTGCAGGCGTCTTTACTGGCGGCAACCACCGTATCGCAGGCTAGCAATGCATGCGCGCGCCCGGTTACAATGCGCGGCGAACGAAGTTTGTCGTTAGTTTTGGCAAGCCTAACATGAGACAGAACCGAGCCGCCTTTTTGCGCCAGCCCCATCATATCAAGAATTGAACTTGCGCAGCCATCAAGGTGTGCTGCCATGCCAAGAATGCCGCCCACCGTAAGCACGCCTGTGCCGCCAATCCCGGTTACGAGGATATTATAATCCTCAAATTCATTATCGAATGAAGGCTGCTTTGGCTCTGGTAAGTTTGGTAGGTTAAGCGCAGACAAATCGCCTATACCTGAGCGGGATTTTTTAGGCTGAGCGCCGCGCACGCTCACAAAAGAAGGGCAAAAGCCCTGTGCACAGGTTGTATCTTTGTTGCAGGATGATTGATTGATACGACGTTTGCGGCCAAATGCTGTTTCTAAAGGTTCAATGGAAATACAGTTGGATTGCACAGAGCAATCTCCACAGCCTTCACATACGGCATCATTAATAAAAAGCCGGTGGTCAGGGTCTTCCATTTGGCCGCGCTTACGGCGGCGGCGTTTTTCAGCGGCACAGGTTTGGTCATAAATGATCGCAGTGACGCCTTCAGTTTCCCGCATTTCTTCCTGAAGCTGCATCAAGAGGCTGCGGTCATGTACTTCAACGCCTTCGGGGAGGCGGAGTAGGGTGTAATTTTCAGGGTACTCAGAAGCGACGGCCACACGGCCCACGCCTTCTGCTTTGAGCTGAGCTGCGATTTGTGGAACAGTGAGCGCCCCTTCCACTTCTTGGCCGCCCGTCATGGCCACAGCATCATTATAAAGGATTTTATAAGTGGCGTTCACTTTGGCGGCGACAGCTTGCCTAATAGCCAGAGTGCCTGAGTGCATATAGGTGCCGTCACCCATATTCACGAACATATGTTTTTCGTTGGTAAAGGGAGCTTGGCCTACCCACGTAACACCTTCGCCGCCCATATGAGTGAAGGTTTCAGTGCGGCGGTCCATATGTATGGCCATAATATGACAACCAATGCCTGCCATGGCTCGGCTGCCATCTGGCACCTTGGTTGAGCTGCTGTGTGGGCAACCTGAGCAGAAATACGGCGTGCGATTGATTGCGGGTGTGTAGCCCTCGCTTGCACGCTTTCGCTCGGTAAAATAATCAAGCTTTTGTTGAATATCTTTAGATTTGAATAGCTTAGCCATGCGTTTAGCGATCACATGAGCAATGATACCAACATCTAGTTCGTTTTCTGGTGGTAACAGCCAGTTATCATTTTCATCATGCTTGCCAACAACGGCGGGGCGTACGTCGGCCTTCCAATTGTAAAGCTGCCAGCGGAGCTGATGCTCAATCATCTCACGCTTTTCTTCCACTACCAGAACTTCGTCCAAACCTTCGCAGAAGGTGCGGATGCCCTGTGGCTCCAGCGGCCAAGGCATGCCTACCTTATAGAGGCTAAGGCCGATATCCTTGGCGCGGGCTTCATCTATGCCAAGCTCATACAGGGCTTGGCGCACATCTTGGTAAGACTTACCAGTTGTGACAATGCCAAATTTACTGTTGGGGCTACCCCATATGGTACGGTCAATGCCGTTGGCGCGAGCAAAGGCCTGTGCGGCAAAGCCTTTGTACCGCTGAAGGCGCCAATCTTGTTCGCGCCATACATCAGGCCAGCGAATGTTGAGCCCGCCTTCGGGCATTTCGAAATCTGTTGGTAATATGATTTCACGGTTTTCGCGGGATAAATCAACGGTGCCTGAGGTTTCTACTGTTTCACCGACGGCTTTAAAGCCAACCCATGTGCCAGAGTAGCGGCTCATGCTTATGCCAAGTAGGCCGTATTCTACAAACTCGGAAAGCGAGGCCGGGTAAAGAACCGGCATAAAAGCCGCCATAAAGTTATGATCAGACTGATGGGGAATTGTAGATGATTTCGCGCCGTGGTCGTCGCCTGTTAAGCACAGTACGCCGCCGTGTTCGCTGGTGCCGGCCGTGTTGCCGTGTTTCATCACGTCCATAGACCGGTCAAAACCTGGGGCTTTGCCGTACCAAATACCGAACACGCCGTCATATTTTGCTTCAGGCTTATTGAGCTCCAGCATCTGCGAACCCCACACCGCGGTTGCGGCAAGGTCTTCATTCACGCCGGGCTCAAACTTGATATGGCTTTCGCTAAGGCGCTTTTGTTGGCGCGTAAGTTCCATATCGTAGCCGCCAAGCGGGGACCCGCGGTAACCTGAAATAAAGCCTGCTGTGTTTAGGCCTGCTGCCAAGTCACGTTCGCGTTGGATAAGAGGCAAGCGCACAAGGGCTTGTGTGCCGTTCATGAAGGCATGGCCGTTCTTGAGCGTATATTTATCCTGCAATGAAACTTTGTGTGTCATGGGTCTCTTCCGCCCGGTTTGACTAGGATATGAGTTATGATCCGCAGGCAACCGGCTTTCAAGTTGGAGGGAGTATTACATTTCTCAAGGGAAATGAGGTTTCGAAGATTCGGTTTTTCGGCAATGTTTATTCGCCAGATATCGTAGATTTTGAAATAATCGAACCCAAGCTAGCAATTTTTGCCAACTAGAAAAGCTGGGCTTATTCCTCGAAATTAATTTCAATCGTAACTAATTGAAATAATTATACGAATCTAACTGAGGACAGGGCTTTAGGTGCTGGGCCTCAAATTAAATGAGAAACAAGCCTATGGGGGCTGCGAGTTTGGGTGCCAATTTTCACAATGAATGAAACACAATCTCACCGAAAGTGAGAAAAGCCAGATAGACACTCATAGATAATGAGAAATTCCCTCAAATAGTTCCATTGACTGCTTCCGGAACCTTATCCAGACCATTTGATAATCGGTATATTTCTTCTACTTCTGACCCGAAGGAGACTAAAGGCTTCCCACTTAGTTCGAGAACCTACCGCCGTATCAGTTATTCTACTGAGCTTTGAGGAGCCCCAATTTTTGCGGCTCCCCAAAAAACAGCTCGAACGAGAACTGCGATCATTGATCCCGCAACAACACTTTGCAGTGCTGCAGAACCAAACCCCATAAAATCCGTCATCGCTTTTGCTACGATGGTAAACGGACCGCTGTAGAGCGCCAGAATAACGACTAAAAAGTCGCCCTTTTCCAACATAGGCCAGACAAAAAGAGACAAAAGTATGCACGAGACTACATACGCATCCAGCCAGATTTCTAGTTTCGAAATCTTCATTAATCCATTCCTGCCAATCGTTGTTTTACTGAACCCTAACAAGAGGTTTCAATTGTATTGCCTCATTCATTTGCCTGAGTAAATATTCTTGATGCATAAATAACTGATGTGTTTTTGCGTAAAAACGCGTGCCTAATCTCACTTCACGATAGCCGTAGCGAAACCGTCAACGGTCCGCTTGTGGCGAGAAAGTGACTGCTTTGGGATTTTCCGCTATGGGCGGCTTCCGCTAGGCAAAGCTGACGCAAGGAACGTGACGCGGGAACTGCCACAATTGACCCAATGCGGACACTTTGGGTAAAGGCGAATGCGGGTTAGGGGGTTGAGAAAGGGCAAGCGCTACGCTAGACATTGGCCGAAATTTATCGGAGGATTTCGGATGCATGTACGGCTTGGATTGGCGATAATAGGGCTGGCGTTAACAGGCCCATCTTATGCTCAATCAGAGGATCTTGAGGTGGGCTTTTCTGGCGCAGTGCGCGGCTGCGAAGAGTGGGTCCTTAATCCAACGAGCTGGATAGATGGCATGGATCCTTTTATCTCAGCCACGGGCCTTGGCCGCCAGATACGGCGGGTTAAATCGGTGAATGAAGCGTCTCTCCCCCCGAAAGAGCTTCGGGTCGCCAACCACTACTGGCGCATCAATTCTACCAAGGAATCCGGATACGTTCTAGTTGTCTCAGACCAGCTGCCGATGTGCCATATTACGGGCGGCGGCGGCGTTGATCTACAGCCCGTCGTCAAAGCCGTCTTGAATAGTGAGAGGTTCCTGAACCGCTGGGAGAAATTGGAAGAGAGCTCGCAGGGCGAAATGGTTACAACGATATATAAAAACCGTGAGGAACCTGCTCTTTCTATGGTCATTAGTTACGCTGATCAACCCGGACAAAGGATCGACCGAGTACAAGTAATGGCAACAGCGACGATCAAGTAAGACGAATAGGCGCAAGTACTACATATTACCACTTCTGGCGAGAAAGTGACCCGT
>Ga0316207_10001465_pt1 | contig 28855 bp, 21 predicted proteins | sample 6weekpyrite_MG_FD_204943 | JGI IMG/M metagenome (GOLD analysis project Ga0316207, IMG submission 204943) | Microbial mat bacterial communities from mineral coupon in-situ incubated in ocean water Damariscotta River, Maine, United States -... | ecosystem: Environmental > Aquatic > Marine >...
AATCACCTTTTGGTGCATAGGGGCGTCCCTCAACATAGTCGATGGTGGTTTGATCAACGGCCACTAAACCCACACGGGCACCCGCTTCAATTGCCATATTACAGATCGTCATGCGACCATCCATAGATAGATCGCGAATCGCAGAACCGGCAAATTCAATCGCATAACCTGTACCACCCGCGGTACCTATCTCACCAATCACCGCCAGCACGATGTCTTTAGCGGTGACACCCGTGCCTAATGCTCCTTCTACATTAACACGCATGTTCTTCATTTTTTTCTGTAACAAACACTGGGTTGCCAGGACGTGCTCAACCTCAGAGGTACCAATTCCAAACGCCATAGAGCCAAAGGCGCCATGGGTTGCGGTGTGGGAATCACCACACACCAGTGTCATACCCGGCAAGGTAGCGCCCTGTTCAGGGCCAATTACATGCACAATACCCTGGCGAATATCATTCATCGCAAACTGGGTTATGCCAAACTCCCGGGTATTTTTTTCCAGTGTTTCCACCTGAATACGGGCAACCGAATCTGTAATGCCTTTAACCCGCTCCGCTGCAACCGTTGGCACATTATGATCGGGCACGGCTAAAGCCGCATCTGTGCGCCACGGTTTTCGCCCGGCAATTCTCAGACCTTCAAATGCCTGGGGAGAGGTCACCTCGTGTACCAGATGACGGTCAATATAAAGTAAAGCTGTGCCGTCTTCTTCCTTACGCACCACATGGGAATCAAATAATTTTTCGTATAATGTTTTGCCGGCCATTTCTCTCTAAACTCCTGCTACAGGGCTATTTGGTCTTTTTTCAATGCGGATATTTTCAGATATCAAATTCTAGCCCCACTAGAAACATAAAACAAATTCATCTTTTTCATATAAACTATTCCTATCAGGAATAACAGATAAGATTTTACTATAATTATGGACTTTCAAAACCTCACCGCCTTTACTTCAGTCAGTGAACTGCGCTCATTCTCAAAAGCAGCAGAACACCTGTTTATTACCCAGCCTGCTGTTAGTAAACGCATTTCTGCGTTAGAGACAGAACTTAATACACGCCTGTTTGACCGTATCGGCAAGCAGGTACAGCTTACCGAAGCAGGACACGCACTACTGCCAGGCGCATTGCGTATTTTAGCTGAGCTGGAGGAAAGCAAACGAGCCATTGGCAATTTAAATGAAAAAGTCAGTGGTAAATTAAACATCGCCACCAGTCATCACATCGGCCTACATCGCCTCCCCCCCGTATTGCGTGCATTTACCCGTAAATATTCAGATGTTGATCTGGACATTCGCTTCATGGATTCTGAAGAAGCCTGTAGCTGCGTAATTAAAGGTGAGGTCGAACTGGCGATCGCCACCTTACCAGAAAAAAACTGGCCCCAGCTACAAAGCCAGACCATATGGCACGATCCCCTGGATATTGTGATTAGCGCACAACACCCACAGGCTAATTCACCACAAATCAGTGTCTCTCATTTAAGTAACATACCCGCTATTTTACCTTCTCAAAACACCTTTACACGTAAGCTACTGGAAAACGCACTGGGGCTAAATCAACAAAACCTGAATATAGCCATGGAAACCAATTATCTGGAAACGCTTAAAATGATGGTATCAATTGGCCTGGGTTGGAGCGTACTGCCAGCTTCAATGCTTACCAGCGATATTACTAAAATGAATATTCGCGGTGTTGAATTTGAACGATTACTGGGTGTGGTGAGTCACCAGCAACGTACATTATCTAAAGCGGCTAAAATGCTGATGATCGAGCTAAAGAAAAATAAAAACTAAAAGACAACAATAGGGATTTATCCCTGAGACATCCCCACAAAACATGGTTAAAAATCAAAAAGATAAAGCATATTGTCCGCAAATGGCAGTTCCTGCACATCCATGCACCCACTGCATTAGTGCTTCCTTGCACGTCAACGCAAAGATACACGAATGTTTTGTTTGTGCGCCTGCGGCGCACTGCACTCTGTATAAAGCTTTTGCTTTTATTTGCGTGTGTTGGCGTTCATTTGCGGGCGATATGCTTTTTGCTTTTAGATAATATTCGTGGGGATAGATCAGGGTTTACCCCTACAAAGTCGAGACATCATAAGTTACAATCTGCACACTTTAAATAAAATACAGAGCAAACCATGAATATCACCGCTGACAAAGCCATTACCATCAACTACACCCTGAAAGATGATGAGGGCAAACTAATCGATGAATCCAATGATGCCAGTTTTGTTTATTTACACGGCCATAACAATATCATCCCTGGCCTGGAAGCCGCATTAAACGACAAGTCAAAAGGTGATTCTTTTAAATTAGTGCTGGAACCTAAAGATGCCTATGGTGAGTACAATCCGGCCATCACACAAACCATCTCTCGCAGTGCTTTTGGTGATGAAGAGGTAGAAGTGGGCATGCAATTTCATGCAGAAGGTGATGACGGCCTACCCGTGATGATTACGATTAGTGAAGTTAATGGTGATGATGTGACCATAGACGGCAACCCACCTTTAGCCGGTGTTACCTTAAATTATGATGTACAGGTTATGGATGTGCGTGATGCTACCGAGGAAGAACTAAGCCACGGACATATACATGCTCACGGTGAAAGCTGCGGACATAATCACTAATTAAAAACAGGGAGGGTTTTATTGCCCTCCCTGGTTTATTTTTCAGTTTCCTGCGTTGTTAATTTAAACGCGACCAGTAATGCTAAAAACGCAATAATTGCCGCGGCATTAAAAATCACCTGTGGCGAATAGGCTTCCCAATACGCACCACTCAACAATGTTCCCACCGCCCCTCCAGCACCAAAACTAATGGCTGAATACAATGCCTGCCCTCTACCCTGTAACTTACCCTTAAAATTTCGATGAAACAGTTCTATTGCCACCGCGTGATACAAGCCAAAACTTGCTGCATGTAAACATTGAGCAAAAATAACAATCGGTAAATTCTCTACAAATGTGCCAATTAACAACCAACGTAAGGATGTTAACAGCAGTGCAATTTTTAATAAAAAACCCGGCCCATATTTGGGCATTAATTTATGCATAAACATAAATAAAACAATTTCAGCTATCACACCCAAAGCCCACAACCAGCCCAGGGTAGAACTGCTGTAATTAAATTGTTTTAGATAGATAGAATAAAAAGTGTAATAAGGCCCATGGCTCATTTGCATTAAAAAACAAACAATTAATAATGCCATTACATGGGGCTGTTTCAAAACTCTTGAGATAGCCCCCTGTTCAATATGCATTTTTTTCTGTGGGGCATCATTCACCAGATAGCTAGACAGGACTATCAATACATATAAAACAAAAATCGAGACCGGCACCAACTGATAACCAAAATCATCCAGTAAAGATCCGATAATAATGACTGAAAAAACAAAACCTAAAGAACCCCATAGTCGCACCACACTATATTTGTGCGTATTCTCCCCCAGGTGATTCATGGTGTTAGCTTCAAACTGCGGCAATGTGGCATTCCAGAAAAAACTGAATAACAACATCACCAAAACCAACCACCAGAAACTGGAATTTAAAAACACCCCTAAAAAGGTAATCGCTGATAGAATACTGGCGATACGAATTATTTTCATGCAGTGACCGGTATGGTCTGCAATCCAGCTCCATAAATAAGGTGCAACAATCTTGGTCGCCATGAGAATGGCCATTAACTCACCGATGGACTTTGCATCGAAGCCTAATGAATTTAAATACAGGCTCCAGTAAGGCACCACCACACCAAGGGATGCAAAGTAAACCCAGTAAAAACCAGAGAGTCGCCAGTATGGCACTGAATTATTTGTCATAGATTTTTTTAGAAGCAGTTTTTGTCCGCAAATAAACGCGAATGATCGCAAATAAAATCAAAAGCTATAATGTTAGTGTTGTTCGCCGCAGGCGAATAAACTGAATTAACTAAATTATTTGCGCTTATTTGCGTTCATTTGCGGACCAATGCTTTTTATTCTTTTCCAGCAGGTATCACTGGTGTAGAACACTCAACATCACCACATTGTGCTTTAAACCGCATCATGTGATCAGCCAGTGTTAAGGCCAGCATAGCTTCACAAATAGGGGTTGCACGAATACCAACACAGGGGTCATGGCGCCCATGGGTAACCACCTCCATTGGTTGACCATTTATATCCACGCTTTTACCTGGTAAACGCATACTCGATGTGGGTTTAAAGGCCGTATGCACAACAATATTTTGCCCTGAACTAATACCGCCTAAAATGCCTCCGGCATGATTACTTAAAAAACCTTCAGGTGTTATTTCATCACGAAACTCGGTGCCCTTTGCTTCTACACAGGCAAATCCGCCACCAATTTCTACACCCTTAGCGGCATTAATTGTCATCATCGCATAGGATACTTCAGCATCCAGGCGATCAAAAATGGGTTCACCCAAACCCGGTGGTACACCCTCTGCAACCACAGATATTCTGGCACCCACGGAGTTACCTTCTTTGCGTAAGGCATCCATATAATCTTCCATGTCTTTTACCTTGTTAACATCTGGGCAAAAAAATGGATTTTGACTAACCTGCTCCCAGTCGTGCTGCTCAATTTCGATAGGGCCTAATTTAGACAGGTATCCCCGAATCAAAATATCATATTTATCTTTAAGAAATTTTTTCGCAATAGCGCCCGCCGCAACACGCATTGCAGTTTCCCGGGCAGATGAACGCCCCCCACCACGATAATCACGAAAGCCATATTTTTGTGTATAGGTATAATCCGCATGACCGGGTCGAAAAGTACTGGCTATATTGCCGTAATCTTTTGAACGTTGATCGACATTTTCAATTAGCAAACCAATGGAGGTACCCGTTGTTTTACCCTCGAAAACACCGGAAAGAATTTTTACCTGATCCGGCTCTCGACGTTGCGTAGTATGGCGAGAGGTTCCGGGACGACGACGATCAAGATCCCCCTGTAAATCGTCTTCCGATAATTCAATCCCCGGTGGGCAGCCATCAACAATAGCCATTAATGCAGGGCCATGGGACTCACCACTGCTGGTTACAGTAAATAATTTACCAAAAGTATTACCTGACACTTTTATTTCCTCATTAGACTAATGCGTGAATATTAACATATCGGCTTGCCAGCCGGTGGCAAAAACCTATATAGTAGAAGAACATAAAATAAAATATATAAAATCTATAAAATCATGTACTTCTCAACACCTGACATACTGATCGTTGAAGACGAAGAATTTAACAGGGAAATCATGGCGCTGCGCTTACAGTCATGCATTTACGATTTAAGATTTGCCGTGGATGGCCAACAGGCTCTGGACATGGTGGAAGAAAAAAAACCAGATGTCATTCTCCTTGATATCATGCTACCTGAGATTATGGGCCTGCAAGTGCTACATACTCTTCGCCAACAATACTCCATGGTTGAACTCCCCATTATCATGGTAACCGCCATTGATGAAGACCAACGTGTGGTACGCGCACTTGAACTGGGTGCAAATGACTATGTTTCAAAACCCATTAACTACCCCATATTAATCGCCAGACTGCAAACACAACTCAGCCTGAAACAGTTATCCGCTTTAAACAATGAGTTTATCACCACCGCCAGCAATGATTTACGTAAACCCATTGCGGTTATTCAGGATGCGGCCGCCACCTCACGTTTAAAAGCGGTCACTAACCAACCATTTGATAATGAAGAAATAGCATACAACTTCAACACCATCGAGCAATCCGCAAACTTTATGAACTCGATTGTGGAATGTATTTTAAATATGCAGGCCGGTGGATTTGGCCAGATAAGACTAACAAAAATTCCACTACAGGTGGAACCACTTATTTCCGAAACCATTAATCGACACCTTGCCCATGCCAGTGAAAAACGCATTAACCTGGTGAGCAAGGTCGAAGAAAATACACCGGCCATTGAGGTTGATCGATCGCGCATAGCCCAGGTGCTCGACAATCTGGTTGACAATGCGGTTAAGTTTTGCTCTGCTAACGACACCGTTACTATTAGCACCAAATATGATGGCGATGCTGTGTCGGTGATTGTTTCAGATACAGGACCGGGTTTAAAAGAGAATGACTTTGATCAGCTATTTGTAAAAAATGCAGAACTCAGTAATAAACCCACCGATAACGAACCTCATTCGGGTTTAGGATTATCGGTATGTAAACAACTAATAGATTTACATAATGGTGAGATTGATGCTATGAATAACAATGACAAGGGAGCAAGTTTCTGGTTTAAGTTACCCGCATTTAAACTTAAATCTGTGTAGATTTATCCCTGATATTTAAATCTAGAATCTTTATTTGCAAGTTTCTATCATTCTCACCAGCACACAAGTTCAAATCTGAATTTAGCCAGTACATTTTTAGTATTTGATTATCAAACTCAATTTCACAAATGCTCGGAAATAATGTTATATATTTTGAATAAAAAATGTCACTGCTGTCCCGTTAAAAGAAATAATTTTATATTTAAACGTATTGTGACTAGATTAACTTTCATCCTAGAAAGATCAGTTGAAAGTGCGTTTAGAGTGTAAACTCTTGATGTGCATAGTGAATTCAAAAAATGCGCAGTCACCTTATTGGTGATAAGCAGATTTTTGAATTTGCTAGGCGCATCAAGAGGTTGCGCTATAAATGTGCGGTCAACTGATTTTTCTAGGTTCATATCATCCTGTTCGAGACATGAATTGGGAGCACCTGCCTAAGACCGTCACCCGCATGGACGCGGGTGTCGAGCCACCATGGAAGGTTTTACGGCGTGTCTTAGGCAGGTGCTCCCAATTCATGTCTCTAGTTGTTAACGGGACAGCAGTGAAAAAATGTATTCCTTCACACATTTACAAACCAGCTAAATCGCTGCATAAAGAAGTTAAGAATTTACGCTTAGAGAAAGAGATTTTATCATAGGACTTAATCAGTACGTTCCATCAGGCATGTTAAAAATCATACTCGTCTAACTGTTCTGCTGTTAAAAGAAAAATCCCCGAACCACCCCGTTCAAAATCAAGCCAGTAAAAAGGTACATGGGGGTACGCTTCCTGCAGGGCGTGCTGAGAATTCCCCACCTCAACAACAAGAATACCCTGCTCGGTTAAATACTCCCTGGCCTGCTGCAACATAGGAATCACTAAATCCAGCCCATCATCGCCTGCGGCAAGGCCCAATGCGGGCTCGTGTAAATACTCGTCTGGTAAATTTGCCATATCTTGCGCGTCCACATAGGGGGGATTACTGATAATAATATCGTAATGACGCTGGGGTACATTCTGAAAAAGGTCAGATTTAATCGCACTAACCCGCTCATCGAGCTGATGACGTTGAATATTTTCAGTTGCCACATCAATGGCCTGGGGTGAAATATCCACCATATCCACATAAGCCCAGTCAAAGGCATAGGCGCAGGCAATGCCAATACATCCACTTCCGCAACACAAATCAAGAATATTTTCCACCGCTTCAGCTTCAACCCAGGGTGCAAAACGCTTTTCAATAAGCTCGGCGATGGGGGAACGGGGCACCAGGACATTCTCATTCACCACAAAGGGTAAACCGGCAAACCAGGCTTCTCCCGTTAAATAGGATGCGGGTATTTTTTCTTCAAACCGTCGAGTTAATAGCGTATAAACTGCCTGTTTCTCATCATAGGTTAAGGCCGTATTGAAATAATTCTCGGGAAAGTCATGGGGCAGGTGCAGGGCAAACAAGCTTAGATAAACCACCTCATCCAGTGCACTGGCCATACCATGCCCATAATACAGGTCAGCCTGATTAAATCGACTTACACCCCATCTTATATAATCTTTTATCGTTTTTAGTTCTTCGGGGAAGGATTGATTAGACATGGATTAAACCTGTTAGCTAGGTGATTTAAGATATGTGCTTTAAATATTAACCCGTGACGAATATAATCACGAGCCCTATGTAGAATTTGTATATAATACGATTCCATGAAGCAACTATCTATATCCTTAATCCTCAGCCTGTTCCTTAATGTCAATGCAAATGCGACTGAGTATCTGAAATTCATTAACCCCTGGATACCCGAAGCACCACCAGGTGCCAGTGTTATGGCGGGGTATATGGAAATCCATAATACATCCAGTGAAGAAATTGATATTATTACAATTAATAGCCCATCTTTTAAAAGCATTGAAATGCATCAATCTAAAGAAATTGATGGTTTTGCTAAAATGCTACCCCAAAAAAAACTCAGCATTCCCGCCAGGGGAAAGCTGGTTTTACAATCAGGCAGTTATCATTTAATGTTAATAAAGCCTGCTAAATGGTTAAAACAGGGGGATAGCATTAACCTTAATTTTACACTTTCAAATAATACACAACAAAAACTTTCGATACCTGTCAAAAAAACCAGATCACGTGCCATGAAGTGTGCCGCTGGAAAATGCGGTGGAATGTAGGCAGTTCACAAACTAAATTATGAAAGCATCATTTACAGATTATTTAAAATCCACACCCTTTTATTTTTTACCCCATCATTTAATTTCGGCTGTGGTATACAAAATTGCCAGGATACAATGGGCGCCTGTAAAAAACTTTACCTTAAGAATTTATTTGTCATTGCACGAAGTAAATATGGCAGAGGCCGATGAAGAAAACCCTTATGCCTATAAAACACTCAATGCTTTTTTTACCCGTGCACTGAAACCAGATGCCCGAATTATAGATAACACAGAAAACACAATGGTGTGTCCAGTGGATGGAAAAGTTAGTCAGGCACAGGCCATAGAAAATGGTCGTGTTTTTCAGGCCAAGGGACAGGACTACAGCTTACTGGAACTGGTTGGGGGCATAGATAAACTTGCTAAAGACTTTAACAACAGTTCATTTGCGACTATTTATTTATCGCCTAAAGATTATCATCGCATTCATATGCCCTTAGATGGCAAGCTTAGCGATATGGTTTATGTGCCTGGCCGTTTATTTAGTGTAGCACCCCATACTGTTAAAACGGTACCCAGATTATTTGCGCGCAATGAAAGACTAGTGTGTAAATTTGAAACTGACCACGGCCCGATGATTATGATTTTAGTCGGTGCGGTAAATGTTTCAGCAATTGACACCGTGTGGGCCGGCTCGGTTACCCCCCCCAGTAAAAATAAAATCATTCACACAACTTATGAAAATACAGAGATAAGCCTGAAAAAGGGCGCAGAAATGGGCCGCTTTAATCTGGGCTCAACGGTTATCTTACTAATGAATGATAAAGTTACGCTGGATGAAGCGATTAAGCATGATGAATCTGTAAAACTGGGGCAAAAGTTAGCATCTTACAAACTATAATTTATAACCTGGATTTAGCACAAAAACAGTGAATACACTTATTTTAAAAAGCAAAAGATTACCGCAAATGAGCGCGAATAAACGCGGATGCTTTTGTTTGTGTGCCTGCGGCGCACTGCACCTTGTATAAAGTTTTTGCTTTTATTTGCGTATATTAGCGTTCATTTGCGGAAAACAGCTTTTCTTTTTTAGATACTATTTTCTGAAAATTCATCACCAAAACTAATAACATCCTTAATATGCTTTGCACCAATTATCAGCATCAGAATTCGATCAATCCCTATTGCCACTCCCGAGCAATCAGGCAGGCCTGAATTTAATGCATCCAGTAAACAATCATCAATGGGCATTAATTTCTGCTGTCTTTGTTGGCGGATTTTATTATCATTTTTAAACCGCTTAGCCTGCTCATCTGCATCCGTTAATTCGTAGAAGCCATTTGCCAGTTCCAGTTCTCCATAAAACAATTCAAATCTATTTGCCTTACGAGAATCGTTTTTATCTAATCGAGCTAAACATGCCTGTGAAGCAGGATAATCATATAAAAAAGTGAAACCTTCTTTTGAGAAACTCGGTGCTATTTTTTCAACCATTAACCAGTCTAACCACATGTCCCTGTCTTCTTCCATACCCTGTGGTGATTCAACTTTAAATTTTGCTGCACATTGCTTTAACGCTTTTACATCCGCTTCAAATGGATCAATTTCCAGTTGATTTATAAATGCTTGCTGGTAACTTATTCGTTGATAGCTGTTTATTGCCGGGTTCATTAAACCACGCAACAAATCTTCCACCTCATCCATTAACTGATGATGATTAAAACCAGAACGATACCATTCCAGTAATGTAAACTCAGGGTTGTGATTACGCCCCAACTCATCATCCCTGAACACTTTCGCAAGTTGATATATATCTCCACTACCCGCTGCAAGTAAACGTTTCATGTGAAATTCTGGAGATGTATGCAGGTAAAATTCCTGTTGATTATACTGGGTGGAGAAACTTTCCAGTTGTGGGTCGGTAATCGCCGCACTTGAAATGATCGGTGTTTCTACTTCCAGCACATTGCGCTGGGCAAAAAAAGCCCGAATGCTCTGTAGTATTCGGGCTTTTTCTTTAATTGCCTCTATAGAGGCAGTGGGCTGCCAGTGTTTAGACATTAACTTTTTACGCGAGAAACATACTCTCCACTGCGTGTATCAATTTTCAGCAACTCACCTTCTTCTATAAACAAGGGCACTTTAACCACGGCCCCAGATTCAAGTGTGGCGGGTTTAGTTCCACCCTGTGCCGTATCACCTTTTAAGCCCGGGTCTGTTTCGGTAACCGCCAATTCTACAAAATTGGGGGCCGTCACAACCAGAGGCGAACCATCCCACAGGGTGACTGTGCATAATTCCTGGGCTTTTATCCATTTGCCCGAATCTATCATCGCTGAATCAGGAGCTGCAACTTGCTCAAACGTGTTGGGGTCCATGAAATACCAGAACTCACCGTCGTTATAGGAGAATTCCATATCGACATCAATCACATCTGCCGCTTCTACTGATTCCCCGGATTTAAATGTACGCTCCAGTACACGCCCAGTCTTCAGGTTGCGTAATTTAACTCGATTAAAGGCCTGTCCTTTACCGGGCTTAACCAGCTCATTCTCAATAATTGAACATGGATCATTATCCAATATGAGTTTAAGACCGCCACGAAAATCATTAGTACTGTATGATGCCATCTGCAAATAACCTTTAATTATGGACATTGAACCTGGAAAAACCGCCAGATATACATATTATATCCAGCACCCTTTACAGGTTAAAAGCAGCGCATATAATACTCGGAACAGCCCATAATGCCAAAAATTAATACGATTAAATCGAACAAATCCGTTTCAAATCTGCATTTATCCTGGCAACAACAACTATCACAGGCAATAACTGAGCCTGAACAGCTACTTCAGATACTGCATTTAAAATTAGAGGATTTCGCACAATACAACTCAGCCTGCCAGCAATTCAGTCTTAAAATCCCCCATGCCTATATAAACAAAATGCAATTAGGCAACCCCCAGGACCCCCTGCTACTGCAGGTGATGGCTCAATCAGAGGAAATGCAGCCAGTCACGGGTTATCACACCGACCCGGTTGGTGATTTAAATGCGAATAAAACCCCGGGCTTATTACACAAATACCATGGGCGGGTGCTACTCATCACCACCGGTGCCTGTGCTGTACATTGTCGCTATTGTTTCAGACGCCACTTTCCATACCCACAACAACAGGCCGGGCGTGAACAATGGTCAGGGGTAATTAACTATATTCAGCAAGATAGTAGCATCAAAGAAGTCATATTAAGTGGGGGTGACCCGCTGGTGTTATCCGATGACAAACTGGATGCTCTAATCACTCAGCTTGAAAGCATCCCCCATTTAACTCGTTTACGTATACACAGTCGTTTACCTGTTGTTCTACCCGATAGAATAACGAATAAACTGGTAAACAGGTTAGCGATTAGTCGCTTTAATGTTTGCCTGGTTATTCATGCGAATCACGCGAATGAAATTACCCCCCTTGAAATAAAGGCACTTGATAAACTAAAACAGGGCAATATCCACCTTCTCAATCAGGCTGTGTTGCTAAAAGGTGTCAACCACCTCATAGTGGATCAAATGGATCTATCTGAATCCCTGTATAATGCGGGCGTGCTTCCCTATTATCTACACCTGCTCGATCCGGTACAGGGAGCGGCACACTTTGATGTAAACCTGGACGATGCGTTAAACTTAATTGCACAAATGCAGGGCAATTTACCGGGGTATCTGGTGCCTAAGCTAGTACGTGAAATTGCAGGGGAAGCCAGCAAAACGCCAGCAAATGAGCTATAAACCAGTAATAGCGCATGAAATTGGCTTAAAAAGCCGCAGTATCTAACTGTTTTTATTAAACAATATGTATAAATAGGATAAACTTGAACACCACGATAAAAGTACCTGGCAATAGAACGGATATAAATCAAGCCGATTGACGATATGAAATTAAACGTTCCGGAACAAACACCCCCAGATAAGGATGATTTTCCAAACCATCCGCGCAAAGTTAAAAAATGGCTGTCCAGTTTAAAACGTGCCAATATGGGCGAATTTACACGCCAGGTGTATAACGGTTTGCTGGCCCTTAATCGCCAGGCAATGTCACCCAAATACCGTTTAGAGAACATGGAAACATTGCGTGAACCTACACGATATATTTTCAACCAGCTACACAAACACTTCGTTAACCGCACACTCCCCTTACCTGAAAAAAGCCAGAAAATAACGCACCTTAATCAGGCGCTGTTAAATGAAATGGCAATCGGTTATAAAATTCTTATTTTTGAAACCTCAAACAATCTTATAAAGTTTGACACTAAAACCATACTAACTGCCTGTGAACGATCACTGCATTATTATTCTGAACTACTACTACGATCGAGCCAGATTTATTCTGAATTACCCAGGGGTGTATGGTGGGATATTCACCGTATTTATGGTTATGCCGAAGTTAAAAATTTACACCATAAAAACGTAAAAGACGCTGAACTCTCGATAAAAAATATTTCAACTGAAGACTATTACAAACAGATATTACTATTCTCTTTGGCCCGGCCCAATGCATTACGTCAAAGCGATGCAGAGCGTTTATTCAAGTCAATTAATAAGTGGGCTAAACTAACCACCATTGGCAAACATCCATCTAAAAACAAATTAAACCGCTATTTTATTAGTAAGCTTGATGGAGACCTGCCACCTAATTGTGTATCTGAAAATGATCTGAAAAATTTAGAACATATTCGCTCAATCGAAACTTATAAATTAGTTGAACATCTACAAAGCATTGATACACAAACTAACGATTTATATTCAGCGGTTTCAATTGGGGATAATGTTTCCCAGGAAACAATTAGAACATTAGTTACCTCCTGGAGCCTTTGCGCCAAACGACGCTTTTCACGTGCCGAGCGTAAAGATGATATCCGTGTTTCAATTGGCTTAAACCCAATACACAAAACCTTGAATATGGAATCTGTAGCGCCCAAACCCAAGGTAAAAAAACCCGGGAAAATGTTTTCATTAGAATCAATTCCCGAAAATGAAAAAGCCAACAAAGACGTTTTTGCTCAGCAGGATCCCACATTATTTATTACCCATCCAGAAATGAAAGATAATGATCGCTCTGCTGGCGCATGGGATATGGTTGCAAAAGGCCGAACCTTAACAGCAAGTTACGCCCAGGAACTTCAGGAACATGAAGATAGCCTGGGAGAGCTTCATAAAGAATCACCAGACCTACACTGGAAAATCACCAATGTAAGCGCAGGGGGGTATTGCCTGTCCTGGGATTCAGACTCACCCTCACGCGCCCTGGTTGGAGAGCTAATCAGTATTCGAGAAAAGGAACCTGATCATACCTTCCAATGGCGTGTTGGTGTCATTCGCTGGATGCAATACAGCCTTGAGCATGGACTGGAAATTGGCGTTCAGGTTTTATCACCTAAAGTTATATCCTGTCAGGTGCAAAGATTAGAGCGTAAAAATGAAGAGCCGTTTAACTGCCTGATGCTACCTGGTATTAAACCTATTCAGCAACCCTCCACTTTACTATTACCTTCTCATGCATTTCGTCGTGGCAACACACTTAGCCTGCATATTTATGAACGTGATATGGAAATTAAACTGGGGACCATACGTGAACATACTGGCTCATTTACACAATTTCAGTTCTCGCAATTAAATGAAGATACCTCACCTGACGATGAAGACAATGGTGAAAAAACTGACAAGAAGAATCCTGATAATTTTGACTCAATCTGGTCTTCACTATAACAATTAAAAACCGATCATCCTGGAACCTTAAGCTGTGAATAACAAGAAAAAAATAAACATTCTTATTATAGATGATTCATTTAATAATGAAGAAAATATTGTAAAGCTAATGCGTAGTTCAGGTTATGTGGCGCATACAACACGCGTTGAAGATGATGAAGACCTTATTGAGGCCCTAAAGAAAAAAACGCCTGACATAATACTCTACTCAATCGGCATGGAATTAATTTCACTGCCAGAAACGATAAAGTGCATTAAAGAGCATGCTGGTGAACCTGTACCCGTCATAGCCGTAAAACGCCCAGGCAAAGAACTGGATATTATAGAAGCCATGCGCTCTGGAGCTATGGACTTAACCTCATACGATAACCCATCCCATCTTGAAATGGTTATTCACCGTGAAGTTCAGGCCCACTCAAGTATTGCTAAATTATTTAAACTTGAGAAAGCAATAAAAGAATCAGAAAAGCGCTGTGAAACCCTGCTTGATTCTTCACGCGATGCAATAGCCTACATCCATGAAGGAATGCACGTATATTCTAACCAGTCATACTTACAACTATTTGGTTTTGATCAATCAGAAGACCTTGAAGGCATGCCTATTTTAGATATGGTCGGTTCGGATGACAGAAATAGCTTTAAAACTTTTTTACGTGACAATTGCAAAATGGGCAGTTTCGATTCTGAAAAACTCGAATTAAGCCTGAGCAATTCAGATGGTACCGAGTTTAAAGGTGAAATGGAATTTTCCCCTGCCAGCATTGATGGCGAACCCTGCATACAGGTTATTATTAGAACACAAACTAATAGCAAAGAATTAGAAAAACAACTCGCATTAATGAGCCAGACTGATTCCATTACCGGTTTGTATAACCGTCAGTTCTTTTTAGATACACTTGAAGACTCAGCTTCAAAAGCAAAAACTGGCAAACTCACAGCGGCCGCTCTGCTTATACATCTCGATAATTTTAATGACATTAAACAAAGTATTGGCGTAGTTGGTGCAGATAAATTTTTAAATGAGATTTCAAGACAATTTGAAGACTCTATCACCAAAGGCGATATTTTAGCTCACTTTGAAGGCGATACTTTTTCTATTATTGCGTTCAATCAGAGTATGGAAACAATTAATGAATATGCTAAAAAAATCAACAAGACTTCACATGACTTTATTGCAAATATAAAAAATCAATCACTCAATACCACCTGTACTATTGGGGTTAGCCTGTTAGATAAAAACACACCGGATACGGGTGAAATATTATTACGTGCAGAACGCGCTGTAAATGAAGCTGCTGAACAGGGCCCAAATAATGTGGTTGTCTACCAGCCAAAAGAAGGTGAGTTAACACAAAAAGAAATCGATGCAAAAGTGGTTGCCGATCTTAAACTGGCACTTAAGAACAATCGTTTCGTTCTTTATTTTCAACCGGTTATTAGTTTGCATGGCGACACCGATGAACGATATGAAGTGTTTGTGAGAATGCTAGATCAGGATAACAATATAATTTTACCCAACGACTTTCTACCTGCGGCTGATCGTACAGGCATGTCAATCGCTATCGACCGCTGGGTTTTGCTCACCACAATTTCCACATTAACCAAATGCTGGAAAGAAGGTAAACGCACTTTATTCTTCGTTAAACTGGCAGCTAACTCATTAAAAGACGCCAGCTTGATGTCATGGCTAAAAGACCAGTTAAAGAAATATAATGTACCTAAAAACAGCCTGATTTTTGAAGTAAAAGAAAGTGTTGCGGTAACCAGTTTAAAATATACCGCTGAACTGGCTAAATCATTACAGGAACTCAACTGCGGTTTTGCTCTTGATGATTTTGGTAAAGGAAGCAATCCATTCGAACTGTTAAAGCACATTCCTGCAGACTACCTGAAACTTGAACGCTCATTTATGGATGAACTTTCAAGCAGCACAGAAAACCAGGAAGCAGTGAAATCCATTACAGAAAAAGCCATGGAGATGAACAAGCTAACTATTGCCCAATGCGTACAGGATGCAACCAGCCTGTCGGTTTTATGGGGTATGGGTATTAACTTTATTCAGGGTAATTTCCTGCAGGAACCATCGCCAGATCTGGATTACGATTTTACTTCAATGGCCGGGTAAAAAATATTTCCAGTTGATGTTATACCCTGGAGCCAGTCCTCGTATGATTGCTTTGCCTGAAGGTAAACCTTTGTCTTTCAGGTCTGGAATACTGCTACTGTGTTTTAATTGGGATGGACCGCCGCTTTTTGGCGCTCCGTCCCCTGTGGTGATTCCGATCAGATGGGCAGTGCGATGAACGACTCCGCTCAGCTCTTGGTGGTCTCAATAAGGGGACATGGCGCTAAAAAGCAGCGGACTGTCCCCGATGGTGATGCACCTTAACAGGGCACAAACATCGAGTAAGTAAAACTGTTAACTTCCGCTTTTGGCCGATAACTGACTCTAAGTGGTTTAAGAAAAGTGTCCGCAATCCTGATAAAGCAGAAATTTAAAGCATTTCCTTAGTGCGTCCATTATTGTTCGAGAGCAACTATATATAGAGAAACAGCGACCTCAGTCTTTTCATTCCCGTCATACCAGCATGCATCTAGCTGGTGCCTGGTGACTTAAATCATTTATCTTTTTGTCGTAGTAAATCAGATCCAGATCACAACTACTAATACAGCTAAAAGGGCGTTTATTCTTCCTATACTTTATTTTTCTGGTTTTTCAAATGCGTAATCTTCATTGTCTAGCCTCAATCCTTTTACCAAACTAATAACCAGTGCGTGCTCTATGGGATATATTTCAATTTCTCTATCAACTCTTTCGGTTTTGACAAGCATTACTGGAAAGATCAGGTCAGGTGATTGATACCATGCCAATCGAACTTCTTTTATTTTAGATGCATCCCCATCTTCTTTCATAAATGCATGTATTTGTGACAGTACTTCATCCATAGTCAAATACTGCTTAAATTTTCCGGAGGATTCGTTAACCGGTGTCCAGGATATATTTTTGTAGGACAAAAGCTCGAGCGACTCGGGATGGAAGTCCACAATCTGTTTAGAGTTTATAACCTCCAATCCCTGGAAAACCCTGCTGAATTTCACTCTATGCAATATTGTCGACACCTCCGTTTTTTTGATATTCAGATCGAGAGGTCGGGTTCTCCATGAAACCACAAAAGCTTTGTCGATTTTGTCATTATTCGTTTGTTTATAATACCCATATTGATACATGAATTTATTAGCGAGTTGCTTTATATAGTCTTTACTCCTCTCAATCTTACTTGGAATCCACAATGCTTTTCTTAAAGCACGTTTTCTAGGACCTTTTGTGTAATATATATTAAAAGGCTTGGGTGACCTTATGATAGTAGATATATTATCTGTAGATATAATTGGAATATTTTTAGACAATTTAAGCTTACATTGAACAGGTCCCATCCTGTCTTCGTAAGTGCACGTGAATCCATTCAAATCCACATACTGCTGAAACCAGGAATCTATTCGTTCAAAATTCTCCTCATTAGTTTTTAAATCTAATTGATAGACTGGAACTTGTTTTTTCAAAATACCATCAATCTCTGACTTAATATCTGGGTTCACAATTTCCGCATGGCATGAAAAAAAAGAAATCAATAATATGATTGCGCAGTTTACTCTATACTGTTTTTTCATGTGCCCCCCTTTGATTTAGCAGCTTAATCTAAATAAACCATCACTTTTTGACCAGGGCTACTATAATTGTCATTTCCGTAAATATAATCATTTTCTTCTGTAAAGATGGTATCATTCTCATATTCTCTAAGATAAAGCACAGCCGCCAAATTGCGTCCGTCGCTCTGTTTTAATTCATCTGATGCGGCGTCAATCCAGGCATCCGCAATCGCCCAACCACTATTTATTTTATTGGCAAACTCTCTCACAAAATTTTTACCGTCCCAAGTTCTCCAGCGACCCCAGTGATAGCTATTAAATCTAGTCGTAGATCTGAAACCCAAAACCATGTGGAGACCGGTAAATGGCTTTTTTGTAAACTTCGTACTTTCCTTATGAAACCAATAATACCAAAAGGGCGTAGCTGAAACCTCCTCCATAGACAATGTTAAGCAACTGATAAATATCAAGTATTCCAAATCACCATTTGCATTGCATGGAGTAAAATTACCAAATTCTGTCTGAGATAAATCCAATTCTCCATCAGAACTTAAATAATAATGATGATTTCCGTGACCGATAGAAAAAGCCATATCAACACTATTTGCATATTGAATAGCTTCATCCTTATAGTATCTTTTTTGTGACCAATGATACTGAGACTCGGAGTATGAATTGAATTTACTCCTAAATCGGTTCGCTATATCCAGCATAACTTCTTCATCTTTATTACTACCTTTGGATACATATACAGCATAGTCCAGATCAATATCCTCACGCAGGTTATCACCCACTGTTAAGTCATACTGCTGCTCGTTTGTTCTAACTTCATTATCGTTGTATGTAGCCTCTGCCTCCAATGTCAGTGTTGTGCGATAATTACCATTACTTTTACATGTATTCAGTGTTACATCAAAAGGGACATCAGTAGCTGGTCGAGTTCCATTTAAGCCATTAACGCTATATTCTATTTGAGACAATTCTTCTTTCTCCGATGCAGTGATCCTTACATTTGTAATATCTCCTTGCTTTGGAGGAAGAGGAGATGGCGCTATGGTGACTGTGCGGGTACCATTACTTCCAACGATTGTTAAAACACCCGTTACCAAAATGAGTATTAGTGCGGGGTATCTTAAAATATTCTTCTTTGAATCAAATTTATTTATCATCAGCCCTCTCCTTTAAATCTGTAATTAATACAGTCAATAAGGCTGCAACTGCTCCCAGTCCAAGCGCTACTAAATCTAAGGGATCAAATGTACCACCTCTAAGGTATACATTATTTATGAGCGGTTCAAAAAAAAGATAGGCTTCACGTCCCATGTGGTAGACCATATAATTACCCAGGTTAGAAATCTGCCCTAACTCAAATAACACTTCAATAAACAGCCATCCCATAGTTATGTGAATAAGCCCCTTAATACCCGGGCGCAGTACCACCACTGTTAGCAGAACAAATGTATATATATGTGCAAAGCTGGGAAGGAAATCTCCTAGTGAACCAAAAAAGCTCTCATTTATTAAACCAAGCTGTATGTACCCAGGAATGAAGCGTGCAGATTCGATTGGACGATCAAGAATATAAACAAAGCTACCAAGCATAAATGTGATAATTGCGATGCTTAAAAGCGCCCAAAACCATTTTTCAATATTGAATAATTTCACAGCACATCCTTGCTATCATTCACAGTAATTTTAAGTGTATATATATTTAATTTAGATAAGTATGATCGTCGTCAATTAAATTAAATATTTTAGGGGACTCAAAAAAAATAAAGTATGTCACGATGGAATCCAGGGTTTTAACAGCGTTAAATTAATTTAAACAGGCAACCTTCACATATTCGGATTTTACATATGATTATGTCGTGTGCGTTGGCCTAACAAACCCGGATTCTGCAACAACTCTATCCAGGCTACCTTGCTTGCGTTTGTACAATTTCTGCCACATAGTTATAGTTAAGGAGTAGACAATTTGTCTCCTTTAGACTGTTTCTTCTGTTGATTTTGGCTCTCAGGATAGCAGAAATCGCTAAATCATCATTTTTGGGACAAACTCCACTATACCTGCACGGTCAGGAAGAAAAGAATCATCGGGGCACCGTCCTGGTTCGACTGAGCAACACCATTCATACCCACCAAGGTCGCAAACACAAACTCAATGTACTAGGAGAATGCCTTTTGGTTGAACCCAGTCGAAAGTGGTAGTTTGACGAGGTGCTACCGAATGACTGCCTTAGGGGGGGTGTCCAGTTATTCCAGTTATGGGATCTAGTTATGGGGTCGGACCAAGCCAGGTAGAAACTGTCATTGCGAGGCGCAGGTTTTGCGCCGTGGCGATCCCTTGGACTTTATGTCCAGCTTTACTGCAGATCGTGATACGTGAATCTAGAGATCGCCTCGCGTTGCTCGCAATTACAAAAGTATACACTGACTGTTCCTGGCCGTACTCGTAACTGAGATACAAAATATTCAAGTTCAGAAATGGGTGAATTAAGTTATTCAAACAAAAGTTTTAAAAGGACCGCTTACCTGATCAAGCAACCATATAGATAATAAGGCCGTCATGCTTGAGCTTGAAAAAGCATAATGGTCGCTGACACCACAAAGCCGCTATTTAGTAATTGCTAATATAGGTTCCTGCATTACCCAAAAACAGGTCTACGTAGTATTTATGTTGGACTTCTGAAAACGACCCGAAGCAGACATTACCATTTTGATGTTAGATGTGGAGAGACGATGTAAATGAGCTTTAAAGATGCAATAGAAATATGGAAAAATTGGACGCTCCTGGTGCCTGCAGTCATATTCTTTTCAGCTCTGTGGTTTTTTCCAGCTACATTGATAACAGATACTGGTTTAGCTGAGTTGTACAGTATGTATCGCCCGATATTTGGTGGTTTGGCGATAGTATCCGCGTTTGGTTTGGGCACGAAAGTAATAATAGAAGCATTCAAATACGTCGGTCTTTTAATTCGCAGAATACCAGATAAGCGAAAACAAAAGAAACAAAGGCTGAAATATGAAGAAGATAAAATCCGCAGTATTAAGTGGGATTATTCAAGTGAAGAACGCGAATTATTGGACGCTTGTATTGAAAACAATGATCCAAAAATTATTGTTGATATTGGAGACCTAAGAACCGAAAATCTATTTGCAGGTGGACTACTCAATATGATACGACGTGAGCCGGGCTCTCAAAAGGACATATTTCTTATACAAGCTTGGCTCTGGGAACGTTTGCGAAAAGACCCTGATTGTCTTCGTGATGTCAAAGAAGTGAGAGAAGAAAAATAATAAGGAGTTAATATCAACTTCTAGCTGTTCTGTGACAATGGCAGTCTGCGACCCTAAGCGGGCGTTTACAAGTAGATATCAAGATATCTGACACCTTAGCTCAGAATTAGATGATATAGAGAAAGCGGAAGACTTGGTGCCAATATCTAACGCTGTAATAGATGATGCAAAATATCACACCTACAAATAAAAGTTCAAATTGGATTTACTGTTGTTTTAATGCCCCGGACTATTTGGATTTTATTGTGATGCCGCAACACAAGAATAAAAAGTTATGGAGGGAGTTATTTAATGACGATTTTACCTGGGTGGTTATTTAAAACCTTATCGTATCGAATAGATAAGGAGATAAAAGAATCTCTATACACGAACGATGTGTTTCTAAGTAGTCAGTGGGGATTTCTTGAGAAGAACGTTGTTCTATGGTCCACTCACTATAAGAAGTATGTTTTACTTACTCTTTTTTTGTCCTGCTTAATAATTACAAATTTTACTTTATGGCAACCGTGGATGAAGCCCTATGTAATAAATTATATTCCACATTGGAGAAAACTTCTGGAGTGGCAAGGGGCTTTTCTTAGTGGTCAGCTTACAATAATTGGTGTCGTATACCCATTGGTTGTTGGTCTAGTTAGTGTTCTTTTACAGAACAAGTCTGCAAAGAAAGTTCTTTTCCCTATGTATCAAAAATACTCGGGATTTATGTTTGCTGGATTGAGTGGGCTAGCTCTCTCTGGCTTTATAGTAGCCGGATATTTTTTCAGGGCTGTTATTGGTGATTCATTGTACGCTGCTGTATGTCTTACTTCAGCAATGTGGCTATCATCCAATCTTTTATTAACTTCTTGGTTTTTTGTTAAAACATTTAGAATGCTTGATGAGTCTTCGCGTGAAAGGCTAGTTTTTAGATTTTCTATACATGAAGCCTGTGAATTGGACATTCGTGAGAAAATTAAGGAGTTGCTATTACAAAATGCTGTTCAACAAAAACTATTAGTATATTCTGACGAAAATGTTTTAGAAATTCTTACCTATAAGTACTCAGATAATGATTATAAAGAAGTGGCTAGGTCGATAAAAAGGGATAAATCATTAAAGGATGTTAATTTTTTATTGCTAAATATCGCTATTTTGCTACAGACTATTTTCCTCAAATTATCTAATCTGAAAGATGGAAAGCTGGTGATACAACCTTTGCGCAGAAGTAGTACTAGTAAAGATATGATTATTGCTAAATATTATGGATTTGAAATCAATCTATTGGTTAAGTTATTAATTCAGGCTTCATTTTCATTTAAGAAGCAAGAGTTACAAGGGGGTATTGGTTTAACAACAGTATTGCATGGTTTTATAGGTCCTGCTAATGATGCGCTAAGAGATAGTGACGGAAGAGAGTTTTCTGATGTAGTAGATACGTTAGCATTGTGGCATTCAGAGATGGCGCAAGCCTTATCATTCAAGAATGATGAAGGCGAAATGGATAATTGGCTACTTCTGCCAGCCAGTGGTTGGGGAAGAAGTTATCTAGATGAGTTGTTGGGGGAATATTACAGGCTAGCACGAGAGGCAGTCGAAAGAATACCAGAGAGCTCTCGCTTCTATAGAGATATGCTTTACTTGCATAGACGGATATTTTCCAGGAGAGATACATTGGTTCGGCAGGAAATGCGATCGTTGATCCAAGGCAGCTACTTAATGTGGCATTTACTTATTGAGTGGAGATCATATGCGTCAGAGTCTGCTGACATGAGAATAGCCAATAAGTACGAGGATATACTTTATGATTTTGTAGGAGCTTGGGAAAGTTGGTTAACATATATTGAGCCTCGCTCAAAACAGAAGAGAGATGTAGTTAAAGCGTATCCTGCATTTATTACTCATCTTGAATTTACAGCATCCACTGCTATTTCTGCTTTAAGATTTAACAACTATGAAGCAGCTGGCTGGGGTGTGGATATGCTTAATAATTGGTTGGAAAATTTACTTCACGATGAATACTGGAATGAAGAATATCGTTGGCGGTCTGTATTGCTTAACCATCATACTATAACGATAGAATCTGATGATCCAATATGGCAAGTCATCCTCAAGGGAAACGAGTATGATTATAACGCTGCATTTGCAATAGCGCTTAAAAACACGCATTTAGATTTAAGGATTATTACAGCATGTTATATGCTGATAAAGCCAAGAGCGGAATTTAATGAACTACTTACTAAATATGTAAAATCTTTACTTTCTGGGGCTCGTATCCATCCTACAGGAGCATTAGGTCGATCTAGTGACAATATCAATAGTGCTGGTGAGTTATTGGGGGCGTATATTCGCCATAGGGATTATCGTAACTATGAGGTCGGATTATATGGCGGTTGGCTATCTTCAATTATAGATTCTTTTGGCCGAATCTATGAAGAGCGCCGTATATCAGGGCGGATTTATTCTGGATGGGGAGCTAATGATCCCCGAAGTATGAACAGAGCATATGTAGAGATCGCACTATCTCTTTCTGAAAGAATATGGAGTCTACCTAATAATTGGCAAGAGGCTGTGTTTTCAGATGCATTCAGGCATATGGATTTAGACTCTATTATTTCAGACCTAAGGGATTGGAAAGAAATTGCTAATGAGGATCATGAATATCTTCTTGTCGATCCAGAAAAGCAGGAGGAACTTAAAGCGAATTTCATTGAATCGATAGAAGGTATTATCCAGAAAATTAGTGAGGCTCAGCTAGAGTCTGTTTCGAATTCTGAAGTAGACCAGGAACGACTGAAAGGTATTGGAGTAACTAGTTCGCTAATTTTCAGTAGAAAACCACACGAATTCCCCTTGAATCTTTTTGAAAACATAAATCTAGAAGCTGATATTCCTGATGAAAGTGCTTATGGAGTTAATATTGATAATTATGCCAAAGAAAAGATCGCGATAGGGATTGATACAAATCGAGCTATCAATGAAGATGATTGGTTATCCGGTTGTATTTCTGCTGATGTTAAAATAAATATCTTGAGGGCATTGCTGAAATATCCTCCATTATCTACATACGAATATTCAGGCTTAAAGAACATTCTTGCTGATATAAAAATAATGTCGGAATCGATGGCTTGTCCAGTCTTATTTGTAGGAAGCCAAGAGTTATCTAGTGCACTTCATAGGTCATTGTATGAGCGGGGACTGGCAGATGAGTATGACATATCACGTAGTGATGGCTATGATAATGAATATTTATGTCACATAGGACGTTGTGAAGTTTATTCGCTTAGATTTAGAGATGTGGATTACAGTATCCTCACCTCAAAAGAACTATTTTACCAGGTTGATTTTAAGTATATTACAGAGAACCAGTATGTTGCAGTCGAATTCGTTCTAAATGAAGATAGTGATACTGTTGGAATGCTTAAGCTTAAATATTGGATGAGCGTTAATCTGGCGGAAAACATACGCTGTATTAAGCTTATACTGGATTTAAATGAAGATGAAGGAAAATAGTGCCGTAGGGCTTAAATAATAGCCAATAAAGAACGTCCGCTTGTGGCCGAAAGCAGACACATATACTTTTAACACTTGTTTTAAATCTGATATTAACCATTAAAAAAACAACTTAAAGAGATAGTATATTACTCCTGTAACCGCAGTAATTCCAAGAACAGGTATAACAGTACAGGAAATACAGATATCGCCTATTTCTTTCGTAAATGCACTCATGCTATAGCCTCCATATTTTTTAAATCACTTCACTCACCAAGAATAGTAAACTTATTTATAAAAATATACACTAGAATACTGTTTTTATGGATATTCCGGCTTATTTTAACAACTACCCCTTAAAAGCCCGCTCGGAATTAAGGTAGTCAATCTCAGCCGGCGTAGACTCACGCCCTAAAATTGCATTACGATGGGGAAAACGACCAAACTGCTCAATAATGCTTCGATGGTGTTTAGCAAATCGCAGATTGTCTTTTAAACCTGCTTTCTCAAACATCTCAACTGACAGGTTTTGATGCTGCATAGACTCACTATGCATTAATGGCATATACATAAAACTTAATTGTGACCGAGGTACTTCTTTATCGTAAGCTTGCTTAATGCTATATAAAGCAAGATCAATAGACCTGGCTTCAGTTGCAAAGCTCTCAGGTTTACCGCGAAACATGTTCAATGGAAATTGATCAAATAATAAAATTAGTGCAAGACAGGCTTGCGCACTATCCTTCCATGTATCTAACTTACCCTTTAAGCCATAGCGCCAAAGTGCTTCATATTTTTCACTGATTAACGCATCAATGTCAGGCGTTGATTTAAACCAGAATTTATTCATCGGCTCTGAATACCAGAACTGGATAATATCTTCAGGCTCGATCATATTGACTTCTACCCTGTTGATTTTTATTTTGAATTCGGAATTTTCCGTGTAAATACCCAGTCATTACCTTTCGATACTTTTTTATTAAATTTATAGCCTTCCACATCAAATGACTTTATATCTTCAATATCAGATAACTGGTTCTGAATGATATAACGACTTAATAAACCCCTGGCTTTTTTGGCATAAACACCAATCATTTTATAATCGCCATTTTTAAGCTCTTTAAAGGCGGGTGTTATAATCTCGCCTTTAAGTACTTTAGGTCTCACCACTTTGAAATATTCATTTGATGCCAGATTAATCAGGTATTTCGAATTAATTTTTTTAAGCTGGGAATTCAAGCCCTCAGTAACCTCATCACCCCAGAACTCATACAGGTTTTTACCCCGATCGGTGCTGAGTTTAGTGCCCATTTCAAGCCGATAAGCCTGCATTAAATCCAGGGGGCGCAATAAACCATATAAGCCGGATAACATTCGAAAATGTTTCTGTGCAAAACTAAAGTCTTTGGCTGTGAAACTTTCCGCATCCAGACCGGTATAAACATCGCCTTTAAATGCCAGCACTGCCTGTTTGGCATTTTTCTCTGTAAATTTTTTATTCCATGCTTCAAATCGATCAAAATTTAAATCCGCAATTTTTGTACTGACTTTCATCAGCTCTGAAATATCCAGTGAAGAAAATTCACGCATACGATGAATCAATTCAGCTGAATCATCCAGATAATCCGGCAGGGTAAATTTTTTGGTTTTAGGTGGCGTGGTGTAATCAAGGGTTTTTGCGGGGGAGACAACTATAAGCATATTTATTCACATATTATTGGGCAATGAGCCATTATACCCAATATAAATGAACTAACTCCACAACTGATATACTAATAAGCATAATTTCATTTCAGGCCATAAACATGTCATTACGATTTTTCTTTCTCTTTTCATTCGCCCTTACAACACTAACAACCATACTCAATACATCCTATGCAAATGAAACAGCAAACACCAAAAGTATTGTGTTAGCGGGTGGCTGTTTCTGGTGTATAGAATCAGATTATGAAAAACTCGACGGCATTGTCAACGTTGTATCCGGGTATTCCGGCGGACACACAAAAAACCCCACCTATAAACAGGTTTCAGCGGGAGGCAGTGGCCATATTGAAGTTGTAGAAGTAACCTATAACCCTGAAGTTATAAAATACTCAGAAATTCTTGACTACTTTTGGCATCATATTGACCCCACAAGAAATGATGGGCAATTCTGTGATCGCGGCCCCCAGTATCGACCCGCTATTTTTTATAAAGATGAATCAGAGAAACAGGGGATTTTAGAATCGGCTCGACATATAGAAAAAACCAAACCATTTAAAGAACCATTAAAAGTAGAGTTTATTCAGGCCAGTAAGTTTTATCCTGCTGAAGATTATCATCAGGATTATTATAAGAAGAATCCGCTACGTTATAAATATTATCGGTATTCCTGTGGGCGCGATGCGAGAGTTGAAGAGCTTTGGGGGAGTAATTAATACCGAGTAACGACCAATACCCTGTTGCAAAATTTTCCTGGCTTCATTTACTCAATGCCTTAACAGTGCAATTTAACAGAGAGCAAACAACATGGTTAGCTTCAGCTTCTGACAAAAAAATAACCTACTCTTTTATCTCAACCTCAATCTTATCCACCTTCTGGTAACCACGGGGCAGCTTAAAGCCACGCTTACCACGATCACCCGCATGCTCATCAACCTCAGCCGGTTTCATGATTTTATGCTTTTTACCCGCATAGATAGCTAACTTTTCACCATCCTGAATCAGGTCAATGGCACAGATCCACTCTTCATTGTCTTTCAGTTTAGCGGCCGGTACATTGATAATTTTATTTCCTTTACCTTTTGCCATTTGCGGAAGTTCAGCTAATTCGGTAACCAGCATATGCCCCTCAGAACTAACCGCGACTATCCAGTCATCTTCCAGGCTACGCACTTTTACCGGTGGTAAAACTTTTGCACCCGGCGGCACTTTTAAGAAAGCTTTACCCGCTTTATTCCTGGTTTGTAGCTCACCTAACTCACAGACAAAACCATAACCAAAACTGGTGGCAAATAAATACAAATCTTTAGGTTCACCCATCATCGCCGCCACAAACACCGCACCCGGTGGAGGATTAAATCGACCCGTAAGTGGTTCACCCTGACCTCTTGCTGATGGCAGAGTATGTGAACCCAGGGTATATGCCCGGCCCGTACTATCCAGGAACACTGCCGGTTGATTGGATTTACCCTGCGCAGATGAACAATGCCCATCACCGGCTTTGTAATTAAGCTTATCCGCATCAACCTCATGGCCTTTAGCCGCTCGCACCCAGCCTTTGTCAGATAAGACAACGGTGATAGGGTCGCTGGATAACAATGCAGATTCATCCATTGCCTGTGCCGCATCACGTGCCACAATCGGTGAGCGACGTTTATCACCATAGGTTTCCGCATCGTCTAAAATTTCTTTTTTAATTAATGTTTTTAAACGACGATCTGAGCTTAATAATTTTTCAAGTTTGGCTTTTTCTTCTGCCAGCTCTTCCTGTTCAGCTCGAATTTTAACTTCTTCCAGACGGGCTAACTGGCGTAACTTGGTATCAAGCACATAATCTGCCTGGGCATCACTTAAACCAAAACGCGTCATTAATGCGGGCTTGGGCTTATCACTTTCACGAATAATCTGAATCACTTCATCAATATTCAAAAAAGCAATTAACAAACCTTCCAATAAATGTAGTCGCTTATTAACTTTTTCCAGGCGCCAGCTAAGACGATTTCGAACGGTAGTAGTGCGATACGTTATCCACTCTTTTAAAATCTCGCGCAGGTTTTTAACCGCGGGGCGGCCATCTATACCGATCATGTTCATATTGACACGATAGGTGCGCTCTAAATCCGTGGTTGCAAACAGGTGCGTCATTAACTGCTGAATGTCTACACGATTAGAGCGAGGCACCAAAACGAGTCGGGTTGGGTTTTCATGATCAGACTCATCGCGAATATCTTCCAGCATTGGCAGCTTTTTCGCTGTCATTTGCTGGGCGATCTGTTCAAGAATTTTATTGCCGGATACCTGATGGGGTAATGCGGTGAGTATGATGTCTCCATCTTCTATTTCATAGATAGCACGGGCACGAATACTGCCTTTGCCTTTTTCATACATCTCCAGCAACTCGGTACGGGGGGTAATAATTTCCGCATTGGTTGGGTAATCCGGGCCCTGTATATGCTCACACAACTGTTCAACTTTGGCTTTTGGCTCATCTAACAGACGAATGCAGGCTGTGGCGACTTCTCGCAAATTATGTGGTGGCACATCGGTTGCCATT
>Ga0316207_10001466_pt1 | contig 28833 bp, 25 predicted proteins | sample 6weekpyrite_MG_FD_204943 | JGI IMG/M metagenome (GOLD analysis project Ga0316207, IMG submission 204943) | Microbial mat bacterial communities from mineral coupon in-situ incubated in ocean water Damariscotta River, Maine, United States -... | ecosystem: Environmental > Aquatic > Marine >...
ACGGTCGAGATCCGCATCGAGAACACCCGCTATTCCGCCGTGGCGCAGGCTCTGGGCCGATCTGCCCGGGTCATGGCCGAGGTGCTGCCGCCCTCGGTCGAAACCTTCCGCATCACGCTGATGGATGATGGGCTGGCGGTATCAACGCTGACCCTCCGCCGCTCGGATCTGGAGGCGCTGGAGCAACAACCCGATGCCGCCGAGGCGCTGCAAACCCTGGTCGGCCTCACCGCCGCCACGCCAACGCGTGAGGCTGATCTGGTCGAAGGGCTTTATCCGCAGTTTGATTGGTCGCTTCGGCCCTATACGCGGACCAGTTTCTTTGACCCCGACAATCCGATCCTGATCGATCTGGGGCTGCGGCTCAGGGCGTCTTACGAGTTTCGCCCCGGCTGGCGGGTCGATGGGGCGCTGACCACCCGGTTGGCGGGCAATCTGGACCAGGCGCGCAATTCGGCTTCGCAACTGCCGCCGGTGCGCACCAGTTTTGCCAATTACGAACAACAAGATGGCGTGGCCATCGAGACGCTGACCCTCAGCAATGCCCGGCCCCTGGGCAATGATTTCTATGGCCGGGTGACCGTGGGCTATCTGGAACGCATGTATGGTGGCATTTCGGCCGAGATCCTGTGGCGCCCGGTGACCAGCCGCCTGGCGCTTGGGGCCGAGGTCAATTACGTCATGCAGCGCGATTATGACATGGGGTTTGGGTTCCGCGATTACGATGTCGTCACCGGTTTTGTCTCAGCCTATTACGACATGGAAAGCGGCTACCAGCTGCAGGTTGATGCCGGGCGTTATCTGGCCGGCGATTGGGGGGCGACCATCGCCGTCGATCGCGAGTTCCGCAATGGCTGGAGCGTGGGGGCTTTCATGACGTTGACCGATGTCTCGGCGGCGGAGTTCGGCGAAGGGTCTTTCGACAAGGGCATCCGCTTTTCGATCCCGGTCTCGTGGTTCACCGGGCAACCAAGCCAGAGCAGTGTCGGCACCACGATCCGCCCGATCACGCGCGATGGCGGGGCCCGGGTCAATGTGCCCGGTCGGCTTTATGATCGGGTGCGCGAAGGCCATCTGGGCAATATCGATGATCAATGGGCACGGGTATGGCAATGAAAAAGCAACTGGCCCTGCTGGCCTTTCTGGTGCTGGCCTCCTGCGCGTCCGTCGGAGATATCGGCAGTGGCAGCGAGGACAACCCCGCGCTTTCGGCGGTACGTCAGATCGGCAGCGGGCTGTTCAATCGGAGCGGCGGAGAAGCCCCGCCCCAGTTTGCCGCGACCCGCGCATCGCTCAGCGCGGCGGGCATCACCCGGCCGCTGCTGGTCGCGCGTCTGGATGCGGTCGGCATCTCGGTCGGGCTTTTGGAGTTTCAGAGCCCGCGCGACGCGATCGTCTGGCGCAGCCTCGATGGTAATACGATCACCACCGCAGGCGGATTGTTGCGTAACACCCGCGGGTTTGGCACCGATCTGCACAGTTTGGAAACCGCACCGCTGCAACGCGCGCTGTCGGATGGCGGCCCGGCGGAATATTCGCGGCTCTTTCGTGCGCTCGACGGTCTGGACCAGATCGAGATGTACCGGCTTTATTGCCAATTACTGCCCGAAACCCGTGAAAGCGTTGATGTTCTGGGCCGCGCCTATGACACGCAGCGCTACCGCGAAACCTGTCGTGTGCAGGATCGCGATGAACCGATTTTCGAAAACACCTATTGGCAGGGCAGGGGCGGCACGATCTGGCAATCCCGCCAATGGGCAGGCCCGGATCTGGGTTATATCGATTTGGAGCGCGTGAATAGTTAGCGGGTCAGCACTTTTTGGTCCAGAGGCGTGGTCCTTTGTTGAATCGCTGCTAAGCCCATGATAAATCGGGCGGGGAAATAGTATTGGAGATCGACCAGATGAAACTCCCGAAGACCTTTCTAGTTGTTACGGCCGCTGCAACGCTTTTCGCCGGTGCCGCAAGCGCGCTGTCCGTAGTTCAGTGCAACCAGCTTGGTGGTCAGGTGAGCCTGGCGACCGCCGTGTGCGAATTGACGGCAGCTCAGCAAGAAGAGGCGCGTGCTCTTGGTTGGCTGCCCACCGGCACGGCCGGGCCGGTGGCCAATCTTGGCGGCGTAGTCGGGGGTGGTAGCGGTGCCGCTGCTGCCGGTGCGGGCCTGCTGCTGGCCGTGGTCCTGATCGGGGACGGCTCTTCTGGCACCACCACGACGACCACTGGCCGCTGATATAGCTGCTGAAAACAGCGACAGGAAACGGCCGCCATTCGGGGGCCGTTTTTTTGTCTGGCCAAGGGTGTTGGAAGGGGATGCCATTCTTAACCTGCTCCAGCAGACGGCAGCTGCGGCGGATGGTCAGTACAGGCATCTAGAGCCAACGTCGCAGTTGGTTGTGGAACGGAACATCGTGCCGTCGCTGCGCATGAGCGCACCGTCCATGCGCAGGATATCCATGAGAGGCGCAAAGCCACCATTAAACGGCCCGACCGCGCAGTTGTAAACGTGGCCGGGGGTGACGCCCGTATCCCAAAAATCCAGAATACGGGTTTCAGTTCCAGAGTGGAGGTTTTGGGGGCGGATATGTTCTAGGTCTTGAAGGGAATACAAGCGCGACGTTCCTGGCTTCACCGCGCACAGGGGTAAATATTGACCTTACCGACATGTCGCCCGACGGAATGGTGGATCGTCTAGCCACCGGTTTTAGGCAGAAACAGGAAGATGATGGGACGGGTCATTGCGCCTCGACAGAAGAGCTAAAAGAAGCCTTTAATTTACATTATGTTAACATAATGTATTAGTGGGGCGATGCCGATTTGGTCGGCGACCTCCGGCATCAGACCTCGGTGACCATGGCGCATATGATCTTGATATCTGCGCGCAACAGCTCAGCGTGCCGGAAATATATAATTGAAACTCATACCCATCCAAAATACTGACCTTAAGGGAAGCTTTTCGAATTTACTTCAGTTCCAACATGGAGGTCACAGGATGAAACGTGTCGTTCCTGTTGTGCTGTGCGGAGGTGTCGGAACGCGGTTGTGGCCGTTGTCCCGGAAAAGCTACCCCAAACAATTTGTGCCTCTGATGGGAGAGAAATCTCTGTTTCAGGCCTGTGCAGAGCGCATGGTGAGCGACGCAAATGTCAGCTTCTCCGATCCGCTGATCCTGACCAATTCCGATTTCAGGTTCATCGTGGTCGAGCAGCTGCAAGCGGTCGGCATCAACCCGGGTGCCGTGTTGATCGAGCCCGAGGGGCGCAATACGGCACCGGCCGTTCTGGCGGCGGCGCTGCATGTGGCCGCAACCGATCCTGATGCCATTTTGCTGATTGCGCCGTCTGATCATGTGCTACCCGATTCCGCAGCCTTCCGCGCGGCGGTGGCCAAGGGTGTGCAGGTGATCGAAGAGCGTGCCGATCTGGTGACTTTCGGCATTACGCCGGACCGGCCTGAAACAGGCTATGGCTATTTGCAGCTTGCCACCGCACCCGATGGCTCCGGCGCGGCGGCGACGCTGCTTGGGTTTGTCGAAAAACCCAACGCAGAGGCGGCGCAAGCCATGTTGGAGGATGGCGGATATCTGTGGAACTCGGGTATTTTCCTGTTTTCCGCCAAGGATATCATTGCCGCATTCGAACGATATGCGCCGGATCTGGTGGGCCCGGTCCGGGCCTCGGTAGCGAAAGCCGCCAGCGATCTGGGGTTTTTGCGTCTCGATCCCGGGGCCTGGAAAGAGGTCGCGGATATTTCGATCGATTATGCCGTCATGGAGCGGGCCGAAAACCTGAGCGCGGTGCCTTTTTCGGGTGGCTGGTCCGATTTAGGCAGCTGGTCTGCTGTGCATGAACAAAGCGTTCCCGATGCCGACGGTATGGCCTGTTCCGGGCCGGTCACCGCCATTGATTGCCGCAACAGTCTGCTGCGCTCGGAAAGCGCGGATCAGGAGCTGGTTGGCCTGGGACTGGACGATTTGATTGTGATTGCAATGTCCGACGCGGTTCTGGTGGCGGATAAAACCCGCACGCAGGATGTGAAGCTGGCGGTCACGGCGCTGAAGGCGAAAGGGGCCACACAGGCCGAGTTTCTGCCTATAGACTACCGCCCCTGGGGGCATTTCGAAACGCTGGTCCTGGCCGACCGGTTCCAGGTAAAGCGGATCGTCGTGAAACCGGGGGCGGCGCTGAGTTTGCAAAGCCATCACCACCGGGCCGAACATTGGATCGTTGTGGAAGGCACCGCCCGGGTGACGATCAATGACGAGGTCAAGCTGCTGGCCGAGAACCAGTCCATTTACGTTCCCCTGGGGGCGATGCACCGGATGGAAAACCCAGGCAAGATGGATATGGTTCTGATCGAGGTGCAGACAGGCTCCTATCTGGGAGAAGATGATATCATCCGCTATGAGGATGTTTATGCCCGCGGACAGGGGGCAAAGGGGTAGCTCTCTTGAGCTCCGCTATGGCCGGGCATGTTGATGTGATTGTAGCTGGGCGCTGGCGGTACTAGCGCTTCCCATGGCCAGGCCGCAGGGCCTGAGGCACCGCCATATGGAGGCCGCTCTTATGCTCCACCGGACATGTTCCTGGTGTGATGCTCGATAGCCTCTTCGAGATCGTCATGAAACACGGCTCTTCCGCCTTCAAGAACGATCCCCATATCGCACAGTTCGCGGATCTGCCCCATGCTATGGGTCACCACAAAGGATCCTGCGCTGGCCATACGCTCTAGAAACAGCTTTTTGCTTTTATCTCTGAAGGATGCGTCCCCGACCGAAGTCACTTCATCGACAAGATAGGTGTCGAACGGGATACCCATGGAAATTCCGAAGGACAGCTTAGAGCGCATGCCTGACGAATAGCTGCGAAACGGCATATGATAGCTTTGGCCGAGATCGGCGAAATCCTCGACAAAGGCGGCCAGTTCCTCGGTATCTATCCCGTAGATCCGGGCAATGAATTTGGTGTTCTGAAACCCTGTCAGGTCAGGATGGAACGACCCGGCAAACCCCACCGGCCAGGAAATCGTTCCCGTGGACAGAATCTCCCCCGATGTCGGGTCCATTGTTCCGGCAATCATTTTCAGCAATGTCGATTTGCCCGCCCCGTTGCGCCCCAGAAGGGCGACCGAGATATTGCTTGGCACGCGCATGCTCAGGTCGTCGATGACAACCTTACGCTGGCCGCGCAGCACGAATTCCTTTCGCAGGCTTCGAAATTCGATCATCGGATCCGCCTTTAGCGACGATCACGAAGGCTGTAGGCGATCAGCGCCAGGACAGACCATAACAAAAACAGCAAAAGTGAAATCGTGATCACAATGGTGGGGCGGTCGGGATATTCCGAGGCTTCGGCCAGTGTGGGCCGGACATGAGCCGCCAGATAGCGGCTTTGCCGCCGCGCTTCATTTCGGGCCCCGTCAAAAGCGGCCAGCGCGGCCGTATAGGCCTGTTCCGCGAATTCCTGATCCACGACCAGCCGTTCATATTCTCCGACGAGATCGGCAAAAGCGACGCCGGTCGAGCCGTTGGTCCCCAAAACTGCGCGTTCGGCGGCAATTCGTTCCTCGATCACTGCAATCCGGCGTTCGGCCTGGGTGATGCGCGGGTCGGTTTCGCGGGTGGTGTCGCGCAGGATATCAAACTCGATCAAGGCCTCGGCAAGCTGTGCCTGCAAATTGGTCACCAGCCCCATCTGGCCTTGCGTATCGACGGTAGGGTCGACGGTTTGATTTTCATTGCGCCATTCGGCGAGCCCCACGCGTGCTTCGGTCAAGCGGGTCTGCGCCTGTTCCAGTTCATCGCGCGCGTAGCTGATCGCATCTTCGCGCGCGAGCGCCGAGAGCTGATTGATCATCGCATTACTCTCATCGAAGATCGCTTGGGCAACAGCGCGGGCATCCACTGGGTCGAAGGCCAACACCTCCAGATCGATCAGGCCGGTCCCCCCATCGTAATAGATACGCACCTTTCTGCTCCAGTGCTCGACCAGGTCCTCAATCGTGCCAGGGGCCCGGAAGGAAAAATAGGGGTCCTGATCAGGGTCAACGCGGGACCAGATGCCGCGCAGATCCAACTGATTATCGATACGACGCACAAGCTCCTGGCTCTGCAGGAACTGATACAGAATATCGGTATCCGTAGAACTTGACCCGGACAGATTGGAGATGCCGCCCAACAGCTCGATCGCTGAGCTGGCCTCTTCAGTGCGCACTGAAAATCCGACGCGGGAAATATACTGGTCGGCGGCCCGGTTCCACAAATAGGCGGCTGAAATCCCGACCGGCATCAGAACCATGATGACAAACGAGGCCACCAGCGCGAAGTGTCGGCGTTTGATCCGCGCGACACTGGCGGTTGGCGACGGCGCGGCGGCCGGTTTGGCGATCTGAACCGGGCTTGCGGGTTTAAGACCGGGGGCCGGTTTGGATACCTGAGGGGTAGACATGTTATCAATACGCCTTGTGAAACAATTTGTGCATCCTGACGCGCTGCCGCATAAGGAGCGGACAGTTTTCCCGCACATCGCTATAAGAGTATTATGGTATCCTCTCCCTGCACTCCAGAGACTAACGCGCTTAAACCCGTTCAACCAAAACGTCGTTTTGCAACAATGCGGGCTGTGGTCGCGCTGATGCTGCGTGAGATGAACACAACATATGGGCGTTCACCTGGCGGATATCTCTGGGAGATCGTGCAGCCTGTCGCAGGCATTGCTGTCTTGGCCGCAGTTTTCTCCGCTGGATTTCGATCCCCGCCGATCGGAACGAACTTTGCGATATTCTATGCGACGGGTATCCTGCCGTTTTTCTTGTTTACGACCGTGGGCGGCAAGCTTGCCCAGTCGCTCAACTTCTCCAAGCAACTTCTGGCCTACCCCAGCATCACTTATATTGATGCGCTGTTGGGCCGGTTTATTCTCAATGCGCTGACGCAACTTATGGTCGGCTATATCGTTCTGGCCGGCCTTCTTGCCCTATACGAGACCAGAACCACGCTGGAGCTGGACAAAATAGCCCTGGCCTATGCAATGGTTGCCGCACTGTCGCTTGGGGTCGGCACCATGAATTGCTTCCTGACGTCCATGTTTCCGATCTGGCAACAGGTCTGGAGCATCGTCACGCGCCCACTCGTCATCGTGTCTGGGGTGATCTTTCTGTATGATAGTTTCCCCGAGCCGTATCGGTCCTATCTGTGGTACAATCCGCTGGTTCATGTAACCGGAGAAATGCGCGCGGCCTTTTATGTGAGCTACGAAGCCCCTTATGTCTCGCCGCTTTATGTCTTCGCGCTCAGCCTGGTCTTGCTAATGTTGGGGCTCCTGTTCTTGCGGCGCTACCATCGGGACATTCTCAATTACTGACAGCCCGGGGGAACGAGCAGGTGAAGTGCCCCATCTTCTCGAACAAGCCTGCAGCATTTCTAAGGTGCATCGGGTCTAGGTTTCATGCTGCTTTCAGTTGGTCGTTTTGGATTGAGTATGCTTCGTCGGGCGTCTTGCCATCGAGCGCGGATTGCGGCCGTCACGCAGCGCAAACCGGAAAGCGTGACCCATCATCCCGATCAGGGATCGCAATACACGACCGTGGCCTTCGGCCGGCGGTGCAAGGAAATGAGTGGTCGTCCTTCAATGGGGATCAGTCGGCGATTGCTACGACAACGCCCCTCCCGGCAGATTGCTTCGCAATCGCCTGCCGGGTCGCTGCTGAAGGGCTCGAAGACTGGAACCGTCCACGAAACCGGGGAACTCCACGACGGACACTTTTCAGTTGCCTTTTTCGGCAAATCACAGGATTGAAGAACGCATGAAAAAAGACCTCTTTAAGTCAGTGAAAATCAACCCTGAAATGCTGGCCAAGATAAGGTCGAACCCCTTTCCACCTACCGACGAGATAGCGATCTATTTCACACCACGGTCAGGTAGTAGCCGGGTCACCGAAATATTAGCGAACACCAACACGTTGGGCAGGGCGGGGGAGTTTTTTAATCCAAACTTCATCCCGAATATCGCCCAGGCCGTTCAAGCAACGAACCTGACTGACTATGTTGAAAACTGTCGAAGAAAGCTTTCAACAGGTGGGGTCTTCAGCTTTCAGGTAACCAGTCACCAGATCAATGCGGTATTCCCAGACACCGCTTTCCTTTTCAAGGAATTCGGAGGCAGTGCCTCTTTTTGGCTAATCCGAGAAGACATAGTCGCGCAAGCAGTATCTCTGGCCAAGATGGTTACGACACAAGTTGCGCACTCGGCTAACAGCACTGAAGATGAGATAGCAATGGCGGACAAGTTATACGAGTATGATCGGCACTCTATTAAGAGATGGCTTATGCATATACGTAACGCAGAAATTGCATCAGAAGATTACTTCTCAGAATTTGGGATATCACCTACTCGCACCAGTTATGAGCGGCTCGCAAAAATGGATGCCAAGGGTGTTGTCGACTTTTTTAGAGGCGACATCCCCATTATTAGTACTCGCGCTGCAAAGCGCTCTTTGACGCACAGGAAAATTTCTACCAAAAAAAATGAACGTTACGCTGAACGATTTCGAGATGAAGAACGTGATTTCCTGGTTGAGATCGAAAAAAAACGAGAGCCTACTTTAATAAATCTCGCTAAAAACTCCTGATATCGGGAATCATCGAATGAAATGTGCTTCTCAGCATACATCTTCTTCAAACGCCTATTTTCTTCGTCGAGCGCCTTCACCCGCGAGATCAGCGACGCATCCATCCCGCCGTACTTCGCTCGCCACTTGTAAAAGCTGGCCGCGCTCATCCCATGTTGGCGGCACAGATCGGCAACCGGAACGCCGTTCTTGGCCTGTTTCAAAATGCTCAGGATCTGAGCGTCGCTGTACTTCGATTTTTTCATCAGAATCCCCTCACTCATTCGTTGAGAAAATTCTACTTTCAAACGCATCTATTCTCCGGGAAGACTTCCCAAGTAACGGCACATTTACGTGAGCATTGCAAACCAACCTAGATTTGCAGAGGTGTAGTATTCAGGGGCTCTTAAAAATCGTTTCAATAGGCGCATTCTACCTTGGTGGGGTGAACTCCATTTTTGCTAGGTTTGCAGGTACTTGCACCCAAGGAGACGCAGATCGCCTAGCTGGTGCGGGCCTGTCGGCGGTGCTGTATGGCGTGGCTTTGGTCGCCTTGTATTTTTCTGTCGAGAAGCGCCCCGTTGTGTTGGGTACGATTCCGATTTGGCCAATTTGGATTTGGCAGACGGTTTTCACCTTCAATCTCAGTGTTGCCTTGATCAAACAAGGTCAAACAGCCTGCACCTTCTTGAAAGGCATTCCCTACCCTGAGAGCGGTCAAGAGCTGCTATTTGCTGCCTTGTGGGTTTTGATGACGGCAATTCTTGCAATCGGAGGTCTCGTCATATTGCGTTTGCATCAAAGTGCAATGAAGGGAAGCTGAAGGAATGAAGATCGGCCCGTTACTGAGCGTCTCTATCGTATTCGTGGTGACTGCATGTTCCTCACGCACCTATGAGGCAACAAGCCCACTTCGTGTCCTGCTCGCCGCCTAAGGAAAACCCACAGCTTTCGATCCCGCGCGGTATATGGTGTCATTCTGCCCTCAGCCGGAACAAACCCCAGATACGCTACACATCGCTGACCTCGCCTGCGCGCTCTATTTGTTTAAGTATGTTGTGAGCCAAGTCCCCATCCGGGGCAAAAGGAATGGGATGGCCATTCGGCGACCGTACCACAGCCCCGCCCTGTGCGCCGATATCGAAGGCATAGACCGGCAGCCCGGTCGCAAGGCATTCATGCGTGGTATAGGAAAACGTCTCGGGCCAGACGGACGGGATCAGCCAACAGGTAATGCCATATTGGCCCACCAGCCGGCCGATATCCCCGATCCGGTAATTGCCGTGTATTGGGGCCGAAACAGGCAAGCTGTAGCTTGGGTCTATATTGCCGAGCAAGACCAACGCCAGATCCGGGCGATCCTGGATCCGGCGCGCTAGATCGACAAGCACCGCTGCGCCCTTTTGATAGCCGATATTTCCAAGCACCCCGATTACGGTCTTGCCCGTCTCGGGCACGGCCAGTGGCGGCACCTCTTGCAGCAGGTCATGCGGGGTAAGAACAATCCTGTCAGCAAGATCGGGGTACGCGGCCAAAACCTGTTCCCGGCTATCCCGGGAAAAGACACTGACCTGATCGGCCGCCGCCAGCACCCGGCCCCAGGCCTCCTGCCAGTCGGCCAGGCCCACATGGGTGCCGTCAGGGCGCCGCACCGAATGTGCCGGATCCGGCCGATCGCGCGTCACCGCGCCGCGATAGACCCCGTCCTTGTCCAGCAGGCAATACGAGGGCGAGATTGGAAAGAAGTCGTGAAACAGAACCTCCAGCCCGTCTTTTGATCCGCCCCGGCGCAGCGCCAGCAAGATATCGGGCAGCTCGGCCGGATCCGGGTCTCCGACACCGCAGGAGTAGATGATCCGCCGGTGCTCTATCGGGGCCAGCAGCTCTTGCAGGAAATCCAGGCTGTCGGTCATGCCCGACACCTCCCCTTCGGGGGTTCGGATCTCGATCTGGAACCGTTGCGCCCCCCCGACCCGCAGCACGATGGCGCTCTGCGCCCGGGCCAAACCGGCGTCAATCGTGGCCTGAAGGTAGTTCTCGGCCCCGCCGCCCAGAGAATGGGCCATGTAGATGGGCACCGGACCCGAGGCGCGGGCAGCCAGATGCGCAATGGCCAGCGCCACCCGGGCTGTGACTAGGGGATCGGACTGGATGAAATCCTGAACCTCGCGATCATAAAACGGGTAGCGCCCGGCAATAATCCTGTTGTTCTTCAAAACCAGCGTGCGCTTTTCTTCAGATCCAAAACTTTCGCCGCCGCGATGCTCCACGAACAGGCCCGGAAGCGCCAGGTGACGGCCGCCAAGCGCGCGCGCCTTCTGACACCAGTCGACCTCTTCGCCATACCCGCGCCCGAACCCTTCATCGAGGGTTGGCAATTTGCGCAGATAAGCGATGTTCAACGCCATACAAAACCCGACCCCGGTCGGAGCCTCGGGCAGCGTCACGCCCGGAGAGATCCGCCGCGCCACCGCATCGATCGCATCGCCCTGCCCCGGTTCCAACACGGTGCGACGGCATATTTCGGGCACCGTGAATATTTCGGCGTCATTCGACATCGGCGTGACGCTGGCGGTATGATCATGGGACAGGATCGGCCGGATTAGACGGCTAGCCCAGGCCCGCGGGACAAAGGCGTCTGAATTAAGAAAGACAACATGATTTCCCCGATTTAGAGCCTTTTTCAGACCCTTGTTCACGCTGCCGATGAAGCCCAGATTCCGATCGTTCTCCAGCAAGGTGACCTGACCCTGCCGAGGGGCCGCCCAATCGCGCAGGAACGGGCGCACGGCCAGGTCGGTCGAGCCGTCCTCGATCAAAATCAGGTGCCAGGGCAGATCGGTATGACGTGCAACCCGGTCCAGTGCCTCGGGCAGCAGGTCAAACGCATTATAGACCGGCAAGACGATGGTGATCGCCAGATCCTGGGGTAGCGCCGCCCCCTGCCCGTCCTGCTGAAACAGCCGCGTATCCATCGGTCCGGCTGGCGGCACAGTGTCCAGCCCCAACCGGGTCTTGATCTGCGCCCGATAGACGGGATTGCCAGTGCGCCGCCAGCGCCACGCCACAGGCGAGATCCGCAGCAGATCCCAGGCAAAGCGCCATTTCAGCCGCCAGCGCACCCGGCGCAGGGCCGGGCCTGCGGGCTCTTCAAGCGGATATGTGGCCTCGGCGGCACCGATCTGCAGCACCAGTTGATAGGGGCCGGCCCCGACAGGGGTTTCTACGGAAAACCCCACCTCAGGATGGGTGCCAAGGGCGGCCGCAATATCATCTCGGATCAGATGCGGGCGCTGCACAACCTGCCCGCCACGCCAGGTCAGGCGCAACTGGCTGGCGCTGCTCCACCCTTCAATCCTCATCCGGTTGCCAGAGAGCGAAACCAGATCGACATGCCCGAGCGGCTGGCCATCTGTGTCCTTCAATTGCATGCCGGAAGCATTGAAAATCAAGTGCCGGTCTGCATAGCGGGCAAACAGGCCACGGATGCGATTCAGCACGAGATATCCTTGTCTTGGCGCACCGAGGTACTTGAAATATGCTTTCGGGTTCGGTCAGCGGCTTCCATCGGGGCGAGATTTATCCCTAGGGATAAGAACTGTCCACCAGCCCGCCGAACTTGCTGCAATAGCCGGATCAATTCCGCCGCCGAAACAGATTGCCGATGGTCTGAAAGACCAGATCGAAATCGTAGCAAGTGCTCTGATGGTGCTGGTAGATCAGATCGAGGCGGGCCTTGCGCGGGATGCAGGCGCGGCAATAGACGGCATCGGTTTCTGCCGCTGTTTTGCAGGGCGCGAGCAGCCTTTCCTCATGCTTGTGAAAGGCGATGGTGGCCAGCCCCGTCACGCCGGGGCGGCTTTGCAGCACCTGGGCATATGTCTCGGGAAAGCGGTCGACATATTCGCGCAAGGGGGGCCGCGGGCCGACAAAGCTGAGATCGCCCTTGAGGATGTTCCACAGCTGCGGGAACTCATCGAGCCTGCGGCGCCTGAGCCAGGCCCCGGTCGGCGTCACCCGCGCCGCCTTGTCCGACCCTGAGACGCCGCTATCCTCTGTGACCACGCTCATGGTGCGAAACTTCCAGAGCCGAAAGCTTTGCGTCGGCGTCTTCATGCGTTCGGCGGCATAGAAAATCGGCCCACCCTCGCGCCGCCAGATCACCCAGATCAGCCACAGGATGATGGGCCCCAGGATGATCACCAGCAGGCTGGCAAAAAAGAGATCGAAGATGCGCTTGCGCCAGGTCATGTCAGGGTTCGGGCCGCCTGTTCATAAGCCCGCCATTCGGCCACGAGGGCGGCGGCGGTGCCGCTTGCGGGATCGGGTCGGGTAAAACGGTTGAGGGCACTGATGTCCAGTGCCACCTCGGCAATCGCCTCGCGCGGCGCGGTGCGCGGGGTCCAGGGACAGCCCGCCATATCCAGAAGCGCGCCCATTTCGACCGTGCCGGGGGCGGCGACATTGAGGATCGCGGGCAACGCCCTGCCCTGGCCCGCCGCAATCGCCAGATCGGCCAGAACCCGCGCCAGCGTGGCCGGGCCGATATAGCTGCGCCTTGGCGTGCGGCCATCGGCGAAACGGTCAAGCGTCAGCGCCGCCCCCTGCCCTGCCCGGCCCAATATCTGATCGGCCCCGGCGACATTGCCGATCCGCAGGCAGGTCACCGGGCCGCCCTCGGCCAGCACCGCCTGTTCCATTGCGCGTTTCGCCTCCCCGTAAGGCGCGGCAGGCTGCACGGTATCGCTTTCCCGGCAGAGCCCCCCTGCCCGGCCATAGACCGCCGCGGAGGAGGCCAGCAGATGCGGGCGGCCCCCGGCGGCCCGCTGCACCGCCAGCGCCAGCGCGCTGTTCTGGCCCATATCACCCCCCGAGGCCGGCGTGACACCGGCCAGCGTCAGGATCACATCGGCGCGGGCAGCGGCGGCCTTCAGCGCCTCGGGGCCGTGCAGGATATCGCAGCCTGTCCAGCCGGTGCCGCCGGGATCTTTGCGGCTCTGCCAAAGCGGTAAAACGGCGTCCACATCCGCCCAGGCCCATTGCATCATGCGCCCGATCCGACCTGTGGCACCCAGAACCAAAATCCGCATAAAATGACCTTTCTGCACTGAAATCATTGACCCTCTGGGCGCGTCCCGTATTTTGCGTCGAAACGGGGCAGACCTTCAATATACAGCGAGCGTATGGACACGATGGCACGATTTGCGCGGATGAGCGGTTTTTTGGGCCTGTGTCTTCTTGTGGCGGCTTGTTCGCTGCCGCGCGGGGCCGGAATGGAGCGCGAAATCCTCAGCGGGGCCGATAATGCCGAGGCTGATTTTGCCGTCTACCCCGTCACCCGCGCCTTTTTGCCGACACTGGCCGAATGGCCGATCATCGGCGAAGCCGACCTGAATTGGATCACCACCAGCGCCGGGTCGCGCAGCCAGATCATCGCGCCGGGTGACATGGTTTCGATCTCGATCTGGGACAGCAACGATAATTCCCTGCTGACCGCGCCTGAACAGCGCGTCGTGGGGCTTGCGGAGATGCGCGTCAGCGCCAGCGGCACGATCTTCATGCCCTATATCGGCGACACCCGTGTCGCCGGCATGTCACCGCAGGCAGCACGGTCGCGTTTGCAGCGAGAGCTTGAGGCCATCGTGCCTTCCGCGCAGGTGCAGCTTTCGATGGCGGCGGGGCGCGGAAATTCGATCGATCTGGTGGGCGGCGTGGCCTCGCCTGGGTCCTATCCGATGCCTGACCGGTCCTATACCGTGCTCAGCCTGATCTCGGAAGGCGGCGGCGTGCGCACCGATCTGAACAATCCGCAGATCCGGCTGATGCGGCAGGGCAATCTTTTCGGCACCTCGATCACCCGGCTTTATTCCGAGCCCGATCTCGATACGCGGCTGGCCGGAGGCGACCGGGTGATCGTCGAGGCCGACCGGCGCTATTTCCTGTCGCTCGGCGCGGCGGGGCGCCAGGATCAGCACCCGTTCCCGCAGGATATAGTCACCGCGCTTGATGCGATGGCGATCATCGGCGGCGTGACATCATCGCGCGCCGACCCCGAAGGCATTCTGATCCTGCGCGAATATCCCACCAGCGCCCTGCGCGCGGGCGAACGGGGGCCGCGTCAGGAACGCGTGGTCTTCACGCTGGATCTGACCACGTCGGACGGGCTTTTCTCGGCCCGCAATTTCCGCATTCAATCCGGTGATCTGGTGCTGGCCACCGAAAGCCCGGTCAATTCGGTGCAGACGGTCTTTGGCCTGGTTGGCGGGCTGTTCGGTCTGGCCAATACGGCCGGCAGGATTGGCAACTGACGCCTTACGCCCCTTGCGGCAACGCAATCGGGCGCGCCTGCGGGGCCAGCGCATTGATGCGGTCGATATGCACGGCCAGGCAGCGGGTCAGGAAGTCGTAGTTTTCAACGATATGGGCGCGCGCGGCCAACCCCAGATGGGCGTAATCGTCAGGCGCGGCCAGAACCTCGGCCACCTGGGCCGCCAAAGCCTGCGGATCAAAGAAATCGACCAAGAGCCCGGTTTTGCCATGCGCCATCGCCTCGCGCACGGGGGCCACGTCCGAGGCCACGATGGTGGCCGCCATCGACATTGCCTCCAACAGTGACCAGGACAGCACAAAGGGCACGGTCAAATAGATGTGGCAGCGGCTGATCTGGATGATCTTCTGGTAATCGGCATAGGGCACCCGGCCCAGGAAATGCACGCGGGACCAATCCACCCTGTCGCCCACCTCGCGTTCCATCTGCGCCCGATAGCCGCCCTCCTCCGCGCTTTTCTTGCCGTATGAGGTCTCGTTTCCGCCGATGATCAACGCGCGGGCATTCGGGCGGGCCTCAAGGATGTGGGGCAGCGCCCGCATGAAGGTGTGAAAGCCGCGCGTCGGTTCCATGTTGCGCGCCATATAGGTAAAAATCTCATCGCCGCGGGTGACGGCCCGGCCCAACCGATCCAGCATCACCGAGGCCTCCGGGTTGGGGCGCAGCAGATCGCTGCGAATGCCGTCATGGCAAGTGTAGATCTTGGAATGGAAGCTTTCGGGATAGGTGTTCCTTTGCCATAGCGTCGGCGACTGGCCCAGATCCACAGTCTCAAGATTGATGTAATTCACCGCGTTTCTTGCATGCATGATAAAGGGGGTGTGCGGGCTGGCGGGAAATTCCGGATCGAACCCCACCGATCCGCCCTGTGCCAGAAAGTAATATTCAAAGAACCCGATCACCGGCACATCGGGCCAGATGATCTTGGTGAAGGTCAGCTCCCCCCATCCGACATGGCCCAGAATCACATCGGGTTTGAACCCTTCCTTATCGAGCGCCTGCGCAGCCAGCGCCGCGCCATAGCCGGACCCTGCGCATTCCTCCCAATAACGGCTGAGGCCATAGGCATCCTCAGCCGGGCGGTGATGTGGGGCATAGCGGATGATCCTGACGCCGGGGCTGTCCGGCACACCCTGGCGTTGGGTCAGAAAAACGATCTCGTGGCCGCCCTGGGCAATCAGCCAGTGCAGGATTTCCCGATACTGGCCGGGATAATTTTGATGCAGGAAAAGTAGTTTCATATCAGCCGCGTCGATGCCTTTCCCTCGTGATCTGCCATGCTAGCGGGCTGGCGGCATCAGTCAAACCCGACCTACAGCAAATCGTTCAGATAAGAGCCGTAGCTGTTCTTGCTGAATAGCGCGGCGCGCTTTGCCAGGTCGGCGGCGGAAATCCATCCTTTTTGAAAGGCAATTTCATCGGGGCTGCCGGTCTGCAATCCTTGCCGCTTTTCCAGGGTGCGCACGAAATTGCCGGCATCCAGCAGGCTGCCATGGGTGCCGGTATCGAGCCAGGCATAGCCGCGCCCCATGCGCTTTACGCTCAGGATACCGTCCTGCAGGTAGCTTTCCAAAAGCGAGGTGATCTCGAGCTCGCCACGCGCAGAGGGCCTGACCTCGGCGGCCCGGCGCGGGGCCGTTCCATCAAGAAAATAGAGCCCGGTCACCGCATAGTTCGACGGGGCCACCTCGGGCTTTTCAATGATCGCCTGGGCCTCGCCCGCCTCGTCAAAAGCGACCACGCCATAGCGTTCCGGATCAGCCACGTGATAGCCGAAAACCGTGCCGCCCTGTGCCTGCTGGTCCGCCTCACCCATCAGATCCGGCAGACCGTGCCCAAAAAAGATGTTATCGCCCAGAACCATGGCCGACGGAGCCCCGGACAGGAAATCTTCGGCCAGCAGATAGGCCTGCGCCAGCCCCTCCGGGGCGGGCTGCTCGATATAGGTCAGATCGACCCCCCATTGTGCGCCATCGCCCAGGGTGCGCCGGAACTGATCCTGATCCTGCGGCGTGGTGATGATCGCGATCTCGCGGATGCCGGCCAGCATCAGAACACTGATCGGGTAATAGACCATCGGTTTGTCATAGATCGGCAAAAGCTGTTTCGAGATGCCTATGGTGATGGGGTATAGCCGGGTGCCGGACCCGCCTGCCAGAATGATGCCCTTGCGTGTGGTCATGATGTCATGCCTTCAGCTCTTCAAGAATACGGGTCAGGCTGTTGCGCCAATCGGGGCGCTCAATGCCAAAGGTGTTGCGGGTGCCGGAGCACTCCAGCCGGGAATTTTCCGGACGCTTGGCCGGTGTCGGAAAACCCGAGCTGGGAATATCGACCACAATGCAGGGGATCCGGGCCTGTGCAAAGATTTCGCGCGCGAAATCGGCCCAGGATACATCGGGGGCCCCGGAAAAATGATAGGTGCCGGATTTTGACGGATCCTGCCCAAGTTGACGGGCGATCTCCAGACAGGCGGCGGCGATGTCGCCTGCTGCCGTGGGCCCGCCCACCTGATCGGCCACAATGGACAGGCTGTCGCGCTCCGCGCCAAGACGCAGCATTGTTTTCACAAAATTATTGCCATGCGCCGAGACCACCCAGGAGGTGCGCAGAATGACATGGGCTCCGCCCGCGGCGCGCACCGCCTCTTCGCCCTGCAACTTGGTCCGGCCATAGGCCCCAAGCGGTGCGGTCTGCGCATCAACCGGCCAGGGCGCGGTGCCGGTGCCATCAAAGACATAGTCGGTGGAGATATGAACAAAGGGAATTTTCAGATCGGCGGCGGCGGCGGCCATGGCGGCAGGGGCCGCCCCATTGACCCGCGCGGCCTCTGCTTCCTCGCTTTCGGCCTTATCCACGGCCGTATAGGCGGCGGCATTGATCACCGCATCCGGCGCATGGGCCCTGATCGCGGCCGCGCAGGCGGCAGGGTCGCTTAGATCCACCTCCTGGCGCGACAGGAAAATCGCCTCGGGACAGCATCGCGCCAATTCCGTAGCAACCTGTCCGCTGGCTCCAAACACGAGAACCTTCATTCGCCTGCCTTCCATGCGCCCCGGCGGTTTCCAGGGCATTCAAAATCCCCCCGAGGCGGGATCAGCCTCCTATTCGGTTCCCAATCTCTGGCCTACACCCTCACGGTTCTGCAAGGCCTGCCACCAGCCGGGATTGTCCAGATACCATTGCACGGTTTTACGCAGGCCTTCCTCGACGCTGACCGATGGCTGCCAGCCCAGTTCATCGCGGATACGCGTCGGGTCAATCGCATAGCGCGCATCATGGCCCGGGCGATCAGCCACAAAGGTGATCTGATCGGCATAGGAGCCGTCGGATCTGGGCCTGAGATCATCCAGAATGGCGCAGAGCGTCCTGACCAGATCCAGGTTGGACCTCTCGTTGCAGCCGCCGATATTATAGGACCGGCCAAGCGCCCCTTTTTCAACCACCAGCAACAGCGCATCCGCGTGATCCTCGACATAGAGCCAGTCGCGGATGTTTGACCCGTTGCCATAGATCGGCAACGCCTTGCCCGCCAAAGCGTTCAGGATGATCACCGGGACCAGCTTTTCGGGGAAATGATAGGGGCCGTAATTATTCGAGCAATTGCTCAGAACCACCGGCAGCCCATAGGTCTCGGCCCAGGCGCGCGCCAGATGATCCGAGGCCGCCTTGGAGGCCGAATAGGGGCTGCGCGGATCATAGCCGGTGTCCTCGGTGAACATCACGGACGGATCCGCAGGCAGGGATCCAAAGACCTCATCGGTGGAAATATGGTGAAAGCGGAACGTGTCGGGCCGACCCCGCGCCTGCCAATAGCTGCGCGCCGCCTCCAGCATATTATAGGTGCCGGTAATGTTGGTTTCGATGAAATCGCCCGGGCCGTCGATCGACCGGTCGACATGGGATTCGGCCGCCAGATGCATCACGACATCGGGCTGATGCCTGTCAAAAACAGTGTCTAATGCAGGGCGATTGCGGATATCGACATGTTCAAAGGCGTAATTGGGGCTGTCCGCCACCGAGGCGACATTGTCCAGGCAGGCGGCATAGGTCAGGGCATCCAGATTGACCACCTGATGGCCGCGCGACACTGCCAGGCGCACCACGGCCGAGCCGATAAAGCCTGCGCCACCGGTTACGAGAAGTTTCATATCAGGCTCCTTCCCAGATAAAGGGGCTCTCGATATCCTTGAGTCGGGGGGCGGCGGCGTCCTTGTCGGACAGCACAGGGGCCACATCGCCCATAGCCCAGTCGATCCCGATATCAGGGTCATCGAACCGCACCGCGCCATCGCTTTCGGGCGCGTAGTAATCGGTGCATTTATAGATGATCTCGGTGTCAGGCTCGCGGGTTACGAACCCATGCAGGAAGCCTGCGGGGATCAGCAATTGCCTGCCGTTTTCAAAGCTCAGCTCGATGCCGAACCACTGGCCATAGCTCGGCGATCCTGTGCGAATATCGACCGCCACGTCAAAAAGCCGCCCGCGCCCACAGCGCACCAGTTTGGCTTGGGCATGCGGCGGGGCCTGGAAATGCAGGCCCCGAACGGTGCCCACCTGCGCCGACAGCGAATGGTTGTCCTGCACGAAATCGAAATGCAGCCCCTGATCGGCCAGGGCGCGTTTGTTCCAGCTTTCGCAGAAAAACCCCCGCGCATCACCAAAGCGGCGTGGCGTCAAAATCATCACGCCGGGAAGGGGGGTGGTCTCTATCAACATTAACGACCTCATGCAAAATCCCGAGGCCGTCATCGCAATTCCAGCGCTCTCGAACAACCCCTGCGCCGCCCGTCACGCCGACTTACCCAATATCCGCGCAACGGAATGTGTTCTTGAAAGATCAGAAAGGGATGGCTGCCGGAAAGGCCCCGTTTCAGCATCCGTCGCCTGCAAGACGGCTACCTGTCCGCATCCGCGTGGCGGGCCCTGACGAAGCCCAGAAAAGCCGCGTCGGCAGATCGGAGCCTAGGATACCCCGAAGCGGCCCAGAAGGCGCGCCAATCGGCCTCCAGTGCATAGACATCCCACCCTGGCATCAACCTGAGCGCTTCCTCCAAGGTTTCAGGCCTGAGCACCGGGGCATTGCGCGCAGGCCCCTCAATTACCGCATCGCGCAGGGAAAACCGGATCATATCGCCGGGCTCCTCCGCCATTTCGTAATCGGGCAGGTGACCGGCCGCGATCATATCGCGCAGCATCTTGCGAAAGACGCGGCGGGGGCTGGCCGAACCCGATTTTTTCAAGAGCAGATCGACCGAGACCCGCCAGCTGTCCTGACGGCCGCAATGTTTGCGCGCGATCTCATAGATCCGGCGCTCCAGAGGCTTTCTGAGGCGGAAATAATCCCGGCTCAGCGTCAGCACAGATTTGGACATGACGGCCCGGTAAAGCCATTCTGACAATGTCACCGCGACGCTGACCATGCGCCCGCCTCGGGCATGGCGCACGATTTCCCAGCTCTCAATCAGGCCAAAGCCCGAGGTCACTTCATGGTCGCCGGTTTCCAGATTGGTGGTGATGCGGGTGCCTGCGAGGCGCTCGAACGCCTCCTTGAGGCGCCGATAGGCATCGCCGCTGGTTTCGCGGTTGGTGGCGATCAGCAGATCATGAGCCCGCAGATGCAACCGGCGGCTGACGGTTTTTCCCGCATTCAGCGCCGCCATCAGCTGGCTGATGCAATAGATCAGAATGTCCTTGTCATGGATCGTGGCCAGCCCCTTGACGCTTGGCGTCACCTCGATGGACACATCGTTATGAGCATAGCGCAGGATGCGGCGGTCAGGCCGGGTCGAGAGCGAAAAGATGGGGTGTTCCATCGTCGCCATGTCATCCTTGGGGATGGCATCGAACAGATCGCAGAGGAAGAAATCCCCCTGACGGTGGCGATCGGGCAATAGCGGCCCTGCATTGGCGATGGATCTCTGCACGGCCCGACTCAACGTATCGTGGTTTTGTTGACACTCACCCTAGGGTTATCCACAGGCAGGGTCCAGCGCTGCCATCGGGGGTTTGGAGTCGGAGGAGCGGGGGTTTAGAGTCACCCTATCGGGGGTTCGGAATCACAAGACGCAGTAACATCATCCAAAAATACAGGAAAAAGAAAGCGTTGCGAAAACTGGCAAAGCGCTTAACACATATATAACACATAAATAACACTGCAGATTTCTCATCCCTCCCCGCTGCTTCCCTCCGAGATACCGAAATTTGCTAAGAAATGGCCCGTGATCTGCGGCTTTTTCTTCCATGTCATACCTTTTCGCGTATATTGTCCAAAACACGGCACATGAGGCGCGAGCATGGCAAAGGATGGCGGGGGGCTGCCCCCCTATTTCAATATTGATCCGGATGTCGCTCTGAACGAGCTGGACGCGCCTCTTTCCACCCAAGGGTTTGCCCGGATTGCGCAGACCTGCGCGCAAGGGCGATCCGACCTGGCCTCTCGCGGCATGAATGAGGCGGGTGAGAAAGAGTTGCGATTGTTTTCCACCTGGGAGATTACCCGCTACCTGATCCCCGTGGCCCAGGCCCATTTCCGCCGGGTCCTGAAGCTGAACCCCGATCTGCCGCAGGGCCGCTCAGAGACCGAGGGCGGCGCGAAATGGTTCACCCTCGACGAGGTGCTGCGCCTGCGTACCCATTTCGCCTCCGAAGGGTCCAAGGCCAAGGAATACCGCCCCTACCGACCCGAGGGGCTGGCAGCCAAGCTGGTGGCGGTGGCCAATTTCAAAGGCGGGGTCGGCAAGACCTCGACGGCGGCGCATCTGGCGATGTCGGCCGCGCTTGATGGTTACAAGGTGCTGGTGATCGACCTCGATAGCCAGGGCTCCATGACCTCGATCTTTGGTGGCAAGGTCGAGGATGAATGGCAGACGGTTTTCCCGCTGCTGGCGCGTCATTACGCGGGCTATTTGCGAGGCGAAAACCAGCGCCGGATGGATCGCGGGGATGCACCCCAGCCCCTTGATGAGACACTGTCCGAGGCTCTTGACGTTACCGCACAGGATATCATCCAACCCACCCATTGGCCTAATATCGACCTCATCGGCGCACAGCTCAACCTCTACTGGGCCGAGTTCCAGATCCCGGTCTGGCGCATGGCCGGGCGCGGTTGGAAGCTCTGGGATGCGCTGACCGATACGCTGGACGCTGACGGGGTGCTGGACGCCTATGATCTCATCTTCATCGATACGCCCCCTGCCCTCGGTTATCTGACGATTAACGGGCTGGCGGCGGCCGATATCCTGCTGGTTCCGCTTGGGGCCTCATTTCTCGAGTTTGACAGCACCGGGCGCTTCTTTGACATGCTGCATTCCACCTTCGCTTCGATCGAAGAAGGGGAAAACATGGCCGCTCGTGCCCTTGGCCGCGATCAGATGGCCTTTCAATGGGATGCGGTGCGCGCTGTGATCACACGCTATGATGACAGCCAGCAGGCCGAGCTTGGGGCGCTGATGCAGGCTTATCTTGGCCAAACCCTCAGCCCGCATCGGCAGGGGTTCACGGCTTTGATTGGTCAGGCCGGCGAACAGGTGTCGGGAATTTACGAGGCTGATTACCGAGATTTCAACCGCGAGACCTATGCCCGGGGCCGCGAAACCTTTGACGCAACCTATGCCGCATTCAAGCGGCTGCTGTTGGGGATCTGGCGGCGCGAGGAACTGGCAGCCGAGAAAGAGACCGCCGGTGCGGCGTAAAAATAGTCTCTAACAGGCATGTTAGGGTCTGAACTTAAGGGAGAGCATCATGGCAAAGCGCAAACGCCTGACCCCGGCAAGGATCGGCTTGTGGGAAGAAGATGCCCAGATCTCGACACCGCCCATCGCGCATGTCACCGGCGACGCTTCGACCGTTTCCGCGCTTGAGGAGGTCACCGCCGAGCTGACCCGGGCCCGCGCCGAAGGGCGATTGGTGCAGGCCCTGCCACTGGACAGCGTCGATGCGGGCTATCTGGTTCGTGACCGGATCCTGGCCGATGATGATGACCTGAAGGTCCTGGTGGATAGCCTGCGCGCCCGTGGCCAGCAAACACCGATTGAGGTCGTGGCGCTCGACGGCGGGCGGTACGGCCTGATCTCCGGTTGGCGCCGTCTGGCGGCCTTGCGCAGGCTGCATCAGGAGACGGGGGAAGAGTCTTTTTCCCTTGTTCAGGCTCTGTTGCGGTCCCCCGAAACCGCATCAGATGCCTATCTGGCGATGGTCGAGGAAAATGAGATCCGGGTCGGCCTGAGCTATTTCGAGCGCGCCAGAATTGCTCTGAAAGCTGTCGAGCAGGATGTGTTCGCAGATCGGCGCGCGGCGTTGCAGGGTCTCTTTGGATCAGCCTCGCGTGCGCGGCGCTCAAAGATCGGATCTTTCATGCCGGTCGTGGCCGCGCTGGATGGCGCGCTGCGCTTTCCCGCCTCGCTGACTGAACGTCTGGGGCTGCGGCTTGCCAAGGCAATGGAGGAGTCCGATCTCCTTGCGGAGAGACTGAAATCGACCCTTCTGGCCGCAACGCCTGATAGTATCGAAGCCGAACAGGCGCTGATTTCCAAAGCCCTGGCCCCTGCTCCAAAGCCTCGCGGCAGCGGGCCGGGAATGCGCGAATTGCGCCCCGGCCTGTCGGTGCGCGAAACGGCATCCGGGGTCACGATCAGCGGTGCGGCCCTGACGCCCGAGCTGAAGGCGCAGCTGATGGTCTGGCTGGAAACCAGCCGCTGAGGCCCGTTTCGCATGCGAAACATTTCCCCCCTGCCCTTCCCGTCGCTGATCCGTTAAGGGGTGGCCCATGACCAATTCTGCTGCTGATATGATCCGAGACACCGCCGCGCGCGTCCTGCGCATCGAGGGCGAGGCGTTGTCGAAAATGGCCGGCGCCCTGCCCGAGGACTTCGCCGCCGCGGTCGAGGCCGTGCTGTCGGTCAAAGGCCGCGTGATCCTGTCGGGGATCGGCAAATCGGGCCATATCGCGCGCAAGATCAGCTCTACCTTTGCCTCCACCGGCACGCCTTCGACCTTCGTGCATCCGGCCGAGGCCAGCCATGGCGATCTGGGCATGATCACGCCGGATGATCTGTGCATCCTGGTGTCAAATTCGGGTGAAACCGCCGAGCTGAAGGATGTGGTGGCCCATGTCGCGCGGTTTTCGATCCCGATGATCGGCATATCGGGCAAACCGGGGAGCACGCTGATGCAGGCGGCCGATCTGCGCCTGACCCTGCCGCCTGCGCCCGAGGCCTGCACCATCGGCATGGTGCCCACGACCTCGACCACGCTGACGCTGGCGCTTGGCGATGCGCTGGCCGTTGCGGTGATGGAGCGGCGCGGGTTTCTGGCCGAGCATTTCCGCACCTTTCATCCCGGCGGAAAACTGGGCGCGCAGCTGTCGAAAGTGGCACAGCTGATGCATGAGGGTGATGCGCTGCCGCTGGTGGGCGCGGATCAGGATATGCCCGAGACGCTTCTGGTGATGAGCGAGAAGAGCTTTGGCATCGCCGGAGTGGTTGAGGAAGGCCGGCTGACCGGCGTGATTTCAGATGGGGATTTGCGCCGCAACATGGCGGATCTGATGGCAAAGCGTGCTGGTCAGGTGGCCACGAAAACGCCGCGCACCACAGGCCCTGACATTCTGGCCGCCGAGGCGCTGGCTGTGATGTCGGAAAACAAGATCACCGCGCTATTTGTGGTGGACGGGCAGGGGGCCCCTGTGGGGCTCTTGCATCTGCATGATTGCCTGCGGGCCGGGATCGTCTGAAGTCAGCCCCGGCCCACGGCGTCATAAGCCTCGAACCCGGCGCGTTTGGCATCTTTTGCAGAATAGATATTGCGCAGATCGGCCATGCGAGGGCTCGCCATTTTCCTGGCGATCCGGGTCAGATCCAGCGCCCTGAATTCGTTCCATTCCGTCAGGATCACCAACAGATCGGCGTTGTTCACCGCTTTGTAAGGGTCGTCCATCCAGTTGACGCCGGGCAAGAGCGCCTCGCCCTCGCGTTGCCCCTGCGGGTCGACCACGCGCACTTTGGCACCGGACCCCACCAGTGCGGGAATGACGGTCAATGACGGGGCCGCCCGCATATCATCGGTATTGGGCTTGAACGTGACGCCCAGGATGGCGATGGTTTTCCCGTTGAAAGATCCGTCGCAGAGATCGCGCAGCTTTTCGATCATCCGGCTCTTGATGCTCTCGTTCACGCGGATCACGGTTTCGACGATGCTTTGCGGCACCGCGTGTTCCTGTCCGATCCGGGCCAGCGCCGAGGTATCCTTGGGAAAGCACGATCCGCCATATCCGGGCCCGGCATGCAGGAACTTGTTGCCGATGCGCCCATCGAGCCCCATGCCGCGGCTCACCTCCTTTACATCGGCCCCGACCCGTTCGCAGAGCGCCGCGATTTCATTGATGAAGGTGATCTTGGTCGCCAGGAACGCGTTGGCCGCGTATTTGATCATTTCGGCGCTTTCCAGATCGGTGGTGACGATGGGAAAATCACGTAGGTAAAGCGGGCGGTAGATCTCCTCCATCACCTCGCCGGCGCGGGCGTTCTGCACGCCGACAATCACCCGGTCGGGCTTCATGAAATCGTCGATTGCCGCCCCCTCGCGCAGAAATTCCGGGTTCGAGGCGACATCGAAGTCAGCCTCTGGAACCGCCTTCAAGATCGCCTGCTTGATCTTGCGGTTGGTGCCCACGGGCACGGTGGATTTGGTGATGATGACGGCATATCCGGTCAGTGCTTTTGCCACCTCCTCGGCTGCGGCCATCACATAGCTCAGATCGGCATGGCCATCGCCACGCCGTGTGGGCGTGCCGACGGCGATGAAAACCGCCCCGGCCCCGTCAACGGCCGCCGCCAGATCGGTGGTGAAGGAAAGCCGCCCGGCCTCCACGTTCCGGGCCATCAGGGCCTTGAGACCAGGCTCATAGATCGGCACCTCGCCCGTTTCCAGCAAGGTGATCTTGCCCGGGTCCTTGTCGACGCAGATCACGTCATGGCCGAAATCGGAAAAACAGACGCCCGAGACCAGGCCGACATAGCCCGTTCCGATCATTGCGATACGCATTGTGTGACTGCCCTCTTGTTTTCCCGGCTTAAAGCGCTGGTTCTTCTCGTGCCGAGATTCTATCACTGCCTTGAACCAAAAACGAGCGCTAGCTACGCACTTCGATTTCCAGCATTTTCTCGTAAGTTGGATCGGATCAGCAGGCAGATGAAACGGGGTTGCTAGGATTATGGGGAACACACAAGGGCCGCATGTGATCGTCACCGGAGGGGCGGGCTATATCGGGGCCCATGCCTGCAAGGTGTTGAAAGCGCAGGGGTTTACGCCTGTCACCTTCGATAACCTGTCGACCGGGTGGCGCGATGCGGTGAAATTCGGGCCGTTTGAACAGGGCGATCTGTTGGATCGTGCGCGGCTGGATCAGGTATTTGCCACCTATCGCCCCGTCGCGGTCATGCATTTCGCAGCGCTCAGCCAGGTCGGTGAAAGCATGGCCGATCCCGGGCGTTACTGGCGCGAGAATGTGATGGGCGCGCTCAATCTGATCGAGGCCACGGTTGCCGCCGAATGCAGGCATTTCGTCTTTTCCTCGACCTGTGCCACTTTCGGCGAAAAGGACGCGGTCACCCTGACCGAAGACACCCCGCAAGAGCCTATAAATGCTTATGGAGGGTCGAAACTGGCCATCGAAGGCATGTTGCGCGATTTCTCGACCCGCCATGATCTGGAGACGGTGATCTTTCGCTATTTCAACGTCGCCGGTGCCGATCCCGAGGCCGAGGTGGGAGAGTGTCATCAGCCCGAAACGCATCTCATTCCGCTGATGCTGGAGGCAATTGAGGGCAAGCGCCCGGCGCTGACCGTTTACGGGACAGATTACGACACGCCCGACGGCACCTGCATTCGGGACTATGTCCATGTGATGGATCTGGTCGAAGCGCATGTTCTGGGTCTGAAATGGCTGGAAGAGGGCAGGGGGAACGCCGTCTTCAATCTGGGAACCGGGTCGGGGTTTTCCGTTCGCGAAGTGATCGAGGCAAGCCGCGCGGTCACCAATCTGGCGGTGCCCATTATCGAGGGCGCGCGCCGCGCCGGGGATTGCACCAAGCTTGTGTCAGGCAGCCAGCGGGCCGAAGACCTGCTTGGCTGGCACCCCCGGCGATCCACGCTCGATCAGATGATTACGGATGCCTGGCGCTGGCATCAGGGGCCGGGGTTTTCGCAATAGCGTTTCGTTGCGAAACCTTACTGCTTTCCCAGATCCGCCCCGATCGCATTGATCTTTTCACGCAGGGCCGCCAACCCCTTGTGCAAAAGCGCCTCCGCCCGATCCACGGTCCGGGCCTCGACATAGAGCCGCAGCTCGGGCGCGTTGCCGGAGGGGCGGATATGAACCACCTCGCCGCTTTCCAAGGTCATCCGCACACCATCGGTCAGATCGGTCGCGGCAAGCTGCCCCTCCAGCGCGGTCAGGAAATCCTGTTGCGCCGCGGGGTCGCCTTCCAGGCGGCGGGTCAGGGCCGTGGACAGATGGGTCGGCGTTTCGGGCAGCCGTGAGGCCCGGGTTATCCCGCCGGGCTCGGCCGCGACGATCTTGCTGAGCCGGGTGGCCCGGGCGCGCGCAAGCGGCGCGATCAGCGGCAGGAAACAGTCGCGGGTCCAGAGCGGTGCAATCTCGCCCTCGGGTGCCTGGGCCGCAAAGCCCAGGAGGTAGCCGCCATTTGCTTCATACCCGGCAACCTTGCCGCCCGCGCCGCTCATGCCTGCAATCACATGAGGAGACCCTATTTTGGTGCGCAGAACGCGGGCAAACCGACCCTCCGCCCCGGAATTGGACGAAACCGGAGTGACAATCACCTCTGCCCCCATTGCAGCCGAGGTTATCTGGCCCAGAATGTCGCCGGGAATGATGGTGCCGGTTTCGTCGGCCAGCATCGGCCGGTCGGCATCGCCGTCGGTTGATACAGTCGCATCAAGCCCATGGGCCTTGGTCCAGGCCATGATGCGGGTGCGGGTTTCGTCATCGACGGCTTCGGTATCGACCGGAACAAAGCTCTCGGAGCGGGCCAGTTCGATCACATCCGCCCCAAGCGAAATCAGCGTCTCGGCCAGCAGGTCGCGGCCCACGGAGCTGTGGGCGTAAAGACCAATGCGCATCCCATCGAGCGCGCGGGCCCCAAAGGCTCTGCGATAGCGATCAATGAAGCGATCCCCTGCATTAGGGTCTGTTTTGGGCTGTCCCGGGGGCCTCCTTCGAGTGGGGGTTTGGCCCAGATTGGCCAATATGGCGCGTTCATCGGCTTTCGAGATTTCTCCGGCGGGGGTGTAGAATTTCAGCCCGTTCCGATCCGCCGGGATATGGCTGCCGGTGACCATGATCGCGCCGCTGCCAGTGTCCAGCGCCGCCAGCGCTAGGGCAGGGGTTGGCAAGGCCCCGCAATCAACCACATCCACACCGGCCTCAAGCGCCGCGCCTGCAACGGTTGCCGCGATGGCGGGCGATGACGGGCGCAGGTCGCGGCCTACATAAAGGGTCCGGATATTGGGAAAGGCTGCAAGGAAGGCCCTGACATGGCCTGAAATCAGGTCAGGCGTCAGTTCAACAACAAGGCCGCGCAGGCCGCTTGTTCCAAATTTTGGGGCCAAGATCAGCTCTCTCAAATTTCGATTTGGCCGATTGCGGGTATGTGCCGTGGCCGGCTGCATCAGTGACGGGGCTTTGATCGGATTAATGCCCGGTTCCAGCCTCCACCACTAGAGATAAATGGAGAAAGATCGCCGCCTCTAAAATATCAACAAGTCATTGAGCAGCAAGTCTGTGTTCGCGAGGCTGTTTATGGTGAGGGTATTTCCGTTTCCGAAGTCGAGGACGGTGTTGCCGTTTGTGACGGAGGCATATGTGTTGATGACCTGCTGTG
>Ga0316207_10001467_pt1 | contig 28830 bp, 21 predicted proteins | sample 6weekpyrite_MG_FD_204943 | JGI IMG/M metagenome (GOLD analysis project Ga0316207, IMG submission 204943) | Microbial mat bacterial communities from mineral coupon in-situ incubated in ocean water Damariscotta River, Maine, United States -... | ecosystem: Environmental > Aquatic > Marine >...
AATCGTGAGACGTACGAAATCATGCGCGCAGAAGATGTGGGTTGGAGCACTAACCGCATGATTTTGGGTAAGCATTCAGGTCGCAATGCCTTTCGTACTCGTTTGAATGAGTTGGGCATTAGTTTCGAGTCGGAAGAAGAACTCAATGATGCCTTCAAGCGCTTTAAGGATCTGGCTGACAAGAAGCATGAAATTTACGATGATGATTTGCAGGCCTTGGTGACTGACGCAAGCGTTGAAGCCGAAAACGAATACGTCAAACTTGTTGCTTTGAAAGTCTGTTCCGAAACAGGTGAAAGACCGGATGCCAGTGTTACCCTGGGAATTAATGGTGAAGAAAAGCAGGCGCATTCAGAAGGGGGTGGTCCTGTGGATGCTACATTCAAGGCGATTGAATCAATCGTTAATAGTGATTCTGATCTGCAGCTTTATTCGGTTAACAATGTCACCAATGGCACTGATTCGCAGGGCGAAGTGACTGTGCGTTTGGAAAAAGGCGGGCGGATTATCAATGGTCAGGGTGCTGATACCGATATCGTTATTGCCTCGGCCAAGGCCTACATCAACGCTGTAAATAAAATTACGGCGGTTGATGATAGGGCGCATCCGCAACTCTAGGCCTGAATAGAGTGGGGCAGGCGCAGACAGAGCAGCAACGTCGCCAGTATTTGGAGGCGATGGGTATTCAAACCTGGTCGCTGCGCCAGCCTCAATCTCAATCGACTGATGATACTCAGGAGTTTGTTGAATCTGTTGCGGCGCAAACCATTCAGACAAAGCTTGTTGCCCCAGTTGAAAAACAAGGAATAGAGCTACCTGCCGTTGCCACTGATTGGCCAGGATTGCAGGCAGAGGCCAGTGTTTGTGCTCGATGTGAATTAAGCCAATATCGTCATCAAACTGTCTTTGGTACTGGCAATCGAAATGCCGATTGGTTGATTATCGGTGAGGCTCCAGGGGCTGAAGAGGATGCTCAGGGTGAACCTTTTGTAGGACCGTCAGGCAAGCTCCTAAATCAGATGTTGTTGGCGATTGGGCTCAAGCGTGAAGAAGTTTACATCGCCAATATTGTCAAATGCCGTCCAGTTGATGATCGTGACCCACGAGCCGCAGAGGCCGCTGCTTGCGAGCCCTATCTCAAACAACAAATCGCTCTGATTCAGCCTAAGGTGATCTTTGCTGTCGGTCGTATAGCAGCGCAAAATTTGTTGAAATCAGAGCAAAAGGTCGGCGACATGCGTGGTCAGAGGTTTAAATATGGTGAAACTAAAATACCGCTAATCGTCAGCTATCACCCAGCCTATCTGCTGCGTATGCCATCAGCAAAACGTAAGGCCTGGCAAGATCTGTTGTTAGCACGACAGATCCTTAATAACGAATAAACATTGATGTTTGCAGAACCCTACCAGCTGCGTCTCATGACTGAGGCGGATATTCAGTCTGTTATGGCAATCGAAAAGCGTGCCTACCCTTTTCCCTGGAGTGAAGGCAATTTACGTGATTGTCTAAAAAGTAATTATTACGCCTGTGTGCTAGAAGATGGCACAAATATGATTGGTTATGCCTTGATGTCTATGGCCGCAGGCGAGGCGCATGTATTGAATATTTGTATCGATCCCGATCACCAGGGCAAGGGCTTGGGCAGGGCGCTATTGCACTCGCTAGAGCAGACGGCCAGGGAGAATAAAGTCGAAATGCTGTTGCTCGAAGTGCGTGCCTCAAACAAGCGCGCCATCAATCTGTATGAGTCTATGGGCTTTAATGAACTGGGCTGTCGTGAAAACTATTACCCCAGTCATAAAGGCCGTGAAGATGCGCTGGTGCTGGCGCGGCAACTGACAGAATAAATTTCTGCTATTTTGAGCTATCCTTGTTGTGATAAATAAATCACAACAAGGAGTGTTGTATGTCTAGTAAATATCTGTGGCTGCTGGATAATGGACACGGTGGTGTCATTGATGGCCTTTATCAAACAGAAGGCAAGCGCAGTCCAACCTGGGATGACGGCGCAGTCCTTTATGAAGGTGAGTTCAATCGCGCCATTGTTAATCGCCTGATAGAAATGCTCACTGCCAAGCGTATCAATTACGTCAACATAGTGCCTGAGCTGGAAGATATTTCCCTTAACGAACGCGTCAAGCGTGCAAATAGCTATCATAATCAAAGTGACTGTATTTATATTTCCATTCATGCCAATGCTGGTGGTGGCAAAGGTTATGAGGTTTATACTTCACCAGGTACCACCAGTTCGGACAAGGTAGCCACAGTTCTCTATCAAGAGTTTGAGAATGAATTTCCAGGAATAAAGATGCGCTCTGATGTTTCGGATGGTGATGTGGATAAAGAAGCCAATTTTTATGTGTTGAAAAACACCAAGATGCCTGCCGCACTAACAGAAAATTTTTTCATGGATAATAAAAAAGAGTGCAAAAAATATTTAATGAAAAGGAAAGGGCGTGATCGAATTGCGCAGGCCCATTATGCTGCGATATTAAATATTGAAAAAAATGGACTTAACTAGCTGAGTCTTCTGTTACCTTTATAGTTTCTAAATATTGCGTGTTAAATAAATGACCGACTTTAGCCTGCTCGATTTTGTTCCTGCCATCGTGACCATTATCCTGGTGGTAGGAGGGGTCATGACCAGTAATCTTTTTCTGGTTCGTCATTATCAAGCCGAACCGAAATATCGTTATCGCCTTTACCTGATCAAATTGGCGATTGCCTTTGTTGGCATACTGTTAGTAATTGTGGTGCTGCCGTTTAGTGAATCGACCCGAGGTCAGCTGCTGAGTCTGATTGGGATTGTCTTGTCGGCTACCATCGCTTTGTCATCAACCACTTTTGTTGGTAATGCCATGGCCGGGATCATGTTGCGTAGTCTTCGCAGCTTCAAGATTGGCGACTTTATTCGTATAGGCGAAAATTTCGGCAGGGTTTCTGAAATGGGCTTCTTGCATGTAGAAATACAAACCACAGACCGTGACCTGATGACTCTGCCTAATCTTTATGTGGTGACGCAGCCAACCAAGGTGATTCATGCCACAGGCACAATCATTTCGGCGGAGGTAACACTTGGTTATGATGTCTCGCGTCGTGATGCCGAGCGGGCCTTGCTCGAGGCGGCGCAGGAGACGGGCTTGACTGATCCTTTTGTGTTGATTACCAGACTGGGTGATTACTCAGTTGCCTACCAGGTGAATGGCCTGTTAAGCGAAGTCAAACAGTTGCTTTCCTTTCGTTCTACCCTGCACAAAAGGATGCTCGATCATTTGCACCAGAGCGGGATAGAGATTGTTTCTCCCAACTTTATGAATACACGTGCCTACCCAGCTGAAAAACAGTTTATTCCTGAGCATAGTTTGGTTGAGCATGTTGAGACAGAGGCAGGCAAGGCGGAAGAGGTGGTGTTTGATATTGCCGAGGATGCCGCCTCGCTGGAAGAGATGCGCGAAACATATAAAAAGCTGCTGGTCCAAATTCAGGATTTGGACAAACAGCTGGAAACGACCACTGAGGATCTGCAACGTAAAGAATTTGCCAAGGAACTGGAGCGACTCAAGCGCCGTAGTGAGCGCATGCAGGTTGCGATAGAAAAGCGGGAAGAAGCTGGCAGAGCCATAACGCACAATGCATGAACGATATTTTTCTGCCAGTTAGGTGCACATCTTAATCAGCAAAGGCCTGCTGTAAGAAAACTTGCATATCGCGCCATGAATCTTCATCTGCCTGTTTGTTGTATTTCAGTGGCAGATTAAACTTTTCACCAAATTCATCAGCACCCGGATTGGTGAAACTGTGCATCGCGCCGCCATAGGCAGTAAAGCGATAATCAACCTCAGCCAGATTCATCTCATCCATAAATCCCGTAATCTGCTCCGGTTTTACAAATGGGTCGGCTGCGCCATGGGCGACCATTATCCTGGCTTTTACGGTGTTTGTTTGGGCGGGTTGCTGTGTGCCTAAGCTGCCGTGAAAACTGACCACTGCGTCCAGATCCAGTCCTTCACGCGCCATTTGTAAAACAACGGCACCGCCAAAACAGTAACCAATCGCGGCAATGTCCGATTTGTCAGTTGCTTTGTGTTTCTTCAGTACTGCCATGGCCGACTCAAATCGGGCCTGTCCCAGCGGCATGTTGTTGGTAATCTCGGATAAAAACTTCTTTGCATCTTCAGGGTGGGCGGCCAGTTTACCGTCGCCATACATATCCACTGCTAGGGCAACATAACCTAGTTTGGCCAATTTGCGTGCCCGTTCACGGGCGTATTCGTTGTGGCCCCACCATTCATGCACCACCAGCACACCGGGGCGTTTGCCCTTGGATGAAGTGTCATAGGCCAGGTAACCTTTTAACGTTGTGCCATCAGATTGGTAATCAATCTCTTCACCGACGACCTTAGCCTGTGCCGATGTGACTAGTCCAAGGCACAGCAGGCCACATAGCAATAAATACCTCATTGTTTATTCTCCCTCCATGGTTGATTGGCCTCGTAGTATGGCTGTAAACATCAATGTTGGCGAGATTGATGCAGCAACTAATAGTGATCTTTAACACCCAGATGAGCTGGGCAGATTCTATATCGAGAATCGTATTTTAAACTTATTTCATATAAAACAAGTAGATAGAACTATGTGTCAGGTTTGTTACGAGAAAATGCCTGATGAGGCTCTATTTGCCTGTTTTTTCTGAAATTTTAAGGTAAAATAGCGTCCATTTTTAAGCTGTCTGGTTTCGTGCCGGGGCAAATGGTTATTTTTATATCAACTTTAGAGTAGAAACATGACTGATCTGACTAAATACAGAAACATCGGTATTTTCGCTCACGTAGATGCGGGTAAGACCACAACTACCGAGCGTATCCTTAAGCTCACCGGTAAGATTCATAAGCTGGGCGAAGTGCATGATGGCGCAGCCACCACTGACTTCATGGAGCAGGAGCAGGAGCGTGGAATCACTATCCAGTCTGCTGCCACTACCTGTTTTTGGGATGATCATCGTTTCAACATCATCGATACCCCTGGACACGTTGACTTCACTATCGAAGTATATCGTTCATTGAAAGTACTCGATGGTGGTGTAGGTGTTTTCTGTGGTTCTGGTGGTGTAGAGCCTCAGTCAGAAACCAACTGGCGTTATGCCAATGAGTCAGAAGTTGCCCGTGTTATCTACGTCAACAAGCTTGACCGCATGGGTGCCGACTTCTACCGCGTTGTTGATCAGGTCAGAAACGTACTCGGTGCCAATGCCTTGGTCATGACCCTGCCTATCGGTATCGAAGATGATTTCGTTGGTGTTATTGACCTGATGGAAATGAAAGCCTGGATCTGGGATGAATCTGGCGACCCAATGAAGTACGAAATTGTAGATATTCCTGCTGAGTACCAAGAAAAGGCAGATGAATATCATGAAATGATGGTTGAAACTGCACTTGAGCAGGACGACGATCTGATGGAAGCCTACCTGGAAGGCGAGCAGCCATCAGTAGAAGATCTAAAGCGTTGTATTCGCAAGGGTACGATCAACCTGGATTTCTTCCCAACATACTGTGGTTCAGCGTTTAAGAACAAAGGTGTTCAGCCTATGCTGAATGCGGTTGTTGATTACCTGCCTAGCCCAGTTGAAGTTAAGCCACAGCCTGAAGTTGATCTGGAAGGTGAAGAAACAGGTGAATTTGCGATTGTTGATGTTGATAAGCCACTGCGTGCACTTGCGTTCAAGATCATGGATGACCGTTTTGGCGCACTGACCTTTATTCGTATTTACTCAGGCAAGCTGAACAAGGGTGATACCGTACTCAACACCTTTACTGGTAAGACTGAGCGTATCGGCCGTCTGGTTGAGATGCACGCCGACGATCGTATCGAGCTGGATTCCGCCCAAGCTGGTGACATCATTGCTGTGGTTGGCATGAAGAATGTCCAAACGGGGCATACCTTGTGTGATCCTAAGCAGCCTGCGACTCTTGAACCAATGGTCTTCCCTGATCCAGTTATCTCTATCGCTATCTCGCCTAAAGATAAAGCTGGTTCTGAGAAGATGGGTATTGCCATTGGTAAAATGATTGCTGAAGATCCATCTTTCCGTGTTGAAACCGACGAAGACTCTGGTGAGACTATCATCAAGGGTATGGGTGAGTTGCATCTGGATATCAAGGTCGACATCCTTAAGCGTACTCACGGCATTGATGTAAACGTTGGTAAACCTCAGGTTGCCTATCGCGAAACAATCACTAAGCGCGTTGAAGATAGCTACACCCATAAGAAACAATCAGGTGGTTCTGGTCAGTTCGGTAAGATTGATTACATTGTTGAGCCAGGCGAAGTGGGTTCAGGTTTTGAATTCGAATCTAAGGTAACCGGTGGTAACGTTCCTCGTGAATTCTGGCCTGCGGTTGAGAAAGGCTTCCAAGGCAGCATGGAAAAAGGTGTTCTGGCTGGCTTCCCTTGTTTGGATGTTAAAGTCACGTTGATGGATGGAGCTTTCCACGCGGTTGACTCCTCGGCTGTTGCTTTTGAAATTGCTGCTAAGGCAGCTTATCGTCAAACCATGCCTAAAGCGGGTGCGCAGATTCTGGAACCAATCATGAAAGTTGATGTATTCACGCCTGATGATCACGTTGGTGATGTCATTGGTGACTTGAATCGTCGTCGTGGCATGATTCAGGGTCAGGAATCAGGTGTCACAGGTGTGCGCATCAAGGGTGAATGTCCACTGTCTGAAATGTTTGGATACATTGGTGACCTGCGTACCATGACTTCTGGTCGCGGTCAGTTCTCAATGGAGTTTGCTCATTACGCACCATGTCCTAAGAACGTTGCTGATGACGTTATCAAGGAAGTAGAAGAGCGCAACGCTGCTAAATAAAGCGTTTTGATTGTGGCTGAATTATTCGGCCACAGCGCTACAAAAACCCCTTTAGCTGCTGCTAAAGGGGTTTTTTTGATTAAGGGAGCTGATCTTGTTAGATAAGGCTTTTCTATCGTTATTCGTGCGGCCAGTTTAAAAGCTTCTATCCTCTACAACACGCCCTGGGCGAATGATTGCGCCCTTATTGATAGGTTCAGCCGGCATGGTTTGCTCAGCGCTGGTGTTATCCAGTTCTTCTGTTATTTCTGGTTTTGGCACTTCATACGGCGTAAATAATATCAGCATCCCTACCAATGGATGATCGAGATAATGCACTTCTTTACTGGGCATGCGCAGATTGCCCTGGATGCGGAATAACTCAGGTGTCTGTTCCTCTTCTATTATCATGGGTTCAATTTCAAAATCGTCGAATATGAATTGCATTGATTCTGGCGGTGAAAAAACAGGCAGTGCCAGTTCATCTTCAACGGCAGCGTTTTCAAGTTGTGGTTTATAGAGCAATAGATCCGCCTCTACGTGGATGTAACGTCCCAGACCGAGGCTGATGATTCCGCTGAGATTGTGTTCTGGTATTTCAGTTTCGGTGTTTTTTTCAGCTGCTAGTTCAGCCAAAAGCTCAATACTGGATGGGGGGGTAAATTCTGTGTCTAGTCCTATAGCGGAAACTTCGTCTAAAGTGTCTTCTTCGATGGGATCGTTAAGTTTGTCATGCATAAAGATCCGGTCTGGCTGTTCTCGTGGTGGAATGACCTGCCGCCAGGCGACATGGACCAGAGGCAGGTAGTTTTCAGAATTGACCAGTTTTTGATAGGCATCTGTAAGTTGGTACTGTTGTTGTGGCAGGATCAGATAAGGAGTGTCCAGGTATGGGTCTCTGGCTTCGTTTGTTTCATTTTCTGAAAGATCCGTCTCGATTGGCTGAGTAGACTCAATTGCAGTTATTGTTTCGTCAACTGATTCTGGCAAGGCTGGTGTTTGTGTTTCTGATGGGCTGTGCAATAGGTCGATGGTATTACTCAGATCCGGATGTTCAATATCCAGCGGCCAGAGTTCAGGTGAAGTGCTAACAGGTTTGAGCTGTTCGAAAAGAATGATCTCGACTTCGTACCAGCGTTCAGGTTCTTTATCTGAATCCTGGGCCAAAACAGGCAAGGTAAATAGAGTAAAAATTAGGCCATTGATTGTGCGTTTCATAAACACTTTTGTCGGGTTATGATAATTTCAATTGTTTGATTACTTAGAGGCAGCAGGATGGCAGTTAGGCAGGTTTTGCGCATGGGCCACCCGACCTTATTAAAGGTCGCTCAACCGGTGATTGAGTTTAACACAGCCGTGCTGGATCGGTTGATTGCGGATATGTTAGACACCATGGCCGAGCAGAACGGGGTGGGTCTGGCGGCGCCGCAGATTGGTGAGAGCCTGCGAATTGTTACCTTCGGTTTTGAGCGTAACCAGCGTTACCCCGATGCCGAGCCAATACCAATGACGGTACTGATTAACCCAGTGATAGATTTTCTTGATGCAGAACAACAGGCCGGTTTGGAAGGTTGCCTGAGTGTGCCGGGTTTGCGTGGCGTGGTATCACGTTTTACACGCATTCGTTATCGTGGTGTCGATCAGGCAGGCAATCCGGTTGACCGAACGGTCAAGGATTTTCATGCCAGGGTGGTGCAGCATGAAGTGGATCATCTCGATGGCATTCTTTATCCGCAAAAGATTGAGGATACGAAGCAGTTTGGTTTTATAGAGGAGTTGGAACTGCGCAAGAAGCAGGACTAGCCATGTGCTAAAATTTACGCTTGTTTTTAAGCAACCAATATTTATCTGATGTTTGATCCTGATTGTCGTCTCTGCCCCCGTCTGGCCACCTTTCTTGATGATGTGAAGGCCGATTACCCAGATTATCACGCCCGCCCGGTGGCGCCATTTGGGCCAAAAAAAATTCAGCTGTTAATCGTGGGGCTGGCGCCGGGAATGCACGGTGCCAATGCCACCGGCCGGCCTTTTACCGGTGACCATGCCGGGTTATTGCTGTACCAGACCTTGTATGATTTTGGTTTGAGTAACAAGCCTGTGTCTGAGTCGGTCAATGATGGTTTGAAGTTGAAGAACTGCCGTATCACCAACGCGGTGAAGTGTTTGCCACCGCAGAACAAACCCACTACCGATGAAGTGAAGATCTGTAGCCGCTTCCTCAAACAGGAAATAGATGAGCTTAAGCCCGGCACCGTGTTGCTGGCACTGGGTTCGATTGCTCACAATGCCATCCTGCGGACATTGGATTTGAAGCAGGGGCAGTACAAGTTTGGCCATCTGCATGAATATGCCTTGCCTGACGGGCTGTGGTTGCTTGACTCTTATCACTGCAGTCGTTACAACACCCAGACCAAGCGCTTGACTGAAGCGATGTTCCAACAGGTCTTTGCCCGTGCCCAGGCGTTGATGGGAACACCCGCTCCAGTGGCATGAGTGAGCAGAACAGTAAATCTGAGTTTGATGCCAAGGCCTTTCTCAAGACCCTGACCTCGCGGCCGGGTGTCTATCGTATGCTTAATGCTGCCGATGAAGTGATTTACGTTGGCAAGGCCCGTAATCTGGCCAAGCGAGTTGGCAGCTACTTTGTCCGCAATCTCAGTTCGCCCAAGACCCGTTCGATGGTCAGCCAGATTGCCAATGTCGATGTGACGGTGACCCATACTGAAAATGAGGCGTTGATCCTTGAGAACAATCTGATCAAGGAACTGTTGCCGCGTTATAACGTGCTGCTGCGCGATGATAAGAGTTATCCCTATATCTTTTTATCGGCTGATGAGTTTCCTCGGTTGGCCTATCATCGTGGTCCGAAGCGGGCCAAGGGGCGGTATTTTGGCCCTTATCCCAGTGCAGGTGCCGTGCGTGAGACACTCAATCTGTTGCAGAAGTTGTTCCGAGTGCGTCAGTGCGATGACAGCTTTTACAGCAATCGCTCGCGGCCCTGTCTGCAATATCAGATTAAACGTTGCACTGCCCCCTGTGTCGGTTATGTCAGTGAGTCTATCTATGATGAAGATGTGCGTCATGCGGTGATGTTTCTCGAAGGCAAGGACACTCAGGTGATTGATGAGCTGGTTGGCAGAATGGAGCAGGCAAGTGAGGTGTTGGAGTTTGAACAAGCGGCTACGTTTCGTGATCAGATAGGTAGCCTGCGGCGGGTGCAGGAAAAACAGTACGTCAGCGGTGAGGGTGGCGATCTGGATATGATCGTCAGTGATGTGAAGAATGGTATCGGTTGTGTGCAGGTGTTTTTCATTCGTGGGGGCCATCACCTGGGCAACAAGAGCTTCTTTCCCAAACATACTCAAGAGTCTGAACCGACCGAGGTATTGAGCGCCTTTCTGCCGCAATATTATCTGGGCAAGCCAGTACCAAACGAGGTGCTGGTGAATCATGCCCTGGAAGATAAAGAGTGGTTGGAATCGGTGTTGGCCGAACAGGCCGGGCGCAAGGTGGTTATCAGCCACAAGGTGCGTGGTAGTCGAGCCCGTTGGTTGGAAATGGCCCAGACCAATCTGAAAGAGGCGTTGATGCGGCAGCTGGCGAGCAAGTCAGGCATGCAGCAACGTTACCTGGCATTGCAAGAAGGGTTGGGGTTGGATGATTTGCCACAACGACTAGAATGTTTCGATATCAGCCATACCATGGGCGAGGCGACGGTGGCCTCGTGCGTAGTGTTTGATCAAGATGGTCCGCGTAAAAGTGACTATCGCCGCTTTAATATAGAAGACATCACCCCAGGTGATGACTACGCTGCCATGCACCAGGCCCTGACACGGCGTTACACCCGTTTAAAGAAGGGCGAGGGCAAGCTGCCGGATATTCTGTTTATTGATGGTGGTAAGGGACAGCTAAGCCAAGCTCGCGAGGTCATCGATGAGTTACAGGTGACTGAGGTGACCTTGGTCGGTGTGGCCAAGGGAGAGGGGCGTAAGCCTGGTCTGGAGACCCTGTTCTTGTCTGGGCAGAGTGAGCCGATTATACTGCCGCCGGATTCGCCGGCACTGCATTTGGTTCAGCAGATTCGTGACGAAGCGCACCGTTTTGCCATCACCGGTCATCGCCAACGTCGTGGTAAGGCACGGGGTAAGTCACCGCTGGAAGGCATTCCGGGGGTAGGGGCCAAGCGCCGCCGTGACCTGCTTAATCAGTTTGGCGGTTGGCAAGAGGTCGCCCGGGCCGGCGTCAATGATATAAGTAAGGTAAAAGGCATCAGTCAGGAGCTGGCACAGCGCATCTATGATGCCTTCCATGTAGAATAGATATTATGACAAGCATTCCCAATATATTGACCTACCTGCGCATTGTTTTAATCCCAGTGTTTGCGCTGGTTTTCTTCATGCCCTTTGAATGGGTTAATGTTGCGGTCACCGCCATCTTTGGCTTGGCGGCCATTACCGATTGGCTTGACGGTTATCTGGCCCGTAAATGGAACCAGACCTCTCGCTTCGGTGCCTTTCTTGACCCAGTGGCAGACAAGTTGATTGTAGGTGTTGCTCTGGTTCTGCTGGTGCAGGCCAATCCCAACCCCTGGATGTCCATCGCTGCGGCGGTCATCATCGGTCGGGAAATTACCATCTCGGCCCTGCGTGAGTGGATGGCCGAAATCGGTGAGCGTGCTCATGTAGCCGTATCCAATATTGGCAAGTGGAAGACCGCCGCGCAGATGGTTGCATTATTTATGTTGTTATATCATGAACCTTTGTTTGGAATTCCGATGTATACAGTGGGCATGGTGCTGCTTTATATCGCAGTTTTCCTGACCCTTTGGTCAATGATTTCCTACCTAAAGGCAGCTTGGCCGGTTTTAAGTAAAGAAGAATAAAAAACATCAGGATAGGTGCTTGACAGCCTCGCTGTAATCATTACAATAGCGCTCACTTTCAAGACGTTAGCGGGAATAGCTCAGTGGTAGAGCACAACCTTGCCAAGGTTGGGGTCGCGAGTTCGAATCTCGTTTCCCGCTCCAAATTTCAAACCTCGGTCACACTTACCGGGGTTTTTTTATAGCGAGATTATCCGCTATACTCTTTATGTAAGATGGCTGGGTGGCAGAGTGGCTATGCAGCGGCCTGCAAAGCCGTGGACGGCGGTTCGATTCCGCCCTCAGCCTCCATCTTACTCTTTATTATCAGATTTAAATCCCGTACAATCACCGCCCATCAAATCGCATGATGTTGCAGATTGTTCGATAAGAACAATTACCCTGCAACAGATTCAGCATCTTAGCCCGGATGGCGAAATTGGTAGACGCAAGGGACTTAAAATCCCTCGGCTTAACGGCCGTGCCGGTTCGATTCCGGCTCCGGGCACCACAATTCTTTAAGCATCAAATTATTCCTTATTTTCTTAGCAAGAATCAGTATTACTATTTTCTTGCCATACGGCGTTAAACTTCAGTACCGACAACTGCACTGCTCATTACATGTCGCTGATGATTCAGAGTGCCATTATATTATGCTCGGCAATTCTTATGGTTAATGGAATAGCCGAATTAATTTTATGTGCAATTTAAAAATAAATAATAATGATTTATTTCAGACGTTCACTTTACGCTTTAGCGGCATTTCTTTTTTGTTTCTTTTCCGTCATTTCAGAGGCTGAGGAGAGCTTTCAGGAGCCTATAACCGAAGCAGATTTTTATGAGTTTCCCTTCGTTTTATCAGCAACTCGGTTAGAGCAACCTATCAATGAGTCGCCTGCTGCAGTTACGATTATTAGTCGCGATATGATAAATGCTAGTGGCGCGCATTCGATTGCCGATATTTTTCGATTGGCACCGGGGATGGTGGTTGGATTTGATAGCGGTTATTCACCTGTGGTTGCTTACCATGGTCTTAGTAGTAGCTATTCTCGCAGAATGCAGGTATTGGTGGATGGGCGTTCAGTTTATGAGCCCTCTTTTGGCGGGGTCGATTGGGCTAGTTTACCTCTTTCAATAGATGATATTGATCGAATTGAGATTGTGCGTGGTTCAAATGCTGCAACATTTGGCGCTAACGCGTTTCTGGGCATTATCAATATCATTACGCGTGACGCGATACTTGATGACGGTATTTCTATTAATACACTCACTGGAAGTCGGGGAACAACTATAAATAGTTTTCGTTATGGCGGTGAATTATGGGAAAGGACTGATTTTCGTTTTACTGTAGAAACGCAGGATGGTGATGGGCTTAAGGATCTTAATGATGATTATCAAATCAACACTGTCAAATTGCGTATGGATAGCAACCTAAGCCAACATGATTTTTTCTCGCTTCAATTGGGTGTTGCAAACTCAGATGTTGAGCATGCCGCTGGCTTTTTGTCCCCGAAAACAATCCAAGACAGTTCAACAGACTTTATTCAGGCGTCCTTTAGCCATGATTTAGGTGGTGGTGATGAATTTTCTATCCAGGTTTTTCGTAACTCCGACAGAGAAAAAGAGAACTGGCAATCTGGTGAGGTTTTTTATGACAGGGATGCGCTTAAGCTTAGAAAAGAAATTGAGGCCCAGCATATTGCTGCTGTCAGTCCGGATAGCCGTCTTGTATGGGGTGTGGGTGTACGCCAAGATGAGATGGTAGATGAGCCAACCTTTAATACGGGTGAACGCCTCAAAATTAGTATGCGGCGGCTCTTTTGGCACGTTGAGTCCCATTTAAGTAAACGTCTACTTTTAAATGCAGGTCTCATGTATGAGGATCATTCTTGGGTAGAAGCGAAGGCTTCGCCTCGTTTGGCGTTTAACTATATGTTGGATGAAGGCCATGGTGTTAGATTTAGCATCTCTCGTGCCTATCGTAATCCGACAATGTTTGAAGAAAGAGTGGATATGCGATTCAAGACCGTATCTGGTGTTGAACTATTTCAGTTGTTTGATGCGGATGGCAATATTGAACCTGAAGTGATCGATGCATATGAGCTAGGATATTTTATCGGGGTGCCTGAGATTAGGGGCAATTTTGATATCAAACTTTTTCAGGATGAAATTGATAAACTGATTCGTCCATATTTTGACATGACTAATAGCGTATTGAGCTTTAGAAACCGGGACAGCGCAAAAATACGTGGTCTGGAGCTACAGTTGGATAGTCAGCCTTATAAGCGTACCTCGATTTTCGCCAGTTATTCGTTTACCGAGATTGATAGTGATGACCTTGATGGTAATTATAGCCAGAGTGCTCCCAAGCATAAGGTGAGTTTCTTGGGTTCGTATAAGTTTGATAATGGGCTTCAAACGGGCCTTGTATATCACTATGTGGATGAAATGGAGTGGTTGGGAACAAATGATCCGCTAGATGCGTACGATAAGCTAGATCTGAATTTTTCTCGTCAATATAAGCTGGACGAGTTCGAGGCGGAGTGGCAGATTGCCTTTCAGGGGCTGAGCGGTCGTTATGCTGATTTTGATAATAATGTGGTGTTTGATCGCGGCCTATATGTTTCAATCAATCTGCGCCACTAACTACAAATACTGGCTACTTTGAATTCAGCATGGTGTTGGTATAGAGTTGGGTGTGCTTTGACAACCTAATCTAAAGGGCCGTGGATGGATCTGCCAAGGAAGTTTTTTCTTCTGTCTTTTCTTTTTTTTATCACGCCGGCTTTAAGCTTCGCTGGCATCAATATTCATCATGATCTCAAGGTAAAGCTCAATCCGACTAGTCATAGTCTTGAGGTAACTGATGAGCTTAGTATTCCTAAAGAGTTGCTGGCTGGCTCGGAGATAATCATTTACCTAAATGAATCACTGACGCTTGATTCCAAACAAAATTTCGCAACAATAACCTCTCATAATAAACGCTTTCCTGTGCCTGTCCGGGCATATCGTTTGTCATTAAAGAAGAGTGAATCATCTATTGTCTTACGCTATTCAGGTTCTTTGCATCATGAGCTAACTAGCCAGGGTGAGGAGTACGCCAGAAGCTTTAGTGAGACGGCGGGGATGATTGCCACTGAGGGCGTGTTTTTGGCGGGGCCGTCTATCTGGTATCCATATATTGAGGCCGCGCAAGTATCGTTTTCTATGGAGGTTAAATCACCTAGGAACTGGAAGGTGATTAGCCAGGGCGATCGAATCACACAAACTAATGATGACCAGGGCTACTCGGTACAGTGGCAGGAATTGAATCCTCAAGAAGAGATTTATCTGATTGCTGCACGTTTTCATGAATATTCAAAGACTGTAGGCAAGGTAGAGGCGATGGCCTTTCTCAGGCAGGCAGATGCTGCACTGGCCAATAAATACCTTGAGGTTACCGCTCAATATATCGAGATGTATCGTCATTTGCTTGGGCCATACCCTTATAACAAGTTTGCCCTGGTGGAGAACTTCTGGGAAACCGGCTATGGCATGCCATCATTTACGCTATTGGGCCCCAGGGTCATTCGTATGCCGTTTATTTTGCATTCGTCATACCCACATGAGATTTTGCACAATTGGTGGGGCAATGGCGTCTATGTTGACTATCAACAGGGCAATTGGGCCGAAGGGCTGACGTCCTATCTTGCTGATCATCTAATTCAGCAGCAGCGTGGTAAGGCGGTCAATTTTCGTCGCAATATATTGCAGAACTATGCCGATTTTGTTTCTGATAGCCGTGACTTTCCGTTGGCTGAATTTACCTCCAGACACGGCTCCAGCAGTGAGGCGATTGGTTATGGCAAGTCACAAATGTTTTTTCATATGCTGCGCCAGAGACTGGGTGACGAGGCTTTTGTGCTAGGCCTACAGCGTTTATATCGTCAATATCAGTTTAAAGAAGCCGGCTTCGATGATTTGCTCAAGGTGTTTCAAACGGTCAGTGATGTTGATTTAAGGCCGATGTTTGATCAATGGGTTCGGCGCAGTGGTGCACCAGCGTTGCAACTTGCCGATGTGGTCGTGGTGAAAGACAAGGATGGCTGGTTGCTGAATGGTGTTTTGAAACAGGTTCAAGCGGGAGATGCCTATCAACTAATTGTGCCAATGGCGGTTACTGTTGAGGGTAAAGATCAGGCCTTTCAAACCAAGTTAGTTTTAACTAATAAACAACAGCCGTTTTCACTTAGGCTGGCAGCTAAACCAAAACGCTTGGATATTGATCCTGAGTTTGATCTGTTCCGGCGGGTCAATCGGGCTGAGATTCCGCCAGCCCTGTCGCAAGCCTTTGGCGCAGAACGTGTGCTACTTGTATTGCCGTCAAAAGCCCCTGCTGAAACTCTGGCTGCTTATAAGGCATTAGTGCGTAGCTGGGGCCATTCCCAGTTTGGAAATCTCGAGGTGCAGTATGACGATGTCTTGGAAGCTTTGCCTGATGACCGCACGGTCTGGTTGTTTGGTGGCCAAAACCTGCTTGCCAATAAAGTTGTCACTGCGCTTAAGGGGCAAGCTGTTACTCGTCAAGCAGAAACAATTAACTTGAAGGAAGGGGTGTTCGACACAGCGCAACACAGCATTGTTCTGACTGCCCGCCGTCATAACGCAGATCCGCATGCCATGGTCTGGCTGGCTGCTGATCGTCCGCAGGCCATTCCTGGTCTGGGTCGCAAGCTGCCACATTACCGTAAATACAGTTATCTTGTGTTTGAGGGCGGCGAGCCAAGTAACTTGATTAAGGGACAATGGCCGCTGCTGGATTCACCAATGAGTGTTGCTCTGGGGGAAGCTGAATCTAAAATGGCAAGCTTGGCATCACGTCCTGCCCTGGCACAGTTGCCAGCCATGATTGATTAACAACACATTGGTGGGGCTGTGGCAGAGTCCGAACGTGGTTTTCTTAATCTGTGATCAAGCTTGGTGATTTGTGCGTTTTTGTCCAGCTGCTTTGAGAGAGGGGGCTGGCCGAGAGGGTAAGGTTGCCTTTATATGGCAAACTGAGAAAAAGCAGGTTCAGCTCAAACTAACGGCCAGATAGAAAATCTAACTATCAATATCCAGATGGTCTGGTTTGTTTAAAATAATCAATAAGTATCGTAACTTATTGTTCTTTATAGGAAACAATATTTATTCACAAAACCTGTGGATAACTTTGTGGATTAAAACAAAAAACAGCCGTGAAACAGCACTGAAAACGGGCTATGTGACAAATTGGTTAATAAATAGCCAGTCTCTAAGTTGTTGATTATTAATCGCTAAGATTGATGGGTTGGTGGTTTTTCAAAAGAAAAATAAATACTCGTCACCTTTGATTAAAGATTTGTTTCATTGTGGGTAACTCGTATTTTTTGAGAAAGGTTACCTGCTCATGGAGATGTTTAGGGTTATGTTTGTTTTTTAACTATTTGATTTTTTTGATGTTAAAATTTTTGTTGATGTGTGTGCACATTTTATTACGGTTTTCAGTCATTAAAATATAAGATTAGCCAAACTATTTATATTTATTGCCACTAGAAAATCAGTGTTTATTGGGGTCTAAGGGGGATTGCATTTGTACAGAGAAAACAAGTTTAGTTTGGAAAAGTTATTAGCCTACCTTTCCATCTTCAGCCTACTGTTAATGCCGTTATCGCTTAAAGCTGATGACTGCGTGCCTGTTGGTAAGGTTTTACAGCCAAAAACCAATACTTGGACAGATACAACCAAGCTGATTCATGCCAGTGTTGATAAAAAGATCGTTTTGCTTGGTGAACATCATGACAATTTGGAACACCATCGTTGGCAGCTACAGATGATTACCGGCTTGCACACCCTTAATAGCGATATAGTGCTGGGGTTTGAGATGTTTCCGCGCAAGGCCCAACCAGTGCTTGATAGCTGGGTGAAGGGTGAACTGACCGAGCAGCAATTTTTGAAGCAGGTGGACTGGGAAACTTATTGGACATTTGATGCCAGTCTATACATGCCTCTGTTTCATTACGCACGGATGAACAAAATACCAATCTATGCCCTCAATATTGAGCGTTCATTAATCCGCCAGGTAGGCAAACAAGGTTGGGCAAATGTAGCCACTGATCAACGTGAAGGTATATCAGACCCAAAACCAGCCAGTGATGGGTATCGACGGATGCTGGCAGGTGTATTTATGCAACACGGTGAAAATCACTCAGAAACGCCCTCTGAGGAGCTTGTGTCTAAAGCCATGGCCATGCCGGGTTTTAGTCGGTTTGTTGAAAGTCAGCTAGTGTGGGATCGAGCCATGGCAGAAGCAATCGCCACTGGCGTTAGCAAGCATCCTCAGGCACAGTTTTTGGCCGTGCTTGGCAGTGGTCATATGATGTACCGTTATGGTGTGCCAGAGCAGCTGAAAGCACTTGATATGCCCAACCCAAGTGTAATGGTTCCCTGGGATACGGAATTTGAGTGTGACTATATTCAGGCTGATTTTGCTGATGCTGTAATAGGCTTGGAGTCGATCCGACTTTCTGAGCAACATGCAAATACAGATAAACCGCGTTTGGGGGTTTATCTGGAAGCCGCTGATGGCGGTGTTAAGATTGGCAAAGTGGTTGCCGGTAGTATTGCAGAGACACTTGAATTGCAGGCGAATGACGTGATCACTTCAATGGCAGGTAAGCTGATAGTGGATGTTTCAGAGGTGATTAAGACCGTACAAGCAACGCAATTTGGCACCTGGCTTCCCTTCACAATAAAACGTGGTGATGAATTATTGGATAAAGTGGCTAAATTTCCTCCGCCGACTCCAAAAGACTAAACCTGGCAGACTGCGTAATAAAACATTAGATAGTAATGGCTATGCCGGGAAATAAGGGTTTTAGACTAAATATCCACTGGCAGATAATTTTATTATTATCTGTCGGGATATTCACGTTTGCCATTATTGGTAGCCTTACAGCTGGCTTTTTTGTTAATAAAAAAGTCTCAGATATCGTCTATGATCAAGCAGAACAAGTTACATCAAGTTTTGCGCATTTAAGTATTTTGCCATTGCTTTCTGGGATTGGTGATAGTGCGAATGATGATATCGAATCGGTTCTGGCCTATAAAAATGTTCATGCCGTGGCCATTTATAAGCGCAATGGTGAATTACTGATTGCTTCTGAAGCATTTGAAGAACAATTTTTTTCACCTGACTTAAAGGATGGCTCTCCCTTTAAGTCGAAATTGGTCAGTGAAACGCCACTATATTGGGTTTTCTTCGCCCCTGTTTACGATTCCGACTTTGCAGCGACGGATTCCGAAAATATTGATTTCCTTTTTACACCTAAGCCTAGCCTGCTTGGCTACGTCAATGTAATCGTAGATAGGTCTAGTCTATTTAAGACACAGCAAGAACTGCTTGTTAATAACCTATATATTTCTATTGGCATTGCTCTGATTCTTATTGTGATTGCGGCATTAATGATTCATAAATTAGTCAAACCCCTGTATCAATTCGTTTCATTGATGGAAAAGGCCGAGAAAGGTGATGACAGTGTTAAGGCTCAGATTAAGGGGCCAATTGAGATTGAGCACATGGCACGTAGTTTTAACACCATGATGGAATCACTTAAACAGCGACGTGAATATGCTGAGCAGCAGCATGAGTCACTGATGCTGGAAGTTAATGAAAGGGCCAAGGTGGAAGATGCCCTGAGAGATAGTGAGTCTCATCTAAAATCTGTTTTGGCTCAGAATGAGGCGGTTGTCTCAACTATCCCCGGCATTATTATCGAGCTAGACGCGCAAGGAAGGCCTTTGTGGTGGAATAAGCGTGCCGAACAGGTAACAGGCCTGAGTGAAGAGTATTTATCTCAAAAGAATATTATTGACTTGGTTGCAAATGAATTCAAAGATGCTGCCAGGCAATCAATTGCAGATGGCATTCTGCAGGGCAACTATGAACTGCACGCAAAAATACTCACTATTGATGGTGAGGTGCCATACCAGTTCAATGGTATAAGGATCTCACCGCGTGGTAGTGCTAATGACAATGCCACCTTGTTAACTATTGGCATGGATGATAGTGAGTCAATAAATTCTCAGATCGCTATGCAGAGTGCTCGAGATGCTGCATTAGAGTCTTCCCGAGTGAAGAGCGAGTTTCTGGCTAATATGAGTCATGAAATCAGAACGCCAATGAACGGTATGCTGGGAATGCTGCAGCTGCTTGCGGACAGTGACCTCAATAGCGAACAAAAGAATTTTTCTGATATTGCGCTTCGTTCAGCTGATCAGCTTTTAAGTGTTATTAATGATGTACTCGATTTTTCCAAAATTGAGGCTGGAAAGTTAGAGATCAATTTGATTGATTTTTCTCTCAGGGAGTTGATTGAAGATGTAGTTGAATTATTTGCAAACAAGGCTTATGAAAAAGGCATAAAAATTTACGCCGATATGGCCTTTGATGTTCCTGAAGTAATTAATACAGACCCACAAAGGTTAAAACAGGTTTTATCTAATCTTGTTGGTAATGCCGTTAAATTTACTGAAATTGGCCATGTTCGGTTAAAGGCGGCAGTTGAATCCAGTAGCAAGAATCTTGTTTTATCAATTATTGATACAGGTATCGGTATTGATGAAATTGATCAGGGCAAGGTTTTTGATTCATTTGCCCAGGCTGATGGATCATCAACAAGAAAATTTAGCGGGACTGGTTTAGGTCTATCTATTGTAAAACAGTTGAGTAAGCTTCTTGGTGGCCGTGTTGAGCTTGAATCGGTGCCCGAGTCAGGTTCTGAATTTAGAGTAATTATTCCACTATCAACAATTAGAGCAAAATCTGAAATCGTAAAGAAATCGATTCAAATAAAGCCAACATGTCATATCTGCTACCTTGGTAATGACCGAATTCAGTCGGCTATATTTAAAATCTTTTCTGATCATATTCATCAATCTTATCGATTAGTTTCAGAAACTGAATACAGGGCATTTACTCTTACTCCTGGAGTGGATGGTTATATCTTTTTGATTGATCTTGAACTGTTAAACAAGCTCAAGTCATTAGAACTTTGGAAAAAAATATCAAAATTTAGCTTGTATGTACTTGTCTATCAGCATGATCTGCAGTTATTTGAATCCATAAATAGAGAGTTAGATTGCAAGTTAGTTAAAATTCTATTGCCACTGCGTTATAAAACCTTTGTTGAAATTTCTCAAGGAGACAGCGGTGAGAATTTTCGTGTCGATAACCAGAAAGTGACTTCATCACAAGAACCATTATTGCCAGATGCAAAACTACTTGTCGTTGAGGATAATGAGGTTAACCAAAGAGTAATACTGACTATGCTTAGTAAGCTAGGGTACAAAGCCATACTTGCAGAAAATGGAATGCAGGCCCTGGAAATTCTCTCATCAAATAAGCGGCTTGAATTGGTGATTATGGATTGTCAAATGCCTGTAATGGATGGTTATACAGCCTCACGTGCAATTAGAGGTAGTGCTGAGCAATATAAGCCTGAGCTAAAGATTATTGCCATGACAGGAAATGCCTTGCAAGGTGATAAACAAAAATGTCTCGATGCTGGTATGGATGACTATCTGTCAAAACCAATTCGATTGGCCTCCTTGAAAACAATTTTGAAAAAGTGGTTGTCTTAAAATAAAGACAACAGAACAGAATGATTTGAATTTGATGCAGTTACTAAAAAAGCCTCTTCAGCAGAATCTAAAGAGGCTTTGTCTTTTCTGTTAGAAGTGTCTTAGCCGCTGAACTTCTTATAGGTAATTCGGTGCGGTTGTGCCGCAGCTTCATCACCCAGGCGACGTTTTTTGTCTTCTTCGTAATCGGCGTAATTACCTTCAAACCATTCCACATGGCTGTCCCCCTCAAAGGCGAGCATGTGGGTAGCTATGCGGTCGAGGAACCAGCGATCATGCGAGATGACTACGGCGCAACCGGCGAATTCCAGTAGTGCTTCTTCTAAGGCACGTAGGGTTTCAATGTCGAGATCATTGGTTGGTTCATCAAGCAGCAAGACATTGCCACCACTTTGCAACAATTTGGCTAGATGCAGGCGGTTACGTTCACCACCGGATAGGTCGCCGACACGTTTTTGCTGATCGCTACCCTTGAAGTTAAAACGACTAAGGTAGGCGCGCGAATTGATTTGCATGCCGTTGACGATAATGATGTCCTGACCATCTGAAATCTCTTCCCAGGCGGTCTTGTTATCGTTCAGTGCATCGCGGCTTTGATCAACGTAGGCAAGCTGCACGGTTTCTCCAATTTTTAGTTCGCCTTTGTCAGGTTGTTCCATGCCCATCAACATCTTGAACAGGGTGGATTTACCGGCACCATTGGGACCGATGACGCCGACGATGCCACCACGTGGCAGGTTGAAGTTGAGGGCTTCGATTAGCAGGCGATCAGCAAAGCCCTTGTTCAGATTGACCGCCTCAATAACGTTGTCGCCAAGGCGTGGCCCTGGTGGAATGAACAGCTCGTTGGTCTCATTACGTGCCTCAAAGCTCTGGTTGGCCATCTCTTCATAACGGGCAATACGTGCCTTGCTCTTGGCATGACGCCCCTTGGTGTTACTGCGCACCCACTCCAGTTCAGACTTCATGGCCTTCATGCGTGATTGCTCGCCTTTCTCTTCTTGTTCCAGGCGTGCTTCTTTCTGCTCCAACCAGGAAGAGTAGTTGCCTTCCCATGGAATGCCGCGACCACGATCCAGCTCAAGTATCCAACCGGCAACATTGTCGAGGAAATATCGATCATGGGTAACAGCGACTACGGTGCCTTCGAATTCACGCAGAAAGTGTTCCAGCCAGGCGACAGACTCTGCATCCAGGTGGTTGGTGGGCTCATCCAGCAGCAACATGTCGGGCGCTGACAGGATTAACCGGCACAGCGCTACACGGCGGCGTTCACCACCAGAGAGTTTAGTTACATCTGCATCCCAGGGCGGCAGACGCAGGGCATCGGCGGCAATTTCAAGTTTGCGGTCTAGGTTGTGGGCGTCACCGGCCTGGATGATGTTTTCCAGCTCGGCCTGTTCCTTGGCCAGGGCATCAAAATCGGCATCAGGTTCAGCGTAGGCGGCGTAGACGGCGTCGAGGCGGGTCATGGCTTCTTTGATCTGGCCGAGGGCATCTTCGACATTGCCGCGTACATCCTTGTTTGGATCAAGGTCCGGTTCCTGCGCCAGGTAACCAATCTTGATGCCGGGTTGGGGACGGGCTTCACCTTCGTACTCTTTATCGACACCGGCCATGATGCGGATGACGGTAGACTTACCGGCGCCGTTCAGACCCAGTAGACCAATTTTCGCGCCGGGAAAGAATGACAGCGAGATGTCTTTGATGATGGTGCGTTTTGGGGGAACAACCTTGCTCACCCGGTTCATGGTGTAAATGTATTGGGCCATAAATTATAAATCCATGTTTGTAACTGTTTGTATAGAGGACGGGCGAGGCCGGTCCTTCGATTTTGTTTAGATTACTCTATCCTTGCCTCGGTCGAAAGATTAGTGACCTTGTTCTTCGATTCTGTTTTTTTGTTGATCGGCGGCATCGATAATCATCTGTTCTATGTTTTTAGCTTTATCGAGCGCATCAGTTTGTGCCTTCCATGCGTGGTCATCCGGTGATGGCTCATTGGTTGCCTTATCTACACTATCGGAACAGCCGCTAACGATGAAAAACGTCAGAATCAAGAGAGCGTTATGTACATTCATTGTTTTGTCCTCTAGTTGATCGATGGCCTGTTTACTAAAGTCTAGATAACCCGCTCGTTACCACCGTCTATAGGCAGTTGTGCTGCCGTGGTTTTGGCAAACAACGGCCCGCACAGTTCTGCCGTCAGTTCAGCTACATCATGGCTGGTGACCTCGGTCTTTAAAATGTTTTTACGTTTATACTCATCCACCGACAGGCCGTAGTGTTTGGCCCGTGCCGCCAGTACCTCATCGGTCCAGATGCTGGTATCGAAGACACAGTCCGGGTGCAGGGTGTTGATGCGAATATTTTCGCCGCCCCATTCCAGCGCTGCGACGCGGGTCATCTGCGTCAGTGCCGCCTTGGATGCTGAGTAGGCGATAGCGCCGGGGCCGGGTGCGAGGAAGTTCTTCGATCCCATGGCCACTACACGACCACCGTTAGGTGCCAGTTTTAAGAATGGATAGACTTCACGCAGCAGTACCAGATTGGCATCGAGGTTGATGTTCATCACCTTGCGCCACTCTTCTGAACTCAGCTCTGAAATTTTACATCCGCCGGGGAAGATGCCGGCATTCAGCACCAGCATGTCGATGCCACCGAAGTGGGCCGCCCCCTGTTTGATGGCATTGGTCAGCTGACCATCATCGGCGACATCGCAGCTGATGCCGAGTACGTCGGCACGGTTGAAGAGGGTTTCGACAGCAGGGTTTATATCCAAAGCAACCACAGCCGCGCCGCGAGCCAGCATGGATTCTACACAGGCTTTGCCGATGCCGGAGGCAGCGCCGGTGATCAGGGCGATCTCCCCCTGGAAGGCTGCTGGCTTGCCACCCTTGCGCAGCTTGGCCTGTTCCAGATCCCAGTATTCCATGTCAAAGATGTCCTGGGCCGAAAGAGCATGCCAGCCACCCATTAGCTCAGCACGGGCAATGATGTCCATTGTATGGTCATAAATGTCTGCGATGATGTTGGCTTCCTTGGTGCTCTTGCCTGCGGTGATCATGCCTAGTTCTTTATCGAGGATGACACGCGGAGCAGTGTCGAGCATGGTCTTGGTTTCGCGGGCATTAGCTGAGTTGGTCTCAAAGTAGGCTTTGTAGGCATTCACATAGGCATCGACATCGCGACCAATCAGTGGCAGACGTTTGGTGCGGATGACATGATCCGGCGTCGCTGGGCCTTGTTGTGAAATCTTGGCGACATCTGAACGGTTGCAAAAACTCATCGCCTTGTTGTCGCGCTGACTGCGCAGGATCACCGGAAAACCACCCGCCCTGGAAACGTTTAGACGCAGGTCAGCCAGTGCGATAGCATCACAATCATCTTTGGCGGAAATATCATAGTTCAGCTCCCAGGCTGATTGTGACTGGATGTAATCCTCCGCCATGCCCACCAATGTAATCATGCGCTCGTATGACTGTTTGGCATCATCGGCAAACGAGAAGATGCCGTGGTTCATCAGCACCATGCCGATGGTGTTGTCATTGCGTTGTTTTTCGAATTCGATGGCACAAAGACGGGCCAGGTCAAAGCCGGGCATGATGTAGGGAATGTAGACCACCTTGTCGCCGTAGATCTGTTTGATCTTTTCCAGGCCGCCAGGGGTATTGGTAATTGTCACCACCGCATCGGCATGGGTATGATCAACAAACTTGTAGGGCAGGGTGGCGTGCAGGATGGCCTCAACAGAGGGAGTTGGTGCGCTAGCGTTGGTCATGTGGGTGCGCAGCTCGTTGACCATTTGCGGATCGCTGAGGGTTTCCAACTCGGCCAGCTTGATAAGATGACTCAGTTCGACTGCAGGGAATCCCGGCGTATCGATGGTCTCCAGATCCCAACCACTGCCTTTAACGCAAAGCAGCCTTTGCTCTTCACCGACGATATTCTTTTCAGTCACCTTGACCGAGGTGTTGCCACCGCCGTGTAGCACCAAAGAAGTGTCGCGCCCCAGCAGACGTGAGGTATAAACCCGTAACCCCAGGTCACCCTCGTATTGCTTGGCTTCGTTATCGTCCCACAGGCTTTTCATTGCGGCATTCCATCTATAGTTTCAAAGTTTGTTATTTTACGGACTTTGCCTGGGCATTGCGACATTACTGTTGAGCTGTTTGCCTGGTTAGCAAAGGGCATAAACGTATGAAATATTGGGATTTGTATTCCCTTACGTGGGGGTGAGTTTTAGTGTTTTGGTATTGGCAACTGCCTGTCTGTCTGGCAGTACATGGCGAAATTCAGTTATCAATTTTTCTGCTGTGGCGCGGTAGGCGGTGAGTTTGCCGCCATAGATAGTTACCAGACGTGGTTCATCTGACTGGTCGGTATGAAAAATGGTGTCACGCGGACGAGAGAAGGCCGAGCCTTCGGTGCGCGGTAATACTCGCAGGCCGGCAAATGAGTCGATTATATCTGAGTGATTGTAGTGGCGGTATTTGGGAAAGTAATAACCCAAGGTCTGCAATAGATAGCTTTTTTCTTTGGCCAGAGGGTGCACCTTGGCTGGATTGCCGTGATAAAAACTTTCGGTGGTGCCGACCATGATATTGCCTTTCCAGGGCATGACAAACACGGCGCGTTTATCTTCGGGGGCTTCGATGTAATAAATGCCCTGATTAACACTGCCTTCGAGGATGATATGGCTGCCCTGAATCAGATCGACTTCCAGTATGCTGGTTTTTTGTGTGATTTTGCTGAGCACATCGTTGGCCCAGGGGCCGGCGGCATTGATTAGCAGTCCGGCACGGCACTCGATTTGTTGCTCATCTTTTTGATAACGAACAAGGTAACTGTGTGTGCTGCGTTCGGCTTCGACCAGTTGCGCAGGCATCTCTAATTTGGCACCCAGTGATTGAGCGGAGCGCATTACTGCTTCGGTTAACAGCTTGTCATCGGTTTGGGCATCGTAATAACGAAACACCTTATTAAGGTCTTGGTGGTCAAGGCCATCTAAGTGATTCCATTCGTGTTTGGGGATAGCTTTGAAGCGGGTGTCGCCACTCAGGCCACCAAGGGTGCTGTAGAGGGATAGTCCCGCGCGAATCTGCCATGCTGTCCGGCTGGTCTCGGAAAAAACCGGAATGTAAAACGGTTTCAGTTCCACCAGGTCAGGGGCATTTTTGAGTAGCAGGGTGCGTTCTTGAAGACATTCGCGCACCAAGTTGAATTGAGCGCTTTCGAGATAGCGCAGGCCGCCATGAATCAGTTTACTGGAACGACTTGAGGTGCCGGCGGCGAGGGCGGATTGTTCTAAGACAAGTACTGAATAACCTTGTGCGGCAGCGGCCTGGGCAACCCCGGCACCGTGGATGCCACCTCCGATTATGACTACATCATATTCTTTAGGCTTCAACGCAGGCGTGTTTCTGTAGACGTTTGCTCTTGAGCATCTCAACGATGGCCATGGTTTCGACGTAGGCAGCACCCATGTCTGAGAGTTCTATTGCATGGCGGGCATCGGTGACTTCGTAAAATGCCCATTTCCAAGGCCCTTTCCACAGACGGGTGGCTTTTTTCGGGATCTTGGTGTGATTGCAGAAGAGTACGTCAGGGGCCAATTCGGTGGCCGTTATCATTGACTCTTCATCGTATTTTTTCAGAATCCAACCGATGGCCTTAAAGCCCATGGCTCGTGAGCAACGCAGTGCCAGACTGTCATAACCAATCAGTGTGCAGCGATCAATGATTGGTCCACATATCTTTGCCAGTGTTTTAACCACCTTTTCTATACCAAAGGCATCGATGGCTTCCTGTTTGATTTCAACAAAGGCATGGCATTCTGGCCATTGCTTAAACAGTTCGATGACAGAGGCCAGGGTTGGGATACCAACATTGGCGAATTTTTTTGGATGAAGTTTCGCTTCGTTAACGAGGATGTCGCCGAGTTTGTCAAACTCCAGACTAGTGATGCGCTTATTGGTGCCGGTGGTGCGTTTCAGATTGGCATCATGCAAAACAACAGGAATGGCATCTTTGGTGAACTGGACATCGAATTCGATACATTTGGCGCCGGCTTGCAAGGCTGCATCAATAGCTACCAATGTGTTCTCGGGAAATTTTTTGGCGTAGCCACGATGGGCGATCAGAATAGGTTGTTCCATGGCAATATCTACGTTTTATCCTTAAATACAGTGCTTCATTAAAATAATGCTCTGTTTAGCCTTGATTGCTTGCTTATGCCAACCCCGCATTTACTTAACATATTGAATTGGGCAGATTATTTCAAGTTTTATCGGCGATAATTTTATTCAGAGTTTTAGTCCACTGTTGATATCGTTGTTTGAACGCCTGGTTGTTACTGGGTGTAAAAGTTTTAGCATTTTCAAAACCCGGCCATTTAAGTGGTAATGCGGCTGTCAAATAAGACAGCCCGGCTGCGGTGGCCTCATGTTCTTTTGGCCGTAAAAGTATAATGCCAGATAGGTCAGTAATCTGCTGGCAGAGTCCATCCAGTTTTGATAATCCGCCACTGATAATGATTTGGCCTGGTTTGTTATTTGTTTTTGCCATTTCGTCGAGATTGCGCTGAACCAGGAAGCTAATGCTTTCTATGACGGCCAGCAGTTTGGCGTTGATGTCATCGTCGCCAATAAACTGTGGTTTGATCTGAGCTTGCCAATCAGGTGAACCCAGGCCTGAAATGGTATTGATAAACAGCGGTGGTGTGACGGGATTTTTCAGACAGTCTGCAACCCGTTTTTCTAAATCATTAATAGCGTATTGTTCAGCAAACCACTGAAGTGCCCGGGCAGCGCCATTGACCGTGCCTTCCTGGGTGAAACAGCTAAATGTATCGTCTCTGTAGGCAAGGCTGGTGAGGAGTTTTTCACTGGCTTGTCTTTCAGTCTGAGGACGTTGAACAAAGGCGCCTGTGCCAATGTTGAGATAAATTGCTTTTGGCTTTGGTCTGCCCCAGGCAAATAGTGCGGCAGATTGATCACCTGTGATGACCGTCATTGGGATGTTCAGGCCATCAATGTCGAGTCGGCCAAAGTTTGCGCTGCTGGGTTGGCATGGTGGCAGAATATCATTGTCTATGCCAAACAGTTGCAGTAGCTCATTGTCCCAGTCCTGAGTTTCGATGTTCCACAATAAGGTGCGTGAGGCATTGGCTGGATCAGCCAGTAAGGGGCGCTGTCTGATCAGATGGAAAGCCAGAAAACTGGCCATTGGGCCAATGACGAGTTGGTTGTTTTGTTGTGCATGTTTGACTGCGGTGATGTTGTCCAGACACCAGCGTATTTTGCTGGCGCCATAGTGGGGCGACAAAAATAGCCCGGTCTTGGTGTGGATGAAGTCACTTTTATCCTGAAATTGTTGCAGCCAGTCAGCCTGGCGTCGGTCTTGCCAACTGATGATGGGTGACAGGGCTTTGCCGCTATTGCGGTTCCAGCAGGCGATGCTGGAGCGTTGGCTGGCGAGTCCG
>Ga0316207_10001468_pt1 | contig 28828 bp, 29 predicted proteins | sample 6weekpyrite_MG_FD_204943 | JGI IMG/M metagenome (GOLD analysis project Ga0316207, IMG submission 204943) | Microbial mat bacterial communities from mineral coupon in-situ incubated in ocean water Damariscotta River, Maine, United States -... | ecosystem: Environmental > Aquatic > Marine >...
TGCTGAGCGCCGGAGCACATGCCAGCGCTCTGGCCATCGAAATGTGTACATCGGGAGGCCGATTGATTGTCAATTGTGGCTGGCATGACGATCAACCCTCCAGCTGGCGAGAAGCGGTCAGGGCAAGTGCTGCACATTCTACACTGACCCTGGAAGAAACATCATCAGCCCGTTTGCTGCCACCCGGCTGGCAAAGAGAATTACTGGGCCCCCGGCTGGCAACAACACCTGGCCCAGTGACAGCCCGGCGCAATGAAGAAGACATGGGTGTATGGCTGGAAGGCATCCATGAGGGTTATCGCGACACATATGGGTTGTCTCACAGGCGGCGTGTTTTCCTGGCTGCTGATGGGGGCGATTTGAGAGGAGAAGATGCTCTTTTCAGGCCCATCTCTGATGGCGCTCCCGACGATATAGATATTCGATACCGGTTCGCCATTCGGTTTCACTTATTTCCAGAGGTCAGAGTATCTTTGTCCCGCGATTCAATGAGTGCACTTCTGGTTCAACCCAATGGTGATGGTTGGCGGTTCAGAACAGATGGAGGCCCGGTACGGCTGGAACGCTCTGTTTATCTGGCCGCGGGAGCACCCCCGCAAAGAGCCACTCAAATTGTTGTCCACGGTGAAGCGGAACCGTTCGGGGCAGGTGACAGGCCCCCAAATCGTGTACGGTGGGCCTTTCAGCGCCTCGGGCGTATCGGTGGTGCCGGGGGAGAAATGGAATGAGTACACCGCGTCCCATAGTGCCAGACATCAAGAAAAACGGAGGTCGATGGTCGATGTTATCGGTCTCCCTCTTTGATCTTGCCGCCGGGGCTGTATCCATGTGGAGCGCAGTACACTTGCGTTATCTGTTGGAACCTCAACCCACGCCTGAGCATGTTCTTATTCAATCGGTGTCTGTTTTTGCACTCGCTTGTGCGATTGTTTTCCCCTTGCAAAAACTACATCGCGGCGTGTGGCGTTATACAGCCTTGAATGATGCTGCACGTATTGTTCAGGCCGTCATTCTGGCGAATTTGGTCTTTTTGCCCGTGTTTTTCCTCATCAACAGGCTGGAGGACTTCCCTCGTACCAGCATGTTGATAGAAATCCCTATCCTGATTGGCATTTTATTGGGGGCTCGGGTTTGTGTTGCTGCTTGGCACACACAAGGTTTGCGAGCCGCGCTTCAGTTTGAAGACCGGAGCAAGCCGGCTGCTATCCTGGTCGGGACAGAAACGGAACTTGATGACGCTTTACGCGATTTTGCCAGGCGCAATGGATCGAACCCGTTTCGCATCAAGGCCCTCGCCGCACCTTACTCTGATCTTGCGGGTCGTTCCATTCGAGGTGTTTCCGTCATCGGAGGGCTGGACGCTTTGCCCAAGGCTCTCAGCCGTTTATCTGATATCGAGAAAAACCCTCCCAGGCTGGTTCTGGCGTCACTCCATCCTGAATCATCCCTGGTCAACACACTGATCCGCATAGCCGCCAAATCAGGGGCAAGACTAACCCGCGCAAGACCCGGTAAAGGGCCGAATGCGTTTTCACCCATTGAAGCAGCAGATTTGCTCAATCGCCCCCCACGCGCGCCTGATCTGGAACCGGCCCGCAGTCTCATCGAAGGCAAACGTGTCCTGGTTACAGGCGCTGGTGGTACGATTGGTTCTGAACTGGCTCGGCTTGCGGCCAATCTCAATCCCGAAAAAATCATCCTGCTCGATTCATCGGAAGCCAATCTCTATGAAATCGATATGGAATTTTCGACCCGCAATGACGGGGTCTGCTGGCGTGCTGTTCTTGCTGATGTGAGAGACCAAGTCCGCCTTGATCAGGTTTTCAAGGATGAAAAACCCCACCTTGTCCTCCATGCAGGGGCGCTGAAACACGTTCCTCTCAGCGAGATCAACCCTGTGGAAGCCACCCGGACCAATGTATTGGGTACGATGCGCACCATTGAAGCAGCCCAAAACCATAATGTTGGTGTTGTCGCCCTGATCTCAACAGACAAAGCGGTTGAACCCTCAAACATTATGGGGGCCTCCAAGCGGGCCGCAGAGTTATATGCCCGGTCCGTGGCAACAGACTCCGAAACAACACGTGTGTGCGTGGTTCGCTTTGGCAATGTTCTTGGTTCCACAGGCTCTGTCGGACCATTATTTGAGCGTCAGATTGAGGCGGGCGGTCCTGTCACTGTGACCGATCCGGAAGCCACGCGTTATTTCATGACGGTTGAAGAAGCGTCTGGTCTTGTTTTATCTGCCGCGGCCCAAACAGCTGAAAATTCCGAACTGAACGGCGCTCTTTATGTCTTCGATATGGGAGAGCCCATTTCGATTTTACGCTTTGCCCGCCAACTTATCCGCTTACGCGGTAAAGACCCTGACGCTTTTGATGCCGTTTCCATCATCGGCCTTAGAGCGGGTGAAAAAAGACACGAAGCTTTGGTCTATGAATATGAGAAAACACAGCCCAGCCAAATCGAACGCGTTTGGGTGGTCAATGGGCCAACCCCGGATGAAGCATTGCTTGAAATAGCTATGAAAAAGCTATTCGAAGCGGCTGAAACCCGGGACGTTGATGCTGTTAAACTTGCCCTTCACAATATTTGTACGATCCGGCCTGACAGCCAAGGTGATTGACTCCCCGCTCTACCGTGATACCTCGCGCCCATTCTCGCCCGTGAATGAATGGAGCCATCCCTATGTCCTCTCAGGATCTTGTTCCCCTTCGCCGTGCCCTGATCTCGGTTTCAGACAAATCCGGCCTGATTGACCGGGCACGCCAGCTGATAACATCAGGTGTCGAGATTTTATCGACAGGTGGGACTTTGCGCGCACTCAATGATGCGGGCATTGAGGCCAAAGACGTTTCGGAAGTTACAGAATTTCCCGAAATGATGGATGGCAGGCTGAAGACGCTTCACCCTCGTGTTCATGGAGGCTTATTGGGTCGCCGGGATGTTTCCCAAGATGGCGCGTCAATGCTTGAGCATGGCATTCCCGAAATCGATTTGCTTTACGTCAACCTCTACCCTTTTGAAGACACTGTCGCCAAAGGTGCAGAACAAGCTGATTGCATCGAGAATATTGATATTGGTGGACCCGCCATGATCCGGGCTGCCGCGAAAAACCATGCCTGGGTATCGGTATGTGTGGACGGGCAAGATGTTGATCTGGTCCTTGAGGCCTTGTCTGAAAACGCCGGCTCGACACCGCTTGATCTACGGACGCGCCTTGCCGCCAAGGCCTATGCTCGTACTGCGGCATATGATGCGGCCATTTCCTCCTGGTTTTCTGATGTATTGGATACGCCCACACCTGATTTTCGCGCTTTTGGCGGCGCTTTGGCGCAAGGCCTGCGCTATGGCGAAAACCCGCATCAACGAGCCGCTTTTTACACTTCTTCGGAAAATCGCGCCGGAATAGCCACCGCCCGACAAGCCCAGGGCAAAGCCTTGAGCTACAATAATCTGGCAGATGCGGATGCTGCATTTGAACTGGTTGCTGAATTTGATCCTGCTGACACGGCTGCCGTTGTCATCGTCAAACATGCCAATCCATGTGGTGTGGCAGTAGGCGATACCTTGACTGCTGCTTATGCCGATGCCTTTGCAGCCGATCCGGTATCGGCTTTTGGCGGTATTGTTGCCATGAACCGATCTCTGGATGCTGAGACAGCCCGGGCTCTGGTCAAAATCTTTACCGAGGTCGTCATTGCTCCGGATGCCGATGAAGAGGCGCTGGACATTCTTTCTGCCAAATCCAATTTGCGGGTCATGTTGACAGGCGCGCTTCCAAACCCGGCGCAATCTGGCTGGACCACCAAAACAGTAGCTGGCGGTCTTCTGGTTCAGGAGCGCGACACGGGTTGTGTCACGGCAAGTGATTTGAAAACAGTGACCAAACGAGCCCCCACCCAAGCCGAGCTGTCAGACCTCTTGTTTGCCTGGAAAATCGTCAAACACGTCAAATCCAATGCCATTGTATACGCCAAAGACCTTTCGACCGCCGGTATTGGCATGGGACAAACCAGCCGCCTAGAAGCCGCACGCCTGGCTTTGAGCAAAGCAATCTCAACGGCTCAGAAAAACAAGTGGGACACCCCTCGTACTCAGGGCTCAGTCTGTGCTTCTGATGCATTTTTCCCGTTTGCAGATGGCCTTCAAGCAGCCGTTGAGGCCGGTGCGACAGCGATTATTCAACCGGGTGGTTCTATCCGTGATGATGAGGTTATTGCTGCCGCTGATGAGGCGGGACTGGCCATGGTGTTTACCGGGATGCGTCACTTCAAGCACTGATCCATACCTCCAGCTGCGCGTGAATCCGTTTAACGTTGACGGGCCTGGCGGGGTTATTGCACTTTGAGGGTATGAATAAGCGATCTATCCTCAAAAAAGCCGCTATCGGATTGGCTCTTGTTTTCAGCGCTCTGGGTGTCAGTGCAGCAACCAATTCCACCGGGCTGCTTTTGGATAAACACACGCTGGATGAACAAGTCGCGCTGATTTCACCCCATGTAGAGATACGGATTCCTGAAAATTCAAATGGGCCCGTACCCGCCTTGCTCATGTTTCATGGCTGCGGTGGGTTGCAGGAAGTTCAGGGTCTTTATGCGACAGAAATCCTGAATGCTGGCTATGCCGTTGTTATTGTTGATTCACTTTCTGCGAGGAATATTGGCCGCTTTGGTGCCTTGAGCCAGGTTTGTGCAGCGCTTCGTCTCTGGGGCCAGGAACGTTCTGCAGATATACATGCCGCCCTGGCCATAGCCGCAGCAGATGCTCGTATTGATGCCGATAATCTCGCCCTTATTGGATGGAGCCATGGTGGCTGGGTTGTGCTGGATGCCTTGGGTTATTCCGGGGACAATGTGTTGCCACCCGCTCTTTCGCAAGGGGAAGCCCGTCTCCCGGATAGCGTAAAGGCGGCTATTTTGATCTATCCATATTGTGGCTTTCCAGTTCGCACAAATGGATCAAACCTAGATACCGATATCCCCATCCACGCCATTCTGGCTGAACGCGACCTGATCGCCCCCAATAGAGATTGCAGGCGAACGCTCAACAATGCCCATGAGGCAGGTGTCCAAGTGGACATGGATGTCTGGCCCGGTATCACGCACGCTTTTGACAAACCCAACCAGCCCTTTGACCCCCGCATGGAATACAATGCGGAGGCGGCTTCAAGGTCTCATTCGTATGTAATTTCTGTTCTGGATCAAACGTTCGCCGAAACCGGTTGAGCAATCATTGCCAATTCTCTGAGTTGAGTGGAAGCAATCGCCAGTTTGGATAATGTCCAGACACCCGAATTATCAAGTTCATGTTGAACAGAATCCACCCGGCATGCCTCCTCATCATTGACAATACTCCAAGCCTCAACGAGTGAGATGGCCCAGTCACGAGTCGGGTTTTCAACGCCCGCTTGAAGACCGCCACCAGCCTGAAGAGCAAACCGCATGGCCGAAGCTGTAAAGGCTTGCTGGCTGGCATAAAAGTCTTCCATCAAGCGTCGAACAGCCAAGCGGTCCCAGTGAAGCTCAGATGAAACTTCCTGTCCCATGCCACGCAACCGGTCAAAGCCAAAACGAGCCCCGATGGCGTGATAAAGACGCGCTGTCGATTCAAGAGGCCAGTCTTTGCGCAAAGCCAGATCGATAACATCTGTGGAAGATGTCAGCGGCCTCAGTTCTGCCACCGACTGAGCAAGCTCTGCCGGCGCTCCCGCCTCAATAAAGGCGTCCCGGCGCTCTGCTATCCCATTGCGTTCATGATCGGAAATGATCTCATAGACCATAGATTTAAGCTCTTCCAAGCCCGGCTTATAGGAATCGATCACGTCAGAAATGCGTTGATCTTGCGTGTTTTCCTGCCCCCTGCTGCGTCGAACCAGCCAATAGGTTTGTCGACGCAAAAGCCGGATGATCTCCTCGTGAAGCTGGATTTGAACTTCAACAGGCGCTTTGTTATCCAAACCATTGATGCGATTGGTCAGATCTGCAAAACCAAAGATATCACGGCCCGCTTCAAACGCCCTGGCAATCACGGGTACGGTTGCACTTGTTGAGTCGATGGCGCGACGAACGAAGGTTGGTCCACCCAAATTGATCATTTCGCTTGCCAAAATCGTTGCGATGATTTCACGTTTCAAGCGGTGGTGCTGCATACCCTCCTCGAAGCCATGCAAGGCCGTTGGAAAGTAATTTTTCAACATGCTGGCAAAATGTGGGTCATCGGGAAGATTAGACGATACCAATTCGCCGAACAGCGTAATTTTGGCATAGGAAATCAAAACAGCCAGCTCAGGGCGAGACAGGCCCTGCCCCTTATCCTTGAGCACCCTTACCTGTTCAGTTGAAGGCAGGAACTCGACCTCACGGTCAAGTTGACCTGCTGCCTCAAGTCGCGACATGAAGCGCTCATGGGCATCCAAATCTGCCACCGCCGAATTTTCTGACAAAGTCAGAGCCAGGGTTTGATCGTAATTGTGGCACAAAACATGGTCGGCCACATCGTCTGTCATGGAGGCGAGTAGTTCGTCGCGGGCCTCACGGCTCATCTCCCCGCCGCGCATCATGGGACGGAGCAGAATTTTGATGTTCACCTCATGGTCAGAGCTGTCCACACCAGCCGAATTATCGACGAAGTCTCCATTGACCCGTCCCCCATGTTCGGCAAATTCTATTCGGGCGGCCTGGGTAAAGCCCAAATTGGCCCCTTCCCCGATGACTTTTGCGCCCACTTCTGTTGCATCAACTCTCAAGGCATCATTGGTTTTGTCTGATACTTCCCAATGCTGTTCCCGAGTTGATTTGACATAAGACCCAATACCGCCAAACCAGAGCAATTCGGCTTCAGCCTTCAATAAAGCATTGATCAGATTTGTCGGGCTGACCTTGTCATCAACAAGACCGGTCATTGCCTTTATTTCTTCAGATATTTCAACCGTTTTTGCGCTTCTGGCGAAAACGCCTCCGCCCTTGGAGATCAGTGATTTGTCGTAATCCTGCCAAGAGGTTCGCGATTCATCAAACAGGCGCTTTCTTTCCTGCCACAATTGTTCGCAGTCGCCCGGATCGGGATCGATGAAGATATCGCGATGGTCAAAGGCGGCCAAAAGCCTGATCTGTTTTGACAACAACATCCCATTGCCAAACACATCGCCCGACATATCCCCCACACCGACAACTGTGAAGGGTTCGCTTTGAATATCCTTGCCCATCTCCCGGAAATGGCGTTTTACCGATTCCCAGGCCCCGCGAGCGGTAATGCCCATCTTCTTGTGGTCGTATCCAGCTGAACCACCAGAGGCAAAGGCATCGCCCAACCAAAAATCAAATTCATCTTCCGCCAAGCCGTTGGCTGTGTCGGAAAATGTTGCTGTTCCTTTGTCCGCTGCAACAACCAGATACGGGTCTTCATCATCCCAACTGATCGTCGAAGATGGCCGCACAACAGTCTCGTCAACAATGTTGTCCGTGATATCCAGCAAGCCCCGAATGAAGGTTTTGTAGGCCTCTTTTCCGCTATTGAAAATTTCGTCCCGGTTTCCATTTTTCGGCAAGGTCTTGGGGTAAAACCCGCCCTTTGAACCCACAGGAACAATGACGGCGTTTTTGACCTGCTGGGCTTTCACCAAACCCAAAACTTCAGTCCTGAAATCATCCCTGCGGTCTGACCATCGCAAACCACCACGAGCCACCGGCCCAAACCGGATATGAACCCCTTCAACATCGGGGGCCCAGACAAATATTTCGCGATATGGTTTTGGAAGCGGCAATTCTTCCAAATCTTCACTGGCGATTTTAATCGCTATGCGGGCTTTAAGATTCCCATCACTATCACGTTGATAAAAATTGGTCCTCAAAGTCACTTCAATCAGGCGAAGCATGCGCCGCAACACCCGGTCATGATCGAGACTGGCAACGCTTTCCAGCTTGTGACGAATGGAATCACCAGCGGCTTTTGCGTTTTCAACCCGACTTTCTAAGGACCCCGCCCTTTTGGGATCAAACTTGATACGCACCAATTCCAACAGATCGAGCGCAATCTCAGGATTGGAAGCCAGCGCCTCTTCCTGGATCGCCTGTGATGGATCCAGTCCGGTTTGCTGGCGATATCGTGAACAGGTTCGCAAAAAGGCGGCTTCACGCCAGGATACACCGATTTCAAGAATGAGCCTGTTAAAGCCATCATCTTCGGTCTGACCGTCAGCGACAGCGAGAATGGCATCTTCCAAAACGGGCGCAATTTCTTCAAGCGTGCGGACTTTTAAAGCTGCAGACTCCATCTCAAAGTCGTGAACATAACCCCGATCGAGAACCTGACTTCCCTCGGATCGTCGATCAACCAAAAACCCGGTTTCCTGAACAACGCGCAGACCCAAGTTTTCCAATACAGGCATCACATTAGACAGAACCACCGGTTGGGCCAACCGGTATATTTTCAGTCGCAGAGCGGTCTCTTTATCATCACTGCCCCGGTATACGCGCACTGCGATCGTCTGGTCTGTCTTCAAGGATTCAAGCTTGATGACATCGTCCAAAGCCTCTTCAGGATCGTACATCTCACGATACCCGGCCTTGAAGCCACCCTGATAGGCGTGCATTCGCAAGCGTATTTCTTCGCTGGCATTGAGCCGTGCATGAGTTTCGAAATCATCTTCCCATGTGCGGGAGAGACGTGTGACCTGACGCTCCAGCTCGACGAGATAGGGCTCTGGGTGATCAAATGGATTCAAACCGATTATATAATGAACCCGGGCCAGCGGACTGTCACCAAATTGAGGGTAAAAAGCTGATAGCCGTCCACCGAAAGCGTCGCGAATTAACTCACCCGCCTGCTCTCGAACAATTGAATTGTAGCGATCCCGAGGCACATAGAGCAGGGCCGAAACAAACCGGTCGAACTGATCGCGACGAATAAAGAGTTTGGTACGCGGGCGATCATGCAGGTGCAAAATTCCCAGCCCGATTTCCAACAGATCATTCTCATCCATCTGGAAAAGCTCATCGCGAGGAAAATTCTCAACTGTGTTGCGGAGCTTTTTGGCATTGTGTGTGCCCGGGGTTTTTCCCGCCCGCTCCAAAACACGTCGAACCTTGCGTCGGATAAGGGGAACAGCGCTGGCGCCTTGATCATATGCCTCGGCTGTAAACAAGCCAACAAAGCGGGCCTCCCCGATTACGGCTCCATCAGCCCGATATCTCTTCACGCCGATATAATCCATGTAAACGCGCCTATGGACGCGGGATTTCATATTGGCTTTGGCGACAATTATCGGGCTTGGTTCCCGCAGGAATGTTTCAATGGCGGGAGTCAAGACAGCCGGCTCTGAGCCTTTGCGCAATACGTGCCTATCAGGATCACGCAGCACACCTCGGCCGGTTGTTGGTTGAACAGACGGAAGTCGATCAATCATGGAGCCATCTTCACCTACGTTGAAATCGTAGATTCGACATCCGAGAAATGCGAAATGGTCGTCGCGCAACCATCTCAAAAAGTCTCGTGACTCAGCGACTTCTTCGGGGCTGGCATGGGTTGTTGCTTGCTCCAGATGGGCTATCGCCTCATCCATCTGGGCACGCATATCGGCCCAATCCTCAACTGACACCCTGACGTCATCAAGCGTAGCTGAAACCCCCTCAACGAGCGTTCGACGCGATAATTCATCCAGTGGTGGGAGATGAACCTGAATCATGGATTCAGCGAGACACCTTCCCCCCTCTCTTATTCTTACACCCTCTTCGTCTCTCCTGGATTGCACGATAGGGTGGAACATGGCCAGGATATCGTATCCTTGGGCACCAATTTCCCCCATAACGGAATCGACAAGAAACGGTCTGTCCTGGCTTACAATTTCCAGCACATTTCTTGGAAGGTCAGCACCATCCAGGCCCACCAAGGGTCGAACCCGAACCAATATCTCATCATTTTTTCGCGTCTCTGCAAAATCCCAAAACCCGAGACTGAGATGCGCAAAATCTTCTGCCGAAATCTGATCCAGATCCTCGGCTAATGCATCATCGAAAATTTGTGAGAAAAACGAGTTGCCGATTTCACCGCACTCGAATTCAAATTTCTCCTGCCAGAGACGGCGAGCCGCCTCCATGAACTCCGCGCGCGTATAAGCGTGCGCAACTCCAACGACAGCCCCCATGCCTTTTACTCCTTAGGCCAGCGAGAATGTGTCAAATCTAGACCCGTTTTCGGCATGTGCAAGCGATCAGCGCGGCTATATATGCAATCTTACGCTATTTTTTAATTCGCCGGAAAAAAGTGGTGTCGCCGGACAGGGACAGGGGAGTCCGGCGACACCTTTCAGGCCTCAATCGATTGGCTGGGGGGAGCGTATTCGAGAGACCTGCTTCAATCAGAGGCAAACCTGGCCTTATCATGGGGGAGGGGCGAGGTTTTCGGGGCCGCTGACTTAACTGATATAGAGACTGTTTGGTTGAATCCAAGTGTATGCAGCGAAAGAAAACGCCAAAAACAACCCGGAAAGCACTATTGAAACATATCTGGCCATACCCAATACCTTCCCGTTAGTAAAACTTCGGCTGGCGCTCTTCGCCTGCTGATTGGCGGGATATGGTGAGATTGATTCGGATTACCACCCCTGAAACGTCACGAAACCGTGATCATTTCAGTGCAAGGGGCCCATCATGTTCTGAGCTAGTGTGTATGACTACTGTCTTGTGTCGTCACATATAGAGTTGCATTGTCATCAAGACTTCCGATAGCCTGACGAACACCAAGGCGCAAAACCTCCATCAGATATGTCAGGTCCGTGCCGTCGCATTCCAGCTTGGCCAACTCCATCTCTAAAATGGCCAGGGTTTTATCCGCAATTTGCAACCGCTGAAGGTCGTCCTGTGTCGCCTGGTCTGACTCGGAATCAGGCTCCATCATATCGTAGCTCATTTCCTCATTCCCATATTGTGTAAAGAAATTGCGGGTTGCTGTTTCATCCACATGTCCATGACCTCGTCCCAGCTCATCGTACGGGTCAGTTGGTCAATGAGGTCGAAAACAAAATCCCGTGCTGTTTCTTTTGATTTTTTGCCCGCAGGTGAACAGGCTGAAGCGTCTTGAATCACGGTCAGCTTATGCTCCCGTGCAGCAGCATCAAAAATGGTTGCCAATAAAGAATACTGCGCTGAAAAACCCGCGATCAAACAAGGGCCGTCCAAACAATTTGCCAAAACCCGCTCAAACGACGGGTCTGAATAGGCGGACAAGGCTGTACGAACAAATACTGCTTCACTTGAAAGCGGCTGAAGTCCATCAATCGGCGCGCCAGGAGGTGGGCCAATACTGACCACGGGTGAATCGCTCTTGTATTGGCAATGAATCACACGCCAGCCGAAATTTCGGGATGTGACAAGCAAGCGCCTGATACGCTTGGCGATGATTGTGTTGAATTCCACAATTGTCTCGTCATTGGAAAGCAGATGCTGTTTCTGGCAATCCATAAGAATGAGCGTTGGTGGGGGGGTCATGCGGCCTTTCCTCCCTTGCGTCCTGATTTAACAGGTCTACTCAAAGAGCGATCAAACGGGCCGGGGCGATCCCAGTCCCCATCCGGACGAATCAAAACCATGGGCGGCGTATTTTCATTGATGGCGTTTTCAGGCGGAATGAGTGCTTTCTCAATTTCCACGTATTCATAATCTGAAAATGCGAAACTCGGCCGGTTTGAGCGAAGCTTGAAACCGTGCTTTTTCCAAAACTCAACGCGATTGAGTTGGGCGTGCCCCAGCAATTGCCGATAACCGCGACGGGCGCTGTATACAAAAGCCTCCTGCATCAGCCTGCTCATCACACCTTCGCTCCTGAATTGCTTCAAGACCGCTGCGCGTTCCACTTTTGCAAAATCGGCAAACCACCTTAGTCGCAAGACGCCAACAGGATTGTTATTTAGCCAGGCAATCATGTGTGACGCGCCGATCAAATCATTGCCGTCATATTCTTCGCCATAAGGCGCTTCTTGCTCACCGAGATACGTAACGCCTCTCAAGGTCATCGCCATGACGACTTGGTCAAAAGTGCGCGCCAAGGTGATTTTGATCTGATCATTTGTATTGATGGTCATGCGCCCACCCCCCGATCTGCTCGAAGAGAAGGACGCGTCAGAACGCGGGCTATTTTCTCTGGAAAACCTGTGCTTACAAAAAGAGGGGAGTCATCACCGCGCTCTCCACAGGGTTTGAAACCCAAGCGGGACAATAACAACCTTCCCTGCTTGCTCCGGCCTCTCGCATAGACTTGTGTGTTGTTATAAAAACCGTGCCATCCATCAAGCAGACCACGAACCGAAGCCGCTTGGGCAGAAGGCGTTAACCCTGCCATGCCCCATGAAAGAAGAGCTGCACATGGGTCGGTCAACGAGCACACCCAGCTGCGCTGAGCGTTCGCAAAACCGAAACGACCGTCAAGCAGCGCGTCTTTCCCCTGCTCTGTCAGAGGAATTGAGGCCAGCAAAGCTTCAGGCTTGTCGTTTTGTCGCCTCAGAAACAAGGCGCGCCCCGTCCACTCTTGCACGCGCGCCAATGCTTCCGGATTGGCAATTTCCCCCTCAATCAGCTGGTCGGCCAATTGATGGAATTCCAAAACATCGCCTGCCGGTACAGGCTCAAACCTGTGTTGCTTCATGACAACATCAAGTTCCGACACCGGAAATTGAATGGTTTGCCGGTTTGGTATATATTCTTGCTTCAAGTTGGACATCGGGTAATCTCACTAACAAGTACCCGATAAGATTAATGGCGTTGCGTGGTTACGCCTTCTGTGAAGTTGGAATAGTGGATAGTCTGGAAACAACAGTAGACCTTCGGCGTAACGCTTTTGACTGGGATGATCTTCAAATCTTCCATGCAGTCGCAACGACCGGGTCCATGAGTGCTGCCGCTGCCGCATTGGGTTGTCAGCAACCCACTGTCAGCAAGCGAATGAGACAACTTGAAAGTCGCCTTGGTGCCCAACTTATTGAGCGGCGCGCTGGCGGTATGGTTTTAACATCGGCTGGCGAAAGCGCGCTGGACTTTGTTCGCACCATGCAAAGGTCCGCGAAACAACTGGAATCCCGTATCGGCGGGCAAGACAAAGCCCTCACCGGTAGCGTAACTCTTGGTATTCCAGATGGAATTGCAACATATTGGGTTAGTCGGCACCTGCCTCATTTCCTGCGCATCAATCCGGGGATAGACCTCAACTTCATCCGCCCGATAGAGGGCGTAAGAACGGGTCCGTCACCGGACCTTGGTGTCACCTTCTCCCAAGACAAAGACATGGATGCACACACGGTGTCCCTGGGCCGGATGCACTTCATGCCTTTTGCTTCACGGGATTTCATCAACACATATGGGGCCCCGAAAACAGCTCACGATGCGCTCAATCTTCGCTTCCTGAAACTGGAGCAATATAATCGCGACCACGATGTGTGGGGTAGCCGCGTAGAAGCTGTTGATGCCTACATTAATTACGCCTTCAAGACGGATGTAAGTTCTGTACTGTTTGAAACAGTCCTCAATGGCGGAGGAATCGCCATGCTTCCAACCTATCTTGGATCCCTTTACGCCGACAAGCTGGTCCTGCTTGACTATGACTTTCACCAAGATGTCCGTTTCTGGCTGAAATACATGCCAGAGAGTCAGCGCGTTGGACGCAACAAATGTGTTGGGGACTGGATTGAGGACATGTTCGACGGTTCTTCAAACCCCTGGTTCAGGGATGAGTTTTGTCATCCGGAAGAATTTTGTGACATAGAAGTCATCAAAACCCAAACGTAAGCCGGATTACCCCGTTTTCTCGCTCAATTTTTCCGCCCAATTTCAGCTTGTTTTCAGCGAGTATATTATTACCTGTAAAAACTTTTCTAGGACCACCAGATGTGCAATTTTGGATTTCCCCAAAGAAATCAATGCAACTTTCATATTTTTTATGGTAAACATAAGAAACATCAGGCCGTTTATATAAAATATAGCTTTTTTTTAAATGCGGTTTCGGGCCTAAATGGGCACAAGACGCTTAGGTAGTATTTACGTTATGATTGAGGCTCTTTTGGTTGCTAACCTTCTTATCAGTTTAATGGTGAGCTTTTGCTGGTTATCCTCCAACTTGATTCATGTCAAAAAGCGTCAAAGCACAGGTCTAGAGTGTAAGAAGCTTGTACAAAATGAAGGATTGTTCAAATATCCATCTAACAGGTGACAGCATCTCTCTTTCACACGATGCCTGCATTATTAATAAAGACAGATCACAAGCACGAGGAAATTATGAGCGCTAGAGGTCCAACCAGTATAGATAAGCACGTTGGTGCGCGCCTACGTTTACGCCGCAGCATGCTGGACATGAGCCAATCCGAATTGGGTGAAAAGCTGGGTGTTACATTCCAGCAGGTTCAAAAATATGAACGCGGAACAAACAGAATTGGCGCAAGTCGCTTATTCAATGTTGCCCGCGTCATGGAAGTTCCGGTTGCCTATTTCTTCGAAGGTCTCGATGAAGATGGGACTCACGAATTGAGGACGGATGATTCTGCGACCTTGTATGACTTCATTGCCAGCCCGGATGGCTTGGCTTTGGCGGCTGCATTCTCTGGCATTCAAGACCAGACAGTTCGTCGCCGTGTGATTGACTTGCTACGGTCCTTGTCCGGCTGATCGGACACAAACCGACGGGTTTGATGAGACACAATGAATTTACCCGGCACGATCATCTTCGTGTCGGGTATTTTTGTGCGACATGGCTGCCGCACTGATTTGTGTTTTATCTCTTGGAAAATGGAGCGGGCGATGAGATTCGAACTCACGACCTAAACCTTGGCAAGGTTTCGCTCTACCCCTGAGCTACGCCCGCTCAAGACGCGACGGAAACTGCTTCCGCCAGGGAGCGGGGTATATCGCGCAAACGACGGCAGAATGCAAGCACCCGAGTCCGGCCATTTGCACACCCATTCCCACACGCACCCAATCAGGCTCTTGATCAAATCCATCAAGCAGGCTTCAAGGTGATCATGAAAGCAACTCGATCCGATTTATTTGCTCGCTTTGACCGTCTGGGTATTTCCCATACGACCCACGAACATCGCCCTTTTTTTACTGTGGAAGAGGGTCTGGACATCAAGGCAAACTTACCAGGGGGCCATACAAAAAATCTATTTTTGAAGGATAAAAAAGGAGCGCTCCTTCTGATTTCAGCCCTTGGGGATACTGTCATCCGCATAAACAGGCTTCACAAATTGCTGGGATGTGCGCGATTGTCCTTTGGCAACGAGACCCTTCTGTATGAAACGCTCGGTGTCAGACCAGGCTCCGTGACCGCCTTTTCGCTTATCAATGATACAGAAAACCGGGTTCGCTTTGTCCTTGACGCCGCCCTGATGCAACATTCCCGGGTTAATTTTCACCCCCTGAGCAATGACGCAACAACCACGATTTCGTCCCAGGATCTGCTTCGCTTTACCTTGGATACAGGCCACGGCTCACAATTGGTCGATTTTTCCAGTTTGCTGGATACAGAATAACGTCTTGCCAGCCCGCTTCTGTAGGGCCACTTAAGACACAACGCAGATACGAAGGCTTAAAATTATGACGATGTCCGAAGGCGGAAATGATACCGGCACCCAAGTTGAGCTCGTTAAAGACACAACAGATCAGACTTTTATGGCCGATGTGATCGAGCCCTCAAACGAAGTTCCCGTCATTGTCGATTTTTGGGCTCCGTGGTGCGGCCCGTGTCGCCAATTGGGACCTGTGATCGAACACGCCGTGCTTCAGTCTGAAGGCGCTGTGAGATTGGTGAAGATCAATATTGATGAAAACCCGGGTGTGGCTCAACAATTACGTGTCCAATCCATACCGGCCGTCTTCGCCTTCAAGAAAGGTCAACCGGTAGACGGCTTTTCCGGCGCTTTGCCCGAAAGCCAGATCAAGGATTTCATACGGCGCATAACAAGCGATGGCCCTGACGATGCTGAAATCAAAGCCATGGTTGATCGCGGTATGGAACAACTGGCCGCAGGTGACTTTAACACAGCATCACAAGAATTTGCCGCCGTTCTTCAATATGATCAGGGTCATCCGGGCGCGCTCGCAGGCCTTGCCCGTTTGTGGCTGCAAAATGGGGATCATGACAAGGCGCGAGAAATTCTCGGCAAAATTTCGGAAGACCGAGCAGATGATCCGGCTGTTGAAGGCGCTAAAACAGCGCTTGAGCTGGCGAGCGGTATGCCAGCAGATGATTCAGCAACCGCGGCTTTACGTGCTAAAATTGCCAATAATGCCAGTGACTTTCAGGCCCGGTATGAATTAGCGGAATCGCTGCTTTCCTCCGGGGATCAAGCGGGGGCTGCCGATCAATTACTGGCGATTACCGCCCTTGATAAAGAATGGAATGACCAAGCCGCCAGAACCTTGTTACTCAAAGTGTTTGAGGCAGCAGGACCAATGAGTGATGTGACACGGGATGGACGTCGACGCCTGTCGTCTATCCTGTTTGCCTAGGGAGCAAGGTTATGACTGAAGACAAAATCGAAACACCACATACTAACCTTGACCCGAAATTATTGGAAATTCTGGTCTGCCCGGTAACCCGTGGTCCTTTGACATATGACAAAACCGCTCAAGAACTTGTTTCTGAAGGGGCTGGCCTGGCTTTTCCTATTCGGGATGGCATACCCATTATGCTTCCTGATGAAGCCCGGCCATTGGAAGACAAGTAATGGCCAGACCCTGGCCAAAAGACATTCGTCTTTCCAAACAGGATAAAGCGCTTCACATCGTTTTTGACGATGGGGCAAGCTTTTCAATTCCATTTGAAACATTGCGCGTCGAAAGCCCGAGCGCCGAGGTTCAAGGTCACAGCCCGGAAGAGAAAAAACAGGTCACCGGCAAAGAAAATGTCTTGGTGACCGCAGCCGAACCCGTGGGTCGGTATGCGCTCCGCTTGGTTTTCGATGATGGCCATGACACCGGGTTATTCACCTGGGATTACATTTATAACTTGGGGCAAGCCACACGCTAAGCCTCGTCTTTTTACCACGCCAATTTTTGCTTGGGCCTTACTCTTATTAGAGCGTAAAAAGGGCATAGAAACAGTTTTTCGGGTTTTGGAGAATATTATGACATCCCAGTTTTCACTCGCCGGTATTTTTGCCGCCACATCTCTTTTGTTTGTTTCTCCAGCTGAGGCCGGTGAGGATGATTTTGGACCCGGTCCACTGATCCCTGAATATGGAAACATCACAGAGGTTCAGTTCGACATGCCCATTCCGGAAGGAACCGAATTTCGTGTTGCTATGGATTCCACGGCTCAGGCTGACGTCGGTGAGCTCAATCGTCATTTGACCAGCGCTGCACGGTTTTTGAACATGCATGTTGCTGCGGGTGTCCCTGCTGAAGACATCCATCTCGCTGTCGTCTTTCACAGTCGTGGTCTGCAGGATGTGACCAATGATGCGCATTACAGCGCCTTGATGGGCGCAGAAAACGCGAATGCCGCTCTGGTCGAAGCATTGCTGGAGCAGGGTGTCGAAATTTATGTCTGTGGGCAAAGCGCTGTTTATCAGGATGTTGGAAATGAAGACTTGTTACCGGGTGTAACAATGGCGTTGTCGGCAATGACCGCTCATGCTTTGCTTCAGCAAGACGGTTATACAATCAACCCATTCTGATTACTCCTGAAATGCATCCAATCGTTCGCCGCGCAAAAGTTTGGGTGGGTCACCAATATCGCCGCCGGCCTGTCGCATGAAAAAGCGGCGGGCCGGGCCGATTTTATTGACCAGTGAAAGTCCAAGCCCACGCAATTTTCGAACAGGCTCTATATCGTTTGAAAACAAGCGATTGAAAATATCGGTTCCCGCTGCCAGTGAGGCGCTATCGAATTTGCGCCAATTTTCGTAATTTCTCAGCGTGGTCAATGCACCCATATCCAGGCCGACGCGCTTTGCTTCTCCGCAAACCTCTGCCAGGGCCGCAGCGTCTCGTATGCCCAAATTGAAGCCCTGCCCTGCCAGGGGGTGAATACCTCGGGCTGCATCGCCAACAAAGGCAATTCGGTCATCGCAAAACTGTTCTGAAAACTTCAACCCCAATGGATAAGCCCAGCGAGGCCCCACAGGCTTTACAGCTCCCAGAAAGTCTCCGAAGCGGTTTTCCAACTCTTCCTGAAAGCCCGCCTCATCCATATCCTTGAGGGCATCGGCGACCGCTTCAGGCTCGGTCCAGACAAGCGATGAACGATTTTCCGTCAGAGGCAGGATGGCGAACGGGCCAGAGGGCAGGAAATACTCATAAGCGACGCCATTGTGGGGCTTTTCGTGTTGAACCGTCGCCACAACACCCTTCTGGCCGTAATTCCAGCCTGCGGTTCGGATTTTCGCCTGCTTGCGAACCCGGGAAAACTTTCCATCACACGCGACCAACAAACTAGCGGATAATTTTCGTCCGTCTTCGAGTATCAGATCTATTCCATTGCTTCGCTTTTCGTAATGATCTGCCCGAACAGGCGCGAGCGATAGAATATTGGGTTTTTCCTGCAAGGTTTTGATCAAAGCATGGCGAGAATGTCGGTTCTCAGCCATCCAGCCCAAGGGTTCTCCATCAGGGCCTTCACTGATCTCTGTCCGATCAAAATGCAGACTATAGGGCCCAGGACCACCCGGCTTTACGCCATCATACGGACGACCATCGCACACCATGATGTGTTCAATGCGCTCCACATGGGGTTTCAGATGCTCCGCCACCCCAAGCGCTTCAAACAATCTCCATGAGGTAAAGGCCAAAGCTGAAGAGCGACCGTCAAATGTTGGGGCAAGTTGAGCCTCCATGGGCAGCGCATCAACGACCGCAACCACAAGACCCGCCTGCTCCATAGCCAAGGCCAAAGTCAGCCCTGCCAGCCCGCCACCGGCGATGACGACATCGCCCTCAAAAATCGTTTCATTGCTCATAGGCAAAGAATAGTGGGTTTGGCGGGAGAAGGAAGCGTGTGACACTTTTTCTGTGCTGTTAACTTCTGTTTACCACACGGGAAGACTTGTGACGCTAAACTTTGCTTATGACCAAACGCCCTGTATCCGGAAATATTGATGCGCCACCCACTGAGCCTGGTTGGGTGATGCGCGTGCGCAGTCTTGCTTTTGGCTCTATTATGCTGATTTGCGGTGCTTTTTCTCTTATTTCCCTTCTTAGTCACAATGTCCTGGATCCTAGCTGGAACGTGGCCAGTGCAGACGATACTCAAAACTTGATGGGCTCAGCCGGGGCCGGCGTTAGTGATGTTTTATTGCAAACCTTGGGGTGGGCTGCCGCTGGCCCTGCTATAGCCCTGCTGGTTTGGGGTGGAGTATTGATAGGGCGTAGACCCGTTATTCGTCCGTCATCCATGGGTCTTTTGCGGTGGGTTTGTGCGGCATTTGCCACTGTCGGTTTTGCGGCAGCGGCCAGCTCGCTTCCCTTGCCCAATGCCTGGCCATTTGCCACAGGTCTCGGCGGCGCTATCGGTGATATCGCCCTGACTGGATTAAGCGCGCTTCCTTCCAGTCTCGATCTTCCTGCCGCCAATGGTATTGGAGCCGGAATTGGCCTTGTTATTTCCATTGCCGGTATTTTCTTCACCTTCGGCCTTCGACCCCGCGACTTGTCTTCAGCTGCCGATACAGCCGGCCTGGCCTGGGCAACCCTTCGTGTCTGGGTTGATGCTATTCGGGGTTATGGACCTGGCTTGACCCGCTTGCTCGGTCTGGGTCGCTCCCATGAGAACGACCAATCGGATTATGAAGAGGATGAAGCTGATCTGCCTGTTCTGCGTCGCGCCATGAAGGCAGCAGATTCGGATGGGCCCGTCAGTGTTTCAGCTTCAACAAGCTCTGATTCCAATTTGGGATCTCATGTCAAAGTCGCCCCGACCCGCAAAACCAAAGCTTCAGATCGCGATGCCCGTGAAGCTCAAGGTGCACTGGCCTTTGCCAAGGTCAAAGGCTTTAAATTGCCCCGTCTTGATTTGCTGGCCAAGCCTCATATCAGAAATGATGCGATCGACGAGCCGTCACTGAGACAAAATGCTGAGTTATTGCAGGGTGTCTTGTCTGACTTCGGGGTCAAGGGTGAGATCGTCCAGGTTCGTCCGGGTCCTGTTGTGACCCTTTACGAATTTGAACCCGCTCCTGGCGTCAAATCCTCGCGGGTTATCAATCTTGCCGATGATATAGCCCGCTCCATGAGCACGATTGCCGCCCGGGTTGCTGTTGTTCCGGGACGCAATGCCATTGGTATCGAGCTTCCCAACCCCCAGCGCGAAACCGTGTTCCTGCGCGCTTTGCTAAATGCCAAAGTTTTCGAAAGCGCCAAAGCGGAACTGCCCATGGCTTTGGGTGAAACCATTGGCGGGGAGCCCTTCGTTGCCGATTTAGCCCGCATGCCTCACCTTTTGATTGCCGGAACCACCGGGTCCGGTAAATCGGTGGGCATCAATGCGATGATCCTGTCCCTGCTTTACCGGCTTTCTCCTCAGGATTGCCGGATGATCATGATTGACCCCAAAATGCTGGAATTGTCTGTCTATGATGGCATTCCCCACCTACTGACGCCTGTTGTCACCAATCCGAAAAAGGCGGTCGTTGCCCTGAAATGGGCCGTGCGGGAAATGGAAAGCCGGTATTTGCGCATGTCCAAAGTCGGCGTTCGCAATGTTTCCGGTTTCAATGAAAAAGTGGCAGCAGCCCTGGAAAGTGGAGAAGAGCTCTCCCGGACCGTTCAGACGGGCTATGACAAGGAAACCGGCGAACCCGTTTTCGAAACCGAAACCATCAAGGCTGAAAAAATGCCGTTTATAGTAATAGTAATAGATGAGATGGCGGATTTGATGATGGTCGCCGGCAAAGATATTGAAGGGGCTGTCCAACGCTTGGCTCAAATGGCCCGTGCCGCTGGCATTCACTTGATTACAGCCACTCAGAGACCCTCTGTTGATGTCATCACCGGTACAATCAAGGCCAACTTCCCAACCCGTATCTCTTATTCCGTGACCTCAAAAATCGACAGCCGGACGATTTTAGGAGAACAGGGAGCCGAACAATTGCTGGGCATGGGCGATCTTTTGTACATGGCCTCGGGTGGGCGCTTGCGCCGTTTGCACGGCCCCTTTGTTTCTGATCGTGAAGTTGAAGATGTGGCCGCCTATCTGAAAAAGCAGGGCGCACCTGAATACCTTGATGCGGTGACAGAAGGCGGGGAAGACGGTGAGGATGGGCTGCCCGGCATGGAGAATGAGGGTTCATCCGGAGATGCCTTGTTTGATCAAGCTGTTGCCATAGTTGCCCGGGACAGAAAAGCCTCCACCAGCTACATCCAGCGCCGCTTGCAGATCGGATATAACCGTGCCGCAACCCTGATCGAGCGCCTGGAAGATGAAGGCATGATCGGGCCTGCAGATCATGCTGGGCGACGTGAAATTTTCCTGCCCAAACGCGATGCGGCTTGAAAATATCTGTTACATGAACATCAAAGCCTTGCTCACGCCGCATTCACAGGCCAGCTTGTGCGTCATGATTATGATGCTGATATCTGCCTTGGCGCTTCAAAGCGCGATTGCCCAGCCGCCTGCTGACGCTGCACCTCAAAGCGAAACACAAAGCGTTGTTGATGTTTCCTTTGATCGCGACGCGGCCATTTCGGGCATCAATGACTATATAAACTCAATTTCGACCGTTCGGGCACGCTTTGAGCAAACGGCCCCCGACGGCTCTTCGGCTCAAGGTTTGTTGTCAATGTCGCGCCCGGGGCGTTTGCGTTTTGAGTATGATGACCCGACTCCCATCGTGATTATTTCTGACGGAACCACGATTGCCATTGAAGACAGGGAATTGGAGACTGTCGACAGGGCACCCTTGCGATCAACGCCGCTATGGTGGTTGTTGAAATCCGATGTCGATCTGGCGTCCGACTCAGATATCGTCGACATTCAGAATGAATTTGGGCGCATTTATCTCACCTTGGAAGATTCAGACGGTGAAATGGAAGGACAGATCATTTTTGTCTTCTCTGAAACCGACTTTGCGCTGATTGAATGGTATGTCACCGATGCGCTCGGGCAAAATACGCATATAATTCTGCTAGATAGCGAAGAAAATGTTCGCTTGAATCCTCGGCTTTTTGTGATCAGAGACCCAGAAGAAGACCGAAGTTCACGTCGCGGGCGCCGATAAAACTGCGACATATTCACCACAGACAATACCTTTCTAATTTTTTATTTGTAAAAACTTTCCAGCTGTGGCGTTATTGTTACGTCGGCTGAGAGCTATTGGATCGGCGTCGTCCCCCCGCTTGCGGATCCTTGGCTCAGCCGCGCCGGATTTATCCCCTCCCGGCGCTGCGCTGGAAGCATATGAGCGCACGGCTTTGCGCCCGGTCTACTCCCCCTCAAGACCGGGCGCATCTTCCGGCCCGCCCTGAAAACCACACCCCCCTCTAACGCCTTCAATATGGTTTGCTGTGTTGCTGTCTCTGTGCAGCCGGTCAAAGCCCCGCTAAACAAAGCCTCATGCCACACGATTCAGAACCCGAAAACTCCGACATTCCTCGCTTGCTCGAAGAGATTCCGCTTTTGTACAAAGCACGTGCCTTTGCTGAAGGTCTGGATGCCAATATATGGTTTTCTAGGCTTGGCGAATCCCTAGACGAAAGAGAGCGGAATTTGGCTCATACCTATCTTGACGGTCTGGGTTTTCCTGAAGCAGAACCTGCCCTGTTATCCAATTGGGAAGATGCATCTGCTGCTGCAGAAACCCTGGGCAGAGATCCGATAGGCTGGGAAACCGAAGAAATGCTTCGTACCGGCCTGGTGTCTCGAGTTCTGGAAAGACTCGACGAAGAGGCCGTCCATACAGCCCTGTCCTTTGTGGCCCAAAAAACTGGTGATGCAGCCAAAGAGGCTGTTGAAGAGGCTGCCGCTATTGATGATGTCGAAGATATAGAGCTTGTCCATGCAGCCGCCGGAGCCTTGGCCCAAGCTGCCAATGGCGCGGCTCTGGTGGTGATGGCGGAAGCTGAAGACGATGAGCCACCCCATCCGTTTTTGGCCCGCTGGCGACTATTTGCACGGGGCCGCTGGCCTGTCGGATTGGCAGGTTCGACCTATAACATTCTTTAAGGGCTAATCAGATCAAAACCCATCGCGCTCTTGCTTCCATTAATTGCTTTTTAGACACGGTAAACACATGACCGCCTTTTCTCTTGCCACTTGGAATATCAACTCTGTTCGCCTCCGCGCCCCGATGATTGCTGAGTGGGTTGAGCAGGCCAAGCCGGATGTGTTGTGTCTTCAGGAAATCAAATGCCGGTCAGAAGAATTTCCGGAAAAAGCCTTCAGGGCCATGGGCTACGAGCATTTTCATGTGCGTGGCCAAAAGGGCATGCATGGCGTCGCAATTGCCTCCAAATTACCGCTGGAAGACCTTGGGGATGAGGAATTATGCCCACGCAGTGAAGCCCGCCATCAACGCGTTGGTGTCGCCGGTGTGGAGTTGCACAATTTTTATATCCCGGCCGGCGGGGATGAGCCCAATGCTGAAACCAATCCACGCTTTGCACACAAATTGGAATTTCTTGACCGTATAGAAGCTTACTTTAAAGCCCGCGCCACAGAAAACCCGCCCCTCATACTGGTCGGGGATTTCAATATCGCGCCGTATGAACACGATGTCTGGTCACACAAACAATTATTGAAAGTGATCAGTCACACGCCCGTGGAAACCGAGGCGCTTGAACGTATCCGTCTTGCAGGGGCGTTTAGTGATGTGGCCCGGGATCTGATTGATATGGACGAAAAGCTTTTTACCTGGTGGAGCTATCGGTCCAAGGATTATCGCAAAACCAACCGGGGAAGACGTCTTGATCATATCTGGGCCTCCGGCTCAGCTAAGACCCGGTCCCTGGCGGGGGGGCGTGACGCTTTTAAAGTCTGGGATGATGTCCGTGGCTGGGAGAGACCCTCTGATCATGCTCCGGTCGTTTTGCAAATTGGCGCGTGATCACATAATCAAGGCGCTCAGTCTGTGTCCGCTCCATCAAGTCCGGAATAATTGGTCAAATAATAACCCACACCGATAAAGCCGGCTCCTCCGACCAGATTGCCCAGCGACACCCAGACCAGATTATATAAAGCGGAGCTCATCGATACGGTTTCCGGATTGGCTCCCAACAGGGAAATGCTGAATACCGTCATATTGGCGACACCGTGCTCAAAACCGGCCGCGACAAACGCAAACAAGCACCAGAAAATCAAAATACATTTGGTTATGTCGCTTGTGGTCCTGGCTGTCATCCATATCGCCAAGCAAATCAACCAATTACATATCATTCCCCGGGCGAGCAACTCAATGATTGAGCTGGTTGTTTTTGTCTCGACAATTTGATGAACAAGCGCACCTGGGTCGTCAGACCACCCTCCTCCGCCCCCCAAAACAAACAGGAGGGATAACAGAAAGGCTCCCAAGAGATTGCCATTCCAACTGACTATCCAGTCTTTTATGATGTCGATGACATTGACCGTTTTGTGCAAGAAACCGAAGGTCATGAACATGGTGTGGCCGGAATATAAATCGGCACCGGCAAACACAATCAGTGTCAGAGTAATCCCGAAGAATGTCCCCATGATCAGATTGACGGAATTCGGGTCTGCTGTGTTTCCCAGGGTCAGGATCAACATGATACCAACACCGACATAGGCCCCGGCCATCATGGATGAGATCAAAAACCCGAACGGATTGCGTTTGAGGTATTTGATTTTGGTCGCAGCTAAATCAGCGAAGTGTCGTGTGGTGTCTCTGTTCAAGCCTGCCCCCTAGTGTGCTTGATTTAGCCTGATCTAAAAACTGGGTATTACGCTACACCTCAAGACGCAAAATAACCAGAATATGTTTGTGGACAACTGTCCTACTTATTCCTGAACACCCAAAATTGGTGTCCAATCATAAGCGCTCTGTTCTACGCCATGACTTGTGATCCTGTCATACTCACGCTGTTTCGCTCTCATATGTTCGTGAGCCTCTTCTTGAGCTGAATTGATTTGAGAAGACAAGGTTTCGCAATTTTCGGCTTCTCCCTGTTGAATTACGCTATTTCGTAATTCTGTTGCCCCCACCCAAGCAAGCAAGGCATGTCCGTTCTCGTGAACTTGGAGAACTTCCACTCTTCGCTCCCAAGCCACCCTTCTTCTTCTTGATGCACGGTCCACATCAACCCAGTTTGGGTAAGTTATTGTAATATGTAGCGGAACCTCTAAATATGTTAACCGACATTCACTATCTGATTGTGTGAACTCATAGTAGGTTGATATCTCATATCGAGTTTCTGCATCATATCCTAAAGGGCCGTTTAATCGTAAATTTTGATTTAGGGCCCTTTGAGTGCGACCCTCCACATCATAAAAAACCAATTCTTGGGAAACGGGTATTTCTTCCAAATCTGGAAGTTGGGGCAGTTCCTGCAACGAATATGCAGGCCCTGATATCAAGGCCGATAAAAATAGACATATGGAAGCCAAGTTTTTAATGAAACACTTCTCTCTAAAAGGGGTTAATGCGACAAGCGGTAACCGCCACTTTCTGTCACCAACAGGCGGGCGTGGGCCGGGTCGGGTTCGATTTTTTGGCGCAGGCGATAAATATGGGTTTCAAGTGTGTGCGTTGTCACCGCCGGATTATAACCCCAAACCTCATGCAATAATTCATCGCGCGGAACGGGTTTTCCCCCAGCACGATAGAGATATTTGAGGATATTTGTCTCTTTTTCCGTGAGCCGGACCTTCTTTTCTTCCTCGGTCAGCAATAATTTCATCGCTGGTTTGAATTCATAGGGCCCGACTTGAAAGACAGCGTCTTCACTTTGCTCATGACTGCGTAAATGAGCCCTGACCCGGGCCAGAAGGACAGAAAACTTGAACGGCTTGGTCACATAATCATTTGCGCCCGATTCCAGGCCCAGAATCTGGTCCGCATCCGTATCTTGACCCGTCAGCATAACGATCGGCGCTGTGACGCCGTTTTTACGCATCAAACGGCAAGCCTCCCGTCCATCCATGTCCGGTAAATCGACATCAAGTAGGATCAAATCCGCTCTTTCGTCTCTGGCTATTGCCATACCTTCGCCTGCACTTGAGGCCGAAAGTGTTCGAAATTCTTCATGTAACGCGAATTGTTCAATCAGGGCTTCACGAAGATCGTTATCGTCATCTATGACAAGTATGGTTTTTTGAGCGCTCATATCTCTGATCATGCCCATTTCGTCGAACAAGGCAATTCCTGCCTATCGGCAAACTACACCCGGCAATTTTTGCCGAGTGCGTAGTAAAGACAAGGCTAATTTTACTCCAAATCATGGCGTGTTTCTTGCTGTTGTGTAGATGAGTCCGCTTGCCGGACAACAGGCCGTGGTGGGGGAGGCGATCGGGACGCTCCTTGTGGATTTTATCCATAGTCAGAGCGTCCCTCGCCAACCATTTCTAATATTCTGGTGATTGCTAAATGTTGTGGCACGCATCCTCAAAAGGCTGGTTTGACTTGGCTGGGCAGCGTGTTCGCGCTGCCTATGGTCGCAGTGGCGCTTTATCCGAGACGCTCAAGCGTGAAGGGGATGGAGCCACACCATTGGGATCATACATTCTGCGCATGGTCTATTATCGTGCGGATCGGGTTGAGCCCCCTGTCACTGCTCTGGTGACACAGAAGCTGCGCAGTGATGACGGTTGGTGTGATGAGCCGAATGATCCGGCCTATAACCGTTTGGTCAGACGGCCATACCCTGCGTCTTGTGAGACACTTTTCCGTGAAGATGGGCTGTATGACATCATTTTGGTGCTGGGCCATAATGATGACCCGCCCAAACCGGGTTTGGGCTCTGCCATCTTTTTGCATTGCAAGCGTGGAGATTATGAGCCCACCGAGGGCTGTGTGGCTCTCGATCCGGACCATGTCCGAAAATTGCTGGAGATGGCTAAGCCGGGGGATCGTTTGGTTATTGCTTAATCAATACGTTCGCCAAACAAGGCTGATCCGACGCGAACAGAACTGGCTCCCATCCGAACTGCTGTTTCAAAATCTGAACTCATACCCATGGACAGGCGCTCCAAACCGTTCTGGTGGGCCAGCTTGGATAACAGGGCAAAATGAAGGGATGCGGGCTCCTCAATAGGCGGAATGCACATCAAGCCTTCTATTTCAAAACCAAAATGGCTTCGCATGCGTTGGATGAAATCTGGCAGGTCCGTGGGTGAAACACCTGATTTTTGCGCTTCTTCTCCGGTGTTGACCTGAACATACAGGCGCGGGAGTTTTTGCTGTAAGTCCATAGCCTTGCGCAGGGCTTGCGCCAAACTTTCCCGGTCCAACGTTTCAATCACATCGAATAATGCCACAGCATCATTGGCTTTATTGCTCTGCAGGGTCCCTATCAAGCGAAGCTCCAGGTCCGAATAACTTTCTTTGATATCAGCCCAGTGGCTTTGGGTCTCCTGAATCCGGTTTTCACCAAACACTCTTTGACCAGAAAGTAAGGCCGCCTCGATACGCGCTTCGCTTTGGCGTTTTGATACTGCGACAAGTTCAATGTCTTCCGGGGTGCGCCCGGCAGCTTGCGCTGCAGAGGCAATCCGGGCGAGGATTGTATTTCTCGCTTTTTCGATATCCTGGAAAGTGCTCATGATGCCGCCTTATGATGCGCTCGAAAAAATGGCAAGACTGGCTGACCGCATTCGTGGAGGCCGCCAGGACAAATTACCGTCTCTTTTGGCGATGACGGATCCGAAAAGAACACCCGACCCCCTCAAACTCGCCCGCCAACTCCCACAGGCCAGCGCTCTTATATACAGGCATTTTGGCTCCCCAGATCGCTTTGAAACAGGTGAAGCATTGGCTGAAATTTGTCAGAAACGAGGGCTTGTCCTGCTGGTGTCTGCAGACCCTGATCTGGCTGACGTCATAAAGGCAGATGGCATTCATTGGCCAGAGAATGATTTTGAGAAAGCCGTTCGTTTGCGCGCAAGAAGAAAGTCTGACCTCTTCACGGTATCAGCGCATTCCCCTGGCGCTGCCTTCAAGGCAAACACCTCAAGTTTTGATGGCATTCTTTATTCCAGTGTCTTTGCCAGCAAAAGCCCAAGCGCCGGTCGGCCCATTGGTACCTATGCTGCTGCGAGCGCCACCAAACACGTATCCACACCGATATATGCACTCGGTGGCGTAAACCAGCACACAGGTAGACGGTTGATAGGTTTGGGTTTTTCAGGAATAGCGTGTGTGGGTGCCGTCAATTGAGACTAAAAGCGTAAAGCTGACTCAAATTTCACTTCAGGCTGTTGGTCATCATCTTCGGTTGATCTGAAAAGGTCATCCTCAGGGGCGGTAAAGCGAACCTCGCCGCCAATTCGGAAGCGGTCACCAAAGTTTACAAAAGCCCCGGCACTGACATCTTCATTAGGAAAACGTTCGTCCTCAAGAGCCTGATCAAAACCAAGGGTAAAACCCCAGCGCCCTTCATTAAACTCAATATCCACCGAAGAGGTCTCATTGAGAAGCGGGCCCGATGTCTCGTTCATCGACAAGGTGAACGCTTCATACCAAGGCGTTTCAGCCTCTGTTTCAGTGGCTGTTGAAGGCAAGATCAATGCGGGAGCGGTTTCGTCCTGGGCCATGGCAGGAGAGACAAGCAGAAGCGACGCCACTGCGCATGCAGCAAGCCCCGCCCATCCTGTGCGTACTCCAGAATTTGACACCAAAAGGGTCATAAAATTACTCCTCGCACGCGTATACTACCTCAATTAAGTGCGAGAAGTAATTTTATGA